>Ga0134100_1000623_pt1 | contig 40283 bp, 33 predicted proteins | sample 11_taG_2_FD_94444 | JGI IMG/M metagenome (GOLD analysis project Ga0134100, IMG submission 94444) | Switchgrass degrading microbial communities from high solid loading bioreactors in New Hampshire, USA - 11_42_5_180_A3 metaG | ecosystem: Engineered > Bioreactor > Semi-continuous > Anaerobic >...
AGCCGACCTTTCGGTTATGTTGTAAACAAGAGATGGTGGTCAAATGACCACTATCTCATAGAAATATTTACGCTCTGTTCTGCTCCGTATTTGGAGTTTACACAAAATTCGGGATACTACCAAGGGACGGTTGTACCGTCCCTTACTCTATGCTGTACTTTCCGGAATGGATAACCTTACCTGTCCTGTCCAGGATGTAGTATTTAAGATTACTGTATACGTATGCCCTCGTATAGTCATTCCTGAAATCCTCAACCTCGTCGTAAACGGCCTCGATGACCATCTCGCCAGCGGTATTGATAAACCCCCATTTGCCTCCCGCATCCATCTTTGCCTGGACTGCCGCCAGGCCGCTGCGGAAATCCTTTGCCCACGTGAACCGCGGTTCTATAGCAACTTTCCCTTCCCTGTCGATGTAGCCGTACAGGTTATCCTTAACAAAAACCGCAAGGCCGTCGGAAAAAGTGCCGAAGGCATATTCCGCCGGCGCCAGGATATTGCCGCTCTTGTCTATCATGTAGCCTTTGCCGTCCTTTTCCGCATAGGCCACCCCTTCACCGAAGCTGCCGGCAAACTCGAACTGGGGAGCGATGGCAAAAGCATAATCGGCATTAATATACCCGTACAAACCATCCTGCCTTACCAGGGCCAATCCGTCGGAAAAACCGGCGCATATTTCAAACCCGTCGGCGACAAACACCTCTCCTCCGGTGTTCACAAAACCCTTGACCACTTCCTCTCCCTGGTCTATCCAGACCAGCGCACGGCCTTCGGGAGAGAAGCTCTCCGCGTAAAGGAACCGGAGGCTCACAATCTCCTTGCCATTGGCATCTATAAATCCCCACAGCATGTTCCCGGACTGCCAGTCACCCGTGCACACAGCCGCGTAGCCGTTCGCAAACTCGCCGGCGCCTGTATACCTGGGCGGAATGACAACCTGGTTCCTGGTATTTATATAACCGTAAAGATCCCCGTCCGATATGACGGCAAGACCCTCTGAAAAATAGCCGGCATACGCGTAAACGGGCTCTATGATCACTTCGCCCGCAGAATTGATATATCCCCACTTCCCGTCGGCTTCGAAGGGAAGCAAGGTATCATTATAATCCTGGGGCAGAACTGCAGCCCCCGCACCCGGCTTTTGGGAGCATGAGCCCAGGACCAGGATTGCCGCCGCAAGGCAGAATATAACCAGAATTCTTTTACGCATTGCCGTCATTCCTCTTGGGTACTTATATGCCATAAACTATACTACATCATTGCCGCATTTTTATAAACACCGGCAAACCGGCTTCACTGCCCGAATACTGCCTCCCACAGGACCTTTCCAATTGAATCGTTTATAACCAGGTCGGCGCGCCGGTCATACGGTGTCGAGGATTTATTTATCAGCACGAGCCTGTTCCCGCTGTAATAATCGATAAGCCCTGCTGCCGGATATACGGCCAGGGAGGTACCCCCGACAATAAGCATATCGGCATTCCTGATGTGCGCGGCCGCCTTCGATAAAACGCGCATGTCCAGGCCCTCCTCGTACAGGACAACATCCGGACGGACTATCCCGCCGCATTTTTGGCATTTCGGAACCGTCTCGGGGTAGTTTACCACGTATTCCAGGCTGTATTTCTCCCCGCATTTCATGCAATAGTTCCTGTAAACCGAACCGTGAAGCTCCTGGACCTCGCGGCTGCCGGCCATCTGGTGCAGGCCGTCGATGTTCTGGGTGACCACCGATTTCAGGACACCCCTTTTCTCCAGTTCGGCAAGGGCCATGTGGGCGCGGTTCGGTTTTGCGTCCGGGAAAATGAGGTTTTCCCTGTAATACTCGAAGAACTCCTCGGGATGCGCCATGAAAAAGGTACGACTCAGCAGTTGCTCGGGAGAGCGCCCGTATTTTGTCAGGGTCCTGTATATCCCCTTCTCGCTCCTGAAATCGGGGATATTGCTCTCGGTTGATACTCCCGCACCGCCGAAGAAAACAACATACGTGCTGCTTTCAAGCATCTCCCCGAGGATTTTTGTTTTTTCATCGCCCATAAAATCACCCCCGCGAGCCTCGGCCGTCCTGGCCTTCTATATATTATAGCACTTTCATTACGGAGGGTATTGCCAGGAAAAATCAAAACAGGCAAATTAAAAGGCATCGATAGGTCTCTATCAATGCCCTGTCTTTCTACTTTCCGGTTTACCAGTTGCTCAGGCATGTGCCCTCTTCTGCCTCCGGGCTGGTCCACTCCCTGCATAGCAGGATGGCCCGTTCCTCTGGCATGGGTTCGCTGATATAATAGCCCTGCGCCTTGTGACACTTGTGTTTCACAAGGTAGTCCATCTGCTCCTTCTTCTCGACACCTTCGGCCAGGACCACCAGGCCCATCTTGCGTCCCATCATGACGATGGTGTCTATGAAGCTTTCTCCCATCTTTCCGGTCAGGAGGGCATCTATGAACGACTTGTCTATCTTGAGCGTATTTATGGGAAGCTGTCCCAGGTAGCTGAGAGAGGAATATCCCTTGCCGAAGTCATCAAGCGCGATCCTCACCCCTGCCTTCCTCAACTGGAGTAGCCTTGTCCTGATGGTCTGGAAGGACTGCATCAGGGTCGACTCGGTGATCTCAAGTTCCAGTTGCCTGGGTTTAAGCCCGAATTCCTGGATGATGCCGAGGACCATTTCCACGAAGTCATCCTGCAGAAGCTGCAGGATTGAAACATTGACCGCTATCATCATGCTGTGATGGCCCAGTTCATTGAGCCTCTTTAAGAACATGCAGGCATTCCTGATTACCCACTGGCCTATGGGAACGATAAGATGGGTCTCCTCGGCGATACTGATGAAGTCCATCGGGGAAACAAGTCCCAGTTCGGGATTGTTCCAGCGGATTAGGGCCTCGAATCCCGTTATTTTGCCGTCCATGAGGTCAACCTGGGGCTGGTAATGCAGGAAGAACTCATTATTTGCCAGGGCGCCCCTCAGGTTCTTTTCTATCTTCATTCTCTTGTCAAACTCGACCTGCAGGTCTTTGTTGTAGATATAATACCGGTTCTTGCCCTCCGCCTTTGCCTTGTACATGGCCAGGTCCGCATGCCGCAGGAGATCCGCCGTGCTGGTTCCATGGTACGGATACATGGCTATTCCGACGCTCACGGTAACGTACAATGTGCTTCCGGCTATGACGAAAGGTTTTTCAAAGCTGCGGATGATCCTTTCGGCGAAATCCTCCACGTCCTTCATGCTTCTGGCATCTGAATAACTGATTATGAACTCGTCGCCGCCCAGCCTGTAAATAGACTGATTCTTCTTAAGGATGGAATTCAGCCTCTTGCCCATTCGGACGATAAGCTTATCCCCATAGGTATGTCCCAGTGTATCATTGATAAACTTGAAATTGTCTGAGTCTACATACAAGAGGGCGCACAGGCTGTCTTTCTTGTTCTTTATTATTTCCTCCATGCGCTCGGTCAGGGACAGCCTGTTGGGAAGCCCGGTCAGAGAGTCATGGTAGGCATTCTGTCGGAGCTTTTCCTGGATGTCCTTCATTTCCTCGTACTTGACGCTTAGCTCGCCCTGGGTCGCGAAAAGCTCCTCGTAAGTGGCTTCCATCTCCCGGTAACTTTCCTGGAGCCGCCTTTCGGCTACCTTCAGCCTCCTTATATAGATTACAAGGATTACCAGCATGATCGACAGTATGGTTATAACGCCCGCTCCGACAAGGACCAGCGTCTTGTAGGTTTCAAAAAACGAGAATGGCTTGTTTATTATCACGCTGTCCCCGTCTACCCGGTCGATTGGGATTTCAAACTTGGACAACTGGTTGTAGTCATAGATGGTAGTTACGGTTTTCTCATCGGATATGGGAATACTCGATGCGGATTCGCCGTTCAGGATGCGCAGGGCGATGTTTGCCGCGATCTCTCCCTGCTTTCTGCCGCTCAGCATGCTTCCGCCGATGGCCCCGTGCCCTATGGTGAAATCATAGAGATGGAAAACCGGGACGCTGGTGCGCTCGCTGATCATATGGCACAACTGCTCAAAGCTCATGGTTCTTCCTTCCCTGTCGACGTAGAAGGAAAGAATGAAAATGGCGCTGTCGGGCCCGGCATCGCTTACGGCCTCAAATATCTCATCGTATGTTACGTTGTTCAGGCTGATGCCTTCAATGTCGGGTCTTAGCTTTTTCAGGGTCGAAAGGGCCAACTGCCCGGATGACATGGCGCTTTCGGTATTGTCATATACGAGATACATCTTCTTCAGCTGGGGCATGGCCTCGATGGCAAGTTTTACCGTGTCCCCGGGATTCACCTGTTCCAGGACGCCGGTCACGTTTTCATGCCCGTTGATAATGGATGCTACACCCATCTCGTTGACGCCGCAGAAAACGACCGGCGCATCGGAAAACAGTTCCGCCCTGTGTTTCAGGGAAAACTCGAGGGCCGCGTCGTCGGACGTTATGATGACATCAATCCTGCGATCTTTATACTTGTAAAGAAAATACTCGTAAAGACGTTCGAGATTCTCTTGGGTGGGGTAGTTCTTCCAGTCCATGTACTCGACAGATATATCAAGTATGTACCTGGTCATGTAGTCGGACTTTTGAAGCGCGTTAAGAGCCCCTTCGACAATCTCTCGTGTCCATGTGAATCCCTCATGGTAGGAATTCAGAATAAGAACGTGCCGGGGCTCGTCGATCTGGAGCGCACTTACGGGTATCGCGGAAATAGCGCAGAATATTAAGATAAAAATAACAAACACGGTTAAGTGTCTGCTTCCCAGTTTAAATCGCATATCATCACCAGAAAACAGCATAACGAAGCCGCTGCGTATAATACGAACAATTCCTATTCAACTGACGGGTTTCAGCCATATGGCTTATTCGGGCAAGTGATTATTACCACATGGTTTGACCTATGAAACCAGTTAATATTTAGCATTAATGCCGAATTTGTAATTCCTCCCCCGGTTTATCCACCTCTTCCTCAGGCTGACGTTTTACTTTTTTCAGCATCAACTCGTTTATTTTCTTGACATATTCGAAAACATCGGTAACGGTCTGTACATGGTAGGCAATGATGGTAGCCACGTCTTCCGTTTTTGTAACCGTCTCCTTGGACAATGCGAAGGTATTGTCTATAAGCTCGAATACTTCGGCCTTGTTCCTTTTCATTTCATCAAGGGATTCATTGACATGGTTTATCTCATCGGACATTGAAAAGACTGCCTGCGCTATGCTTTCGAATGCTTTGTCGGTATCGGTAACGGAATTCCTCTGCTCGTTTATGGCCTGTGTCAATGAAGCCAGGGATGAGGTGATGGTACTGTAATGCTCATTAACACTCGCTATGAGGTCATAGATACGCGATGCGCTCTCCTCGCTTTGCCTGGACAGCTTGTTGAACTCTTCTGCGACAATCGTGAAGCCTTTGCCGGCATCTCCCGCCCTGGCCGCCTCTATGGAAGCATTGAGAGCCAGGAGGTTCGTCTGCCTGCTGATTCCACTGATTGTCCCCACGAACTCACGGATTTGGCCAATAATTTCCGAGAAACTCTTTATAGAATCCGATATCTCCTCGAACATCCGGTAAGTTAACTTGAACTTATTCTGCAGTTCCTCGACGGATTTAAGGCCCGATCCGCTTAATCGGTTAATGCTTTCCGAACCATCGAGGATTACGCTGAAGTTGTTATGTATGGTATCAAGATGTTCCGACAAGCTGTTAACCCTGGCTGAACATTTCTTCAGTTCGTCGGATTGCCTGTTGACCGGCCCGGATATTTCATCCAGGCATTGAAATACCTTGGCAATATCCGAAAAACTCTTGTCGGACAGATCGTACAGTTCCCCGAACAGCTTGTCGATTTCCTGGTTGGTCATGCCCAGTTCATTTATCTGGCTCTCATAATTCTTGACGAGTTCTTCCACCTTACCGATTATTTTCCGGTGGCTTAAGCCGGTTAAGCGTCGCTTACCCGGCGGGGATTGAGCCTCCGCAAGGGCGGATATCTCCCTGTACAGGTTCTCGTTGGATTTCTCGTTCAGATAAAACATCACGACGCTGATCACCAGGGAACATAACCCAACAGGAACGATCAGGGAATAGTTCCGGCTGATCAGGGCCATCAGGACTCCCAGCAATATACCCGACAGGGTTGTTACGGCAGGAAGCCTGATAACACGGATTGTTTGAATAATCTTCTCCTTCTTGATCAACAAGGCTCAATCCCCCTTATCCTCTGTCTTCCATGCTGCAAAAAGATGCTATGCCGCAAGCGGTCTAAACACCAAGAGTGGCCAGCCATTCCAGGGCTTCTTCACGGGTTTTGAAATGACCGATCTTCAGGTTTTTCGCCCCCGAGGTATCATGATGGCGCTGCGCCTGGACCTTGATAGCTATGGCGCTGCCTACTACGAACGCACAGGCTACGCAGCCATTTTCCTCAAAAAAGGGATGCATGCTGGCAAAAGCCTTTGAAACATTGGCATCCACAATAGGCGCCATCTTCTCGACATCGCCCAGGAAAGCCCAGGGCTTGCCCCCAAGTTTTTTCACCAACTGCAAGATGTCCTTCTTGTTTTGCTCAACGGCTTCCACTGTCCATACGCCTGATGCGTCGGAGAGTATTACGCTTCTCCCCGGGACAATGCTCAAAATGCTGATAGGTTCTGTGGATTTGGATTTCTCCATGAATAAACCCCCTCTGTACCTGTTTTTTTGTAGACCAAAAAATATATACCCTTAATTGGAAACGCCTAATCGAAACTTACACAAAATTCCCGCATTGTTTAACAATTTCCTTTTGGCTTTCGTCGAAAAATTTGAATAAAGGCGGGGAAAATGTTCCCCGCCCTGAATTTTCAAATGTTTATTGGAAAACGGCGTCGGTCCGAAGGCCGATCTGGCTAATAAGCTATTCTATCACCTCGTATCCCTTCTGTCTGAAAGCCTCCTTTATCTTTTCCAAATCAATGCCTTTCATCGCCGCGCCCTTGGGAATGGTCATGTAACGGCCGGCGGTATTGAGCATCGCCGGGCTGGTGATGCTCGTAAAGCCCAGTTCCTTCATAATATCGATGATCTCGGGGTTTTCCCTGCACAGTTCGTAAACGGTTTTCGAAAGGACTATCTGTTTTCCCATATTGTTTTCTCCCTCCCCTATTATATTTACCACGGCATGGAAAACCGCTCAAAGATCATTGAGCCTTAAGGCAGCGCGGTCGCTTTTCTGAAGGATATCTTCCAGTTTGATCCCGGCGAAACGTTGTACGCCCTTGAGAATGATCCCTGGTTGATAGCCACAGCTATATAGTCGAGGGAATTCACGTAAACGAGGGGCTCGCCTATGTAGACATCGCCAAAGGACTTTACGAACCTTATTATATTCCGGTAGACCTCGCGGGTATCGTTCATTATGGATATCTCGACCCTGCCGCCGTAGGGTACTCCCAGGAGCTTGAACTGTTCCTTGCTGATATTGGTCCAGAGGCTCCCGAACCGCACATCCAGGATGTCGATGGTGCCTATGATGGTGTCCCCCTCTATCTTTGGCTCAGTTACATTCAGTTCAACCACGCTCTCCGTGTCCACCATGGGCCCGATATCCTCGAAGCGGATAAAGCCCGCGGCCAGCCTGGCGCCGGTATAGGCATAGATATCCCTGCCGTGGAACGTGTAGGATTCCTCCGAATTGGGCAGGCGGTTCCTCTCCTCGTCGATCTCCCTGGCCTCGGTTATGCCTATCATCCTTTTCACGTGAGTCAGCGTCCCGTTGTCGGGGGTGATTATGTAATGCCCGCTGTTGGTCCGGACGGCGATGCTCCGCCTGGTGGAACCCACTCCCGGGTCCACCACCGAGACGAACACCGATTCCTTCGGCCAGTAGTTCACTGTCTGGATCAGGCGGTAGGACGCCTCCCAGATATTGTACTGGGGTATCTCATGGGTCAGGTCGCATATTTTCAGGTCCGGGCATACCGAGTACGCCACGCCGTACATGGCGCTGACCGCCCCGTCCGCTATGCCGAAATCCGATTGGAAGATAAGCAGCCTGCTCATAACGACCTCCTTGCCTTCTATTCTCTCTTTTCAAATAAAACCATCCAGTCCGGCCCGTAATCCACGTGCCAGGTCTCGCGGAAGTTTCCCATGCACGTGGCGACGGCTATCCTCATGAGCTCGTTCGTGTAAATAACCGTTTCGCCCTTATTCACATAGCCGAAGGACCTTGCAAAGAGCGCCTTCTCCCTGTGGACCACGCTGCCGCCGCGGATTATGGTCATATCAAGCATGTCGCCATACTCGAACCCGTTCTGCAGGAACATGTCCGCGGGTATATTGGTCCACATGTTCCCGAAATTGGGATCGCAGATCTCGAAGATGCCCTCGGCACGGTTACGGCTCACCTTCGGCCGGATTATCGGGTGCGTTACGATCTCGTCCACGGGATAGGCCGGCCCTACTTCCTCGTAGGTGATGATCCCGCTCGCGAGCCTTGCGGCGCAGTACCCGAACAGGTCCCTGCCGTGGAACACGCTGGTCCCCTCGGTGCCCTTAAGCCTGTTCCTGGTTTCATCTATCTCCCGCACTTCTTTGATGCCCATAAACTCCTTTACATGGGTCAGCGTGCCGTTATCGGGGGTGACGACATAGTAGCCGTCGCTTGTCCTTGCCACGCAGGCCCGCCTGGCCGTTCCCACGCCTGGATCCACCACCGACACGAAAATCGTGCCCCTGGGCCAGAAGCGTATGGTCTGGTACAGGCGGTAGGACGCGCTCCATGTGTCAAAGCGCGGGATTTCATGAGTCCCGTCAACGATCTCCAGGCTGCGGTCCACCGACTTGACCACGCCGTACATGGCGCAGACCGCGCCTTCTTTATAGGTAAAATCGGTCTGGAATACGAGGATGGGTTTTTCCATGCTATCAAGCCCTTTCTCATTACTGCCGGGTTGCCAGCCGCATCATGGCGGTGGCGTAGATCGGGAAAAGCTGTTTTATGTTTTCAATCCCGATGTTCTCGTCTGCCTGGTGGGCAAGCACCGGGTCGCCTTTCCTGGAGGGGCCGAAGGTAACGCAGTTTTTTACCGCCTTGCAGTATGTCACGCCTCCGCTTATAAACGGCTCAGCCCCGGTATCGCCGCTGATCTCCCTGTAGGTGTCCAGCAGCATTTTAAGCCACGGGGAATCCTTGTCCGCCAGGGTAGGCCTGTCATCGTATTTTAAAGTCACATCCAGCAGGTTCAGCGCTCCTTTCAGCCGGTTTGTCAGCATGCCGGACGTAATCCCGTACGGGTAGCGGCAGTCAACCTGGGCAAACACGCGGCCGTTACGGATTTTGAGTATCCCCAGGTTCAAAGTAAGCCTGCCCATGCTTCCCATATCAAAATCCAGCCCGGCACCTTTGCCGTTGTAGTCATGAAAGCATTCATACAGGAGCCGCGCCAGCATGTCTTTAGATACCAGGCTTATGATTTCCAAGAGGCGTACCGTGGCATTCTCTCCGGTTTCCGGCATCGATGCATGTGCGGCTTTTCCGGCAACTTCGATCCTGATCTTGTACCCTTCCCGGGATACATTTCCCGGGTAACCCTTTTCATCCAGCATCCTCTCGTACTCGCCGGCTTTTGCGCCGTTTCCGATCAGCGCCCAGGCCACCGGGCTCACCACATTGCATTGCACGCCGCCCTCAAGAACCTCTATGCAGGTTTCGGCGGTACCGTTCACCTCCCACATCAGCGCCCCTTTCTCGCCAAGGGCGTACGGGAACGCGCCATCGGGAGTAAATGCGAACACAGGGTCCCCCGCCTTTTTTATATAGTGCCTTATATCGTCCATGGTCCGCTCTTCGTCGCAGCCTGCCACCACGCGGATTTCCCTTTTCAATGGAATGCCCTGGTCCCTGAGGTATTTCAGCCCGTAATAGGTCAGCATCAAAGGCCCTTTCATGTCCTGGGCGCCCCTGCCGTAAATCGCTCCGTCAATCACGGCTCCGCCGAAGGGGTCTTCGTGCCACCCGTTTCCCGCAGGCACAACGTCCAGGTGCGAGATGACATCTATCCTTTCCGCGGAAACATTTCCGGGAATGCGGATTGCCAGGGCATGGCCGTCAAACTCCAGGACCTCGAAACCGTCAGACAGCGCTTTTTCCCTGAGCCATTCATACCCGGCATAAACGCCCTTGCCATAGGGCATATCCCGGGTGGCCGTAGCTGCGTCGTAAACGGTCGGTATCCTAATAAAATCGGATATGCTGCTGATTATGTCCGGGTAGTACTTGTCAAAGCTCATGCAAACGGATACCACATCCTGAAGGCCTGAGGCATTATATTCTGGGTGATGATCCAGTACGCGCAGAACAGCAGCAGGATGATATGGATAGCCTTGAAGACCTTGTCGGCGGCAAGGTCTTCATGCTCGCTGTAATAGGTCCTGGTCTTCCCCCTGCCGTATCCCCTCAGGTCCATGGCGTTGGAAATATTGCCCACCCTTTCGAAGGATGTGATGATCAGGGGGACCAGGATGAGGGCGTTCTGCTTAATGCGCTTGATGAGGGAGGCCTTCTTGGGATCCAGTTCAACTCCTCTCGTCTGCAGGGATACCTTTATGTTGTTGAAATCCCTCGCGATATCCGGGATGTACCTGAAGGCAATGGAGAATATGGTGCATATCTTGTAGGGCACCTTGATGGAATAAAGGCCGGCCGCCATTTCCGAGGGAGTTATGGAAAGTATGAAAACGAGCGAAACCATGAAGGATGTGATCATCTTCAGGAAACGTACGGCCAGGTACCAGAGGGTTTCTGCTGAAACGAACAACCTGTCGGTGATGCTCAGCAGCACCGTGTTCCCCCCGCCGCACCAGTAGGCGCCTATGTCCGGGTCTGCCAGCCAGAAGAGCACGATATTTATCAGGTTTACGACCACTATTACGACAATGAAGTACTTTACCCTCCTCCAGTTCGGCTTCAGCGACGCGAGGCCGATGATGCTGAGTATGAACAGCGGCAGTATAAGCCGCATGTCAAACGACATGATGATATATACGAGGAGGATCAGGAAGGTGCGGACCTTTGTTTTGCCGGTCAGCCTGTGAAGGAAGGTGTCGCCGGGGATAAGGTTAATCAGCATCCGGTTTTCCATGGGCCCTCACCATCCTTTCGTAGTTGATGAAGTGCTCGATGTATGCCTCCGGCGCAAAACCCAGGCGCCTGGCCAGCGTATAGAGCGAGGTCTGCTTCAGGTTCGCCCGGTTTATAACCTCGTCGTCCGACAGCACCTTGTATACCGAGTCGTCGGCCACCACTTCGCCCTCTGCGAACACAACGGCACGATCGGTGTACTGTATGGCAAGGTGCATGTCATGGGTAATGAACACGATTGTGATGCCGTATTCCCTGTTGAGTTCGTCCAGGAATTCCATGATCTCGGTATAGTGGCGGAAATCCTGGCCGGCGGTCGGCTCGTCGAGGATGATGATATCGGGCTGCAGGACAAGGATGGACGCGATGGTGACCCTCTTTCTCTGGCCGTAGCTCACCGCCGAAACCGGCCAGTTCCTCATGGGCCATAACCTGCACATCTTGAGCGCTTTTTTCACGGCCTCGTCGATCTCTTCCCTGCTCTTGCCCCTGAGCAGCATGGCCAGCTCGACCTCATCCTTTATAATGTCCTTCACGAGCATCTGGTTCGGGTTCTGCATGACATAGCCGACTTTCTCCCCGGTCTCCTTTATGGAAAGGCTGGTGTAATCCTTTCCGCCCAAAAGGACACGGCCCTGCTGAGGCCTTTCTATACCGCATATCAGCTTTGCCATGGTGCTCTTTCCGGCCCCGTTCTTGCCCACGAAGGCAACCTTTTCGCCCCTTCTTATCGTGAAGGATACGTTCTTCAGAACCGGTTCCTTGCCATAGGCGAAGGTGACATTCTCAACTCTCAGGACCTCCTCGCCGACCTTAGGGACATGCTTTTCGATATCGGTCAGGTGTTGTTTCCTCAGCTTCTCCTCGAAGGGCGAAAGGTCAAGCTGATGTATGTCCGAAAGCTTCTGGCCTGGCGACAGCTCGCATCCGGCATATTTCATGGCCATGATATACAGGGGTTCTCGTATGCCGTACCGGGTCAGCAGGTCGGATGCCAGGAGGCTGTCGGGATCGCCGTCGTATACGATCCTTCCCTCGTTCATCAGCACTATCCTGTCCACGTGGCGGTGCAGGACGTCCTCAAGTCGGTGCTCGATGATCAGGATGGTCTTGTTCTGCTCCCTGTGTATGCGGTCGATGAGCTCAACCGCGGTCATTCCCATCCTGGGGTCAAGGGATGCCAGCGGCTCGTCGAAGATCAGGAGTTCCACGTCCCCGTGCAAGACTCCCGCCAGCGCGACCTTCTGCTTCTGCCCGCCTGAGAGGTCGTAAGGCACATGCATCAGGAAGTCCTCCATGCCCACGATCCTGGCCGCATGCTCAACCATCGGCACCATTTCTTTCCGCGGTACGCTCTGGTTTTCAAGCGCAAACGCGATATCCTCTCCCACGCTCAGGCCCACGAACTGGGCGTCCGAATCCTGGAGGACGGTTCCCACGACCTTGCTCAGCGCAAAAATGCTGGCATTTTTGGTTTCCATGCCAGCAACTTTGCATGAGCCCGTGATTTCCCCATCATAGGAAAATGGATTTAACCCGTTGATGCAGTTGGCCAGCGTCGACTTCCCACTGCCGCTCGGGCCAAGGACCAGTACCTTTTCTCCCTTCCGGATAGTGAGATTGATGTCGTGGAGTGTCGGGCTGGTTTGCGTTTTGTACCTGAAGCTGAAATTCCTGAACTCTACAATGGGTGTGCTCATTTATACGTATTACTCTTCCTTTTCTGCTTTTTCTTCCTTATCCTCTTCCATTACAAGGTTCGCACTGCGCGCATTGCGCCTGGCAAGGGCATACAGGATCGGAATGCCCAGGACTACCAGTATCCCCACGTTACTTATGGTTGCGGCCCATGCCTGGGCGAATGTAATCGTAAGCTCACCGCCGTAGAATGCCAGTGTCAGCAAGGGGGTAACCACACCGAAGGCGAGCGCGTTCCCCAAAATGCAGACTATGGCATAGATAACGGCATGAACCGGCTTGAATATACCCTCGTTAATCCTGGCGCCATAGAGGGGCAGCAGGCCCACTATAAAGCCCAGTACGCCATTGCCGACGGACCAGTCGAACCAGAGACCCCAGCCGCCTATCAGGTCAGCGATGATATTACCCACGCAGCAGCTTATGAATGCCGGTACAGGTCCGAACATGCCGCCTACTATGACAGGAATGATCATTGCAGTTGTCAACCTGGTGTTGGTGTAGACCGGAATTCCGCCGTAATTCATCAGGACACCGAAGAGAGCAGCGCCGATGGCGATCGCGACGATTGTCTTGGTATTCCATACACCAAGCAATGTCTTAAGAGTCTTGTTCATTATTAACCCTCCAATTCCAAAGATTTTATAATGCACATAACCCCCGGTGAAAGGCGTTATGGCTTTTGAGGCCGGTTTTGCGTCAATCTATCAGGTGTATGCCTTCTTGGGCTCCTAGCCTTATTTCATTGAAACAGGAGGTTTTATCTATAATAAAGGGATAACCTATGCATGCGTGCCTGTGTTCATCTCAAATATTACATTTTTCTTTCAACAAGTCAATAGCTTATCGCTTATTACGAAGATTTTCACGCGTTTTGACGGACGTCGCCAATTCGTTCATATCATGCCATTTGCCCGTAAATATTTCAAGGCAGTTCCCCTGCAGGCGGTATATTATCTCTTTATCTATTTATTTCTTTATTTCATTAGTGTTTGACATTTGCCAAGCACATGATATTCTTATGAAAGGAACCTTTTATCTTCGTGTTTCAGGCTATCAATGAGGAAAGGAGCCTGAAGCGCTCTTGCCTCATTTTTTTATAGAGTCACAAAACATTTCTAGGGGGTAGGTTATGAAACCGAGAAAACTGCTCTTGTTTCTGTTAGTTGCTGCGGTTCTTATCGTCTTTTTCGCATTACCTGTCTTTGCCGAAGGCTCCGACGGGGAAGAATACCGGAGCTTCATCCACGGAACAGCCTGGTCCCTTCTTCCGCCAATTATCGCCATTGCCTTGGCCTTAATTACAAAAGAAGTTTACAGTTCGCTCTTCATAGGGATTCTGTGCGCCGCGCTGCTGTATGCGGACCTAAATCCGCTGAATGCTTTTACAACCATTTTCAGCGACGGCTACATATCGTCCCTTTCGGACAGCTGGAATGTAGGCATACTGATTTTCCTGGTGGTATTGGGTACCATCGTATGCCTCATGAACAAGGCCGGTGGCTCGGCTGCCTATGGAGAATGGGCCGCCAGGAAAATTAAAACACGGAAAGGCGCCATCCTGGCTACATTCGGGCTTGGTGTCCTGATTTTTGTGGATGACTACTTCAACTGCCTGACCGTTGGCAACGTGATGAGACCAATAACCGACAAGCACGGGGTTTCGCGCGCCAAACTGGCCTACCTTGTTGACGCTACCGCCGCACCCATATGTATGATCGCGCCGATCTCGTCCTGGGCTGCCGCCGTCGTGGGCGTTGTTGAAGGCTACGATGGTTTCGAGCTCTTCGTCAGGGCTATTCCTTACAACCTCTATTCCCTGCTGACCCTCGCCATGATTATATTCATCTCATTGGTGGGAATTGAATACGGCCCCATGAGAAAGCACGAAGAAAACGCCTTGAAGGGAGACCTTTACACGACGCCGGATCGTCCGTTTGAGGGACAGGAAACCCAGGTTCATTCCGGCAAGGGTAAGGTGAGGGACCTGGTTCTTCCTGTCATCATCCTGATAATCCTTTGCATCATGGGAATGCTTTATACGGGCGGAATCCTGGAAGGCGCCAATATACAGGAAGCTTTCGCCAACAGCGACGCCTCCCTCGGCCTGACGCTGGGATCTGGCCTGGCGCTGATCATTGTTATCATCTATTTCATCGCTCGCAGGGTGCTCACCTTCAGAGAATGCATGGAATGCCTGCCTAACGGCTTTAAAGCCATGGTGCCCGCAATACTTATCCTGACATTTGCCTGGACCCTTAGCGGACTGACCCGTATGCTTGGAGCGGGTGATTTCGTGAGCGGTGTTTTCGAGGGAAGTTCGGCAACTATATTCCTTCCGGCCATCGTGTTCGTTGTTGCTGCCGGCATGTCTTTTGCCACAGGCACATCCTGGGGCACATTCGGCATACTTCTGCCCCTCGTGGTTGACGTATTCAGTGGTGCGGCCAACTCGGGCAATATGCCTGAACTCCTGATCATCTCCATATCCGCGTGCCTTGCCGGCGCGGTGTTCGGAGACCACTGCTCGCCCATTTCCGATACCACCATCATGTCCTCCACAGGAGCCATGTGCAGCCATATAAACCATGTTTCCACCCAGCTCCCCTACGCTATAACCGTTGCGGTGGTATCTTTTGCGGGCTATATTATCGCCGGTTTTGTCAGATCTGCCTGGATCATCCTGCCCGTTTCAATTGCGCTCCTTCTTGTGGCGCTATACCTCATAAAGCAGTTCACGGCGGGCAAGGTCAAGGCATAGAAAAGAACTGCCGGATCATAAGGGTATGTAAAACCAAATACTGATGGCTATCGCCATATGAAATAAGAGGCATCCGTCATGGATGCCTCTTGTTTACACTCATATATCGATATGTTCGCCTTTCGGCCATGATCATTGCTTTTTTTGCTTCTTCCCAAGCCCCCGGGCGCCTATCCTGGATATGGCCCAGATAACGCACGCTATTCCGGCTACGGGGATAACCGACCTGGGATCCAATACGAACGCGATGAATCCTATGATAACGATCACTATCCAGAAGTATGCGAAGCCTGCCGGTGCCGGGGCCTTTTTGCCGGACCCCTGGCCCAACGTAATATTGCAGTACTGGCACGAATCGTAATATATAAACCTTCCGCAGCGCTCGCAGCGACGCATGCAAATTCACCCCCGTTTTACGGAATTCAGCCTTGTGTATCCGGATCGTTTTTCCGGGCCTGTGTCTATGCCTGCTCCCTGTTCCTGGCCTTTACCAACGCCCCGTCGGGCATCGGAAGGCTGTCCCTGTCTACCCGGTTGATCCTGCAAAAATGCTGGAAGAATTTCTTCGCCAGAGCTTCGTCCTTTGTTCCTTCCTTCACAGCCGCGATATCCTTTAGAATCTGCGCCGCCTGCAGATCGGACAGGTACCTGTGCAGGCCCGAGCCGAATCTTATAAGCTCCGGCGCATTGGGATTGTAATAGTAATTCCAGAATTTCATTTGTTTTGCCTCGGACGGAGTAAGCTCAAGCCTGTATTCCGATTCCGCCGACACGTATCCCTCGTCCCTGTTGTCTCCTTCGTATGTATCGTCGACAAGGAAGACCGCGAAGATAAACCTCTTGGCCTCAGGCGTTCCGGGCTCCCTGGTGGTCAGGACGGCCAGGCTGTTCGGCTGAACCTGCATAAGCCTCATGGGTCTTCCCTTGTTTTCGCCGTGCGTCACTATGCCGGCGGCAGCCCGCCAGTCCCTTAGCATCACGCTTTCATAGCAGATGAAACTGCCGTCTCCCTCCCGGTTGAAGTATGCGTCAAGCTGGGCCCGTGAGATCTTGCCGTCATAATAGTTCCTGCACGGGCACTCCTCGGAACTGCACCAGACATGGCGCTCGGTTTCGATATTGTACCGGATCATGGCATCGCTGCATACCCCGCGGAAACCGATGCTGTCCTCGCTCTTGCCGCCGTCGCAGTAGTTGCATTTAAAGGCAATATTGAGCCTGAGACGGGATTTTTTCTGCTTCCTGGGAGCGGTCTCCTCCTTCATTTCAGGTTTTGGCTCGGGCCTGGCCACAGCCTTGCACTCGGCCTCCTGCTGCCTGCGCCTTTGCTGCTCCCTGCGCTTAAGGTACGCCTCCATGCGCGAGGAAAGCTCCTTGTTCGAAAGGACGAGGAACTTCTCAAACGCGTCGGGAAATACAAACACTTTATCCCCTATATCAAAGCGGACAGTAACGTAATTTTTCGATATCGACACTATCCTGCCTTCACCAAAAACCTGGTGCCTTACATGTTCGCCGAGCAAATTCATAAAATCACCCTCTTGTTCGTTCTGACAGTCTGCGGGACACACCATAAAATCATCCTGTTGTCAGGCGGGAATGCACGTCTTGACTGCTAAAACGGGGAACCGGTTATGGCAAGCTCTGTGCGACTGTTTCCACGGAAAGCGAATCCGGCTATTGAACCGTTTGAATGTGAGCCATAGCGCAAGGCTCAGATTCCATGCCGGAACCTGTCCCGGCCGGGCCGGACGGAGCCCGGCGTTTTTTTCCTCTTAACCATATTATATCATTAATAACTGCGGATTGCTTCCCAATCCTCGAAAAGCGGCCGGATGGGCTTCTCCCGAAAACCCGGGAACGGTTTTCCAAACGCAGCGCTCAAAGCGAAAGCTTTGCAGAAAACCGAAGCCCGGAAAAACCATGTCCGGAACGCAAACGTACCGCGTTGCCGGCTTGCCCGGGTAATGCTATAATCTTGAATAATCATCGGCAGGGCAGTGCCCGCCAATATTACAGGAGTTAATAGTATGAGCATCAGGTATACCAAGGTGATACGGACCCGGACATTGGATCCGTGGTGGAACCTGGCCGTGGAGGAATACCTCCTGGGCCGCGTCAGGGAAGGAGAATGCATACTTTACCTCTGGCAGAACCAAAACACGGTGGTAATCGGCAGAAACCAGAACGCATGGCGGGAGTGCCGCGCAGAACTTTTGGAAAGCGAGGGCGGAAAGCTTGCCCGCAGGCTGTCCGGTGGCGGCGCCGTCTACCATGACGAGGGCAACCTCAATTTTACGTTCCTGGTGAGAAGGGAAGACTACAATCTCGACCGGCAGCTGGAGGTTATACTTTCCGCAGTGAAAAGCCTGGGTATCGGCGCTGAAAAAAGCGGCAGGAATGATATAACCGCCGATGGACGCAAGTTTTCAGGCAACGCGTTTTACTTTGCCGGAACCAGCGCCTATCATCATGGCACGATCCTTGTTTCCACCGACTTCGAAAAACTTACCAGGTACCTTCAAGTTTCAAAGGAAAAGATCTCCGGCAAGGGGATTACCTCGGTCCGGTCCAGGGTGGTAAATCTCACAGAACTTGATCCTTCGGTCACCGTGGACAAGGTTGCGGAGGCCCTGGCAGAGGCTTTTGCCATTGTTTACGGGTGTACGCCCGCGACCGGTGACGGATCGGAGGATATCGACCCTGGGGAGGTCCGGAAACTGCGCGAAAAATATGCCTCCTGGGAATGGCGTTACGGGCAGACGCCCAGGTTCGATATCACCCTGGAAACGCGATTCCCCTGGGGCGGTATTGAAATGGGCCTCAACCTCAAGAACGGGAAGGTCATATCCTCAAAGGTTTACTCGGATGCCATGGACGAAGCGTTTATCGGCATGCTTCCGGACGTGCTGGCAGGGTGTCCCTTCAGCTTCCGGAACCTTGCGGACAGGATCCGCAGCAGTTTCTCTTCAGCCAGCAACCGGGAGATGGCAATAGACATTGCGGCCTGGCTGGAGGCTAAAGCAGGCGGGAATCCGGGCTGATGGCTTGTCTTACAGCCCAACGCAGAACCATATAAAAACTGCCGGCGCCATGGCGCCGGCAGTTTTCCGGTTAATTCCCGACTATAACCTTTATGGATTCATTGGACATTTGCATCAGTATTGCTTCTTCCACCTTGTCCACAGGGTAACGGTGCGTAATGATGGGTTTCAGGTTTATACGCCCGCTGTTGATGAGCTGTGCAGCCCTTTCGTGGGTATCGGGGTTTATCATGGAACCGAGTATGGTCAGTTCTTTATGGAAAACATCATCCAGGCTCAGTTGATAGAATGAACCGGCCTGGGGCACGCTGAACAGCAGGATGGTCGCGCCGCGTTTTGCAGCTTCAAAGGCATGGCCTGTGGCTGTGAGATTTCCCACGCATTCTATTACCACATCCGCTCCATCTGTGCCTAAAATCTCGCGCAGCCTTTCCGGCAGCGATTCATTCATGGGATCAACCGCATAATCGGCGCCAAGAGAAAGTCCGATCTCCCGGCGCAGTTGAACCGGTTCGCTAAGAACAACCACAGATGCGCCAGAGAGCCTTGCCAGCTGCACCATCATCAATCCTATGGCGCCTCCGCCGATAACGCAGACCGTATCGCCCTGCCTCATCTTAAGCCGGTCAAAACCGCGCAAGCAGCAAGCCAGGGGCTCCACCATGGCTCCGTATTCAAGGGGCACAGATTTATCCAGCTTGTAGCACTGGGACTGGGGAACATAGCAGTATTCCGCGAATCCCCCGTCACGGTTGACACCGATTGCAAACAGGTTCTCGCACATCTGCTTCTTGCCTATCCCGCAATAATGGCATTTACCACAATACTTATTGGGATCCACGGTGACATGGTCCCCGACTGCCACCTTATCCACCGCGCTTCCTATTTTCTCTACAATTCCTGAAAACTCATGGCCCAGGATCACAGGGGGCGTTACCTCTGCGGATCCCTTGCTGCCGTGATAGATATGGACATCGGTCCCACAAACGCCGCAGGCAGCCACCTTTAGCAAGACTTCATCCGGCGCCAATTCGCGTTCCGGAATCTCCCGGACTTCAAACCTCTTGTTCCCCAAAAAATAAGTCCCTTTCATTTCCATCCCCCGCTTTCAAAACACTTCGGTCCTGTTTCCACCGGAAATTGAAGGGAGTTTCGGCCTTCCCCGCATCTTTCCATGGACATCAGCCTTGTTTTTCCTGTATTGTTTCTTGCGGACAGCAATGTAAAGCTATAACGCTTTATTTGAGCCACTTTTAGCCATTTCATTGTAGCACAATGGATAGCTTTTTTCAATGAAAGGTATGATAAAAGGCCGCCCTGTTTGGCGGCCGATGCATTTTACCTGTCAATTTCAAGCAATCATCCCGGGCCGATTTTATTACGTATTACCGCAGGATCATCGCTTCCCCAAACATCCTTGGCAATGTACCGCCGGTTGATAAATGCACCCACAGAGGAATCGTAGCCCAGCGCCACGATCTTTCCTTGTCCGGTTTCCTTTGGTTTATTTCCATTTCGCTTCCCTTTCGGCATAATAGTCCAAGCGTTGGTGCACACGCTCCTTAAAATCGGCAATAGCCTGTTCCCGCGTTTTCCTCCCTTCCGCGTATTCCACGGCCTCATTTAGCCAAAAATAGCTGATTGAAATGTCATGTTCCGACAGGCTGTCTGCCCGGGCATATTGGGACGCCGACAGATAGGCCTCGAACAGGTCCTGTCCTCCCAGAAAATCAAACTTGTATTCCAATTTCTTTGCGACCGCGGCGGATGCAGGGCAATGCCTGTTTCCGTCTATTTGACCGCTGGCCAATAAATACTGGGCCCCCGTTTCGGAAGTGTCCAGGGTCAGCCAGCGGATGATCTCTCCTACCGCTTCCTTGTGCCTGGTATTCCTGTGGGCCAGGATTATCGTGTCTTCCCGGAAGAAGCCTGCCGGCGGGTCGCACACGGCCCAGTCCCCGTATGTTCCCTCTCCCGGCCTATCTCCGCCGCAGTAATAAACCATTGTAAAATTCACAAGCCAGTAAGGGCCAAAATAGCCGAATACCTCTTTTTCTCCTTCGCCACGGATATCGGCAAGCCATTCGTCGATCCACCAGGGCTCATTATTGTTATTGGTATAACCTTTTTCAACCATTTCCCGGGCATAATCCAGAAACGCTTCCCGTGCCGGATCTATTACCTGTTGGCCGTCTCTGAGCCAACCCTGCTTTGAACTCATCTCAATCGGCTTCCAGATATCTGTTACGCCGGAGCAGATCCTGTATCCCTTTGCTTTTAACTCGGCCGCCGCTTTCATGAACTTGTCCCATCCCGGACCGATCTTACCGCTGATAACCGCGGGGTCATCGGTTCCCCAGACCTTCTTGGCAATGGAGCGGCGATAAATGAAGGCTCCCGCGGTGTTTTGGTAGCCCAGCGCCACCAGTTTCCCCTCCGGGCTTGTGCAGGCATCGATCATGTACCGGGGGATTTCGGCCTCTTTTACGAGCCTGTCTGCATCGAGGCCAAGCTCTTCAAAAGGCATTGCAAATTTATAATCGCTTCCCTTTGTGAACTTATAGATATCTTCCCTGGCCATGCTGTATATGTCGGGAATAACTTCCAATCTTCCGTTAACCAGGTCATGAACGCGGTCGGGGTATTCATCGCCGAATGAGTACTCGGTATAGATTTTAAGCTCATATCCAAAATCGGGATGAAGCTCCTGGAACTTCTTTATAAGGTCAACATCTTGCCCGGTGTCACAATAGACAATGATAACATTTTCTCCTTCGGCGCCGCTTTCATCCAAACTGCCGCCCGTCTCATCCGCTTCACCGGCCATATCCGGGCTTTCCTGCGGGGTAGGCACAGGGCTCGGTGAAGGAGTCGACGTGTCGGCAATTTTAGCTGATGAACAACTTACCAAACTCAGGCAGAGCAGTCCCGCTATCAGGAGCCAGGTTACTCTTTTCATCTGAAATCCTCCTTCCCCGTGAATCCGCACATACATATTGATGAAGGAATTTCATCTTTTCGTCCCGGAAGCCCCTTTTTCTCCGGGCTGGGCCATTGAGCCGGCTAGCTATCTTTCCATCTTGTGTTAACCTCTATTATATTGTACTACGTTTTCCCAGGGTACGAATTAACATTTTATTAACTATTATTTTACTACCTGAATTGCCATCCCGCTGCGTCTACGTGGCGCCTGGCCCGATACGGTCTGTTTACTGGACTTTTCCACGGTTTCGGCAGCCCGCAATAAATAAATGCCAGGCTCCAATTCTCAAGGGTTTAAGGACAGATCCATGCGCCTTCGCATGCAAATCGTTGCTTGTATCAATACCACCGAATGGATATAATGGGGGCAAAGGCAACTATAGGTTAGGGGGAGGGTTTTTATTATGTCTTGTTATTATATTATCGGTGTCCGGCTGGACAACAGGGTCGACAATGCCGTGAAATTCCAGGAAGTCCTTACGAGAAACGGATGCAAGATCAAAACACGTTTGGGACTCCATGAAGTAAGCGATAACGCCTGCGCTAACGACGGGATTATCGTGCTGCAGCCTTACGGCAGCAAGGAAGACGTGGAAGCGCTGGTAAGCGAGCTTAACAGCCTTGAAGGCGTGACGGCAAAGTATATTGATTTAAACTGAAGCATAATAAATAGGATAGCATGCAAAAACCTCCGTTACCGGCTGCTGACAGCCGGCAACGGAGGTTGGTTTTTGCGCTATTATCCCTCTCTGCCTTTCTTAAGCCAACGCGCTACTGTGACAGTTCTTTTCACCTGGTGCTTAACAGCGGCCTCAACGTTTTCAACCATCTTCCCGTCTTCGTCAACTGAAACAGACGTTCCATAGGGGTTTCCCCCGGCCTCGAAGACAGCCGGGTCCGTGAATCCCGGGGGTACGATTATCGCTCCCCAATGGCACATCATCGTGTAGAGGGACAGGATGGTCGCTTCCTGGCCGCCATGCGGGTTCTGGGCAGACGACATGGCGCTGACCACCTTGTTTACCGTCTTACCCTGCGCCCAAAGGCCGCCCGTGGTGTCAAGGAACTGTTTCATCTGGGACGCCATGACCCCGAACCTGGTAGGAGTGCTGAATATGATCGCATCAGCCCAGTCAAGGTCTTCGGGCGTGGCCTCGGGTATATCCTTAGTGGCTTCAAGATGTGCTTTCCAGGCAGGGTTGCTGTCTATGACGGACTGCGGTGCAAGCTCGCGCACCTTAAGAAGCCTTACCTCGGCGCCGGCTTCCTTTCCGGCCTCCGCCGCCCATTTCGCCAGCTGGTAGTTGGTACCGCCCATGCTATAGTATATTATTGCTAACTTTATATCACTCATGATATCACTCCTTTACCTGTTTTTATTGACGGTTTTCTGTCTTGATTCATTCCGATTATTTCTATCTGTATCTAATTATTGTTTACCCAAAACCTGCACCAGATAAAATTAAAAAACTCCCCGGCCGCAAATTGTTAATCCTTGCCGGAAGAGTTTTCAGGCCATATTGATACGACGGATGGTGCTAATTAAGGAATTCACAAAGAATCAGCCTGTCGAAGGTTCCACATGTGATTAAGCGGGCCCCTGCCCTTTCCCAGGTTGAGCATGGCTTTAAGAGCGCCTGTCACGTAATCCTTGGCCATCCGGATCGATTCTTCCAGGTCCATGCCCTTGGCAAGGCCGCATGCGATGGCGCTTGAAAGGGTGCATCCGGTCCCGTGGGTATTCTCGTTGTCGATCCTCTCGCCCATGAACCACTTGTACGTATTGTCCCGGTATAACAAGTCGCTTGCGCCCTTCGGGTTGTGGCCGCCCTTGCAGAGAACGGCGCACCCAAACTGACGGCTTATGATTTCCGCCGCCCTGATCATGTCTTCCTCGCTTTCAATGGGCATCCCGGCCAATATTGAGGCTTCGTGGATATTTGGCGTAAGCAGGACCGCCTGGCGAAACAGGCTGCTTTTCAAAGTCTCTATCGCCTCATCGCGGATAAGTTTCGCGCCGCTCGTAGAAACCATTACTGGATCCACAACGATGTTCTTCGCGTTATAGTATTCCAGCTTTTCTGATATGACCCTGATAAGCCCGACAGACGCCACCATCCCTATCTTGACCGCGTCCGGGAAGATATCGGTAAAGATATTGTCCAACTGCTCTCCCAGGAACTCAGGAGTAACCTCCATGATTCCCGTGACCCCGGTGGTATTCTGAGCGGTAAGCGCGGTAATCGCGCTCATGGCATATACTCCGTTCGCGGTCATGGTCTTGATGTCGGCCTGTATTCCTGCGCCCCCGCTTGGGTCGCTTCCTGCGATCGTCAATGCTGTTTTCATCTTGATTCCTCATCCCTCTGCTTTATTTTTCTATCGCGGCAAGCTCAAACCAGCGGAACCGTCCCCCTGGTCTGATTAAGGAAAGCATGCACATCGTCCAGCTTTTCCATATGTATATCGCTTATACTCCTGATCTCCTCCCAGTCATCGGCGCTGTAGGGATCGTAGACCCCAACCGTCCTGAACCCGGCGCTTTTCGCGGTCTTTATCGCATACAGAGCGTCTTCGAAGACCCACGTTTCTTCCGGCAGCGTGCCCATATGCCGGGCCGCAGCATGATATATGTCCGGTCTTGTCTTGCCCGCGCCAATCTCGGTGGTTGTGAATATCCTGTCAAAAAACCTCATGACGTCAAGCCTTTCAAGAGCCGGTTCCAGAACATTTCTGTCAGTGGCGGTCGCTATCACCATTTTGACGCCGGCTTCCCGCATGCCCTCCAGGAACTTCTTCACGCCCTCCTTAAGCGGCGCGTGATAAGCGTAGAAGTCTTCAATGGTGCGGTTGATTCCCTCTATGATCTCCCTTGGATCCATGTCAAGATGGTACCTGTCCTTCAGGAACTCCGCTCCTTCGGTCATGCTCATGGAGAACATGGCCCTGTCAATACCGGGTTCCGCCTCTATCCCGATACCCTTTAAGAACCTCTCTGCCGCGCTGTACCATATCGGCATGGAATCCAGTATTGTTCCGTCCAGGTCAAAAATCGCTCCCTTGATCATGCGCCCACCATCTTTATAACCAGTTCTTTAAGTTCGGCCGCTGCCTTTTCAATGTCAGGACTGGCAAATATCGCGCTGATTACGGCAATCCCGCATATTCCGGTTCCCGAAAGCTCCAGGATGTTATCCCGGTTGATGCCCCCGATCGCCACAACGGGGATGCTTACAGCCCTGCAGATTTCCTTCAGGGTTTCACGGCTTACATGTTCGGCATCAGCCTTGGAACCGGTGGGAAACACCGCCCCGACACCCAGGTAGTCGGCGCCCCTCTTCTCGGCCAGTATGGCCTGTTCCACTGTCTGCACCGACACGCCCAGGATCCTTTCGCTGCCGATAAGCCTCCTGGCATCCCCGGCTTCCATGTCCTTCTGGCCCACGTGGACGCCGTCCGCATCCACGGCCAGGGCGATATCCACGTTGTCGTTAATGATAAAGGGTACGCCGTACTTTTTACACAGTTCCTTTATTTCCCCGGCTTCTTCCAGGAACCTGCCGTATTCCAGTTCCTTCTCCCTGAGCTGCACGATTGTCGCGCCGCCCTTGAGCGCCTTCTCAACGGCGCTTGCCAGGGTATCGCCTCCTAGCCAGGACCTGTCTGTTACAGCATACAAGAGTAGATCTTTTTTATCTAATTTCATATTTCGCCCCTTCTTCCAGCGTCTTTCCGTCCATGTTGTAAATGGCGTCGATAATCCTGTTCCTATACGCCGTATTCCCTTCATTCGGCTGCATGTTCTTCCATCCTATCTCTCCCGCGAGGCCCATGGCGCACACGGCGGCCGCGGTGGCTTCAAGCTCGTTATCCGGGTTAGCCACGATATACGCGGTTATAAGCGCGGAAAGCTGGCAGCCCGTGCCTGTAATCCTTCCCATTTCCGGCCTTCCGTTCCTGATGACATAGCATTCGTCCCCGTCGGAAACCAGGTCGATGGCCCCCGTTACCGCGACTATGCATCCTGCCTTTTTGGCAAACTCCTTCACGAATCTTACCGCGTCATCGAGGGAATCTTCGGTCACGGCATCGGCCACATCGGCGTCAACGCCTTTTGTGCTTCCGCTTCCCAGGGCCAGCGTCTTTACCTCGGATATATTTCCCCTGATCACATTGAACTTAATCTCGTTCATGAGTTTTACTGCCGTATCCGTGCGCAGCCTGCTGGCGCCAGCCCCTACAGGATCGAGCAGCACCTTGTGCCTGAGCTTGTTCGACATCTTCCCGGCAAGGAACATGGAGGGTATCGTGTTCTTGTTAAGAGTTCCGATATTGATGGCCAGGCCCCCGCAGATTGACGTGATTTCCTCCACCTCGTCCGGATCGTCCGACATTATCGGGCTTGCCCCGCATGCAAGAAGCACGTTGGCGACATCGTTCACTGTTACATAGTTCGTGATATTGTGAATAAGGGGTTTTTTGCCTCTAACGTTTTCAAGGCATTCTTTCATCATGTTAATCTCCTCCCTTATAAATTTCCTGGGGAGTTGCGGAAAACAAAAATGCATATACGCCAACAGCAGCATATATGCACAATTCCTGCACACTATTTCCCTGCGTTGGCATTACCCAAATCAGGTTCGATGGGTCTAAGCATTACAGCTTACTCTCAGCCTGCTTCAGCAAGCTCCCCATTGTTAACTGTAATTATACTATAACAATGCAGAAAAGCAACCTTAATATTCGTTGAATCTACAGGTTCAGCAGCTAGACCCTATGTTTTCCAGGCCCTTATCCGCGTCATAATGCCATATGAGGTTCCATCGGAACGCTATGACAATTCATCTTCATGTTATTTAATTCTTTATTGCGCTATGGTATTATTTGATAAGAAGAAAATATTAAGGGTGCTTTTCCTATGATGAGGCGAAAGGTGATAATATCAGCAATTGCTCTGATTGCTGCCATTACTGTCGCAGTTGCAATAGCCTGGCAATATGTACGTGATACGGCCTCTCCTCCCGCGACGCCGGCCGCAGATGCAGGAACGTCAGCTCCGGATGCCGGAGAAACACAAAAACCTGATGAAGCGGCAGGAACGTCTGAACCCGCGCAATCCCCCGCCTCCGGCGAGCCAAGGCGGATTAATGTGTATATAACAGATAAAGACTATCTCCTGGGGATGGCAATTGAAGAATATGCGAAAAAGAACTGGGACTTCCCTTATGAGATTAAAGTATACGAGGATTCAACCGTTTTCAGTACCTATGGCATCATGCAAATGGTCAACGCTTCGCTGTTAAGCGGCGACGGGGCCGTAGATATCTATGTCCTCCCCGACTTGTTTGCCCCATATTACCTAAAGGGGGAATACTCCCAATATGCCTGCACATACAAGGAACTGGGCATAGATGTTGAGTCCGCGCTGAAGAAGGCCGATATCCCGGAGTATGCCGTCGGGCGCAATTCTGACGGGGAGGTTATTGCGATCGATTATCTTGCGGCCAAACCCGTGTTCATGTACCGTAGATCCATCGCAATTGAGGTTTGGGGAACAGACGATCCCGACAGGATTTCCGAGGTTATCGGGGGAGGCACGCAAAGCTGGGATAAATTCCTGGAAGCGGCGAAAACCCTGAAAAGACACGGATATTATATAGCTCCAGGATACAGGGACCTGACATGGATGATCAATGTGCCCCCGTATCCTTTTACCGGAGATCCGTGGTATGAAGGCGATATAGACCCCACATTGGAAAAACACACGGATGTCTTCAAGCAAATGTTTGATAATGGCTATATCGCTGATTATAACTATTGGCCCAACGAATGGTACAACGAAACCGAAGGCGACTGCGCCAGGATATTCGGGTCACTAATGTTTCTTGGCGAAACCGATTATATAGACGAAACATTCGGAGACTGGGCAATATGCATGCCGCCTTTCACAGCTCGGTTCCCCAGTCATATTGGGATCATGGTTAACAAGGCATCTCCGAACAAGGACCTGCTGGGTCCCCTTGTGGAGTGGATAACCCTTGACTGCTCGGAGAACGGGCTTCAATATGGCCTCGCGACAGGTACTTTTCTCGATGGTGATGTAGTCGGGGTCCTGTCCCGAACCGTTCTGAAAAATACAAAGACCACCCTTGATGTTCTTGGCGGGCAGGATATTAACCCGGTATTGTATAAGATATCGAAACAGCACGTGCAAAAAATAGGCTGGGATTTCACCAAAGGTCCGTGGTATAACGCCCTCGACGCCTACCTGCATGGGGAAAAGGACAAGGAATCAGTGATTCGCCAGCTCAAAGATGAAACAAAAAATGATTACAGGTATTGGCCCCCCAATACAGAAGCCCCGACCGGAAAAGGCAAAGCGGGAGAAAAACCGATTGTCTGGAAGGATAAAAACTTTGAGGCTGCCATACGGGAAAGGCTTTTTACACCCACCTGGGACATCTATGAAAGCGATCTTGACGGAATAACCTATTTATGGCTGAAAGACCAGTCGATAGAAAGCATCGAGGATATCGTGCATTTCAAGAACCTTGTAAGCCTAAATCTCAGCAAAAACAAAATCACGGATATCAGCATTCTTAAGGAGCTTACCAGGCTGAAGTATCTGGATTTATCTCTCAACAATATCAACGATATAAGCGCCTTAAGCGGAATGGCAGAGCTTAAGGAGCTTTATATAAACAATAACAAAATAACCGATATAAGCGCCCTCCTGGATAAACCTAACCTGAAACATCTTGATGCTGCCAGGAATAACATCAGCGACATCAGCAGCCTTGGCGGGCTGACAAATCTTGAATATTTGAATTTGTCTGATAATAAGATAGTGGATGCAAGCGCCCTGAAGAGGCTGACAAAACTGAGTTACTTAAACCTGGAGTACAATGACATTGCCGATATCAGCAGTCTTGGGAACCTGAAGAACCTTGAAACCCTCCTGCTCAACGGTAATAACATCAGCGATATAAGTGTCGTTAAGGGAATGAAAAAACTCAAGAGGTTAACACTGGCGGGAAGCGATATAGCCGACAAATCCCCGGCAGATCATGTGGAGTCGGTAACGTGGTAATCTTGCCTTATTTGATACTCAAGCGGTTCCGGCATGTTATTACCGCGCCTTTATATGTGTTGCCATATTTTACATAATGGAAGTCTATACGCTCTACTGCATACGGTTGATTATTTCTCTGCTCAATTCATCATAGGATTTGAGCATATCATTCTTATATAGATTGTTATATGTCCTTGCGAATATGAAAGTTAAGAAGGTTAAAATCTGTTGGCTGTTAAAGGAAGTTATCTTTTGTATTCCCTCATCATCAATATTCACGATTTGATGGGCGACTATATTTCTTACACTGGCTTCGACTTTTCTAAGATTCAAAGCATAGTTTTTAACCATGTCATCATTGGATTTTATTATTATAAGAGGACATATGTTTGCGGCGCAAAGGGGCCGGTCTTCAAATATGCTTGCTTCAAATTCCTTTATGAAGGCTTCGTATAATCCCATGCTTACAAGTTTATCTTTGGACATTACGTGAAAGCCTTTATTGTTCAGATAACACAGGTCATTTTTCAATGACAGGTCTGTTTTGTTGTTAATGTATTGCTCAAACAAATCGGTGAGAACGGGAGAAATAGCCCTTATAAAATCGGCATACTCCTTTCTTAAAACTTTTATTCTAAGGGAAAGGATATATTCGAAGATTGTTTTGGCGGGTTCATTTTTTATGGGAAACATATCATAACCCGCATTTTCAGCCAATTTTTGAGCTTTTGGCAGATTTAATGATATCCTGTTAAAGGCAGCTTCTATAAGATTAACCGCGTCATCCCCGATGAGTTCTCTAATATTGTTTGCAACAGTAAAAGCGCTGCTGTAATCATAGGACAATAAACAACCTTTTATGATCTCCCTGGAAAGAAAAAGGTTGACATTGTCCAATTCTATGATGCTTGTGCGGTTTTCAGGATTTAGGTCTTTATCATTATCTATAAGATTCGCCCATTCCTGCTCTATGTCGTAATTCGCTCCGACCGGATCTGATTTATTGCCTTTGCCCTCTGGGGATACTACCTGTACAGGATAAAGCTTATATGGGGAAGTAGCACAAATAAGATGAAGGGCTTCTTTCATCTGAGGGGTACTGGAACTTAAATTAACTAATATTTTATGTCCGGGGTTTTCATTTTTTATTCCCCTGATTATTTTTTCAAACAAGAAGTAAAAGTTCCCAAACAAATGAGGTTTAGTAAGATCAGGATATTTAATCTTTATAAACTCGCAGTTAAAGCCTTCATGCCTGCAGACCCGCTGCCCCATAATCTCATATCTGTTATCAAGTTCGTCATAGCGGCATATTTCGCTGGTCATAAACAAATATGCTTTTACCGGTTTTAAATGACGGAGAATATGCAAAAAAGCTCCATCGAAGTTACCCCTGGAAGGATCCGTAAACCCCAATGGCGAAAACAGGACATAATCAGACATTTACATTTCTCCTTTTACGGGTGTTTTCTATGCTTTCAATACAGTTAAATAATACATTAAGTATTGTAAAACCGCAATTTCGGCAGCCCAAAAATGTGGTACTGCGCGTGAATATGAGGGTATATAAGTAGTTGACACCATACAGCAATCGGCATACACAACAAACAAGTGATAAAATGATAAGGGCAAAGGGCAGAGTAATATTCAATTCAATACCGGAAGGTTATAGCAACAATCAAAGAGTGATATTGGCCGGTATAGATTTTTCCGGAATCCAAAGTTTTATTTTCAAGCAGGACGGGCTTGATAACATTGCTGAAATTGCGAAAAGGTCCCAATACATAAACCGTCTGGCTGTAAAAATCGATGGGGATCTCAAAGAGTTATTAAAAGAATACGCATATTTTTCAATTACAAACAGAGGCGGAAAGATCCAGGCAGTCGTAAAATATTCGAAGAGAGCCGCAGAGATACTGGAAGGTTACTTATCCTGCCTTCAGAGAATTGTTTTTACCGTTAACGAAGGTGAACTCCAGCTATTCTATGGATTGGTCAAAACCAGAATTGCTCGCCAGGCAAAGAGTTCCGGAAAAGAAAGCTCATATTCGGATCTTATGAAGGCCATAGGCAAGAATAAACTGCAATGCGCTAATGTTTACGGTTTTGATGCCGGCGAATACAACGACTTGACCTATTCGCCGGAATACCTTACTGAAGATATGGAAAACCGTCCGGCATTGCATTTGGATAATAAGCTTGCTGCGCTTAAATTTGATTTCGATAACCTTGGTAATTTCTTTGCAACTGTAAAAGCAGTGGATACTATTGCTGATATAAGCAAAAACCTCTCTGCGACAATTGATAAAATTGTCAGTTCCCTTCCGAATGTAACTACTATTTATTCCGGCGGGGATGATATTTTCCTTTTGTGCCCGAAAAGTGTTTTAAGCCAGGTGGCGGTAAGACTCTATGAGGGCATCCTGAACAATATCAGGACAGATTACATTTTAAGAGATTACAGGGAAAGCTTTGGCCTTTCCTGCGGGGCTTTTACATTCAACAGGGATGTATCCCTTGTTGTATTTGCCACAAATGCAGAAAAGCAGCTTGCGTTATCAAAAATCAGGGAAAAGAACAGGGTGACTGTTGAGGATATTTCATTTACCTGGGATGAGTTTATATTTGCGAACAGCGCCATTGAAAGGTTTTATGAAAAATCAACGGGGGAGACTCAAAAAGAACTTTTAAATTACAGTTTTATCAATCTTTTAAGATATATATGCGCGGTCACGAAAAATCAGGAAGAAAAAACGAAGTTAAGAAAACTGCTGGCAAAAGCGGATTGATCAAAACTACGGAGGCCAAATGGAACAGGAATATAGAATCAAATTTGCACCCATTGATAAAATAATTGAAATACCTGATTCGCAGCAAATTTATGAGTTTTTGCTGTCAAAGCTCAGCGAAGTTGGTTTTGATACGAAAAATGTAACTGAAGGTGACAATCACCTCAAGGTTTCATGTGCAATGCCTGAAAACACTGTTATAAGGCCTCTTTTGCCCATGGAATTCTCAAGGAGACTTGATAAAGATGATTACCCATATTTGAAGATACTTAAAAGTATAAGATTCATAAGCGAGGATATATTGACACAAACCGGGCTTAAAGCTTTCTTTCAGACAGCCCTGGATAATCTGAGGGATAATAAATGGGAGCTTAAAGATGATATTTTAAAAAGACGACATGAGGATTTATCCTTCTATATGGAAGAGTTGCTGGAACCCGTCAGGATAAAATCAGGAAAAGAATATATTACAAAAACAATACCTGTTTTCAATGCCGAAGGCACAATCTTTCAGTTCTTTGCAAGAACCGATATAACACCTGTTGAGAACCTGCTGAAGCCGGGAAGTATCATGGATTTGGGATTATACAACAGCTACGAGATAAAGGAGGTATCCATATATAACGGAAAAGTCAGCAATTCGGGCATACTTCTTTCAAGGTACTGTCCTTTAAATCTGAAAGACGAGATCAATATAGAAAAATCGTTTTTCAGAACATTTATGTCAAATGGCATTCAGTACCTTAAAGAGGGTTCCTTCTTAAGCGTTAAGAAGAATTTTAAAGGTCAGATATTTATAAAAGACAACCTGGTATTTAACGGACAGGGATATTTGTATTGTATCTGATATTACGGAGTACAGAGGTGCGACAATGGCCAGCATTCAATCTTTTGGAAGTTCAGCTTTGGAGCTCGGGATCAAGGACCAGGAACGGTACATAGATATGACATCAACGCCCCCGATTCCTTTGTATTTTGCAACCCATAGAGATAAATACCTTACAGTCAGAGAAGAGCTTTCGTTTTCTCCATATGTCTGGATCGGGGAGCCGCGTCCGGCAAGGGAATATGATATAGGGTACGGCAGAATATATATCTATACCAACAGCTATAAAATTGAACTTTCTTTGAACAGTTTCAACGATGGCACATACTATTTCCTTGTTGGAGGGATATATCCCAAAAAACAGCGAGATACAATCAATATAATTAAAAAATCCATTCAGGCCAAACATAGTTTTTATCTGTTTCTTAAAGGAGAACCCTCATATGCCCAGCCTTTGTCTGCAAGATATTTCTTTGAACAGGTCAGCTATATTTATGAGAAACTGGGCATAAAGACCGAGATTCTGGAGGAATATGAGCCTGAAGAACAGGATAACGTGGTCCTGGATTTTTGCAATACCCATATAGAACTTATCAGTTTCGAGGAAGAATACGAGAAAAGCAAGGGCTACAACTATAAATACAATAAGATAAAAGCTTCGGAAAAAAGCGAAAATATTAAAGGCGTAGCTTATGCGTTTTATCTGGACGGATTAAACGAATCCCTTGACAGGGAGAGCCTCCAGGGAGCGGAGATCATTGTAAAGAAGGAGGAGTCCGATGAAGGCGTAAAAGGTTATATCGCTGATATAGACACCGAGAATAATATCCTTCATATAAAATTCCCGAAATCGGTTAATTTTTACGACCTTCCGGGTGAAGGCCTCATTAAGAAGAGCGATAAAAATGTCAGTTTCCCTATTCAAAGAAGCGCGTTCCAATCCCTTCTGGAAGGCAAAGCTGCCAACGAAGATATCCTGGATATATTAATTTCAAAGCGGTATAAACCCTTTAAAGAAGTGGAATATGTCAAAACCGAAAGGCTTACCGAATCACAGCAAAAAGCCATTAACAAAGCCCTGTCCGTGGAAGACTTCCTGCTGGTCCAGGGACCTCCCGGCACAGGGAAAACAGAAATAATTGTGGAGATGATACAGCGGTTTTCCGAACAGGGCAAAAAGGTCCTTATAAGCTCAAAGAACAATCTTGCGGTAGACAATGTTCTTGAAAAATGCATTGACAGGAATATCAGATGTATAAGGCTTGGCAGGCCCGAATCCGTAAAGATTGAAAAGGTCAAGTCAGTGCTGGTGGATGTGTTCTCTTTAAACATTCAGAAGGAAATTGATGAATCGACCAGGCGTTATCAGGCAACCGTAAAAGAGGAACGAGAACTTGACAAGGAAAAGATCAACCATGCATACAAGCTGAAGAATGCGCTTTATGACCATGACAAGGTATCCAGAAAGTTGGTATGGAGTAAAGTAAAATTCTTTTTTGCCAAAATACTTGCGCTGTTAAAAATCATCAGCAGGGATTCGGGCAAGTATCTGAACCGCTTGGCAGATGTTTCGGAGTATACCGCCCGTAGGGAAGCTCTCAGGGATTTTATAAACAAAGAGTCAAGCTTCCTCGGGCTTGACAGTAAAAAAGTGTGGAAGAAGTCGGAGCGGAACGTATATATTGACAACAAAATCCAGTTTTTGAATAAAAGAATCGGGGATGTGCCCAGGAAAATAGAAATCACGGATAAATGGCTTGAAGATTTGTCCTTAAGACAGGATGTGCTTACCGAGGTTGTAGCAGAGGATATTAAAGTAATCGGAGCTACCTGTATCGGCGTAAATACCAACAAGATATTCAGCAGTATGGATTATGACGTTGTAATCATTGACGAGGCAGGGCAGATCACGCTTCACGACGTGATTGTACCTATTTCAAAGGCGAAAAAGGTCATCGTTATAGGCGACCATATGCAGCTTCCGCCGGTAACAGATGATGATTTTATTAATAAAGCCAAAGATAAATTCAATGATATTGAGGTTGACTTTTACGAAACCTATAAGCAGAGCCTGTTTGAAAAGCTTTTCCATGAGGCCGACGAAAGCCATAAAATTATGCTGGATACCCAGTTCAGGATGCATGAAGACATTGCTGAACCCATTTCACAGCTATTCTATGAAGGCAAATACAAGACGGGCTGTAAAAAGGAACACAGACTAATTGATATTGCCGGATATAAAGATCCCATGGTCTTTCTGGATACTGTCAACCTTCCGGATAAATATGAAACGGTAACTGTAATTGACGGAGAGTCAAAACAAGTGGCATATACTAACCCGACAGAGGCAAGAATTATTGCATCTGTGCTGGAAAGAATCTGCATGCCGCTTATGGACGGATTGACTGTCCTCGATTACAAGGGAGAAAAGACAATAGATATTGGGGATCTGGGCATTATTACCCCATACAAGGCGCAGATAAAATGCATCAAGGATGCAATATACGAAAGGTTCCTGAAGAGCGGCCAGTTTGGCAAACCGCAAATAGAGAGTATTATCAGCAGGATTGAAATCGATACCGTGGACTCATTCCAGGGCAGGGATAAGGAAATTATTCTTTACTCCTTTGTAAGAAGCAATGAGGATTGCAAAATAGGATTTCTGGATGAGCTAAGAAGGCTCAATGTTACCATAACAAGGGCAAAACGCCTCATCATAATGGTTGGAGACTCATACACCCTGACCAAAACAAGATCAAGCACCCGGACACTGCTAAATAGACCGCCCCAGTATTACTTTAAGTATCTTATGGAGTATTTGCGAAGCAAAGGCTATTATCATGAGATCAGCAAGGAGGCAGGGGTATGAAAGCTTTTTATACCGATAAGAACAGAGTGTTGAACAAGATAGAGGATAAGAACAGAATCTGCAGGTTTATAACCGTGGATTATCCCGTATTGGCTGAGCCGTTCAATGTGACTGAAAGATTCTACGATGAGGATTTCCATATAATCGAATACTATATGGACAGGCTGGTTTGCGAAACAACTGTCGCAAACAAAGACGAACTTCTTTCCCTGCTTGGACTTGGCTCAAACAGGAATGCTTCCGAAGTGTTTTACAGGGACCTGATTGTTTCGGGGCATATAAGAGAAACAGAGTATGGACTGAAGCCGACAGAACTCGCTTTTAAATCAGTGGAACTGGGCAAAAAAGTGACCATACAGGCTACAAAAAGAGTTTTTTATTTTGATGCCATTAATCTAATGCCATTACCAGTTGATTTTTACAAAAACCCGTATCGTATAAGAGATGCAGAAAATGCAAGACAAATGGGTTATTCCTATATTCTTTCCACATGGAAAAATCCCGACCAGTTCATGTTGAAAAACAATATCAAAAGAATGGGAGGGGAAGAAAGGCTTAAGTATAACATACCCCAGGAACTTGTTGATTTGGACTTTGATTTTACTGAATTTGAAGATTCAGCAGACAATATAAAGTTTACACCCTTTTATCTCGCAGTGTTTCAGGACGCCAGCTTCAGGACTTATGACGCCGTGACTGAAAAGGAGGAAACCTTTTTTAAAGAAATTCTTATAAAAAACACCTCTATTCTAAAAGAGTTGTATACCGCCATGGGGCTTTTCAGTAACTACGAGAGCATGAACAAGAATAATATGACTTTGTCCATCCTGAATTCGTGGATTTCGTTTGGCGATTCAAATCTGCGTGAGATAATGAATGGCTGCTTTATTTATAATATTACATCAGATTATGTGGCTGAAAAAATTAAAGAGGCTTCAGAAACCAGGAGAACATCGCTTTTATGGACGCTGTATACCTGTGACAGGGTTTCATCGGGGGATGATTTTCTGGGGAGTATTGTGTACCTGGATATAAGAGAGGCAGATCTGGATATAATCGAGAATTTTCTTATGGAATTTGAAAGAGAAAGACTAAAAAATAAAGATGAAGAGCTGTTCAGAATGAGGGTTGACACAATAAAACAAAAGCGCCGAAAAGTAAATGTATGGTAACTATCCGATAAAAACCGGGCCGCTCCAGGATTATTAAATTCATTGGAGCAGCCCTTTTCACAATAAATCCTTCAGCCGGAAACAGGTATAGTGCATTAGCGCTTTATAGCCATTGGCTGACTTTACATACCTTATTAACCGCATGCTATATTCTTGCAACACCGGTCCTCTTAGCGGCGTCGATCACAGCTTGTGCAACTACAGGCACGACACGTTTGTCAAGCGGATTCGGTATTATGTAATCGGGACTCATTTCTTCATCCGGTATCAGTGATGCGATTGCATAGGATGCCGCCACTTTCATCTCCTCATTAATGGTGGTTGCGCGGCAGTCCAGTGCGCCGCGGAAAATTCCAGGAAACGCAAGCACATTATTGATCTGGTTTGGGAAATCAGAACGGCCGGTACCTATAATATAAGCTCCGGCTTCTTTGGCAGCGTCGGGCATAATCTCCGGTATGGGGTTAGCCAATGCAAAAATAACCGGTTTATCCGACATTGTCTTTATCATTTCCGGAGTTACAACGTTGGGAGCCGATACCCCGATAAAAACATCCGCACCGACCATTGCATCGGCAAGCGTGCCCGTTTTATGCTCACGGTTTGTCACCTTGGCAATCTCGGCCTGTGCCGGATTTAACCCGGCAACGCCCTCGCAGATGATACCGGAGCGATTAAGCATGATAATATCCCTTACTCCCAAATTCAGCAAGTGCTTTGCAATCGCTATTCCTGCCGAACCGGCGCCGTTGATCACGACCTTGATTTTATCAAGGTCTTTATTGACAACTTTGAGCGCGTTGAGCAAGGCGGCCGTAACCACAACGGCAGTACCATGCTGATCATCGTGGAAAATCGGAATATCGCAGATTTCTTTAAGCCTTCTCTCAACTTCAAAGCACCTGGGAGCAGAGATATCTTCAAGGTTTATGCCGCCAAAGCTTCCCGATATCAAGTAAATCGAGCGTACAAGTTCGTCAACATCTTTTGTACGAATGCAAATAGGAAATGCGTCAATACCAGCAAATTCTTTAAATAAGGCACATTTCCCTTCCATCACGGGCATACCTGCCTCAGGCCCGATATCTCCCAAACCCAATACGGCCGAGCCGTCTGTTATGACAGCAACTAAATTGCTGCGCCTCGTCAGTTCAAATGATTTGTTATAGTCTTTCTGAATCTCCAGGCAGGGTTCCGCAACGCCAGGGGTATATGCCAGAGACAAATCCTCCCTGCTGTTGATTGATACGCGTGATATAACTTCAATTTTTCCTTTCCACTCATAATGTTTTTGCAGAGATTGCATTCTTATGTCCATAAAAAACCTCCATTTTTGACCGGATATTTAATCTTCAAATGGGAATCTGTATTGCGTTAAGCCTAGTTCATCACGTATCTTTATTAGTTCTTTCTGTACTGATTCATTGATAGGTACACCGCTGTTCTTCCTTTCCTGCCATACAAGATACTCTTTTTCCCCTGCCGTATATATGCGGTCATGGCCCGGCGCTTTTGCGGAATTGCGGAGCTCGCGCAGAATGTCGCCACAAGTCTTTTTAAATGCATCAAGACCCATGAAAGCTTCCGGATCAATGGCGATAAAGAAATGGCCAAGACGATATGGTACCAATTCTCTATTCGGTCCGATACCGGACAATGCGCGCAAGAAACTACCTTGCTGCAATGCAGCCGATAATATCTCAACAACAGTAGCATAGCCGTAACCCTTGTAACCGGCCAGTTCTTCGCCAATACCGCCAAGGGGCGCCAATGCGGCATCACCGGATACCAGGTCCTTTAATATCTGGGCAGAGTCCGTTTTGGGTTTACCATCACGGCCTATTACCGTTCCTGCAGGCGTTGGTTTGCCGATACGGGCATAATATTCAATACGTCCGCGTTGTATGATCGAGGTGGCACAGTCAAGCACAAACGGGAATTCTTCGTCGGTCGGGAATCCGAAGGTAAGCGGGTTAGTGCCAAGCATATTTTCAACGCCAAATGTAGGCGCTACGGATGGTCTTGCATTAGTGCCTGTAATCCCGATTAAGCCGGCTTGTGTCGCCATTGTTACATAGTATCCTGCAATGCCGTAGTGAGTGGAATTCCGCACAGCTACCATGCCCATGCCGTATTGTTTAGCTTTTTTTATCGCCAGGTTCATGGAATGATAACTGATGACCTGGCCCATACCATCATGACCATCAACAACAGCAGTAGTCGGGGTTTCCTTAACAATCTCGAAATTGGTTACAGGATTCTGAATTCCAGCTTTAATTCGATCCAAATAAATAGGTTTGAAGCGGTTGACACCATGTGATTCGATGCCGCGCTTGTCAGCTTCCAGCAAAACATCCGCGCATATTTTGGCGTCTTCCTCGGGAACACCGTATGCCTTGAATACATCGACGACAAAGTTAGTTATCGTAGGCCAGTCTACAATATTTGTTTTGTTTCCCATGCTAAGACCTCCCCGTATTTGTAGAATAACCAAACTAATATATTGGTAAAAATAAAAAGCGACCCCACAAAAAAATGGTAGTCGCTTTTTCTCTTCATCACCAAGCATCTATTTATTTCTCTGTTTTAATTATATATCAGACTATCAGAATGGTCAATATAATCTTTATCAATAAACGCATTATTCCATGTAAAACTACAAAGACCATATCTTTTCGCTACTTGTCGATATTGCTACCGCACCGGATTTTAAAGCATTAATTACATCTGTTTTATCCCTAATTAATCCGCTTGCTATTAGAGGTGCTTTGACCTCTTTGCTTAAACTTTTTATGACTTTAAACAAACACCCGGGTAAAATCTCAATTACATCCGGGCTATATTCCCTGGATTGCGCTATAAGCTTATCATATGCCAGGGAATCTATCATGAAGGAACGCTGTATAGCAAGTAATGATAGTTCTTTGGCACGCCTTATCAATGCGGGTTTAATACTGATAATGCCATCCGCGTCAGTGTTTCGCTTAATGAAATCCACAGCCGCTTCCTTACTATCGAGTCCCATAATAAGATCAATGTCGACGATCGCATGTTTCCCAGTGTCTTTTACTTTATTGACAATATCGCCAATATTGCAGATATCACCGAAAAGAATAAATAAGATTTTGCAATCGGTTTCCTCACATCTTTTCAAACCTTCTATATCCCTTATCGCAGCAATGATAGGATATTCCTCTGTGCACTGTATTAGGCTTTCTATAGAAAATTGCATTTTTTACCTCTCAACAAATATGTTTTTATACCAAACAGGCAATAATCCTGAATTCATTATACTATATTTACAGGTTAATTTGTTATTGGCCTGCGAAAACAGCAAAATAGAAAAGGGCTGTCTCAACGAATATCACTATTTTGAAACAGCCCTTTTGTTGCCCCAACAGTCTGCACGTATTTATATCACAGACCGAAGAGTGTTATTGGATAATTCATATATTGGCCGGTGCCTATAAGTGACATGGTGAACAGGAACAGATTGAATGCAGCACCAATCCAGACATTTCCGGTCTTTTTATATGTATACCTGGCGATAATCGGACTCATAACCATAGGCAGGAGCAGTGACTGTAGTACAGATAACAGGTACGTTGGGATCAGCAAGCATTCCTGTCGTAAATAGCGATTTGTACTGAATAAAGAGCCAAATTGCGATGCCCAAGCTGTTACCAATACACACAATTGCGGTAGTGAGCCATTCCGGAACATTCTTATACCGTGTATTCGCATTGAAGACAGCATTCACAAAGTAGAACGGGAAGAACAACATACAATAGCAGAATAAAACTGGGATTTTGTTTAATCTTGAGACTGTCCCTAAATTTGTGTAAACCTCCATTACGGTGTAGAATAGAAGCACCGTAATGGAGGTTTAATATTATGGCAAGAAGGAATCGTACCCCAGAAGAAAACGCACGAAGAGAAAAG
>Ga0134100_1000625_pt1 | contig 40122 bp, 33 predicted proteins | sample 11_taG_2_FD_94444 | JGI IMG/M metagenome (GOLD analysis project Ga0134100, IMG submission 94444) | Switchgrass degrading microbial communities from high solid loading bioreactors in New Hampshire, USA - 11_42_5_180_A3 metaG | ecosystem: Engineered > Bioreactor > Semi-continuous > Anaerobic >...
ATAAAAGTTTATCCCAAAGATATCTGATTGTGCATAATTCCTGATGAACCGCCGTATACCGAACGGTACGTACGGTGGTGTGAGAGGACGGTAGGTGAAATAATCACCTACCTCCTACTCGATATTGCGAATTAAGCGGTCGGCGCTTTTCCGGTCATGCCTGTGCATATGACAAATTCGCCTTTTCTGACCGCGTCAATAAAATCCCTTATATCGGTAATTTCCCGGAAGAATTCCATGCCGGCGCCGACAATTTCACCGGTATGATGCGTATCCGAACCCGCCGTTTGAAGCAGCGAATGCTCTTTTGCGTATTTAAGCGCCTTGTCATTGTACGGTTTTAAATTTCTCGCGTTGTACACTTCCACCGCGTCCACAAGCGAAGGATAAAGTCTTATGGCCGGGATGTAAGGAGCTTCCCTGAACGGGTGGGCATGGGAGATAAACCCCCCGCTTTTGCGGACCCTGTAGCAGTACTCCTCGGGCGTCCATGAAAGCATGTCCGGGTGGGAAAGAAGGAACGTTTTATCAAGTCCGTAGGTTAAAAATTCCGTGCCGTTAAAAGCATATTCCCAACCGAAAAAGACATGGAAGGAATACGGTTCGGCCGCTTTTTTCGCGTTTTCGTATCCCTTGCAGAACAGGTTGACCCTTTCTTCCCACGGAAGAGAGCCAGGAATGGCGGTGTTTCCGTTAAAAAAGTGATCGGTTACGATTAATCCGGCATACCCCGCCTCAATGTGAGCGATGACCAGTTCGGCGCCCGTGTTTTTTGCGCAGGCGCTCGCCTCGCTTGTGTGCATGTGCGTTTCGAATTTATATCTTTTCGTTTGTATCATCCTTTATCCGTAATGTTTCACTTGATTATAATAACTCAATATCGTTTCCGGTACAATATGTCGAAATATGTCATTTTTTATTTATTATCATCCGCCCGTACAATTCTTAATGAAATAAATCACCGGGCGTTCTGCGGAATTAAAAACGGTATTTATACCACGAATGAAGCGGTCTTACGGTTATTATTGCATATTAACATAAGTTTATTGCAAAAATTTATTGATTAATTGCACTGGGGTTTTCATTGTGTTAATATCAAGCTGTACGTAAATTGAAATTTGTACCAAAGGAAGTGTTTCTATGGCATTTGATTTGGATATGAAAAAGTTCTGGGAAATAAATGAAAAGTGTAAAAATCTCAAGGGAGATATAATAAGGGTACCCGTCAGCATCCATTTGGACGGGGACTGGATTTGCGAATATTTGAAACTTGATAACGCAAAATACTACTCCGATTTTGAATACCAGCAGGAAAACCGGCTGAGATGCTCCGAAATTACCGAAAAAGAACTTGCTTACACTATAAAACCGGACGTGGATTTCGGCGTAATTATGGATTCGTCGATTTACGGCGGCACGGTAAACTATGAATCAAATGCGACGCCTACACTCAAGCCGGTTGTGAATGATCCCGAAGAGATTGATGCTCTCATCGAGAAAATGCAGAAAGTCGATATTCTTGAGCAGGGTTTGATTCCGAAGTACCTCGAATGGAGGGAAAAGATTAAAACAAGGTACGGCATCGATCTTAAATACGGAGGCGGCATAAAAGGCTGCGCGACGATGATGGGGCAAATCTGCGGAATTACCAATTTCCTTACGTGGATTATCACTAACCCGGATGAGATACACAGGCTTATCGGGTGCTGGCTTGAAACATCGAAACGGTATTTGAAAATAATGAGAGAAGTTACCGGTTTCCCTGAGGATCACCGCGGGTTCGCCTTTGCAAGTGACGTGGCTGGTATGCTTTCACCCGATCTGTACAGGGAATTCATTATGGAGGCCGAAAAAGAGCTGTATGACACGTTTGCACCAAACCCCGAAGATACGAGGTTTTATCATGCCGATTACCATATGCTGCACCTTTTGGACTCTTTAAGGGAGATCGGCGTTAATGCCGTTAATATCGATCCGTATATCGAACCGAAGCAGATTATGGAGAAAATGCCCGGCGTTATAATTCATGGCCAGATTCCTCCCACAAAGGTACTGCTTTACGGCACGCCCGAAGAAGTGTATGAATGCGCGAAGCGGGACATAGAACAGGCCGGCCAGAGCAAGCAGCTTGTCCTGTGCACCGCGGGAAGCATTAATCCCGGGACTTCATTCGAGAACCTTAAGGCAATGTGCCGCGCGGCGGAGGACTTCGGCTATATTTATTGATATGCATGACAGGTTTACGCTGCATTATAACGGTACTCCGTTTTTTAACTCCAGGGCAGGGTTCTGTTTTTCCTTTGACAGGAACCCTGTTTTTATTTCAATAGCAGGCTTCCTTTCTCACCGCAGCCTGGTATTATCTTCAAAATAGTATTTTCTTTCCTGCCGCAGCAGTATTTCGTTTTTCCCGGCCATACCGGTCCCTCCCCCTGCCGGACAGGGCATTTCCAACCGGAAGCGTTGAAAAAATATCCTCGGAAAAGACATATTATAAGGACAACATCCATATATATTACAAAATGGATTTTGTGCCTTAAGGGGGATTACATATGTCTGTTGAGTTGATAAAAAGACCCGTTAACGTTTATCAGACAATTGACGAACAGCAGAAGGAAGAGCTTATAGAAACCGGTATAATTGTTCCGGACAGCAAGCCTGATGTCATGGAAGTGCTCGTTGTCGATTCGAATGTCAACGTAAAAACAAGGGAAAAAACCGGAAAGGTCATGGAAGTAGGGGGAGAGATAAACTATCAGGTTGTCTACCGCGCAGATAATCAGAACCAGGACATCGAAACGATTAATGTAAAGGCGCCGTGGTCCGTTTCGTGCAATTACCCGGCCAGGGAGGAAGATGTATATACGCTCGTCAGGAGCAGCATAGAGCATACTGATGTGGAAATTGCGAACGGGCGTAAATTAAGCGCGAAATCGGTATTGAAGCTTAATGTGAAATATCTTGTCGCAAAAAGCGTAGAAGCGGGTGAAATGATGTCCGGGGATCAGGTTTACCAGCGTTCGGATACGCGGGAAGTATCGGTACTCGAAGATATCGGGGAGAAAGTTGTCAATGTGTCGGAAAATGCGGAACTCCCGGAAGGCAAGCCCGAGATACAGGAAATATTGTGCTTCAACAGCAATATAAGAGATTTAAAGGTACACGAAAACATGAGCATGGAATGTGTTTTGGAACTTGACTTTTTATACCGGCCGAATAACAACGATAAAGATGTTGAGAACGTCCACATGGAGTTCCCCGTTAATAAGAACCTGGAAATAGAGAACTTCGATTATTCCGACGCGAATGTCAACGCAAATGTTAAATCCGTTTCGGTAAAACCTGACGAAGACATTGACGGGCTGTTGACGCGCGTAAGGATTGACGCCGAAATAGGCGTTGAATACATTCTTTACTCGAAGGAAAATGTGCATCTTGTAAATGACGCGTACTCGACGGATTTTGATTTCGAACTTGAAAAGAAATCCGTCACGTTATGCGTAGAAGAAAGGGATCTGCAGGATACTCTTCAGGTGACGGGAAAAATTCAGCTGGACTGCGGCGGCGAGCCGGTTGAGGAAATTGTGTATATTACCGTTAAACCGAGACTTTTATCGGCTGAAAAGGACGGCAGCGATATTGAAGTAAACGGCAGTCTTGACATCTGCATGCTCTATGTGTGCGGGATACAGAACAGGATACTACGCGGTTCAAACCAGGAAATTCAGTTTACGCACAGGATCCCGCTGCCTGAATGTGACTGCCCTTATGAATATGATGTTGTAATGACCGCAGACGGTTTCAGTTACGAGATCGTGTCCGACGATGAGGTTGAAATAAAGGCCCAGGTCTTTGTAAAGGCGCATATCTCAAAAAAGCAGCAACTCGAGGTTGTAACGGGAGTTAAGGAAATAAGGCCGGCAGAAAAGAAGGAAAATCCTCCCCTGTTAATATATTACGCGCAGCAGGGCGATAATCTCTGGAAAATAGCCAAAAGATATAAAGTGCCGGTACAAAAAATACTTGAAGATAACCGTATGGCCGAAGAAAAGGAACTGGAAGCGGGACAAAAAATACTTTTAATCGGATGAAAAAACCGGCGTGACATATGGCACGCTGCTGTCGAAATATAATAAACACATAACCTGAAAAATTTCTGTCTTTATTCTGAACCGCCTTCGGAGCGGTTTTTTTGCGCGGATTGCATTCCATCAGGCGGTGTCGGTTCGTTGCGTTTAAATTGTATATTGTATATAATATTTATTAGCAATAAAACACATAATGAATTATAAACACATCTGCGGGCAGAATTTAGGGCAATTCCGGCGTTAAGAAACGGCGCCGGCTGAGACGCTCTGTTCTACAAATGAAAATAGTATGTTTCCTGCGGACGGCAGGCCGGGTTTATGTTACCGCGCGTGCGCGCAAAAGGAAACAGGAAGGTGTGTGGTGTTTGGAACAGATAACTATTGCAGCCCCTGCTAAAATAAACCTGTCTTTGGATATAACCGGAAAACTTGAAAACGGGTATCATACTCTTGATACAATAATGCAGACTATATCCATTGAAGATAAAATTACGCTGACAAAAACCGGCCGCGGAATATCGGTTTCATGCGGCCATCCGCAGGTGCCTGATGGGGACGGTAATATATGCTATAAAGCGGCAAAGGCGTTTTTCGAAAAAACAGCAATAGACGGCGGTGTGTTAATAACAATTGAAAAAAACATACCGGTCGGAGCAGGCCTTGCGGGCGGAAGTTCGGATGCGGCTGCGGTCATAAAGGGTTTAAACCTGTTATACGGCGCAGGCCTGACACAGAAGGAAATGTGTGAAATCGGCCTTAAATGCGGTGCGGATGTCCCGTTTTGCATTACGGCCGGTACATGCCGCGCAATGGGCATCGGCGAAAAACTGACGGTTTTGCCGTCGTTCGCCGGCGTTTATATTGTGCTTGTTGTACCGGATTTTTTAGTATCCACGGCATGGGCTTATAAAAATTACGTTGCTGACGACAATATTGAAAAACCCTGTACCGAAGAGATCATAAAATACATGGGCAGCAGGGATATAAAAAACACGGCCGAAAGAATGGTAAACGTTCTTGAGAGTGTGACCGCAAAACAGCATCCGGTAATACGGGAAATAAAAAATGAAATAATAAAAAGCGGAGCTTGCGGAAGCGTAATGAGCGGAAGCGGCCCTTCGGTTTTCGGCTTGTTTGAAAGCGAAAGGGAAGCCCGGACAGCGTATTCCGCGATCCGGGAAAAATATAACAGGTCATATCTGGCTTTGACTGTTGATGGAGGAATTAAGCAATGGCAAAACTGACAAAGATAAAGTTTGACGATTATATGCCCCTTAGAGATGTGATATTCAATACCCTTCGGGATGCGATTGTATCCGGGGAACTGAAACCGGGAGAACGCCTGATGGAAGTCAGTCTTGCTGAAAAAATGGGTGTAAGCAGAACACCGGTAAGGGAAGCGGTAAGAAAGCTTGAAATGGAAGGCCTGGTAAAAATGACCCCGAGAAAGGGGACACATGTTGCCGAGCTTTCGGCTAAAGATATAATTGATGTCCTTGAAATAAGAGCGGCGCTTGACAAGCTTGCCACAAAACTCGCGGCTGAAAGGATCAGCAAGGACGAACTCCGCAGGCTTGAGAATATACACAGGCAGTATATAGCTTCTCTGGAAAAGGAAAACCTTGCGGCGGCAATAAAAAAGGATGTCGAGTTCCACGAAGTGATATATAACGCTTCCGGCAACAAAAAGCTTGTAACCGTTGCCGGAAACCTGCGTGAACAGATATACAGATACCGTGTTATTTATATGAAGGATTTTTCAAACGCCGAAGAAGTATTAAAAGAACATGAACAAATCCTGAAATCGATTTCGGAAGGAAACAGCGAAGAAGCCGGCAGGCTCGCCGAAGAGCACATTATTCACCAGCAGCGCACGATAATAGAGCGTATGTAGGGTAATTTATTCTTGTTTTCGGATGTTTTATGTGATAAAATCAATAAAGCTGTCACAGATTCCTTGCTCTGCCGTACGCAGGGCCATAGTCCAGAAGGAGGTGAACATCTGAATGAAGAAATACGAAGCCATTTTTGTAATAAATGCTTTGCTGGAAGACGAGAAAATTCAGGAAATAATTACAACGGTTAAGAACCTCGTTGAATCTTCAGCACAGCTTGAAAAGGTGGACGAATGGGGAAAGAAACGCCTGGCTTACGAAGTGGATAACCAGAAGGAAGGCTATTATGTGCTTATCCATTTTTCCGCAGAACCCGACTTCCCCGCCGAACTGGAACGAATCTTCAAGATTACCGAGGGCATTATGAAGTACCTTATTGTCAAAAGACAGGAAAAGTAAATCTTTGAGAGCCAACGGGTTCTTTATTGGAGGTTGAATGTATGAACAGAGCTATTTTGATGGGTCGTTTGACAGCAGATCCGGAACTCAGGTACACCACCGAAAATGTCCCGGTATGTCGTTTCAGGCTGGCTGTTGACAGGCCTTATGTCAGACAGGGTGAAGAGCGCCAGGCTGATTTTTTCAGAGTTGTCGCCTGGAGAAGCACCGGAGAATTTGCAAGCCGTTATTTCAAAAAAGGCATGCGGGTTCTTGTGGAAGGCTGGATAAGAACCGACACTTACGACGACAACCAGGGAGTGCGCCATTATACGTTTGAAATTCAGGCCGACAGGCTGTACTTTGCCGACAGCAGGAAGGATGATATCGGCGCCGGTGGATTTACTCAACCTTCATATAAAGACCAGCCGCAGGGCGAACCTGCAATGATACCGGAATCCGGTGACGGTTTCTTCCCGTTATCGGATGACGACGACGATTTACCGTTTTAGGTTTAATCTGTTTTTACACTCGGCCGTTGCATAACGTTGCGGAAAACGGCAAAAATAGCACACACAACAAATTAACGCCCTTTTTATACAAAAAGGGTTTCTTTTTGTTTACTGATAGATTAAAATCTTAATTGCATAACAGCTTGATGCCAGAGAATTATTGGAGGTGGAAAGGGTGCGCTATGTCGCCGGAGGTATTCTTGCGGTAGCAGCCTTTTTGCTGGTCATGATGTGTATGCCCCAAACCGGCGCGATATACTCCCATGACACGCAGTCTTATGAATACGCGGCTTCTACTCTTATCGAGTCGGGAGATATGAGGTATTTCGGATATGATACTCCAATAATTCAATGGCCTCCATTTTATATCATAATGCTCGCGTTTTTGAACCTGATTGGCCTCGATACGGCAAACGGCGCCGCATGGCTTAACGCCATTCTGATTGCGTATATGATATACGCGTCCGCCGTCTTTCTGTTCGACCTGCTGAAAGTAAAATGGATGGCGGTCCCGGCGGCGTTGATGATGGCCGTATCGGTGCCGTTGCTTTATGTATCGGGGTATGCGTGGAGCGAAACGCTGTTTATTTTTCTGTCTGTAGTCTCAATGATTTTTCTGCTCCAATATATAATAAAGAAGAAAAACGGGTGGTTTTATGCCGCCGCGGTTTTGTCATCTCTTTGCTGGCTTACGCGTTATATAGGGATTGTGCATGTCGCCGTTGCCGCGCTTACCCTTTTCATCGGGGTAAAACCGTTTTGGGAAAAGGTTAAGAAAATGGTCATTTTTCTTTTTATCTCATGTGCTCCGATGGCATTGTGGGTTTACAGGAATTACACGTTATCAGGGACTTTTACGGGCGGAAGGCAGCCCGGCCAGTTCACCCTCGAAGAGAACGCCGAGCTTACGGTGGTAGTTCTTGAAAGCTGGTTTTACGAATGGGAGCCTGTTTTCGCTTATATCGCGGCCGGGTTTTATGTATTGCTCGTAATTTTGGCCGTGGTTTTCAAAAAGAATAAAAGGAACAAGCAGGAACCGGGAAAAGGCGTGTGTCTGTTTTCGTTCTTTTTATATATCGCTGCTTACGCTGCCGTCCTTTTTGCGACCACGACAACAACCGCGCTCGATCCGATAAGCAGCCGTTTATGGGCGCCGGTATACCCGCATATTGTATTTGTCTTCGTATTACTGCTTGATATATTGACACAGAACATAAAGATGCAAAAGATCCGGAAATGGTTTGCCGCCGGGTTTACGGTGTTTGCGCTGACAGCGCTGATTAACCCCGCGGTTTGGATTTTAAACGAAGGAATCGAAAGAAGGGAAGCTCTTCTTGGAACGAAAGAATCGCCGGAAATAAAAAAAGCTCCAATTTTGAAAGTCGCGAATGATTATTTGGAGCCGTCCGAGGATACCCTTATAATAAGCAACCAGGCTTCGATACTTGCAATGCACACAGATTTTAAATGCTACTACCCGCCTAAAAAAGAAGGTATTGAAATTTATACTTTTAGCCGATACAAAGAGAAAATGGAGGATTTTCGCGATATATACCTGGTCTGGTACGGGGACCCGCAGTCGCAGGATTTTATGGACATACCCGAATTCAGGCAGAACTATGAGCTTGAGGTTATCGCCGATGAAGGTATTTGCGTGATACTTAAGATAAAACAGGGCTCTTAATTGAGTTTACGAGGAGACTTGAAAAATGTTTAAAGATCTGATTATGCTGATTCGCCCGAAACAGTGGGTAAAAAACCTTTTCGTTCTCGTTCCGCTTATTTTCTCAAAAGCGTTTATGAATACCGATTCGGTGTTTAAGGCTTTAGCGGTGGCGCTTTGCTTTACGGCGGTTTCATCGTCGGTTTATATCCTCAACGACATAATAGATTATAAAAGGGACAGGCACCACGACAGGAAACGGACAAGGCCCATAGCTTCCGGGAGAATGGATAAACGGAACGCTGCCGGTTTTATGCTTGTATTTATGGCGGCGGGCCTTATCCCGGCATATTTCATCCATCCTTATGTTGTTCTGTGCCTCATTGCGTATATTGTACTGAATATCCTGTACAGCGTAGTCCTTAAAAAAATCGCGATCCTTGACATAATGATTATAGCGATAGGCTTTGTGATAAGGGTTATTTCGGGAGCTGTCGGAATACAGGTTTATATTTCGTCATGGGTACTTTTATGCGCGTTTTTCATATCGCTCTGTATAGGCGCCGGAAAACGCAAGTCGGAAAAGGCCGCGCTTATGGAAAACTCGACACTACACAGGAAAGCGCTTGAGAACTATACCGACAAGTTCCTGGACGGCGTAATGGAAATAAGCGTTACGGGAACCGCGATAACATACTCCCTTTACACGATTCTCGAATATGAAACGCAGCTTCCGATGATAACGATATTGTTTGTGTTTTTCGGCCTCCTCAGGTATATGCAGCTTATTTTCGAGGAAAAAGAAGGGCGTCTGCCCGAGGAGATAATCCTGTCGGACAAACCGCTTCTTTTGAGTATTTTTCTGTTCGGAGCGGCATGGATATTAATTTTCCTGACGATTTGACAAAAAACCCTGAAGGATTTTATCAGAAAAAGCATGGTATAATAAGAACGGCAGTAAGAGCGTTAAGCCCTGCCGCTTTTAAAAACACGCGGGATTAAGCCGGCGGATTAAAAACCTGCCGTCCGCAAACCGACCGCAATATAAAAAGGAAGATATTATGCTGAAAGCAGTTATAAATCTCATATTAAAAAGGCCGATTCTTGCGATATACGATGTTACGAAGCTTTGCAACCAGCGCTGCCTTATGTGCAACATATGGAAGACCAAAAGCGATGATATGACCGTTGAACAGTTGGAACGGGAAATAAAAAAGCTTAAGCGGTTCGGCGTCAGATATGTTTTTGTGCAGGGCGGGGAACCGCTGATTAGAAAGGATATTATAGAAATAACAGATCTTTTCATTAAGCACCGCATTAAGCCGACAATAATAACGAACGGTATTCTTCTTACACCGGAAATTGCGGAAGAAATTGCGAAGCGCCGCTGCAACCTTGCGATAAGCATCGATTCGATGGATCGGGCGCTGTTTGAAAAACTGCGCGGAAGCGATAAATTACCCGTGATACTTGATAATATAAAAAAGATATCGGGGCTTAAAAGAAAGGGCAACTGGTCTATAACGACGACAATAACGGGGCTTTCGAAGTTCGACGATATACGGGAAATTGAACGGTTTGCCGCGGAGCACGGCTTTATGTACGCAATACGCCCGTATATTTACGTGAGAGGAATCGCGGGAAAGAAAAACGACGAACTGGCATATGAGTGGAAAGATGTAAGGGAAATATTCCTTTACATGCTCGCAAAGGCTAAAGAGAACAATTTCCTTGCTTACCTCGTATACCGGGAACATATCCGGTATATAAAGGGCGAGGCGATGCCGGTATGCGACGCGGCGCGGTATTCGTTCCTCATGACCGAACAGGGTATTAAGCACCCGTGCATAGAGTTTACCGATTATACCTTTAACCTTGAAACTTTCCGCAGAGACAAAAGGATGTTCCGCAAAGCGCTTGAAGAATGCAACAGGCAAACGCCGTGCTTCTATAATGACGCGAGGGAAATAGGAATTCTCTGGAGAAAAAAGTGGTTAATACTTTTAAATGCTCCGAGGATTATACGCCAGCTTATAAAATACGGCAACTTCTTCTGATTATAAAAAGCCTGAACCAATTACAGGTTCAGGTTTGCAATAAAGCCTTGGAGGGATTTGATGAACGTAATGGTAACGGGCGCATCCGGTTTTATCGGAAAACACGTTGTTGAAGCTATGTCAACGGAACCTGCCGTTGACAACATATTCGCGCTGTACCGGAACAAGGAACAGATAGCTTTTCTGCCGAAAGTAAACCCGGTTATCGGCGATTTGGATTCGCTGCCTTCAATAAAGGTTGACGCCCGCATCGACATTATCGTTCACCTGGCGGGCTATTATAAAACCGAAACGAAAAAACTGTGTGAGAAAATAAACGTTGACGGAACAAAAAACACCGTTTCATTCTGCAGGGAAAACAATATACCGCGCATTATTTTCTTCAGCACAATAAATGTGAACCTGAAAACAAAGGGCTGTTACGCGGCGTCGAAGGAAAAGGCCGAAGAAATAGTCAGAAACAGCGGCATCGAGTATATGATTGTAAGGCCGTCGCTGGTATATGCGGGCAGGGCCGGCAGCCTCGGCAGGATCATAGGTTATGCCGAAAAATTTCCCATATTGCCCATTTTCGGATCGGGCAAGGCAAAAGAGCAGCCGATACATATTAATGAACTGGTTGACCTGACCCTGATGATGATAAAGGATTTCAAACCGGGTGCGGAAATATACGCTGCAGGCCGCGACGCGATGCCGTTTTCGGCGCTTGTTATGACAATAGGAACTTGCATCGGCAAAAAGGTAAGAATAATGCCGATTCCTGCAAAACCTGTGTACTGGCTTGTAAAGCTCGCCGAAAAAGCGGGCATCCACCCCGGGCTGTCCTCCGAGCAGATAGCGCATATGAGCCAGGACCTGACGGCGGACATGACAGAAACGCTGAAACTGTACCCCATAGAATTGAAACCGTTTGAAGAAAATATCAAGTCCGACCTGAAAGGTAAAAGATAATTATGATCACGGTTATCATTCCCGCTTTCAATGAAGAAAAGCAGATAGAAAAAACAATATCCGCGGTAAAGGACGTTTTTAAAAACACCGGCGAGAACTGCCGCATTGTTGTCGTCGATGACGGCTCGGCCGATGGAACATGGGACGTCCTGAAAAACCTTGCCAAAACCGACGCGGCGCTGAATGCGGTGCGTTTAAGCCGCAATTTCGGAAAAGAAGCCGCAATCATGGCGGGGCTTTCAAAAGCAGGCGGGGATGCGTGCATAATTATGGACGCGGATTTGCAGCATCCTCCGGAAATAATTCCGGAAATGATCGCGCTGTGGAAAAAGGGGTATGAGGTTGTTGAAGCGGTAAAGGAGGACCGGGGCAGGGAAAGCGCAGGAAAAAAGATCGGAGCTTCGCTGTTCTACAAGATTATGTACCGGCTTTCTGGTTTTAATCTCGAAAATGCGTCGGACTTCAAGCTCCTTGATGCGAAAGTCGTAAAAGCCATACTTCAGATGCCTGAAAGGGAAACCTTTTTCCGCGGTCTATCGGCATGGGTCGGCTATTCAAGAACACAGGTGCATTTCAAGGTTCAAAACAGGGAATACGGAAAAAGCGGATGGTCCCGCGTAAAGCTTTTCAGGCTTGCGGTGACCGCTCTTGCGTCGTTTTCATCGCTGCCGCTTCAGTTTGTGACATTTATCGGGATTCTGTTTTTGATAGGCTCGTTCATTCTTGGAATACAGACGCTTGTAATGAAGTTCCGCGGCCTTGCTGTGGACGGATTCACAACCGTTATCCTGCTTATTCTTATAACGGGAAGCTGTCTTATGATAAGCCTCGGCCTTATAGGAACGTATATAGCGAGGATATATAACGAAGTTAAAGCCCGCCCCAGGTATATTATTTCGGAAGAATGCGGCCCGCGGGAAGAAAGCATTCAGGGGCGTAAGGATTCCTGAAAAACCAACAACAAACGTGAATTGCTGAAAAATTGAAAATGTAATATACTGTAATCGGAGGGAAATATACAAAGGCAGGTGGAGGTGAAAATAGTGGCAAACACAGTTATGACTGTTGAAGAGATAAAACGTAAGATTGCTCCAATTTTTCAATCTTATCCTGTCAAAAAAGCTGTACTTTTTGGATCGTATGCAAAAAGAGCATCCGATAATAACAGCGATATTGATTTATTCATTGACTCGGATGGCAAGCTTCGTGGTCTGGATTTTGTCGGATTACTTGAAGAATTGGTATGTGCACTGGGAAGGGAAGTCGACCTGTTTGAAAAAACACATATTAATCCGGATTCTCCTATTGTTAATGAAATAAGAAATCAGGGGATAATACTGTATGAAAGACCGTAAATTGATATATAGGATGCTTGAACATATTGAAAAAATAATGAGATATGTTCAAGATACTGATTATAAAAGTTTTGAAAATAATAAGATGATGGTTGAGGCATGTGTATTCAACCTAAGCCAGATTGGTGAATTGGTAAATAAATTAAGTGCAGAATTTATTAATATGCATGCTGATATACCCTGGAACAAAATAAGAGGTTTAAGAAATAGAATAATTCATGATTATGAAGGGATAAATCTAAAACTTATTTGGGAGATAATCACTGCTGATCTTGATAAGCTCAAAAAACAGCTTATTGGTTTAATAGCTGAAAAGGAGAGCAATGGATGAGCGGTGAACAGGGAATACTTTTTTCGAAGAAAAATAAAAAATCAAATCTTAAAATCGGTTCATTTACCCCGAAAAACAACATATTCCTGGCCCCAATGGCCGGCATTACAGACATGCCTTTCCGTTGCCTTTGCGCCAGGTTCGGCGCCGGGTTGACGTATACCGAAATGGTAAGCGCGAAAGGCATGTACCATAACGACAAAAAAACAGGCCGCCTCACAATGACACATCCTGACGAAGCGCCGTGCGCCGTTCAGATATTCGGCTCCGAGCCTGATATTATGGCGGAGGCCGCGCGGGTTTTCAACGAACGCGGCGATATTGCGCTGATAGACATAAACATGGGCTGCCCCGCGCCGAAAATAGTAAAAAACGGCGAAGGCTGCGCGCTTATGCGGGATGAAAAACTTGCTTCGGAAATAATAAAAGCCGTTGTAAAAGCGTCGAAAAAGCCTGTCACCGTAAAGTTCAGAAAAGGCTTTGACCGCGTTAACGCTGTGGAATTCGCAAAGATGGCCGAGGAATCGGGAGCCGCAGCGGTTACCGTTCACGGAAGGACAAGAGAGCAGTTATATTCCGGTAAAGCTGATTGGGACATTATTGCCCGGGTAAAGCAGTCAGTATCGGTTCCCGTAATCGGAAACGGCGATATCCGCACCCCGGAAGACGCGGCCGATATGTTTGAACAAACCGGATGCGACGCTGTTATGGTAGGCAGGGGCGCGCTGGGAAATCCGTGGATATTTCAAAAAATTGTCCAATATATATATTACGGGGAACATACACCCGATCCTTCCAATGAGGAAAAATACCGCATTATAAAGGAACATTTTGAAATGATGATCGAGGTTAAAGGTGAAAAGACCGCGGTAAATGAAATGCGAAAACACATTGCGTGGTATATAAAGGGGATGCCCGGCGCATCGCGTACGAGAACCGAAATAATGGGGATATCGTCGGCCGGGAAAGTATTGGAACTGCTGGCGGAATATTTTAAAGTACTTCCAAATTTATCTTATTTATGATAAACTATTTTATTGCAACAGCCGATAATTATAGAGGTTATCCCTTTACGGGAAACGGGTTGTAAGCCCGGGTAAAGCGACGATACCGGACGGAGCCTGATATTGGAAAGACGGAAGCCTGTCCGGAGCGGAACAAAGCAGCGCTGTTTAACGTCAAAACGCAGGCGCATTGTGTCTAAAATGCCTGGTGTTACTGAATATTACGGTACATTGTTATAAAGTTACAATTTGTTTACACATATACAGGCGTTGTTGACGCCCCTATTCCTCAATGATATAATTACTTTGAAATTCATGATAAACGGCCACGTTTATCTTGAATTTATAGAGCAAACAAAGCGGGTTATTTAAAGGAAGCAGGATAACCCTGCTTTGCAAAATCAATCGTCTGCTTCCATAAATTTCAAAAGGGAGGATTTAAACATGAGTAATCTCAAAAAGCTTTTAGCGGTAATCATGACGGTTGCTATGCTTGCATCAATCATGGTACCTGCACTTGCGGCTGATTATGATGATGATGCCCAAAAGCTTTACGATCTCGGCCTGTTTAAGGGCGAATCAGGGTCTTCATACGTGCCCAATCTTGAAGGCACTCTGATCAGGGAAACCGGTCTGGCTCTGATGATCCGTGCAATGGGCCTGGAAGACGAAGTTCTGGCAATGTCTGACGCAGAAGTCAACGAACAGCTTGCGAAAGTAGTTGACGCCGGTGACATTGCTGACTGGGCAAGACCTTACGTGGCATATGCCGTAAAGAACGGTCTTACCAAGGGGATTGACGCTTCCGTTGCTCCGAACATTAAGTTTGGTGCGAAGCTTGATCTCAGCGGTAGGGAATTCATCGGCTTTATGCTGTATGCAATGGGTTACACCAATGTAGGTTGGGACGATTTTCTTGACAAAGCTGCCGAAATAGGTATGCTTTCTGCCAGTGAAGCTGTTAAATTCGGAACAATGAATCCGATTAACAGAGACAACGCTGTTGGCATACTGGCGAAATCCATGCGCGGAATAACTGCGTCAGGAATCACACTTGCACAGGCATTGGTTGAAGCCGGTGTTGTATCCGAAGAAGATATGGTTGAAGCCGGCTACATGGAGCCGATTGTTACCCCGACACCCGAACCAGTTGAATTGGCAGTTGAAAGTGCTTACGCACTCAACCTGAAGCAGATTGCTATTGTTTACAATAAACCTGTAGACGAAGATACCGCTGAAGATAGCAAAAATTATTCTTTAGACGGTGAGTATGTGCTTCAGGATGACGGTGTTACTGTCATTGGTACACTTGAGAAATCTGTAGCCAACCAGTCGACAAAGGATTTGGAGATCGAAGATGTAGAAGATACTGACGGCTATGTTATAGCTGATACGAAAGTATCTATCGAGTTCCTGGATATGACCATTCCGGAGGCTCTTGAAGCAACTGTAGTTGGTAAGGATACAATAAAAGTTACTTTCTCTGAGCCCATAAACATTGATGAATCTGACCTGACCAATTCTCAGTTGAGAAAAGGTTTCACCTTGAAGGATTCGGCTGGGAAGACCGTTTATGTGAACACAGTTACCTTCGATACCAACAATACTGTAGCGAGAGTAAAATTCTATTCCAGCTTCAAAGAAGGTTCCTACACATTAACGGTTAACAACGAATACAAGGATTACGCCGGTTACACGGTTGTGAAGAAAGACTTCACTCTGGACGTTGTTCCTGATAAAGATGCTCCTGAAGTTATCGGATATGAAGATGCAAAACCGTATGAAGTAACGTTAATCTTCAACGAGGATATTGCTATCGTATCCAATGAAGAAAAAGACTTCTATCATACAAACTATAAGAACGCTGTAGTCGGATTTGGTAAAGATAAGCTTGAAGTTAAAGACGGAAACAAACTCCACTTTGTATTCGACGAAGATACCGAAATGCCTCCAGGTACGGTCTATATTTACATTGCGAAAGAAGCTATAAAAGACCTGTGGGATAACAAGAATCCTCAGCAGATCATGGTTCCGGTAGAAGTAGCTGGCGATACTGAGCCTCCTGTTGTTGAAAAGGTTGAAGCTTCAGCTCAGAACGAACTGAAAGTAACCTTCAACGAAAAACTTCAGAAGGCATCTGCGGAAGACAGAGGCAACTACAAACTTCTTGACAGTGAAGGCGACGAAGTGAAGAGCATAATTCGCAAAGCTACATTGGATGACAAGGCAGTTAAGCTTTCGCTGAGAGAAACGATTTCCGGTGTATATACTCTGGTTGTTAAAGGAGTTAAAGACCAGTATAAGAATGAAATGACTGAACAGTCAATTACATTCGAAGTAGAAGACAAGACTGCTCCTGAATTCCCGGATACAGCATCATTACATGGTAGTGAAGTACAAACATTAATTATTGACTTCGATGATGTAATGGCAACAGAAGGTGTTTACTCAGTACTGGATCTTGAAAAATACAAGGTACAAATGCAGAAGAATCACGGTGATGATGATGATCCGGATTGGAGAAATGCAGGTTATGTAGAACTTGCTGATATTGATGACGGTCTTTCAATCAGTATATCTGATGACGGTAAAAAGGTTGAAATTGAACTCGATACTGAAGATGCAGGATACAGGTTTGTTGTAGGTTATTTCTTGCAGATTGCCAGAGTAGCCGATGCTGCCGGAAATAAAACAGCAGCTCTTTCTTCCGGTCCTATAGCAATCACCAGCGTAGGCGTAGTTGAAGCCGACGAGTTTGAGGCTGTAGCTAAAGATGAGTTGAGACTTACTTTGAAAGCTGCGTTGAGCGATTTCGCTGAAGAAGACTTTGTACTGTATTTAGATGGTACGAGAGTTACTAACCAACTCGGTGATATCGCCGTTGAAGAAGAACGGAACGACGATGGAAATTCTGTCATTATTTTCAGGCTTCTTGACAAAGAGTTGTCTGCAGACGGAAAATTTGAAACAAAAGCAATCACAATTTCCAGTGCTACGGAGCCGGAAAGCGGCGATCGTTACGGCGCAAAGATTAATTTCGCTAACGAACCTCTGAAAGACAAGATTAAGCCTGCATTGGTTGACATTGATGATTATGATGCAATTACTTCAAACGAAAACGTCATAACATTGGAGTTTGATGAACCACTGAAATATGCTACGGGCGGTTCAAGTACAACTGCGGCGTATGACTTCGTTATTGAAGCCGATGAAGTACTTGATGCGAATTATGATTATACTGTTGAAATTGGTATTGGTGCTAATAAGAACAAGGTTTATATTACCCTCATTAACGATTATAAAACCTATGACGGAACAGTAATCATAAGCACAGCAAGTAAAGTAAAGACGATTGTGGATGAATCTAACGGCAATGCTCTCGCAGATATCGAAGATGAGGATGCCGAAGTTGCAACCACACCGACAGTAGAAATTGTCCAAACAGTTGTTGGCACTGTATATAAGAATGTTGTATGCACATTTAATGAGGAAATGGACGTTGCTACTTTAGTAGGTCCCAACTTCATCTTTGATGAGGAGCTATTGGCAACATTTACAGTAAATGATGACGGAGATGTATTGACAATCGGATTGTCTGCTGAACCAGAAAACGAAACAGAGCTTATAATTACAGACGGTGTTACAGACTATAGTGGAACAAAATTTGCTCCTTCCAAGTTTGTTTATGACAGTGCATCAAAAAAATGGACTTTCAAATGTTATATGAAATGGGATAAAGAATCAGAATCATGGGAAGAGGTTGCAGGCGTTTAATCCTATTCTGCTGGTGTAACTAAACAGAGAGCCATGAGGTAAATCCTTATGGCTCTTTTCTTATGCATGCGGTATACTCTCGATAGTAACAAATGTGTTACTGGAAACATTGTCAAAAATCAAAACCAAACATGCCGAATATTCACGTAATATGCCCGTAAGATCTGTGAATAAATAAGCAAGTATATTGAACACAACGAAAGACAAAAAGAATAGTTAGCGGAACATTTTATGTAAAAACTCGTCAAACATATATACAATAATTTCTATCATTGATATAATATACTTGAAAAATCCATTGGAAAGGGAGAAACGAAAGATGAAAGTGGGAAGAACAATTCTGGTTATAAGCTTAATATTATCCTTTTTAGTATCAATGGCACCAATATCGTTTGCACTGCCGGCAATGGCGACACAACAGCAAAAAGTACAGTTGCTTGACGAGTTAAGAATTTTTACCGGATCAAATGGAGACTATAGGCTTAATGATAAGCTTTCGCGAAGCGAAGCCGCGGCTTTAGCGGTCAGGATTATGGGCAAGGATTATGAAGTTCTTCTTAATGCGTCAAAATATAAAAACACGCCTTATCCGGATGTCGATCCCAATCACTGGTATGCCCCTTATGTTGGATTCTGTACACAGGAAGGTATACTGTCCGGTGATACGAAAGGAAACTATAACCCAAATGATTATGTAACTGAAAAAAGTTTTTTAAAGATTGTATTGGGTGTTTTAGGATATCAATTAAACTCTGATTATACATGGGATAATGTGTACAGGAAAGCTTTTGAAGTAGGGCTTGTAACCAGTTTGTCATACATAGCAAAAGAGGAAGACAATACGGATTTCAAAAGAGGGGATGCCGTAAACATACTGTATAATGCGTTAATGCTGAAGGAAAAATCCACGGATAAAGAATTGTTTTACCGGCTTATTGATTCAAAAGTTATTACAACCGAAAAAGCAATAGAATTAGGACTTATTGAAAAAACCGATGATCAAGATGAAGATGATGATGAAGAAGATATCATACAAGACGAAACCCCAACGGAAATAGTAGAAGTGAAAGTTTTTGACGGAACAAATGTCTCAGTGCATTTTAATGAGGACATAAAAAATATAGGCGAAATAAATATAACCGAAAGCTCAAATTCCGGAAGAGAACTTGGATATCAGATAGATACTATAGGAAAAAATTATGTTTTTCTGATAACGGACAAACAAACACCGGGTGTAGAATATATAATAGAGATAACGGATATTGAAGACGAAGATGGAAATATAATAGATCTTTTATATGAAACTTTTACAGGTTATACTCCAAGCATAATAGAATCAAATTATTTTAGAATAAAACAAATTAAACCTGTTAATGAGAAATCAGTTTTAATATACTTTACGCACCCATTAAACTTAAATGTTGAAAATCCTCTTTTTTATAAACTATTTGACGGAAATTATAAATTTGCGGATGGAGAACGGGATCAAATTATTGCCAGAATATATCATTCCGAAGAAAACTGTGTATTGTTAAGCTTAAAGAACAATATGTTTTCTGAAGGTGAAGAATATATTGTTGAAATAGACGGGAGAATGACCAGTGCATATGGTGTCAGATTAAATGACAATAAGGGGGATAGAATGGGTTTTATCGCAAAATCCGGTAAGCAAGAGCGATTTATGCTTGATCAGATTATCCCTTATGATGAAAGTACCTTAATGCTTGTTTTTAATAAAGAAATTAATCCTTTCCTCGCGCAGCAGATTTATAATTTTTATGTCACAGATAAAGATGGTAATCCTATAACAATTGAAAAGACATCGATGGAAAGTTCCTTCACCTCTGGAGAGGTATTATTTATCAATTTAAAGGAACGGCTTAAGAAAAATGACTTATATTACTTAACAATAAACAATTTAAACGATATAACACGCCAGGAATATATAACAGAAATGACCTTTTCTTTTGAAGCAGATTACGGTGACAAAGAAAAGCTTGAAATTGTTGATGTCGATTCAATAAATAACCAAACTATAGAAGTATATTTTTCAAGCGCGCTTGATCAAACCACTGCTACGGATATAAGCTTTTATACCGTTAAAAGGAGTAATTCCAGGATATACCCGCAGGCAGTCTATTACGACCCAAAAGATGATCCATACAGAGTAGTATTGTATTTTTCAACAAATGACAAATTTGTAGGAAATAAGGAATACATTCTGCAAATAGGTAAAAAGTTTAAGGATAGCATGGGGAACATAACAACTAGTATTATAGAGGAAAAGTTTATTGCTTCATCAAAAAACAAAAGGAACCCTTCCATTGAGGAAGTAACGCCTATATCGTCAGATGCAATAAAGGTGACTTTTAGTGACGCAATTGCTTTTGAACAAAACAATTTATCCCCCAATAATTATTCGCTGGAGTATAACTATCAGGGAATGGCGATAAAAGAAATACCGATTAGTGTCCTTTACTTTAATTCTAAGACTTTGATTCTAAAGTTTAACGAATTGGAATATGACCTGCCGTATACGCTGAAATTCAATACCATTGTTGATTTTACCGGTTCAACCTACAAGGTTACGGGCGACGGAACAAACTATGTTGAGTTTGAACTGGAAGAGGATTAACAGGAAAAACCGATATAATGCATAACTTGTAACAAAAACATAACCATAAAACAATTGACAGAGCCTCTTATATTTGTTACGATTTTGTTCAGAACATGAACAAAGTCGTAATTTTTTTGCTGGTGTTTCGGCCCGGCATCTGAAAAACGGCGTCATAGCTTCAAAAGACTGGCATATACCATATGTCAGACGGCGAAGCTATGCTTGTCTTTGAGGTAAACATGTCAAACGAGCTGGAAATTTTAAAACATGTAGAAGAAGAAAACACAATAACGCAGAGGGAGCTTGCGAAGAGGACAGGCCTGTCATTAGGTTCGGTTAATGTTCTTCTGAAACGGCTTATACATAAAGGGTTTGTCAAAATAGAGCATATAAACGCTAAAACACTTAAGTATATCCTGACTCCGAAAGGCCTTATGGAAAAAGCCCGGTTAACGTATAAGTACATTGTTATATCGTATAACTACATATCAGGCATCGAACAAAAAATCGAAAGCATTGTTGAAAATGAAAACGGTTCAAAAGAGTTAATCCTTTACGGTGAAAAAGACGAACTGTACGAAATAATATCTTCGAAACTTAAGCTGATTAATAAATCGTTCCGCTTTATTAATGACATAAACAAGCTAAAACAGTATAATAATGATGAATACGTCATAGTTACATGGAATCCGGATTATATGGAAGACAAGAAGGAAGAAGGCATTAACGCAATAAATATTCTTAGTATGAAATGAAAAGGGGTACTGTGTGATGGAAGAGATTTCTTTAAGGGAAATAATCGAGGTAGTATGGAAAGGCAAGTGGCTGATTGCGTTAATAACAATAGCAGCGCTTATTCTAACCGGGATAGGTACATACATATTGCTTCCCGGAACGCAAAGTGTCGTCGCTGTTATTGAATTGAACTATCCAGGGATTGAATTGGGTTTAAACCCTGACGGTTCAAAATTTGATATAAGGCAGTTAAAATCCCCGTATGTAATTGAAAAAGCGCTGAAGGAAACCGGACTAAATGCTACGGGAATAAAGCCCGATGAAGTAAGAAGGAATATTGATATAACGTCAATTATTCCGAATGATGTTGCTCAAAGGGCCGAGACAGCGATCAAACAGGGAAATGACTATGTTTATTACCCAAGTGAGTTTAAAATTATCTATAAGGTAAACAAGGCGTTTTCATATAACCAGGGAATAGCGCTGGTTGGAACGATTATAGATGAATACCAGAAATATTTCTATTCTTTATATTCAGGGGTAGAGGTAATAGAAAACACAATTGGCCAGCTTAATTACGATGAGTACGATTATTATGATATTGTACAGGTAATTTCGACACAAATTGAAGGCATACAGGAATTTCTGCAAACCAAGATAGAAGAAGACAACAGTTTCAGATCGGCGGAGACAGGGCATACATTTGCGGATTTAAACCGCAGCTTTGAAATACTGAAAACCGTGGATACAAGCAAGCTTGAATCCCTTGTTAATTCAAATACGCTGACAAAAGACAGGCATAAGCTTATTAAGGATTATCAGTATAAAATAAAAAGAATGGAATTGGAGCAGGCGAAAAAACAAAGTGAGGCCGAGGAAGCAATAAAGCTTATGGAACAATATAAAAGGGAAGACTTTGTTCTTATTCCCGACAGTAAAGGGAACGAGTTAAGGCTCGAAAACCCGCAGTCATATTACAATATACTTGCGGAAACCGCGGTAACCGCAAGTGTTGAAGCGGCCAGCCTCAAGCATGAAATAGACTATTACAGAAATGAAGTATCCCGACTTATCGCGGTCAGCGAATCGGCAAATTCGCAGTTAATTGAAGAAGCAAACAAAATGATTGATGAAATAAAAACCAAGATTGAAACTCTAATAAGCATAACGAATAAAACTATTGAAGATTATTACGCATACAAGTTTGGGACAAGCATAAGGCAGATTACTCCCGCTCAGGTGGTTACCGGAATGAATGTACTATTGAATTTGGCAATAGCCATAGTTATCGGTCTGATGATCGGTGTGTTTGTCGTATTCATGCGTCACTACTGGAAATCCACGGAATCAGTACAAGAAAAGAGTGACAACGGTAACATGGAGAATATTGAACAGCAAGAATGAGGCACATAGCAGCCGTATAAAATGAGGGAAATATTTCACAAAAAATAAAGGAAATTAATTATGTCCAAAAAAACAAAACAAAAAATTAACACGGTGAAAAACGAAAAACTATTAAACTTTTTAAGGGTAATCCTTCTTGCGGCGTTAATAATAATTATTTTTTATCCGCCGTACCTGCAAGGTCTATTCTTCGAAAAACACTTTCTGCCGACACAAATATTTGTTTTTGGGGTTTTCATCCTGTTTTTGATATACAAGTGGATGAAAAAAGACCACAAATTTTTTAAGACTCCAATTGACTATATAGCCATTGGCTTTGTGGTGGTTTATTTTATCTCAATATTTGTTGCTGTTCATACGCGCTCGGCAATTATTGAATGGATGAAATATTTAATGTATTTCGCCGTATTTTATATGCTATCAAGCCTTGCGGATAATATAAAAACAAAGCTGATAATACTGTGGACAATTGTTGCATCCGCAGTGGGTTCTTCCATTCTTGGGCTTGATGCGGCAATGGGTGGGAACCTTGTAGGTTTTCTGAACAATATATTCAAAAAACTAGGTGCAAAATCTGATGTATTCTTTGGCTTGTTTGTCGGGAACAGAGTTCATTCAACCCTTCAATACCCTAACGCAATGGCTTCATATGTAATGGCGGTTTTCTTTATCGTATTAGGGCTTCTTATAGTATCAACGAAAACCTGGCAGAAAGCGATAATAGGAGGTTCATCCTTTATACTTTTCTTAACTCTTATGCTTACCAAAAGCAGGGGTGTGCAGCTTCTGTTTCCGGTCATACTTGTAATATTTTTTATAGTAATACCCAAAGGCAGCAGAATTAAGGCTATTGCACAGGTAATTTTATTGGCTGTCCCAGCCATAGTTATATCACTATTAATAAATCCTTATTTATCTGCGGATGAACTTAATACTAAAGCCCTATTGCTTGTTTTGGCCGGAGTGATAATATCGGTTGCACTTGGTATTATATCCGGGTATATAGGAAGCTTCCTGCAAAAAGTGAACTGGAAAGTATACGCAGCTGTTTTTTCGGCGTTTGTGATAGTTACGATTGCGGCGGTTATTCATATAGCAAACGCTTTAGTGCCGTTGGAATTATCACATGATGTTGTCGCAGAAAATAAAACCATAACAAGATCAAAAGATATCGCTTTAAAACCGAATAATGAATATATATTAAGTTATAAAGCAGATGCAAGAATGGAACAGGAACAGAATTACGCATATTTTGTCAGGATATTCAGCCTTGATAAGAATAATATTCTTTTTGGCGGCAGTAAGCAGTTATTAAGAGAAAACCTAATGAATACGAACGGAATGGAAGAAAACAGCATCAGGTTTATTACTTCTGAAAACAACGAGCTCACAAGGATAAGTTTTTCAATATATTATGCGGGAACGAGCGTTAAGGTTGATGATGTAAAAATCATAGACGCCGAAACCGGAAAAGTTGTAAAGAAGGTTACATTTAAAAACAAATACAATCTTGACAGCATCATTTCAAGATTTGAAAATATAAGACTGCAGAAAAGTCTTATTTCAAGACTGATATTCTATAAAGACGGTATGAAGATTTTCGGAAGAAGCTGGTTATTGGGAAGCGGCGGCGGCGCGTGGGATTATTTATACAGGCAATATCAATCATATAAATATGCAAGCAGCCAGGCACATAATTTCCCGCTCCAATTAGGCATAGAAACGGGCATATTGGGTATTTTGGCTTTATTAAGCCTTGTATTTTCTTTAGTATTCATTTCGATAAAATATATAAATAATATTAACAGTAAGATTAATAGCAAAACCACTCAGGAAGAAAATAATGATTCAGTTTTTATAAATTCGGCTGTTATAACGGCAATAGCCGCATTGCTTATACATTCAGTAATGGATTTCGATTTTTCGGAACCGGCAATGCTCCTTTTATTCTGGCAGCTTATAGCACTGTTTAACACTGAAATAAAAGAAAAACTGACGATGCAGCAGATGCTTCCAATCAATATAAAGCAGAAGACAGCAAAAAGCTATGTAAACAAAGTAGAAACGAAAGGGAAAGTATTAACCGCTGCAGCAATGGTAATAACCGTAACAGCATTTATCTTTTCTTTGAACTTCAATACGGCTTCCGCACATGCGCAAAAAGCGTACGAGCATGCAAAGGATAATAATATTGATGAAGCTATAGAAAGCATAAATAAGGCAATAAAACTTGACGGGTATAACGAAAAGTATGTATTAGGTTATAACCCTTTGCCTGCAAAGCCTGATATAAAAACAGGGCTTGCCGACCTATTGTTTATGAAAAACGATATGTTCCGGCAAAAAGAACAAAAGGGAGAAAAAATACCAGAAAATGAGAAGCTATTATTGCAAAAGCAACTGAATGAAGTAAACAGTAAAATAATAAAACTTGGGAAAACGGCCGAAAACAATTTAAACCTGTCAAACAATATAGCAAGCTTTTGTTTCAGGATGGGGCAAACAGACAAAGGGTTGGAATATTTGAATAATTCAATATCACTGTATCCGTTTGAACCATCTTTATGGCATTCAAAAATAGATATATACTACCAGCTTATGAGTAAGCACTTTAACAATGGAGATTATGAAAATGCAATGAAATATATAGAATCGGCTTTTGGTGCTATTGACGAAGCAAAAGAAACCAACAAAAGGAACATGAATCCGTTTACATTTAGTGCCGATACAATGGAACTGCTTGAAAAAATGCAGTTTATTAATGACCACATAAATAACCTTGATGAGCTGAAATCAATAAATGAAATTGTGCATTATACAATACCGTATATGGACGTAAATTTAGACACAAGACCGGATCAATGGCGCATTAACGATACATCATTATTGAACGCTGTTGCGGACCATGAAGGTATGAAAATAAAGGCTTCAGGCAGGGCTTATATATATACGCAATATCATCCTAAATTTAAACAGGGTAAAACATACCGCATAGAAGTACAGTTAAAAGAACCGGTAGATTATCTTAAATACTATATTTCAGGCATAAAAAACGCAACAAGTTTTAAGCAAAAAGATAATATATATATTTCTGAATTTCTAGTTGAAAACGAACCCAATAAAAACGGAAACCAGTTAAGAATATATATGGAATCAGACTGTATCATTGAAAATATATTAGTAAAAGAATTGATAAAGTAAGACTTTTAAAATAGATCAGTATTTAATAGAAAGATACATGTAATGAATAAAAGAATTTATTTATCCTCACCACATATGAGTGATGAGGGCTATGAAATGCATTACATAAAAGAAGCCTTTGAAACCAACTGGATAGCCCCTCTTGGCCCGAATGTAAATGCGTTTGAACAGGAACTGGCTTTAAAAGTAGGAGCTAAGTATGCCGCGGCTTTAGTGTCGGGAACGGCAGCTATCCATCTTGCTCTTAAGGCTGCGGGAGTTGGAGAGGGAGATATCGTTCTATGTTCATCCCTTACTTTTTCCGCTACGGCAAATCCGATTATTTATCTGAATGCGGTACCGGTGTTTATTGACAGCGATTATGAAACCTGGAATATGTGTCCCGAGGCATTGGAATCCGCTTTTAAAAAGTATCGAAACAAGGTAAAGGCTGTTGTGGTTGTACATCTATACGGTTTGGCGGCGGACATGGACAGGATAATGGAAATATGCAGTAAATACGGTGCCACGCTTATCGAAGATGCCGCGGAATCTTTAGGTACTTATTACAAAGGGAAACATACTGGAACATTCGGTAAGTTTGGAGTATTCTCTTTTAATGGGAATAAAATTATTACAACTTCAGGTGGTGGCATGATTGTTTCCGATGATGAAGAGAAAATCAAGAAGATCCGCTTTTGGTCAACCCAGTCCAGAGATCAGGCAAGGCACTATCAGCACAGTGAGTTAGGATTCAATTACCGCATGAGTAATATTGTAGCCGGTATTGGAAGAGGCCAGCTTAAGGTATTGGATCAAAGAGTGGTAAAGAAGAAGTATATCTTTGAATATTATAAAAAAGAGTTAGGCCGGCTGGAAGGTGTATCATTTATGCCAATAAATGATTGGAATGAACCGAACTACTGGCTTAGTGTTATAACATTGAACGGAAAAGTGAAACCGCTTGATGTTATAGAAGCTCTTGAGAAAGAAAACATAGAGTCAAGGCCTGTCTGGAAGCCAATGCATATGCAGCCGTTCTTTACCGGATATGATTACATAGGTGGGAATGTGAGCGAAAAGCTGTTTGAAAATGGTGTATGCTTGCCATCCGATACTAAGATGACGGATGAGGATCTTGAAAGGATCTGCGGAATTATTAAGGAACTGTGGTAGATGAAGGCAGTTGAAGACAAAACCTTTTCAACCATGAATAATTCTATTGAAATTAAGGCTGCTAAAGGCGGCATCTATAGAAGATGTATTAAAAGGCCTATGGACTTTATTTTGTCTTTACTGGTAATTATCGTTTTAAGTCCTCTGATGATAATTATTGCTGTCCTGGTAAGGGTTAAGCTTGGAAGTCCGGTGATCTTTAAACAGAAAAGGCCGGGGCTGAACGAGAAAATCTTTACAATGTATAAATTCAGAACAATGACGGATGAGAGGGATGAAAATGGTAACCTGCTGCCAGATAGCCTCAGACTTACAAAGTTTGGGAAGATTCTTAGATCGACTTCATTGGACGAACTGCCGGAATTGTTTAATATTCTGAAAGGCGATATGAGTTTTGTTGGGCCAAGGCCGTTATTAGTACAATATCTTTCCCTGTACAATGATCATCAAAGGAGAAGGCATGAAGTAAGGCCTGGGCTTACTGGCAATGCTCAGGTTAACGGGCGTAATGCTATCAGCTGGGAAGACAAATTCAATTTTGATGTTGCTTATGTGGATAATGTAACTTTTACCGGGGATTGGAAGATTATCTATCTTACCATAAAGAAAGTTTTGTTAAGAGAAGGAATCAGTTCGGGTACTTCTGTCACAATGGAACCGTTTAGAGGCTCGGAAAATGGACTGGATTTATAAGTTTTATATTTGAAAATTACTTTATTGTTTTGGAAGGAAACGCTAAGAGAATGAAAAAAAGACTTATAATCATAGGCGCGAGTGGACATGGAAAAGTAGTCGCCGATATAGCGGTAAAAATGAATAAGTGGCAAAGCATTGCTTTCCTCGATGATGACGAATCTATTAAAATATGCATGGATATACCGGTTATAGGGGAAACGGATGATGCGTTAAAATATAAAGACGAAGCCGATTTCTTTGTGGCTGTCGGAAATAATGCCACGCGGGAAATGATACAAACAAAATTGGAACATGAAGGTGTTTCAATTGCGACACTGGTTCATCCAAATGCAGTCATCGGGTGTCAAGTCAGTGTGGGGATTGGCACTGTTATTATGGCCGGAGCAGTAATAAACAGCGCAAGTGCTATCGGCAAAGGGTGTATTATTAACACAAACAGCAGCGTTGATCATGACTGTGTGCTTGAAGATTATGTGCATGTTTCACCGGGAGCAAGCCTGGCCGGGACAGTTAAAATTGGAAAGGGCAGTTGGGTAGGAATAGGAAGCGTAATAAGCAATAATATAAACATATGCGCTGGCTGCATGCTTGGTGCTGGTGCTGTGGTAATAAAAGACATAACAGAACCTGGGACATATGTTGGAGTTCCTGTAAGGCGGATAAATAAATGAAAGTGCTGATACTGACTAACTTTGGTATGGGATTATACAAATTTAGAAAAGAGCTTCTCCAAGAATTAATAAAACTTGGTTATGATGTTTACATATCCTTACCAAATGATGATTATATACCTTTCTTGCAAGATATAGGATGTAAATATATCCGGTCACAAGTGGATAGACGTAAAACAAACCTAATATCTGATTTAATGTTGCTGTTTTCTTACATTAAGATAATAAAAAATATACAGCCAGATGTTGTACTCACTTATACAATAAAGCCGAATGTATATGGCGGAATTGCATGCAGAATGACAAAAGTCCTTTATATTTCAAACATAACTGGACTTGGAACTGCAATAGAAAATGAAGGTCTATTAAAGAAATTAGTACTTAAATTATATAAAGTTGGTTTAAAAAATGCGAAATGTGTATTTTTTCAGAACGAACCGAGCAGACAGTTTTTTATTTCTAAAGGTATAGTAAAGTCAAATACAAAAGTAATACCCGGTTCCGGGGTTAATCTTGAACAGTATAAGTTTGAGGAATATCCTAAAAATGATGGGATTATAAGGTTTTTATATATAGGCAGGATAATGAAAGCAAAAGGTATTGATGAATTATTGGAGGCAGCTCAACAAATCAAAAAAAAGTACTCGAATGTTGAGTTTGATATAGTAGGTTTTTGTGAGGAAGATTATTCAAAAAAACTTAAAGGGTTGAATAGTTCTGGAATAATTCGTTACCATGGGCTCAAAAATGATGTACGCGAGTTCATTAAAATGTCTAATGCTATAATACTTCCCTCGTATCATGAAGGCACTTCTAACGTATTGTTGGAGGCATCCTCAACAGGTCGTCCGGTTCTTGCATCAAATATTACAGGATGTAAAGAAACATTTGATGAAGGAATCAGCGGGTTTGGTTTTGAAGCTAAGAGTACGGAATCTCTTATAAATACTATCATTAAGTTTATTGAATTACCTTACGATAAAAAAAAGCAAATGGGAATAGCAGCTAGAAAAAAAATGGAGCGTGAATATGATAGAAATTTTGTAATAGATGCTTATTTAGAGCAAATCATTCAAAAAGGAGAATAGACAGAGATGAACTTATACGAAAAAATTAAAAACAGAGAAGAAAAAATATCACTCATTGGACTTGGTTATGTTGGATTGCCTATTGCGGTTGCCTTTGCAAAAAAAGCAAATGTTATTGGATTTGATATTAACAAAGAAAAAATTGAATTATATAAAAAGGGAATCGATCCAACCAAAGAGGTCGGAGATGATGTTTTAAAAAAGACAACAATAGAATTTACAACAGATGAGAGTAAACTTAAAGAAGCAAAGTTTCATATAGTTGCGGTACCTACTCCAGTGAATGCGGATCACACACCAGACTTAAGACATATAAAATCAGCAAGTAGAATTGTAGGCAGAAATCTAAATAAGGGTTCAATTGTCGTATTTGAATCTACAGTTTATCCAGGCGTTACGGAGGAAATTTGTATTCCAATTCTTGAAGAAGAATCGGGATTATTATGTGGAGAGGATTTCAAAGTTGGATATTCTCCTGAAAGAATTAATCCAGGCGATAAAGCACATAGACTTGAAACAATAGTTAAAGTCGTTTCTGGTATTGATGAAGAATCTCTAGAAATTATAGCGAAAGTATACGAATTGGTAGTTGACGCTGGTGTATATAGGGCGGCATCAATTAAAATTGCTGAGGCTGCAAAAGTAATTGAAAATTCCCAAAGAGATATTAATATTGCATTCATGAATGAACTTTCCATAATTTTTAATAAAATGAGGATCGATACGAAATCTGTTCTCGAAGCAGCGGGCACAAAATGGAATTTTTTGAATTTTTACCCTGGGCTTGTTGGAGGTCATTGTATTGGTGTAGATCCTTACTATCTGACTTACAAAGCAGAACAATTTGGATACCACTCTCAAATTATTCTTTCAGGAAGAAGAATTAATGATGGTATGGGAAAATATGTAGTAGAGAATTTGATTAAAACTCTTATTAAAGCAGATGTGACAGTTAAAGGTGCAAGGGTAGCAATTCTCGGATTTACATTTAAAGAGAATTGTCCTGATACCAGAAATACAAGAGTCATTGATATTGTAAATGAACTAAAAGAATATGGTATTAATCCATTAATAGCGGATCCTGAAGCTGATGCAGAAGAAGCCAAGCGTGAATATGGTATCGTCTTTAGTTCTTTAGCAGAAATTAAAGATATAGATGCGATTGTTGTAGCTGTTGGTCACAATACGTTTATGAAATTAACGCTGGATGATTTTAATAAAATGTACAAGGACACCGCTAAGAATAAGGTTCTCATAGATATTAAAGGAATCTATGATAGAAAACAATACGAAGCATCAGGTTATAGATACTGGAGATTGTAAAAAGAGGTGTTAAATGTGGGATATGAAGATATAAATTTTAATAAAAACGATGTATTTTTAGTAACAGGTGGAGCTGGATTTATTGGCTCAAATCTGTGTGAAGTTTTATTAAATAAGGGATATAAGGTAAGATGCCTTGACAATCTTTCAACCGGGAAACAAGCAAATGTGGATTTGTTTATAAATAATCCGAACTACACTTTTATTAAAGGCGATATACGTGATTTTGGAACCTGCGTTAAAGCTTGTGAAGGTGTTGATTATGTATTGCATCAAGCGGCTTGGGGTAGTGTCCCCAAAAGTTTCGAAATGCCGTTATTATACGAAGAGAACAATATAAAAGGCGCAATTAATATGATGGAAGCCGCAAGGCAAAATGGAGTTAAGAAATTTGTTTACGCATCAAGCTCATCAGTCTATGGAGACGACCCTAGTTCACTAAAACAAGAAGGAAGGGAGGGTAATCTTCTCTCACCTTATGCTTTAACAAAGAAAGTTGTTGAAGAGTATGGTAAACTTTATAAAAAATACTATGGTTTAGATTGTTATGGTTTAAGGTACTTTAATGTATTTGGAAAAAGACAGGACCCAAATGGACCATATGCTGCAGTAATTCCAAAGTTTATAAAGCAATTGCTTAATAATGTACAACCAACAATATACGGTGACGGTAAACAAAGCAGAGATTTCACTTATATTGAGAATGTTATTGAGGCTAATCTTAAAGCGTGTAAGGCTTCATCCGAAGTTGCTGGAGAAGTTTTCAATATTGCTTGTGGCGAAAGGCAATATTTAATTGATGTCTATAATTTACTTTGCAAAGCCCTTGATAAAAATATCAAACCGGTTTTTGGTCCGAGCAGAAAAGGTGACATAAAACATAGCAATGCTGATATTAGAAAAGCAAGAGAAATGATTGGCTATGATCCAAGCTGGAGTTTTAAAAAGGGTATAGAAGTAGCTATCGAATGGTATAGGGAGAATTTGTAATATGTCTGAACCAATAAGAGTTTTACAAGTTTTTGCACAAATGAATAGAGGTGGTGCAGAAACTATGATTATGAATATATATCGGAATATAGATCGTTCTAAAATCCAGTTTGATTTTATAGTCCATACTAATGAGGAATGTGCGTTTGATAATGAAATAGCAAAGCTTGGAGGAAGGATATATCAGGTTCCAAGGTATATTGGAAGAAATCATTTAGCTTACACTAGAGCATGGAATACTTTTTTTAAGAATAATCGTGAATATAAAATAATACATGGCCATGTAAGAAGCACAGCTTCAATATATCTTAAGATTGCAAGAAAGTATGGATTAAAGACAATTGTGCATAGTCATAGTACTACATCGGGGGACAATTTAACTGCTCTAGCTAAAAACGTTTTACAATTTCCATTAAGATATATCGCGGATTATTTCTTTGCATGTTCAGAATATGCTGGGGAATGGTTGTTTGGTAAGAGTGTTAAAAGTAGGGACAATTATTACATTCTAAAGAATGCAATAAATACGAAAGAATTTTTGTTTAATAATGAGATAAGGTTAAAAAAAAGACAAGATTTAAATTTAGAAGACAAATTTGTCATTGGTCATATAGGTAGATTCCACAAGCTAAAAAACCATAAGTTTTTAATTGATGTGTTTAGAGAAGTAACTTCCCATATTAAGAATGCTGTATTATTACTTATTGGTGATGGAGAATTAAAAGAATATATTCTTGATAAAGTTATAAAGATGGAGCTTTCAGATAAAGTAATATTTGCAGGTGTTAGAGAAGATGTACCGGAATTATTACAGGCCATGGATGCGTTTTTATTTCCATCCTTACATGAAGGGTTACCAGTCACCTTAATAGAGGCACAAGCCGCAGGATTACCATGTATAGTATCTGATGAAATTACTAAAGAAGTTGCAATAACTAATTTAGTGAAGTTTCTTTCGCTAAAAACAAGCATAAGTGAGTGGGCAAAGTGTATTATTGAGTATAGTCATGGATTTCATCGTAATGACATGTTTCAGGAAATAAGTAATGCAGGATATGATGTTGGCGTTACCTCAAGGTGGTATCAGGAATTTATACTGAATAGAAATTCTTAATGGTCTACTACTTACAGAAAAGGTGTATTTTATAATGGAAAAATTTATTGCAATTTTTGGCGGCTTGATTTTTGCATGTTTAAATATATGTGTGGTTTTTATTAGAATTGTAATAAAAAAGAAACTACAACTGTTGGACTGGTTTTTACTATCTTTAGGATTATTCAACGGAATAGGTTTTGGTTTTGTGCTATGGGCCACTCATGTGGGGCGAAACTATGCTAAATTTAGTTACTGGTTGTTACAATATGATGTCCAAATGATTTTTATCTATTTATTATCTAATATAGTACTAGGATCTTCAGTATATATTGGATGGCACCTTTCTATAGCTAATTCAAGCAAAAAATCATTGAAATTAAAAATGAATATTGAATATAAAGAAATAGTATCAATTGCTTGGATATCGTTTTTTATAGGTTTTGTATGTTATTGGCTATATGCTAGGGCGTATGGTGGTTTTTCGGGTGCTTTATTATATTCAAGGGCAGTAAGAGCAGGTATATCGAGTGTAGATAACCCGTATAGTTTTTTGAGACCGTTTGGTAACCTATCTTATTTTGCGTCTTATACGTTTTTCGGAGCAATAATAGATAGAAATAAAATGGACATAAAAACAACAAAAAAATCATTATTATTAATTGGATTTTGTTTTTCTTTTGTTTTTTCAATATATGTGCTGTATGAAAAGCTAGGTAGATTTAGTTTTATAACTTTTTTTGCAACTTTTGGTTTGGCATATGTAATATTAAATTACGATGTAATTGGCAAGTTTGTTATAAGATGTGTCATATTCTTTGTTTCAGTTTTTTGTTTACTTTTGGTATCCGATTCGTTATTGAGAGGATCAAGTTCAAGACTTAATTTAATTGAATTGCTGGCAAAAGAGTTAACTTTTCCTTTTGTTGGGTATATTAATCAGATTTTAAAAGGGAATTACAGATGGTTTTCGGATATTATTTTTACACCATTATTTATTCTACCTCAACGTTTTTGGGGAAGAATTTTAAATATTGAAACAGCATCAAGTTATAATACTTTTATTATTGAGGGGTCAAGAAAAGGTCAGGGTGGAGTGACTGGTGAATTACCTGTAGATTTATTGACTTTAGGGCAAATGCAAGCTTCTATATTTGGTGTTTTGTTTGTAGGCTTAATATTTGGATATATTTTATGGAGAGTAGAATTAAAGGTTAACCAAATTCCATTTATAGGGGTGCGTGCAGTAATTTATTCAAATGTTATTATTAACATAGCAGCTAGAACTGTATTATATGGTGATCCAGAACATATTGTAGTTAGGAATTTTGAGTTAATTATTGGTTTTATTCTCATATCTCTATTTCGAAGAATATCATTAAAAAGTAAAAAAGCGCCTTTTACATAAACTACAAGGGGAACGTTATGAAAAGAAGATTAGCTATAATAGTACCATCTATGAGAGGTGGAGGAGCAGAAAGGGTCATATTAAATTTGGTGAGCAATCTTAATGTTAGGAAATATGAGATTTATATGGTGCTACTGCAAAAAGAAGGCCCTTATCTTAAATTTTTGCCTAAGTCAATTAATATAATTGATTTAAAGTCGAATCGAGTGCGTTATGCTCTTTATAAGTTGATAAAAACTCTAAACGCTATCCGTCCAGATATAGTTTTCTCAACCTTGGGGCACTTGAATCTTGGCATTTTATTAATTCGTAAATTTTTAGTAAACAAACCTAAAATATATGTAAGAGAAGCCAGTACACCTTCCATGGTAATGAGTGATATGAATTCATTTAAAAAACATATATTTTTTTTCCTTTACAAGAAACTTTATCGTAAAGCTGATTTAATTGTTGCCCAGTGTATGGAAATGAAAAAAGATATTATAAAAACATATGGTATCGAGCGTAGAAAAATTAAGTACATATATAATCCAATTAATATAAAAGAAATTCATAGTAAGATGGTTGAATATAACCCTTATGATAAAAACAAAATAAACATACTTGCTGTGGGTCGGTGTTCGTATCAAAAAGGTTTTGATATTTTAATTAATGCATTTGAATTGGTTCTTAGCAAAATGGATAATACTCAGTTAACTATTTTAGGAGACGGAGAACTAAAAAGTGATTTGATTGAAATGGTTAAAAATAAAGACATGGAGAAATATGTTACATTTGTTGGTTTTAAAGAAAACCCATATCCATATTATTATTATTCTAATTTATATGTTTTGTCATCAAGATGGGAAGGCTTCCCTAATTCTTTGCTTGAAGCTTTAGCGTGCAATACAAAAATTGTATCTACAAATTGCAAAAGTGGTCCAAGAGAAATTATCGGAAATAATGAATATGGGATTTTAGTAAATGTAGGTGACCATATAGCTCTTGCAGAGGGAATTATTAAAGCGCTGAATGAAGATAATCGGACAAGAGATAGGGCTTATAAGTATAACATTAATGAAGTAATTAAAAAATATGAGCAATTATTTGATTTATAAAAATGATGTATGAGGGTGTAATACTGAGATTGCAAAGGTTGTATAATTTCAATTCTGACAGAAAAAACTTTATATTTTTTTCTTTTTTAAGAGTACTTGTAATGGTATTAAGTCTTATAACTGATATAATTACTGTAAGAAAATTAACCATGAATGATTATGGTATATTCTCGGTTGCTTTTATGTTTATTAGCTTAGTTACAACATTTGGCTTTAGCTGGAGTTCATCATCTATTATCTATTATGGAAGTCGCGAAAAAGCAAAAACGGGTTCTATTAATAAGACATTCTGGGGTAGAAATATTATTATAGCTGTAAGTTTAATCGTTACCACATTACTGTTTGTCTTTTTTAGACATCAAATAAATGATTATATAGGTTTAAATGTATCCTTTTTGATCTTAATGTGGCTTTATATAAGTGTTGCGGAAGACTATCTAAACCAATATTTTCTGGCAGTCAAGAAACAATTAATGTCGAGTATTCTATCAGTAACGGCAAAATTAATATACTTGCTAATGGTTTTAATTTTTACCTTTGATGTTAAAACACTTATTCTAATAAATATTGTAAGCCATGCAACAGTACTATTATATATTTTGGGGTTTAGTAAAAAAGATGTTGGTAGATTTGAGTTTGATAAAGATTGGTTTAAAAAAGTATTAAACTTTTCCCTTTGGCAATTATTTGGGTTTTCAGGGCTTTATCTAATTAATTTTGGGGACATTGCTGTAATTAAACATTTTATGACTACAGAAGATGTAGCTGTATATAATGCGGCATACAAGCTATTCAATGCTATAGCAAATTTTTCTTTTGTAATAAGCAATTTTTATGCTGGAAGCGTTACTCAATACTTTGCTAAGAATGAAAGTTGTAAAATTAAGCAGTTCTTTTATAAAGAGCGTTATTTTATACTCGGATTAAGTACAATTGCTCATTTAGTAGTTATGATTTTCTCTAGATACATTATTATAACATTATATGGAGATAGGTATGCAGACTCTGTCTTAATATTTAATGTTTTAATGGTAGGTAGCATTTTCAAATATTTATCTGTATTTTATATGATTTATTATAATACAAACAATAAGCATAAGTTGCAGCAAATGATAAATATTTTTAGAGCTATATTAAATATTGGATTAGATATAATTTTTATACAATTATTTGGATTAGTAGGACCTGCTGTTGCAACAACAATAGCTTTATTATCGGGATTAATATTTTCATTTTTGTATTGCGAGAAAAGAATATTAAAAGTATCTAAGGGACGGATGTAATTATGAGAGAACTGCTAAGAAGTAATGAAACTATTGTCAAATGGTATGATTCAATAAGAGAAATATATTTACAATATTTAACTTCTGACGAAAAACTGATAAAAAACAGATATAAGAAAAGACTCGGTCGCGAAGTGGAATTAAAGAACCCTGTCAGATTTAATGATAAGCTGCAATGGCTTAAATTGAACTGGTATGACCCAATAGCGGCTAAATGTGCAGATAAATATGAAGTCAGGGAAATAATAAAGGAAAAGATTGGCGAGTCTTATTTGAATGAACTCATTGCAGTTTACGATTCTGTTGAAGATATTGATTTGGATAAACTTCCAAATCAATTTGTTTTAAAAACGACGCATGCTTCAGGATATAATATTATCTGTAAGGACAGGTATACGATGAGATGGGATGAAGAGTTTATGAAAATGAGAAGATGGTTAAGAACAAATTATTATTTGCATAACCGGGAATGGGTATATAAAAATATTAAACCCAGGATTATCTGTGAAAAATATTTATCAGAAAAAGAAGATCAGAATAGTCTTACTGATTATAAGTTTTTTTGTTTCAATGGAGAACCAATTTATTGCCAGGTTATACGGGATAGAGGTAAAAATGAAACTATAGACTTTTATGATACAGAATGGAATCATATGCCGTTTAACGGGCTTAGAGAACTTCCTATGTCAACTACAAAATATGATAAGCCTAATAAATACGATGAAATGATTAAGCTTGCTAAAATACTTGCAGAGGGCTTTCCGTTTGTAAGGGTAGATTTTTATTATGTTAATGATCGGATTATATTTGGAGAATTGACTTTTTTCCCATTAAGCGGAATGGGGAAATTTACACCAGACGAATGGGACTACAAACTGGGCGAATTGTTGCAATTGCCAGAGTTGAGAAAGTGAGGAAATCTTAAATGAAAGTACTTATCACAGGTGCGGCCGGGTTCATCGGCTTTCACCTGTCACATAAGCTATTGGAAAAAGGTTATCAAGTAATCGGTATTGATAACTTGAATGACTATTATGATCCCGGTCTTAAAAAGGACAGGCTTAATATACTGGAAAAGTACAATAGCTTCAATTTTCATAAGGTAGACCTGAAGGATAAAGCTGAAGTTGACGGTATATTCGAAACATATAAGCCTACGCATGTTGTCAATCTGGCTGCGCAGGCAGGTGTGCGGTACTCGATTGAAAACCCGTATGCTTATGTTGACAGCAACCTTATCGGGTTTATGAATATTCTTGAAGCCTGCAGGAATTTCCCGGTGAAGCATTTAATATATGCTTCATCAAGCTCTGTTTACGGCGGAAACAGGGTTGTTCCTTTTTCCACAAGCCATAATGTCGATCATCCTGTTTCCCTTTACGCTGCTACGAAAAAATCCAATGAGCTTATGGCGCATACATACAGCCACCTTTACGGCATTCCGACAACAGGGCTGCGGTTTTTTACCGTATACGGCCCGTGGGGAAGGCCGGACATGGCCTATTTTTCTTTTACGCGGGATATTATAGCCGGAAAGCCTATTAAAGTGTTTAATCATGGAAAGATGGAGCGGGACTTTACGTATATCGACGACATAATTGAAGGCATCGTAAGGCTTATGGACAGAATTCCTGCGGCGAATAAGGATTGGGACGAAACGAAAGATGATATAAGCACAAGCTTTGCTCCGTATAAAATATACAATATTGGAAACAACGAGCCTGTCAGTTTATTAAGGTTTATAGAAATACTCGAAGTGAAAATAGGCAAAAAAGCCGAGAAAATATATATGGACATGCAGCCTGGCGATGTTTTAAGAACTTATGCTGATGTGTCCGATCTGGAAAGAGATATCGGCTTCAGGCCGTCCACAAGCCTTGAACAAGGGCTTGATGAATTCGTAAAGTGGTATAAAGACTATTACAAAATCAAATAGCAGAATTATTCAAAGGAGAGTATGAATATGAGAATAACAGTTGCCGGCGCGGGTTATGTCGGGTTGTCGAATGCGGTTCTTCTGGCGCAGTACAATAAGGTTATTGCGCTTGACATACTTAAGGAAAAAGTTGACATGATAAACAATAGAAAATCCCCTATTATAGATAAAGAGATAGAAGATTTTCTGAAAAACAGGGATTTGGATCTTACCGCTACGACAGATAACCATGCTGCGTTCAAAGACGCGGACTATGTTATAATTGCGACTCCGACGGATTATGATCCTGAAAAGAATTATTTCAATACGAAAAGCATTGAGAATGTAATTGAAAATGTATTATCAATAAATCCCGATGCTGTCATGGTTATTAAATCCACTGTGCCCGTCGGGTATACCGAATCGGTTAAAAAGAAATATAAAACCGGTAATATTATCTTTTCACCGGAATTCTTAAGAGAAGGAAAAGCGCTTTATGATAATCTTTATCCGTCAAGGATAGTGATAGGGGAAAAATCCGAGCGGGCGAAGGTGTTTGCGGATCTTCTGCTGCAGGGTGCCGTAAAAAAGGATGTGCCGGTGCTGTTTACAAATCCTACCGAGGCCGAAGCGATAAAGCTTTTCGCGAATACTTACCTCGCGATGAGAATTGCCTTTTTCAATGAACTCGATACATATGCAGAAATAAGGGGTCTTGATTCGAGACAGATAATAGAAGGTGTCGGGCTTGATCCAAGGATAGGAAACCACTACAATAACCCGTCTTTCGGTTACGGCGGGTACTGCCTTCCGAAGGATACAAAGCAGCTTTTGGCCAACTATCGTGATGTACCTCAGAATATAATGGCTGCCATTGTTGATGCGAACCGGACGAGAAAAGATCACATCGCGGACATGATCCTTAAGAGAAAACCGAATATTGTCGGGATATACAGGTTAACGATGAAAACCGCTTCCGACAACTACAGACATTCTTCTGTTCAGGGTGTCATGAAGCGGATTAAAGCAAAAGGCATTGAGGTTGTTGTTTATGAACCGACGCTTAAAGAGGATAGCTTTTTCCGTTCAAGGGTTATAAGGGATTTGGAGGAATTTAAAAGGATATCCGATGTGATAGTGGCAAACCGTATGTCCGAGGAAATAATGGACGTAAAGGACAAAGTGTATACAAGGGATCTGTTCGGCAGGGATTAGTAATTAACAAATGTTTTTCTGCCCGGTATAAGTTCATACCGGGTTTTTTATTGCCTTTTTGTGCCTTCCCGGTAAAGTAACTGGAATACATTATTTCTTTAATGTAAGCGTCAAAGAAACCCTCACATAGTATATCGGTTGTGTAGTTGATACAATCACAGTAAAACAAGTTGAAAAAGTTGAAAAAGTAGGCCAACTTTTTCAACCAGGAATGGAGTGATTG
>Ga0134100_1000629_pt1 | contig 40049 bp, 37 predicted proteins | sample 11_taG_2_FD_94444 | JGI IMG/M metagenome (GOLD analysis project Ga0134100, IMG submission 94444) | Switchgrass degrading microbial communities from high solid loading bioreactors in New Hampshire, USA - 11_42_5_180_A3 metaG | ecosystem: Engineered > Bioreactor > Semi-continuous > Anaerobic >...
ATAACCGCTTTTTCGGACTCGTAGATTTCCCCGTCGACAGGGTTCCTGTACGCGCCGTCCGCCGTCTTTTCCAGATCAAGGTACGGAAGCCTTGTAATATTGTCGTTGTTCAGTATAAAGAGCCTGTTCTTCATTCCTGCCTTTATATTTGATTCAATAGCTCTCAAAATGCTGAACCCGGCATCGCTTTTTGCCAGTTCGACATCATACCTTATCTCGACTCTCATTAAATCCGTATCTCCCGCGCTGATTTCCCATATTTTTGTGTATGTGTTATCTTCCTCTTTCCTGTATGATTTTGAGAACACCTCATCGGGAACTACTTTCGCCTTTGCGTAAACTTTAGCAAAATACAGGTAATTGTCTTCATTTTTTGATATAAAACCCGATGCGACATTCATATTTCCGTCTTTGCCGTCATCCGGCGCGGCGATAATATCGTATCCTGTTATTGTCATGCCGTTTATGCTTATATATCTCGGAAGGTGTATTCCGACTTCGGGATTTCCGTCGCCTTCCGTAAGCGTCCTGTCCGCGATAAACCCTCGTATTTTGCTTGGTATAACGCCTGTCCTTGAGTATTCGTTGTACTCATCCACATCAGCATCGGTATACAATGTGGTAAAATACTCCGCAATAATTTTCTTTATTGCCTGATCGTCGCTGCTGTCGACAGTTTCCCTGCTGCTTTGAATGCCACCCGCAGGTTCATCTGACGTGGAATCGCCTGCCGCCGCGGTCTCTACAAACCCGCATCCTGCGCAGGATATAACCAATAAAACCAATAAAAAGCCCAAACATAAACGCTTCATTTTCACTCACCTCAAAATATGTCTTCAAGAATATCTCCAAAACTTCTGCCGTTGTATACTTCATCAAACTGCGCAAACAATGCGCTTCTTCCGGGAAAATGTATGTTGCCCCTTTCGATAATAAGCGCCGCGTAATCCCATGATTCGAAATTGATCACGTTTGTGTTTCCGACAATCCTTGGAAGCCTTGCCATTTTAATGGGCGGCGTGCCTGCGTCACCATCATGATCGTAATCGTATGAACCGGCGGCTGAACCCTTTACCTTTGAAACCGGATCATAACCTCTTCCGGCGGCAATAATCGAGCCGTTTACTGTCGCGCCGTTCCTGACGCTTACCCTGCCCATCGTAAAGATAATTCCATTTACCGTGTCAGTGCCCGTCACCGGGTCCGGCTTTATTACAAGTTCCCTGTCAGGGTCAAGGTTGATAATTAAAAAGTATTTCGTCGGATCGGTATAATTATCTATAAGATGGTTTACCAGGTCCACCGGCGGCATAGGTGCATCGGTTCCGTCATCGTCAAATTTGACCACACAGTTCCACACCGTTTCGTCAATATCATCAAGCTGATCCCTGATCCTTAAAAACTCCGTGGTTGATCCGAAACCGGTCTGGATCATCCCCGAATTGAACAGGTAATTTATTTCGCCCGTAACCTCTTCAGGATACTCTTTCCTCGCGAACACATGAACATGGCTTTCAAGAAAACTGAGCATGTTCTGCAAGCCTTTAGGAATACCAATCGAAATATTCGTATTATCGTACCAGTTGTCATGCGTATACGGCTCGAGCGGCCGATCGCTCAACCCGTCTACATCGTCCGCAACACGGCATACCACTGATGCAGGTATTTCAATATTATCCTCGTTCGCCGGATATAGCTTATTATTAGCGGCCATTGCGTAATGGCAAAAACCTTTTATTTTCGATGGAATGCTCGGCAGGATATTAGTCCGTCCCGATGCCCTGCCGCGTATTTCGGAAATCCACGCGCTCCATGTCTGCCAGTCACTCTCAAGATCAGCGTTATTAGTCCAGTTAACGTTTCCGAGCAGGACGGAAAAACCGTTTCTCTCACCGTGCGAAGTGCTTGTCAGAATGTTTATATAATCCACCGTATTTGTGCAGTTTTCAGCGATATATACGGGTTCGCTTCCTTCCCATGCAAGCGCGACGTTTTCAAGTTTATGCCCGACCGTACCTCCATCCATTCTGAATGTCGAGCCGTTGACAAATGTGTACCCGTTAATGACAATTCTCGACTGCGTAAAATCATTCACCGACGGACCGGCATATCTCGGCGATGTATTTATTACCGCGCTTGAAGTATCGTGAAAGCTTCCGTCTCCCAGATTCATCCCGAAATAATTGCCGTTAATCGCGATATATGATTTTGCGCCGTTCATTTCTATATCATCAAACGTATAAGCATCACGGATAATAACAATATCATCATTGACACCGAAAGCCTGGATTCCCTGCGCGACGACATCATGATCCACAACAACCGCGCACTTGTCCGATCCGGTTTCGTCAAATGTCCCGACCCTGAGCAGGTTCCTTGTATATATGCTGCCTTTCTCTATATGCAGTACCGCTTCGTCAACGACACATACGCCGCCCATATTGTATTGATCCATACGGTTCGGCTTATCAAGGCCGGTGCCGAAAACATACACATCATCGGTTATAGTCGATGTACCGCTGCCTTTTACGACAAGATCACCGAGCGTATATACGGCGCCGTTCAGGATAAAAGGGTTGTATATCCATACTTCATACTCTTTTACCGCAACGGCTTTTCTTTCGTATGACCTGAATATCCCGTTTTCCATTGATGCGGAAGCGGTAACCTGCAGCATAAACTTCAATTTATTGCCGGTGCGCGTATATGTCGATCCGTCCCATGAAAACGATACCGTTGCATCCGCGCCGTTCATCGACGAGTCTGCGTAAACCGGGATATTGTAGCTGTTACTAATCTGCGGGTCTCCCGCGTTCAGTTTCTGGATTATATCGTTGATAAACTGGACTTCATTTGAAAAAGTAATACCCCTGTCGGTTGCAAATTCTTCTTTTGTAAGGTACCTGTCAAGATTCGAAACAGTTCTCTCAATTGCCGATTCGGCGGCGATATATGCCATCTGGTTATGTTCTTCATTCCTAACTATGGCAAACATCTGAACAGCGGCATAAGCGACAGCGCTTCCGACTATCAGTACGACAAGCGTAATGACCATAACAATCGGCATTGAACTGCCACGACTGTTTTTTATATCTGTTTCATTAAAACATATGTGAACGTTTTTTCCTGTTTTGTCCATTATTTCACCTGCTCAATGATATATTTCAAACAGGAATTCAAATGTATTTGCGCCGCCGTATTTGCTGATTAAAGCTGCTTTGTACTGCCTGACGTTATTTTCGGTATATCCTGCGAACTTTAAATTGAAAGCGTATTCGGGATATTCCTGGCCGCTTAAATCTTTAACCGGCAATTCCGTTATTTCCTCGCCTACAGTATTCGGAGCCATACTGGCTGTTCCATAAATCACGGTGTTTTTCCGTACCGCATTGCCGACGTTTTCCTTTATAACTTTTATTACGGCATTCCTCTTCATCTGCTGTTCGGAAAATTTTGAAACCCGGGACATCGAAAAAAACAATGAAGAAACCGCGACAGACACAATCCCTATAACGGCTATTGCGACTACCGCTTCCACTAACGAAAAACCTTTATTATTTATGAAGACTTTAGGCTTAAGCCGTTTTAGCGTCCATTTCCGTCCCATCAAAGATACACTTTCTCCTTTTCGCTTTTTCCGGTTATCTCATTTCCGTTCCTGTCCGTTATCTTAACGCGATCGCCGGTCTGTTCAATCTTTGCGACAATAATTCTGCCCGAGTCGTTCCTTATTTGAAGGTTAAGCCAGAGATTTTCGTCTTCCTTGACATCGTTTTTTATATTTGATTGTATATACAAAGTGAAATCCCTGTCGGGCAGGCTTCCCGTTATCGAATTCATATGCCCGTCACCGTCGACGCACTCGATCGTGTACTGCGTGCTGCCGAGTATAAGCGATACGTTCATAGGAACGGATATTGTGCTTCGTATCCTGTCGTTTTTATTGAACGCGGTATAAGTTTCAAAATTATATCCTCCATACAGGTATCCGGTATGGAAAATTTTAAAATCAGCGTTCATCAACGTAATTTCGTTCGGAGCATTATCAGCATTTTTTGCGGCGGCCTCCGGCAGTTTCACTGTTTGAGGCGGTGTGTTTACGGCAATCTCATCCGAATCCTCTATAAAAATGGGATTGCCGTCCCTGTCCCTGAATCTTTCAAACGCGGCGCGCGTATATTTAAGGAAACTGTCAGCCGCATCCCTGTTCAATGAGTAAAAAACAAGACCTATGTTTATATTGAAAAGCTGCTTATTCAGCGCGACAATTCCGTATTCGGCCGCACTGTCCGCATTTGCCGGGCTGATACTTAACTGCCTGACCGTTACCTTCCTGCTGCCGCCTTCGCAGAACCTTATCAGTTCGTCCAGTCCGTCCTTTGACAAAACGGTATTAAAGTTTACCGGGAAGGCGTAATAAGTCGTCTCGCCTTCCATAAGCTGCTGCGGATTTCCTAATGACACGCTTTTAAGGCTTGTCCCCAAAAGAAGCGCGAGGTTTTCAATAAACTCAACGCTGTCAGAAAACCCTGCACTGTCCATAAGGTATTCGCCGAGCCTTTCATCTGTTACCTTTTTCTCTTCTATCATATTTTTATATTGATCTATATTTTTATAGTCGGCTTCCAATGCGTTGAGCTGGCTTTTCGCCTCATTAATCCTGTTTTGCGCGGCTTTTATTTTGGGGAGTGACGACAGTAAAACAAATTTCACGAATATAAACGCATACACAACTACGGCTAAAACTACAAGCAGCGTCTTTTCCTTTTTAGTCAGTGTCATTTCCGGTTCCCTCCTTCGATCTTCGCGGTATATGTTACCGAGAATTCAACCGCGCTCTGTGTTTCTTTCAGCGACATGCCCTGCGAACTGCTTTCAAAAAGCTTCAGTCTGTCCATTTTCCCGAGAAAATCCGAAACGATAAGGCTGTTTTCCGCGACACCGCTTACTGAAACAGAATTCCCGCTGAATTTTACCGATCTTAAATAACAGCCTGAAGGAAGCGCGTTTTCAATTATTAATAAAGCCTGCGACGCGGGAATATTCCGAGCGTCAATTCCGTTAATAACCGCCTTTTTATTATCAACTTTCCTGGTAACATTCGCGAGCTGCGCCTTTACTGTCCTGACTTCGCTGTACTTTGCATCGGTCAGCTTCTGTTCAACGGCCAAAGCCCTTCCATCGAGGATCCGTACATATATGCCCGGGGCGAGCAATATAGCCGTTCCGACCGCCATTACGAGGACCAGCGCTATTACCTTGACGGCAGAAGCGCTTTTTTTCTCTTTTTTAAGCTCTCTCTCAAATGGATTCTCGCTTACGAGGAAATTTATATCCTTCATGTCAACTCCTCCATCTATTTCTGCCAATTCATTTCATTACTATAATAAATGCACAGCGCGTATGTATTTATTATAGTAATGAAGGGTTATTTTTTATATATTAAGCTGTACTGCGTTACAACCGGTTTTGATATATTCAGCCTGAACCTGCCTTCATTTGTCTGTTCCGGCTTCAGCACCACGGTAAGGCAGTCGTCCTGTTTTACAAATCTGCTCTCTTCGGACAAGCCTTCGACAACGGCTTTTGAATCAACGTAAAGTACACCGGAATCAATCGTCCATTCCCTGCTCTCGCCGTTAACATTCACGATGATCGTCTTGTAATCATAGGCCGAAACCTGATTACTGAAACTGATTTTCGCCGCTTCCTCGATATCCCTGTTCAGGCGCGTAAACGCGTCGTGGACCGTAAACTGCTGCCTGCCGAATCTTGAATACGCTGTTGTCGATGCCGCGTTGAACACCAGCAGTTCCGTTATGATTACCGAAATTATTCCGATAAGCAAAAGCGCTACCAAAACTTCTGGCAGTGTGAAACCTTTATTGCTTTTTATAATAATCCCTCCAAAAAGTTTGGTTCACACTCCCACAGAACGTGGGAGTGTGAATAATAATTTTTATCTTTGTGCATCAAATCATCATTACTGGTTGCTTATTTGAACTCAACCTCAGCATCATCCTCGCTTGCCGTAATAGTAATTACCTGTAATTCCTCATCTATCGTTATTTCCCATCCCTTCATTCCGGGTTGTTGAGGAACCAAATCCTTGGATGCGTCAAGGAACGGTCCAAATTTACCTTTAATGTCAGTATCCTCTATTCCGCCGCTTTCAGCATCTGGATCATCATCAAATTTAGCATTATCCGGGCGTTCAAACGATACCTCATCCGGATCGGTTTCGCCAAGATCAATTCTGCATGCCAGTTTTTGAGCAAGATCAACAGAAGAAATTGCGTTAAAGTTACCGCTACCATCTCCACCTCTTATACAGCTAAGGTTCGTATCATTCGTTAAGTTCATGTACGTTAAAATAGCCCTCTTGAAGTTTTCAGCGGTTTCCTTGTCCGCGCTTTCCCTGCTCGAGCTGAGTACTCCACCGAACAGCATAATTGCAGTTCCTGCGATTACTGCCATTATGAGTATTGCAACAAGCAGCTCGACCAGCGAGAAACCCTTGTTTTGTTTCAACATTTTTTTCATTGAAAATACCTCCAATACAATAATTTATTTTTTAAGCATTAAATGCTTATAGGATACAGTTTTAAGTTAGAAGACGAGCATCAGTAATTACCTATATTCTGGTACACGCTCAGCATCGGGTACAGCACGCTGAATATTATGAATGCGACTACTCCGCCGAGCCCGATCATTATCATTGGCTCTATGAATGTCATAAGTTTTTGTAACTTGTCTCCTGTCTGGTCTTCGTAAAAATCGGCGGCTTTTTCAAGCGTTTCATCAAGGTTTCCGGCTTCTTCGCCGGTTTTCAGCATAGACAGCACCAACGGCGGGAAGTACTGCATTTCGGTGATCGACTGTGTTAACGACCTGCCCTGTTTAACGCTTTCTATTGCTTTTTCCATTTTTTCATCGAGTATTGAGTTGTTCAGCACGCGTCTTGTAATCTCAAGGGACTCGAGCATCAGCACGCCGCTTGATAAAAGTGTCGCAAGGGCCCTGCTGAGCCTGGCCGTCAACATCGTTTTGATTACATCGGCGGCAATCGGGATCTTCAGTATTGCGTTATCCAGCACTTTTTTCCCCCGGTTCGTTTTTGACATCATTTTTATCCCAAATATGAGCACAACTAGCCCAAATAGAACTAAATACCAATATCTAGTAAAAAAATTACTTACGTTAAGCATTATCTGCGTTAACTTCGGCAGCTCGACGTTCATCCCGGCCAGGGCTTCCCCGAATGTGGGAATAACCTTAACAACTATAATAACGACAACCAGGACTGCAATAACAAAAACTATCACCGGGTACGTCATCGCCGCTTTGAGCTTCTGCTTTTGCTTGTATTCCTTCTCGAAGTGATCGGCCATCCTTATGAACACCTTGTCCAACTGTCCGCTTACTTCCCCCGCCTCGACCATGCTTATAAGGATAGGCGGGAAGATATCCGGAAAACTGCGCATTACGCTTGATAACGAAATACCCTTTTGTATGTTGTTGTACAAGTCGTTTAAGCATTCCTTAAGCGTCGGGTTTACCGTCTGCGCCTTCAGGACATCCAATGCCGCGGCAATCGATATGCCCGCTTCAAGCATTATTGAAAACTGGCGGCAGAACTGGGCCAAATCCGCGGTTTTAACCTTTTTCCTGAAAATGCCGATCTGGGACACATCGGTTACGAATGTCTTTTCAATAATTTCAACAGGCTTATACCCGTGCTTATTGAAAAGATCAAGCAGCACTTCCTTGCTGTTAACCTTTGTTTCCCCGGAAAATATCTCGCCTTCGCTGTTTTTCACCTTATATGTATATACCGGCATGGAATCCTCCTTTACAACGCAACGCCCAGCGCGTTCACAAGGTAGTTAAGCCTGCCCTTGTCAAGATTCTGGTTAAACTCGAGCCCGCCGATCTTTGCAACATTTATCCTGTATGCAGGCAATCCGAGTTTCTCTTCAAAATATTCCTCGATGCCTTTCATCTGCGAACCTCCGCCTATAAGGAATATTTTGCTCGGGTGCTCTCCGTTGCATCTCGTGAGGTAAAAATCAATACACATTTTAATGTCTTTAATAAGTGAATCCATTACCTTCATTGCAGCTTTTGAGCACAGGTATTCGGTACATGGGGTCAGTATTGTCGACAGGCCGTACATCTTTTTGTACAGTTCCGCCTTCGGCAGTTCATGGGGCTGCATCTGCAGTTCCTTCGCGATTTCTTCATCAATCTTGCTGCTTCCCTTCAGGATAACGCGGTTGAATTCGGGGGTTTTATCCTTGAGTATATTGATAATTGTCGTTTCAGAGCCAAGGTCAAAAACAATGCATGTGTTGTTATTGTATTTCGCGTATTTAAGCCTTCTTGCCATACTGTCCTCCCCTGTATCGATATCAAGCCTGAAGAATTTTGAAACGCTGTTGGACGGGATATCGACGGCAATCGGCTTCAAGCGCAGCTTTTTGAGCAAATCGATATAGTTGTCTATTATTTTTTTTGCAACAACGGTAACAAAGACCTTTATCTTTTCCTGGCCGTCCACAATCGTATTCCCGAGGATCTTATAATCTATCCTGTTCGAATTCATATCAACGGGGATCGTTTCCCGTATCTCTTCCCAGATTTTTTTGTCAACTTCGTTTTCGGGAACCTTATCAATCATAATCACCCTTGATATGATATTCGTGCCCGACATTACGATTTTGGCTTCCTTCATGTTGATGTTGTTTTCCTTAATAACACGGTTTATTTCTTCGATAACGGCATCCTTATCTTTAATAGCGCCGTTTTTAATGCATCCTTTCGGCGTATCTCCGATACCGTAGTTAGTAACGGACAATAAATTATGTTTATTCTTTTTAACCTGGACAATCTTCATATACCTGAAGCCTATATCTATTGTGATAAAACTGTTCGAGAATATATCAACCACTGCCATAACAAAAACCTCACTTCCATTTAATTCAGCGCTATCAGTTTCTTCAGTGCCGCAGGATCCATTGAATACTGGCATGCATTTTCATAGGATATGATTCCCTGCTTATACAGGGAGGCAATGCTGCTGTCCATTGAATGCATCCCAAATTCGCTTCCCGTGTGTATACTGCTGTTAATCTGAACTGTTCTCGATTCCCTGATCATATTCGATATTGCCGGGGTCACAACCATTACCTCGGTGGCGACAACTCTTCCTGAATTATCGCTGCGTTTAATCAACTGCTGTGAAACAATGCCCTGAAGCACTGTCGAAAGCTGGCTGCGCACCTGTCCCTGCTGATGCGGAGGAAAAACATCGATAATTCTATCGATTGTTTTTGCGGCTCCGAGTGTGTGCAGCGTTGACAAAACAAGATGTCCAGTTTCCGCAGCGGTCAGCGCTATGGAGATTGTCTCCTGGTCCCTCATTTCACCTATCAGAATTACATCCGGGTCTTCCCTTAATGCCGCTCTCAACGCGTTGTTGTAGCTTTTTGTGTCTTCGCCTATTTCCCTTTGATTTATTATGCTTCTGTTGTGTTTATGTAAATACTCGATAGGATCTTCTATCGTGATAATATGGCATCTTCTTTCAGAGTTAATATGGTTTATCATTGCTGCGAGCGTTGTTGACTTACCGCTTCCCGTAGGTCCCGTGACAAGTATCAGCCCTCTTTGCCTTTCAGCCAGCGAATAAAGTATTTCCGGCAGTCCCAGCTCGCTGAGCTCCGGCACTTTGGTCGGGATAATCCTGAATGCAATCGCGTAAGAGCCCCTTTGCCTGAAAGCGTTAACCCTGAATCTTCCTACTCCCTGAAGCATATATGCAAAATCCACTTCCCCGTCGGACTCAAGGACCTTTAATTGATCCTTCGATAATACCTGCTCAACGAGTTCGCGGGTGTCTTCCTTATTCAATACGTAATCGTCGATATAATACAGCGAACCATGCCTTCTTATAACGACCGGAACCCCTACGCATATATGAATATCCGAAGCTTCCATTTCAACAGCTCTCTGTAAATAATCGTCAATTCTCATTAGCCTCTCCCTACTCATTTATTGAAACTACGCTCATCATTTCCTCAAGGGACGTAATACCTTCAAGTATAAGCCTTGTACAACTGTCTGACAGTGTTCTCATGCCATTTTGCAAAGCAAGCTGTCGAATTGTTTCAATCGGTGCGTTCTGTGAAATTAACTCTCGCATTTCACTGCTTATCGTGAGTATTTCATAAGCCGCAATTCTGCCCTTGTATCCTGAGCCGTTGCACTCCGGGCATCCGGCGGGCTTGTAAATTTTAGTCTCTTCACTGAGCTTCAGTATTTTCATTTCATGTTCTTTCGCAATATACTCCTGTTTGCATTTCGGGCATAATCTCCTGACAAGCCTCTGCGCGAGAACACCCACAAGGGATGACGCTATAAGGAACGGTTCGACGCCCATATCAATGAGCCTGTCGATGGAACTGACCGAGTCATTTGTGTGCAGCGTGCTTAAAACAAGGTGTCCGGTAATAGCGGCGCGTATCGCTATCTCGGCGGTTTCCCTGTCGCGTATCTCACCGACCATGATGATGTCGGGGTCCTGTCTTAAAAACGCACGCAGCGCGCTCGCAAACGTCAAACCGGCTTTCACATTTACCTGGACCTGGTTTACTCCCCTGATTGTCGCTTCTACCGGGTCCTCAACGGTCATGATATTGACGTTCGGTTTGCACAACTCACGCAGCGCCGTATAGAGCGTCGTTGATTTACCGCTTCCGGTAGGACCCGTAACAAGCACAATCCCGTGAGGATGGGACAATATGCTGTCAAACTTGACGAGGTCGTCCTCAAAGAAGCCAAGTTCATTTTTCGTTTTATTGAAACCGTCCTTGTCAAGTACCCTGATAACGACTTTTTCGCCGAACATTGTCGGCAGTGTAGAAACACGGAAATCGTAGTTCTTATTGTTAATCTTCAGCGCTATGCGGCCGTCTTGCGGGATTCGTTTTTCCGCTATGTTAAGACCGCTTATTATCTTTATTCTCGCAACGAGTATCTGCTGTATTTTTTTGTCCTGCTTCATTACTTCAACAAGCTGCCCGTCAATTCTGAACCGAATCATTACGCAGTCCTCGTAAGCCTCAATGTGAATATCGCTGGCTCTTTTGTCAATGGCGCTTTTGAATATCATGTTTACGAGCCTTACGATCGGAGCATTTTCGACATCGCTTATGTTTATTGTCTTTTCGACCTGCTCCTCTTTTTTGACCTCTATTTCAATTTCTTCCTTAACTTTTTCAAATTCATTTTCAAAGTCGATCTCTTCAATCTGCTCATTTTCGGGCTCTTCTTCGATTTCCTGCTTATAAATCGCTTCAAGCTTTTCAATGATAAGGTCGCCGTCGGCAAGCATCGGTTTTACTTCATAACCTGTCGCAAGCCTGACGTCATCTATCGCGTAAATGTTCACCGGATCGCTCATTGCCACATACAAAAACTCGTTTTCGATTTTTACCGGTATGAGCGTATATGTATATGCAAGCTTTTTGTCGATTAGCTTTATCACATCATCGGGAATTTCAACCCCGTTAAGGTCAAAATAACTAATTCCTGTCTGTTCTTCCAGTGCACTGAATAACTGCTGCTTGTTTATATATCCCTCGCGGAGCAGGATCGCGCCCAGCGGCAGATCACTCTTTTTCTGAATTTCAAGAGCTTTTTCCAACTGCTCTTCATCTATTGCGTTTTGCGAAATAAGGATATTGCCGAGCATTTCTTTGTAGACAGTTGGACTTTCGGCTTTCTTTTCCCTTTCTTTTTCCTGCTCTTTTTCTTTTTCATCTATCTCAAGTACAGCCTGGCTGATAACGGTTTGTTCCTGTTTCTGTGTGTAAAAAACTTCATCCATTTTCTGCATCAGCTTTTCGGCATCAACCAAAACGGGTTTTATATCGAGGCTTGTTATCAAAGCCGCACTGTCGATTGCGAATATGTTTTTCGGGTCCTTCATTGCCAGCAGTAATTCATTACCGTTCTTTTCAAGCGCAAGCATCTCAAACTTCCTTGATATTTTTTCACCAAGCAGGTACGGTATGCTCTTATCCGGCAGTGAATACTCGGAAAGGTCAATATAATCTATCCCTTCAGTTTCAACTGAAAATGGCAACGGTTCATTGGTTTTTTTCTCAACCGCAACAAACATTTACTCTACCACCCGTATTTAAATATATTACGACACACTTTTATTATAGTTGCTTGATTTGCAATTCCTATAAGTCTACAAACTCAATGCAATAGGAAATTGGTCTTATTTTCCAGTAGGAATATATTCTTATAGTCAGAAAAGCTCCGGAAACAAAAAAAACAGTACCGGGAAAGGACTTTTTCCCGATACTGCTGAAATGATTACATTGAAAATATCATAATGATATATAATATGCCAAACCCGGCATTTAACGCAGTCTTTCAACCTCGGTATAACCGCCCGTGACATTAAAGACCTTAAACCCTTTCTGGGTCAGTATTCTTTCGGCTATATACCCCCTGATGCCAACTTTGCAGTATGTTACTATTATTTTTGATTTGTCAAGCTCGTGAATTCTGTCCCTTAAACTGTCAAGCGGGATGTTGACGGCGCCTTCAACATGGCCTCTTTTAAATTCCCTTTCGGTACGAACATCCAGGAGGATATAATCGTCTTTATCCAGTTTGCCGACTTCATCCCACGTAATTATATTGGTTTTTTTCAATAAAGCATTTTGTGCGACATAACCCGCCATATTCACGGGATCCTTCGCAGATGAATACGGAGGCGCATACGAAAGCTCCAAATCGGCAAGATCGTGCACGGTACCGTTAAAGCGTATAGCGGCAGCAATTACATCAATTCTCTTGTCCACTCCTTTATAACCAACGCACTGTGCACCCAAAATTTTTCCGCTGTCATCAAACAACAGTTTCAATGTCATCGGAAGCGCTCCGGGATAATATGAAGCATGCGATGCCGGATGGATAAATATCTTCCTGTAGCTTATCCCGGCCCTCTCCAATGCCCGCTCGTTCGCCCCGGTAACTGCTGCCGTCAGGTCAAAAACCTTTATTATTGCAGTTCCCTGCGCTCCCCTGTAAACGGATTTCAAACCCGATATATTGTCCGCAGCAATCCTTCCCTGTTTATTAGCGGGGCCGGCTAACTGAACGGCCGTTTTAAGGCCCGTAACAAAATCGGTAACTTCGACCGCGTCTCCTACGGCATATATATTTTCAATATTCGTCTGCATTTTTTCGTTTACAATTATATGTCCTTTCGGGCCAAGTTCGATACCGCTGTCTTTTATAAACTCCGTATCGGGAATTATTCCAATCGACAGTATGACCATATCAGCGGCAAGCGTTTTACCGCTGTTGAGAACAACGCTAATCCCGTTTTCCGTATCGGAAAATTCCTTAACGCCGTCACCCAAAACCAGATTGATGCCGTTTTTCACAAGCTCTTTTTCCACAGTTACAACAATATCGCGATCAAAAGGAGCAAGGATATGCGGAGCTGCTTCAACAACGGACACGTTTATTCCTTTCAGCTTAAGGTTTTCCGCCATTTCTACGCCGACAAAACCGCCGCCTGCCACAACAACGCTGCTTACTCCGTTATTGTCTATATAATCCTTAATTGCGTCGGTATCGGCGACATTTCGCAGGGTAAATATTTTGCTGCTGTTAATTCCGGGGATACCGGGTTTTATTGCTTTTGCTCCCGGCGACAGCACGAGATAGTCGTATGTTTCCTCGTATATCCCTTTTGAATCGCTTTTTACCGTTACCTTATTATTGTCCGTGTCAACCTTGATTACTTCGCTTCTGACACGGACATCAATATTGAACCTCGATTTCATCGATTCGGCGGTTTGAACGAGCAGATCGTCACGGTCCTTAATTACTCCTCCTATATAATAGGGAAGACCGCAGTTCGCGAAAGAAATATGTTCGCCGCGTTCAAACATGATAATCTCCGCATTTTCATCCAATCTTCTCAACCTTGTCGCAGCGGACGCGCCTCCGGCGACGCCGCCGACAATTATAACTTTCTTACCCACTGCTTCAGACTCCTATCTCCTTAATGATTTGAGGCGAGTTAAAAATAATCTGCGTTTTCGCAGATTATTTGATTTTATATCCTACGTCTTCTATTGTTTCCCTTATCAGTTGTTCACTTATTTTTTCGTCATCGTATTCAATTACTATTCTCTGGTTTGCAATGTTTACGATAACATTCTCAACACCATTAATTATTTCAAGAGCTTTTTTGATTGTCTCACTATTGTCGGCTGTCAGATCCTCCACGGTAATGGATATATTTGCGCTTGCCATACTGTCACCCCAAGGAAAAGATTCTTTTGTTGTCATAATATTATACCATGAAGAATTCCGCTTATTCAAGGGTAGAAAGGCTGCCGGAAACACCCGAGCCAGGACCCGCGGAAATAATGCAATAACCCAGCGGGTGGCTTGGGTGCTTTCGGTGACGCCGGGCGGCATGCTGCAAAGCCCTGCCGCCTATAAGCAGCGTTGGAGCGGGATAATGAGCGACCCGGGATATGGAGACCGCTGTGTGAAAACAGTACAGGAACAGAAGCGTGCTATCAGTATGTGCTTTGCCGCCCAAGGAAACGAAACACCCGGGCCAGGACCCGCGGAAATAATGCAATAACACAGCGGGTGGCTAACAGGTCGAGGCATTGCTGTCGCGTTCCAGTAGGTACGCGACTCTGGCCCGGGTGCTTTCGGTAACGAGGAGCGGCATGCTAATTAAACTGGTACATGCCCTCAATGCTGTCGATTTCCTCTTTGGAAAAACCTTTCTGTGACAGGTATTCGTATATCTCATCTTTTGAATAGGGTTTATATGTTTTTATGGCTTTCAGATTCCCTTCAAGCGTATAGCCGCCGATGCATGCCGGTACAAGCACCGTATCCCCTTTTTCAACAGTTAGGCTGCCGGTACCGGTATTTATCGACCCGCTTCCGTTAATGAAAACATATATATGGAACTGTTTGCCGCCTGTATCTTGCGTTATCATTCCTGATACATCGTAAATTTCGGCGCAGAAATACGGGTTCGCCGTAAGAACCGAAACGGCTGCGCCGCCGTTTATGCCGTAAGTTAAGGTTTTATTTGCTCTCTTTTTTGTTTTGACGCTGAAATCAATTACATCCAACGCTTTTTCAATATGAAGCGGTCTCGGTTTTCCGCTGCTGTCCACCCTGTTATAGTCATAAATCCTGTATGTTAAATTGGAATTCTGCTGAATCTCGGCCAGAATAATTCCTTCCCCGATCGCATGAACAAGTCCCGCATGGATATAAAAGAAATCGCCCGGCTTTACCTCTACAGTATTCAGGTATTTATCGACATCGTTCCGCGAAATTGCTTCCCTGAAAACCTCTTTCGAAACCCCCGGACAGAGTCCGTATATCAGGCTTGCTCCGGGTTTCGCGTCTATGACATACCACATTTCATTTTTACCCGATTCACCTTCATTTGCCAATGCATACGCATCATCGGGATGAACCTGCACGGACAGTTTATCGTTCGCGTCAATGAACTTAACCATCAGAGGGAAATCTTTGCACCCTTTTTCATATGTATTTCCGATTATGTCATATCCGTATTCTTCAAGCAGCGATTTTATCGTTCTTCCTGCGTATCTGCCGTTCGATACAATGCTCATCCCGTCGGGGTGACAGCATAATTCCCAGCTTTCGGCAACTATTCCTTCCGGAAGTTTTTTGCCTAAATCAAGAAGGTTTCTTCCGCCCCATATGTACTGCTTATACACAGGTATGAATTTTAAAGGATATAACATTGACACACCTCTACATCTCTTTTATATTTATGTTCCCGTAAAATTGCCTTATTTCACTCCAGCTTGCCATGTCGGAGCCTTCTTTTGAAGCGGTAAGGCATCCCGCCGCAGTCGCTATCTTCACCATTTCTTCAGGTGTAGAACCGGTCCGGATGCAATATGCGAGCGCTGCTACCATTGCATCACCCGAAGCGACCGTAGATTTTACATCAACAGTAAGCGGCTCGGCTTTGTATATTCCGTCCCCGAAGCAAAGGAGCGAGCCGCTGCTTCCCAATGAAACAAGAACGAGCCGTATCCCGTTTTTAATAAGACGTTTTGCTTCGGCAGCGATATCCTCAATGCTGTTCAGAGGTCTTTCGGCTATCTGCTCCAATTCATTCACATTCGGTTTTATAGCGTACGGTTTTGACTGAATACTGAGTTTAAGAGCTTCCCCTTCGGTATCGATAATTGTTTTTACATTCATTTTCTCTGCCATTTGGATGCACGTGGAATAAAAACATGACGGGATTGAAACGGGCAAACTCCCTGCCAGCACAAGCATATCCGCATTTTTGACCAATCTTTTCAGCTTGTTGAAAAATACTTTCAAAGTCTCATAACTGATTTCAGGCCCTTGTTCATTAACTTCCGTAATCGTTCCGGTGCTTTTGTCAAGTATTTTGATATTTACACGGGTTTGTGCGGAAACAAACAAAAAATCCTGTTTTATTCCGTATTCCTTCAGCATTGATGAAATGAGACTTCCGACCTGTCCTCCCAAAATGCCTGTTGCGACCTGACTTACTCCGTACGTTGAAAGAGCTTTTGAAACGTTAATCCCTTTACCGCCCGGATCAATCCTTACTGATTTTGCCCTATTGAGTTTTCCGGGGCTTAAGCTTTCGACGGTAATCATTTTATCAAGCGCGGGATTCATTGTTACCGTAACAATATTTGCTTTCATTGATAACCCCTTTTCCTGTTTATTGCTTTTACAGGTATATTATAGCATTTTCGGGAGTATTATCAATAATAGCCAATTTAATTTTTACCAATCGTCTTAACGATTTTTTGCCTGTTCTTATCCAATATATAGCCTATCTTCACAATGTCCCCGTCATTGATTCCCTTTTCTTCAAATACCGATGCCGCGTTTTCCAGGCGGAAAACTACCGGGCTGCCTGAAATATTGGCTTCAAAGCTGTTATTATCGATTAGTCCTGTGACTTTTCCTTCAGCCGTCAATAAACCGTTCTCATCGTTATCTTCATCAGGCGTAGACGTTGTGTGGCCATCAGCAGCAGTCCCATTACGGGAACTCTTGTTGTTTCCGCATGCTGCCGTCGCAAGGCAAAAGACAATAGCCAAACAAATTATCGCTGTCTTACCCATGTTTACACCTCCAACTTATAGACGCACACACAGCACGGAAGTTCCTTACATATTATTTATTCTTAGCAATATTATGGAGAATAATTTCATGCTCCGAAATCAGATAGGCCCTTTTTTCGTCAATTAACTTGACCTTTATGTTCATTCCCGGTATTGTAACATGATCACTCTGTTTTCCCGAATGACCATAGAATAAAATCTCGGCTCCTTTAACAACAGCGGCTGAATTTCCGCATATCTCAATCTCGTTAACATGGTTGTCAAGCTTGATGCTCTTGACGTCCTTTCCCTGCTTGTCGACAAAAACCACCGTATCATTCTGATAGTCTTCAAGAACAAAAACCGATGCGCCGTTGTCGAACATTCCGGCTGAAACGATGTTATAATCGAAATCCCTCGACCATATCAGGGTAAAATCATTATCGTAACAATACGCATTGTTCTCGCCGACAAAAAGTTTCATACTGTCGTTGCTGCAGAACAGGGGAGTTATATCATCAAGTTCCACACCCATAACCGGACTCGGGTTAAGGTCTATCCCATATTCCCTGATTACTGTTGAAGGATATATCGAATCGAGACCAAGCCCGTACAGCAGGAATGTCTTTTTTTCGCCACTTTGAGGGATCGCGCAGTACGGATAATAATCGTCGATATACAAAGCGCCGAGATTTATTCCGCTGTCCGGTTCTATCATGCGAACCGTTCTCTTATATCCTATATTGCTGCGGCTTATGAAAAGAACATAATCATCGGTTATATACCCGAATGCTATTTCTTCATCAAGTTTATCTTTTAACAGCGTTTTGCCGCCGCTGATAACAAGGTAAGCTTTCCCGGTCTGTTCATACAGCAGGATCAATTTATCATGCACGTTAATAACAGGGTTATGCATTTCATGCGGTATATACCATAATTCTTCGCCTTTGGAATTTATAAGCTCAATGTCGCTTTCGGAAAGAATCAGAAGGTTACCCATATATATTTCGGCGAGCTTCGGATTAATGTCACCGGAAAAAATCACACCGCCCCGCTCATTTTCATAATTATTCCGTATTTTCTCAACAATACCGGCCGGGTTAAAAAGTTCCCAGTTTATCTCGCCGGGAAATGATCCGTCGAAAGCGTACATTGCCGATATAATAACAACAGCAATTAAAAAAATGAGGATAAACAGTCTGAACAAAATACGGCCTATATTAGTTTTTTTCTTTGCAATCATTTGTACCCCAGCATTTGATCATGCTTAATCCTTATGTTAAAAATAACCCAATAATTCCAATGCTTTTGAATACTGCCTGTCTATTTTTAAACGCAGTTCTTTTAATTCCTCGTTTAAAGCGGCTTTTGTCGCCTTATCCAAAATGCCCGTGGATGGTATGCCTTTTTCCTTCTGGAACTGCACCAGTGCATCGCTTGTTTTTTGATCGAGAATATTGTCGGGCGCATCAATTTCAGCGCCTTTTACTGCCAGTATTTTCTCGGCGCTGTATACGTCATTTCCGATCCCATTCAACAGGATATCGTTTTCATGCTCAAGCGGCTTTATGCTTTGAATGTCAATCCCGTTAACGAGCTCGTAATCATCAACCTCAAAATCTGGAAGAACCCCGATATTATGGATTGCCCTGCCATTTCTCGTCAGGTAATGGCCGGTGGTAATTTTTACCCAGCCTATTAAATCGGATTCCGATATAACCACGCCGTGATTATTTGCCCACTGGTAACCGTCAACGAAGTTATCGCCGTACAAAGCCGCATACCTTTCATACGCTTCGGGCTTTAAAACAGGATACAAATTCTGTACAACACCCTTACCAAAAGTCTTAGTGCCGACAATAAAGCCATCTTTCGAATCCTGTATCGCGCTGGCAAGGATCTCGGAAGCGCTGGCCGTTTTGCCGTTAACAAGAACAGCCGGTATATATTTGGGTTTGTAAAGGAAAGAATAATACGTAATGTCTCTTGTGTCTTCTGACTTAAAATCCAATTTGGTTATAACGCCGCTTCTCACAAGCTTGCGTGCAATTGCCACGGCCTGAGCCACTTCGCCGCCCGGGTTGTTTCGCAGATCCAGAATCATTTTTTTTAGGCCTCTGTTATCCATTTCCTTAAGCGCCTGTTCGAAAAAATGCGAACTATTCCCGCTGAACGACTCAAGCCTTATATACATCACGTCTCCGTCGATCATCCATTTCACAGGGCTTATATTAACTGAGCCGCGCTGTACCCTTATAGTAATAATCCCTTGTGTGCCGCCTCTGATAATACCGAGTTCGACGTATGTTCCGCTTTCTCCGCGAATGAGGTTTGAAATGTCCTGAGCGGTCATCCCGCTAACATCTTTCCCATCAACGCGTGTAATAATATCATCGGGCAGTATTCCGGCGCCTTCGGCAGGTGAATTCTCAAAAACGCGGACGACAATGACCCCTTCGGGCACACCGGATATTTCAACACCTATCCCCTGGTAATTGCCCTGCATTGTACTTAAAAAATTTCCGGCTTCATCAAGATCGTAAAATGTCGTATATTCATCCATCGAATTGAATATGCCTCTTAATGCTCCCTTTAGAAGTTCTTCATCGGACACATCCTGATAATAGCGATCTTTCGCCATTTTCAAAACCTGTTCAAGATAATCCGAATATCCTTCGGCCTGAACGGGAACTGCAGGTATCAGCTGAAGTATAAAGACCAATATCAAAAATATTGCTGTTTTTTTACATTTTTTCATAGGAACGCCTGCTTCCGATTATTTATTTGCTTAAATTCTACCATTGTTTTTCAGGGGTTGCAATACGGACATCGGTTATCCGGCGAGCCCTCGATCTCCGTGCAGAAACTCATTTTTACGCCTTTCGCGACTAATAGTTCAGAATCCTTTCGCGGTAATCCTTAACAAGCTCTTTTCCAAGGTATTGAATGAACCTGTACATAATGTCCGTCGCTTTTTCGTAAGTAAGTTTTTCGTCCGGGTTAAAATTGCCCCTGCTGTCCTCTTCGGCCAATCCTATCCGGTATGCCACCGCGGCGGCATTTCTTGCGAACGCGGGAATGCTGTCGTTATCCGCGAAATGCGTTATCGAATACGGATATGAAGCGAGACCTTCAAGCCCGATCGCACGGATTAGAATTGTAAAAGCTTCTGCTTTTGTTATATGCCTGTCCGGTGAAAAATATGCCTGTCCCGTGCCCTGAATTATTCCACGGCTGCTTGCGATCTTGATTTCCTCATAATTAGGGTCGTCCGTACCGACATCCAAAAACGGGGATATTTCAGGGGTATTGCTGCGTGATCGCGACGGTGTGGTCACCGTTCTGACAACAAGATCCGGATCTTCCGGTATGTCCTTGACAGCCCTGACGACCATCGCGGTAAAATCCCGCCTTGTAACGTATTTGGCCGGGTTGAAGTTATCGCCTGTTCCGGGGAGAATCTCAAGGCTGTACAATATCTTTACCGGTTCTTCGGCCCAGTGCCCCTCCAAATGTTTTAAATCGGGAACCATGAGCCTTGTATTGACAGGCTCGGTATTAATGCCCATCCGTTCGCTGTAGCTGCGCATTACTTCCGTAGCCCTGCCGTTTTTGTCAAACTCTGGCAGCATCGCATTGTATTCGAGGATGCTTTCTTCCCAGTTCTGCTCTACATAACCGCCCTCAAAGCTTATTTGCCACGGTTCATTTTTTATATATTTAAAATCCTTCTTAGCTGTGCATGATACCGAAACTTCGGCCCATCCTCCCCACGGTGCGGTTTCGCCGCCGATTTCAGGTTTCGCCGATATCATTATATTTACCCTTCCGGCTTTTGCGCTGCTCCAATACTGGTCATATCCGTACTGGTTCCCGGTCATTTCAAGCTCAATTGTCCCGCCCGTGCTGATCCTGTACGTTTTTTTCACGCTGTATTCACCCGCGTTGTAATATACCGCAGGTTTCGGATCGGTAATCCCGGACTGCGTGAAACGATAACCGGTAAGACTATACGTCGTTTGCCCGAATCTTACGATCTCGGTCGGCATCCTCGCATGCGTGCTTGATTCAACCTTCTGGCCCGTCTGTTTCGTTTCGGTATATGTATCAATTACAGCCACCCGCGTAATCGTTGCATCAAGTTCAACGTTTTGCAGATTGTATGTATATGTCTTATTTATCCTGTCCTTCCTCACATTCTTTTTTACCGTAAGCGTACCTTCGAATATAACGGGAACACCGGTTAAAAAGCACACTTCCCGGTACAGATAAGTATTGTTCTCATACGGATCCGCAGCCGATATTCCTCCGTCATATCCCATAGAACCGGAATACGCAAATGCATTCACCGAGCCTGCGGCTGTAAGAATACAGATTATAATGTAAGTCAATATCCGGCGTCTGTTTTTATATCTCATCGTATCCCCCTCCGGTACTTTATCCGTTAGTTCAATACCAGTATGATTCCGCGATAATAACATATGCATTATCCGATGTTTCCGATCTGATTACGGTAAGCCTGTCTCCCTCTTCAAGCTGCTCGGCGCCGGCAATCTTTCCGTTTCTCATAATAACCGCGTTCTGTGGTATCGCCATCTGAACGTTATCCTTATTTTCCCAAACCCACGTCCGAACGTTATACACCTTTGCCTCCGAAAGTACTAACGACACCGGAGGTGAAACGAAATGACCGTATGCGTCTTTTACCGCGCCTTCAAGTTTCAGTATCCGCCCCTTGTAAACAACATCGCCGTAAGGAGCCGTGCTGACAAGCATCGCTCTGCCTTCCTGCGCAAGCACGTAAACCGTGCGGTTTTTATAGCTATTCTGACCTTTATCGTCAAACTGCGCAGGATCGGTTCTTCCGTCATCATCGTATATCCTTATGAATTGAGGATCGATACTCAGCGTTTTAGGTACATTGACAAATTCCCATTCAGGATCGCGGAACTCGGAAAATGACTGCAATGTGAACGAACTCAACCATTCAATGCTTGATATGCGCCCGCGGTAAAGCGTAAGGCCCGTGTCGTCGGCGGGTTCCTTTAACAGGATAACATCCGCTTTATGCGTGCCGTCAACATGGCTGCTTGCCACGACATATGCTTCATCATAGCTTTTAACCTGATTCGGCTCAAGCAGCTTCCCGCCTTTGACTATTATCGAATCCGGTCCGTAAACAAAACGCGTGTTTTTATTTAACAGCGTAAGGCTGCCCCTTCCGGGCTGCACCTCGACAATTGTGTCGCCTATTACTTCGGACAGCAGGGCGCCGCCGTCAGATGCCATTTTGACAACTGTATTATTTCCCATGAGGTTTTTGCCCATTGCAAGGTACACAGTACCGTACAAGCCTTTTTGTATATCCGGTTTATAGTTCTCGCTTATCTGGAGCTTGCTCGCTCCTGCCGTCTCAGGCTGCTTCCATATACCGTCGCTGAACTGCTGCAGCCTTGTCACGACAATGCTGTTGTTATATTCGTCGTAATACCCGAACTGGGCCCTGTAAATACCCGTTGTTTCCTGAACTTTCTTTTCCAGTGTCACTTCGCCGACTATTACATCGCTTCCGCTCTTCTGCAGCAGGATTCTCAGATTATCCCCTTCTTTTATTTCATCCCATGTTATTCTTCTTTTCTGCCGGAAAATAGGGGTATTCGGGGGAATCGTTATTTGTTCGTATGTCCCGTCCTGTTTTTCAATAAGCAGGCTGCCGGCGAGCTTCGCCCGGACCTGCCCGTAAACGGGATAATAATTATCCGATGCGCTAATCCTTATAAGGTTTCCGTCGGCGTCTATCTTGAGAAACACGCTGTCTCCGGGTTTTAAATCATCAATAGCCGCACGTGCTCCGTTTTTATAAACCGTAACATTTTCGGCCCGCAGGTACGAATACGTGCGATAATTCGACAGGCTCTCCCTGTAAACGGGCGAAGTCCCCAAACCGTCCGGGAAATATAATGTCACATAACCAAGCCCGGGATTGTTCTCTTCAAGAATTCCGCTTACAATCCCTTCTTCCTGCAGCAGATCAAGGTTAACCTGTTCCAACCCGGTAACAAGCCCGTTCTCAACAGTAATAAGCATTATTGATTCAGGCCTGATATCTTTAAGAGTCTTGCAGGAAAAATCAATGAATATTTTTGCGTCTTCGCTGACCGAAAGCTTTTCTATGGTGCCGTCCGGTGCAATGTTATACAAAATGGCGGGTTCTATAAGCCTTATATCCGGAAACGGCAGATCCAAAAGCATTTCAATGCTGATATGCCTGTTTATGTCATCCACGGACATAATTTTTCCGAGATAATATTCGGTTTTCGTGCTGTTTACTATTATCGACGCATAGACTATGCGGTTGTTCTTTACAAAATATACAATTTCCTGACCTTCGCTGAATGCCGACTCATCCTTAAGCACGCCCATATCATTTACTACAGCGCCCTTTGAGACGGTTTTTTTACTGCCGCGGGCCATCTCATTCGCTGTTTCGTCCGCCGATGGGCTTTCGAAACGGAATTGATGGAGCTGCCCGCTGCTGTTTCTGACATTGACAACGGTAACCGCCGAATTGCGGCCGTCTGTCTTATCTATATACTGTTCGATACTTTCAACTGTTCCTTTAAATTTTTCGATATTCAGTTTCGGGAAAATAAAAGGGGCTACGTTCTGGATAATCTGGGCCGCCTGCTCCCTTGTTACCGTTCCCTTCGGCCTGAAATAACCATTGCCGTCCCCATTCATAACCCTGTTCTGGAGCAGCGCCTCTATGTACGGAATGCGGTGCGGATTGGCTTCCTTCCAGTCGCGGTAATCATTAAAAGTATGCGTTTGACTGTTTACAGGGTTTATTCCAAGAACTTTTGCCAGGTAAAAAGCCATATCCTCACGCGTAACAGGGCTGTAACGGTTAAATGCCGGCAGTTCAGGCTCAAGCTCGCCCTCCTGCATCGCGTCATCATATTGTTCCTGTGTTATCAGGCCATCGTTAAGCGCGAGTAAAAAATATCCGTCCGCCCACATACTTCCTGCAGGTGTTTTCCGTTCTTCCTCGCGCCTCTGCAAATCCAGCGCTTCGGCGGCCAATTGCGCTTCAGCCTCGCGGCCTGCAATATTGTAAGCAATAATGAGGGCTTCCTCCGCCGAAAGGCGTGTATTAAGTCCAAACTGCTTTTCACCGTAGCCTTTCATAAGCTCAAGCGCTCCTGTTTCCCAGATAGCGTTCTTTGCCCATGAATTCGACTGCTTCACGTCGATATAATCAAGGTTCGCTAAAACGGCTTCAGAATTTTCAGAGCCTTCAAATATACGCGCCGGTATGGTATTTGACGCCGAAGTCTCGTGCGGAATGCCCGTTAAAAGCATTGAAAGCAGAATAAGAAAAACAAGACGCCTAATCCCTCGGTTTTCGTTCATTATGTAAAAGCTCATTACATCACCCATCCAATACATGATTACCAATAACGGACCATAAATCCTATTATTTTTATCGGTATAAGCACGCATTAAATGAAGTGCACAATAAGCCCTTTACTTACATGAAAACCCGGAAGCGCGTCTTGTCGGGAACATATGTATTGCAGCCGGACTAAAAATTCATCATTAAGTTCTCGGGGAAATAAGCCTTACCGCACCTATGAATAAACATACGATTCCCGCCAGGATAAATATTACCGGTAACCCGTATTTGCTGAAAAACGAATCCATTATCACCGTCGTCGGATCTTCCTGCAAATAAATGATTTTTACCTTATCACCGACAGAATAAGGCGAGCGGTTGGTATATCTGACATTAAGGCTTACGCTGACGGTTTCTCCGTCAAGCGTGTCAAATGTTACATGGGGTGTATAACTCGTTGATTTGCTTGATTTACTGACTTTAATGTCACTTACCCGTGCTTCGACGGATACACCTCTGTTTGAAAATTTCACGCTCCTGGACATCAGGCTTATGCCAATAATCAGAAGCAGGATGCCCAACAGGGAGCACAATATTATAGTGCCTCTTCTCCCTAAATGAACTTTTGTCGTTGTTCTTACTGTTACCATTTTTATACCTCCCTAAAAAAATCCCCCGAATTTTTGGTATTGCTGCCTGCCTCTGTAATTTGATCCGTCGGAACAGGCATATCCGATATAAACTTTACAAAATACTCTGTGAACGCTTTGGAAATAACGCTTGATGCAGCCAGACAGGAATGATTTCAGTCATATCAATATTCTATTAGTCCGTAATATGCATAAAAAGAATAAATATGATTATTTTTAGTACAAAAAAAATCAAATTGAAGTGAAAAAGATTTATCAATGAAAATACCGGCGCAAAATGAAGGTTCATTATGAAATGCAGTTTCATCCGGTATCATATATTCAAAAAACAGGCGGTTGGGACAACCAGCCGACTACTTTTGATTGCTGGTATTCGGCAGGTATTTTTATTATATTCATTGAACCGATGAAAGGAACAATATACGAACATATGACAAAAACGACCAAACAACCGATGATTGCGCCTAATACCAGTCCTATTGTCTTATTTGTCGTGCTTAGGAAATTGCTTTGTGAAATGAGGGAATTAACAAGCATTCCGACAATTACAACCGCGAGTTTGACAACAAAAAATACTGCGATTACCGATATTACCTTTAATATTGAAAAAACGAGGATATCGGTTATTGACGTAAGGGCGCCGCTTATTGCCTGGGAGGCTGACTCTAAAGGATTAACCTTTTCGAACAACTGCCCGAACATTGAATTATCCTGTAAAAATTTCTGAAGTTCGGGAATTTGTTCAAGCATTTGACTATTATTTTGAATTGACGATAAATCAAGCGACTGGCTAAATACCGGGACGCTGATTCCGGAATATATATCCCTCAGTTTCTCGGCAATCAGTTCGGTTATCCTCGTGTTCTTCATAATAAAAAGCGCGACGGGCTCGGAAAACAGCACCGCGCAGATAACGGCGGCAACATATCCGACGAGACTGAACACCGCGCTTATAAGGCCTTTGACATACCCGATAAACGCGCTTAGAAAAACTATCCCGATAATCGTATAATCCACCCAATTAAGATCAAGTTTGAAAAACCAATCCGCTCCAATGATACAAGCAAGCAGAATCAGCAGCATTATCAGAGGAATTTTATCGGTTCCGGTATGTCTTCTGCGCGAGGATCTATACCCGTTCTCCTGCATACAAAGCCTCCGCCGTACAATTTTTGTTAGAATAAATATATCATGTTTTTTTTACCGATTCAATGCCTGGTATTTCCCGGATAAATCGTAAAAGTGAGCAAAAAAAAAGGGCAATTGCCCTTCCTCCTAAAAAAATATATATAAATCTATTTGATTAATGACGTAAAATTCATCATAACAAACAACAGAATGGAAATTATCAATACACTGATAGCAATTGACCTCTTCTTTAACAACATTGCTAATTTCTCCCTTCAAAAAAGTAATATGAGTCATTAGCGACGTGAGGTATCTGTTTCTTTTTTTCTTTTGACGGCAATATACAACGGCAAAAATATGATTAGTTTTGCGGCGTATTTCAGATTATAACATATTTATTTCATTTTGTAAAATAAAATTAATAAAATTGTAATATTATCGGTTTTCGGTGACGAAGGGCGACGTCCTGCAGCGTACGGGAAAGTGGGGAGCGTGTAACGGAATCAATGTCTTCATTTGCAAGAGTTATACTGCCCGGTATTTCCCGGAAAAATAAAATGTGTTAAAATAAACAGCGTATTATGCGATATTTCGAGGCATTATGCATTCTGCAGCCTCATTTTATTATGCGGAAACGGAAGTGTGAGATTATTGCCATTTGACGGAGTTGTTACAAAAGCTGTTGCCGACGAATTGAATATGAGTATATCGGGCGGGCGCATTTTCAAGATATATCAGCCCGAAAATGACAGTCTCGTATTTCATATACGGACCGGAAAACGCAATGTCAAGCTTTTTATAAGCTCGAACGCGAATTCGGCGCGAATCCACCTTACGGAACTGGATTTTGAAAACCCCGATTCCCCGCCCATGTTCTGCATGCTCCTGAGAAAACACCTTTCGGGCGGCAGAATAGTTAATGTCCGTTTTCATGATTATGAAAGAATCATTACTATCGATATTGAAGCGACGGATGAGCTTGGAGACAAAAATATTAAAAAGCTTGTGACGGAAATAATGGGACGCCACAGCAATATCATTCTGCTCAATCCGGAAGGGAAAATTATAGATGCTATAAAACACGTAGATCACGGCATGAGCAGCGTGCGTGAAATAATGCCCGCAAGGCAGTATTTCCCGCCGCCGGCACAGGATAAAATCATACCGTCGGAACTTGATTTTGAAGAATTTATAGAATCGGTATCCGGAACAGATAAACCTTTTGACAAAATATTGCTGTCATCGGTTCTTGGTTTCAGTCCGGTTTTATGCCGTGAAATATGCCACCGCGCGGGAATTGACACCGACATCGGCTTCGCATCGGTCAACCGGACTAAACTGCCCGATGCTGTAAAAATATTAAAACAGATGGTAAAATCATGGGAACAGCGTAATTATTCGCCCTGTGTAGTATATGACGCGAAAACGGGGAAACCCCTTGATTTTCATGCCGTAAGCCTCACCCATTACGGTTCTTTCGAAATCTTCGAATCCATCAGTGATGCAATAGATAAATTTTACAGGGTCAGGGAAATAAAAAGCAGCATCAGTAAAAAAGCCAGCGATCTGAACCGGATTGTGCGCCAGAATATTGAAAGGTGCGAAAAGAAAATTCAAATCCATACTGATAACCTGGAAAAGAATTCGGATCCTGATATATACCGTTTATACGGCGAATTGATAACAGCCAATATCCACAGCCTTTTCAAAGGAATGAAAAAATGTTCGCTGATGAACTATTATGATCCCGAACAAAAATATGTTGAAATAGAACTAGATGAAAACCGGTCGCCGCAGGAAAACGCGCAGTGGTATTTTAAAAAATACAATAAGGCGAAAACAACCCGCAGCTTCGCTATGGAACAGTTGGAACTGGCAAAATCTGAACTTGAGTACCTTGAAAATGTCCTGTTCAGTATTGAAGAAGCCGATTCCGCCGAGATTATCGAGCAAATCCGCGAAGAACTGCGTAACCAGGGATATATTCATAAAACGAACAGTCGAAGGAAGCCTTCCGCGGAATCAATACCGCTGAAATTCATATCAAGCGAGGGATATCCTATATGGGTAGGCAGAAATAACGTGCAGAATGACGAATTGACTCTTAAGCGGGCAAAACCTACCGATATGTGGCTTCATACAAAAAATATTCCCGGTTCGCATGTTATCGCGCGTATCCCCGATCCGATACCCGACAAGTCGCTGATTGAAGCGGCAAGACTTGCGGCATGGTTCAGCAGGGCACGCAATACAACCAGGGTCGAAGTGGACTATACGAGAGTAAAATACGTAAAAAAACCACCCGGCGCGAAACCCGGAATGGTTATCTATACAAATTATAATACCGTGATTGTTGATCCCGAAAAACCCGAGAACGGCAGCGACATAAATTAACACACCGCTAATATACCCGTGATTCAGAACAGCCTGCTGCAGACCCGGTTAACATTATAGATTATCTTCTCCCTGTCGAGAGTTTTGTAATCTCCTTTGTCGTAAAGCATTCTCCCGTTGACAAACACGGTTTCAACATCTGCGGCCTGGGCGGAGTAAGCAAGGTTTGAAATGAGCTTATGGCTCGGAAGATAATGCGGTTTTGATATGTTCACAATAATCATATCCGCATAATAGCCTTCTTTAATACGGCCGGTATTATGAAAACCAAGCGCTTCGGCGCCGTTTACCGTTGCCATTTTGAATGCTTCTTCAGCCTTTACAGCCGTTGGATCAAGGCTCTTACCCTTGTGTATAAGCGCCGCAAGGTTCATTTCTTCCCACATGTTAAGGTTGTTGTTGCTTGAAGCACCATCGGTGCCGAGCGCGACATTAATGCCCTTTTTAAGAGCGTCGGGAACAGGCGCTATTCCGCTTGCAAGTTTAAGGTTGCTGCCCGGGTTATGGATAAATGACACGTTTTTTTGTTTCATTTTATCCATATCCTGATCGGTAACATGAACACAGTGCACCGCTATCGTCGGAACATCAAACAAACCGATATCACAGAGGTGTCTCACAGGGGTCTTTCCGTACTGCTGCACACAGTCGTTGTGTTCCTTAACCGTTTCGTCAACATGTATGTGTATATATGCTCCGAACTTTTGGGCAACATCTCGAATTGCAGCTATATACTGCGGCGAACAAGTATAAACGGCATGCGGGGAAAACGCTACCCTAATACGTCCGTCCCCGGCGCCGTTCCAGTTTTTAAAAAGTTCAATAGCTTCGGACAGCCTTTCATCTTTCGAGTAATCATCCAAAACCGCGCCGTTTATCAGCCCGCGCGATAAAAGAGCTTTAAGCCCGGACTGCGCCGTAGCTTCGGCCACTTTGTCCATAAAATAATACATATCCGCAAAACATGTGGTTCCCCCGGCGATCATTTCGAGCATGGCCAACTGTGAACCCCAGTATATGTCTTCGGCGTTCATTTTCGCTTCTATCTTAAATATATGTTCATAGAGCCATGTATGAAGAGCCATGTCATCGGCATAGCTGCGCAACAGCGTCATCGGGGTATGCGTATGGGCATTTACGAGACCGGGCAGTAAAACTTTGCCTTCTCCATTGATTACATTATATCCGGATATATCGGGCATTCCGGTTCCGACATACGCAATTTTTTCGCCGTCTACAACAACATTCGCATTTTCGAGGATTTCCAGCTCGTCATTGTAAGAAACAACGGTTATATTCTTTATGACAAAACCCATAGCAATACCTCCGCATAAATGAATCCGGAACAATTATACCGCCCTGTTCCGCCGCTTGTCAAAGCTGGTGGTATCTATGCATCAGGACCTGCGGAAATAATGTTCATGAAACGGGAGGATTAAAGATGATTATCAAGCATTCTTGACAAATCCTCTTTTGATCTTGCTCCTACGACACTCTCGGCAATATTCCCGTTTTTAAATACCATTATGGTCGGGATGCTCATTACGCGATATCTTTGGGCAAGTTCATTTTCATCATCTACATTCACCTTGCCGACCTTTACCCTTCCTTCATAATCAATTGCCAGTTGATCAATAATGGGCGATACCATCCTGCACGGACCGCACCATGCCGCCCAAAAATCCACAAGTACGGGTTTATCCGATTCCAATACCTCTTTGTCAAAATTATCCTTTGTTAAAGTCAATACCTTATCATTCATTAATAAACATCTCCTTCCTATCGCCATATAACGAGGCTGATAAATTATAAACTACCTTTATGTTGCAACAAAAAAGCAGTTTTCAGTCATACCGGTTAAAAAAGAATTGGCGGTTAAGCTTTAATACAGTTTTTTACAGCTAAAATAATTTCTTTTATTTTATTTTCTCTGTCCTCAGCATCTTCCGTACTGTCGAACAGGCATTTTTCTATTTGATTTTCAAGTATCGTTATTGTACTTTTTTTAATTATACCTTGAACTGCTGAAAGCTGGACAAGAATGTCAACGCAATATTTGCCGTCACGGACCATTTCGATAATCGCGTCAATTTGCCCTCTGGCAGTTTTAAGAAGATTAATAAGTTCATTTGCTTTATTCCTGCTTTTCATAAAGCCTCCTCTCCCTCCCCCCAGGGGTGGGGTATGCTTACATTATATTACCACTTTAGCTATTTGTCAACAGCTTATAATCTATTTTCGTGTTTACTCCGTGATAATATCACCCAATTAATTATTCCGGTATTCATCAGGCAAATAGGTTAGTAAGCTATATCCCCAAATTTAATGGGAAATTCGCTGTAGTACCTGCCATCTCAGAAAATGCGCATACACTACTTTACAGGACTTTCGCAAGAAATGCCTTCAGGCGGTCGCTTGAAGGATTTGAAAACAACTCGGAAGGGGATTTTTCTTCCACTATTTTTCCTTCATCCATAAATATAATCCTTGTGCCAACTTCACGTGCAAATCCCATTTCGTGGGTCACTACCACCATGGTCATTCCGCTGCCGGCAAGCTTACGCATGACATCAAGCACTTCACCCACCATTTCCGGATCAAGAGCGCTTGTCGGCTCGTCAAACAGCATGACATCCGGTTCCATACACAGGGCCCGTACTATCGCAATTCTCTGTTTCTGGCCTCCTGACAACTGTGAAGGGTAAGCGTTCATTCTATCCGCCAGGCCTACCCGTTCCAGGAGTTCCACAGCTTTACGGACGGCTTGTTCCCGGGGCTGTTTAAGCACCTTTATGGGGCTGAGAATCATATTATCCAAAACAGTCATATGAGGAAATAAGTTAAACTGCTGAAATACCATACCCATCTTTTGTCGATGCTTATTGATATCTACCCTGGGATCCGTAATATCGGTTCCTTCGAAGAATATCTTTCCGCCTGTCGGCACTTCCAGCAGGTTAAGACATCTGAGAAAAGTAGACTTTCCGCTGCCGGAAGGCCCAATGATTACCGCTACGTCACCTTTACGTATTTCGGCATCTACCCCATCTAATGCTTTTATACTGCCAAAGCTTTTTGATAGATTTTCCACCTTTATCAATACTTCACCGATCACTGCTGCGAAGTCTCCTTTCCATTATCTCCACTCCCTTAGACAACAGCACAACCATGAAAAGGTATATCAACGCCACTGCAATTAAAGGCATAAAAGCATCATATGTACGCCCTCGGATAATATCGCCTCCCTTTGCCAAATCCTGCAAAGCGATATAACCTGAAATTGAAGTTTCTTTTAAAAGAACAATAAACTCGTTAGCAAGGGCGGGCAAAACATTTTTGAATGCCTGTGGGAGGATGATGTAATACATCGTTTGGAAAAAGTTTAACCCGAGACTTCGCCCGGCTTCCATTTGCCCTGTATCAATTGACATAATGCCAGAGCGGACAATTTCGGCTACATAAGCACCCGAATTAATACCAAAAGCAATAATTGCCGCTATTACTTTATTGACATTAACAGAAGCGAAAACGACAAAGTATATAATAAGAAGCTGTACTACGACCGGGGTCCCGCGAATAACGGTAACATATAATTTACACAGGGCATCCGGTAACTTCATCTTCCCGGTTTTGTCGTGAGTTGATCGTATTATGGCTATAATGAAACCGATAAAAATACCGATTAAAGCAGAAAAGAATGTTACTTCCAGAGTAATGCCTAATCCATTAAGTAAATACTTCCAGCGGTTATCAGTTATAAAGTTGTTAATAAATTTTACCCGGAAATCATTTATCCATTCAGCCAACACTATACTCCTGTTCTAAGAAGATAACGGGCGGTAATAAACCGCCCAATCAACCAATGGGGTTTTCTATTCTGCCGATATGTACTTGTTAATAATGCTCTGAAGCGTTCCGTCTTCGGAAAGCTCTTCCAGCGCTTTATTTATTTTATTCAGTAAATCTACGTTTTTCTTCGAAACCGCTATAGCATATTCCTCCACGGTATACGCTTCCGGAAGGATTTTCAGCCCTGGGTTTTGCTGAACAAAAACCTTAGCCGGTTCATTATCAATAACAACCGCATCAACTTTACCCTGAATCAAAGCCTGCACCGCTTCAACGCCTTTGCTGTACCGCTGGACATCAGCATCCGGCAGCTCATCGGTAACATAAATGTCTCCGGTAGTGCTTTCCTGCACCCCGATTGATTTATCGGCCAGATCATCCGGGCCGGTAATATCTGAATCTTCCCGTACAATAATGACCTGGGAAGCGGTTGTGTAAGGCACTGAGAAATTAACACTGACCAGCCTGTCTTCCGTTACTGTCATTCCCGCAACGCCTATATCAGCTTTTCCTGTTTGAACCGCACCGATAATGGAATTAAACTCCATGTCCTCAATAACCAGTTCTTTTCCCAGTTTTTTTGCAATAGCCTGGGCGATTTCAACGTCAATACCGACAATGGTTTCGTTTTCGTAATATTCATACGGGGGGAAAGCTGCGTTTGTCGCCATTACAAGCTTACCACCATCTTTACCGCATGCTGAAAATGTTACCATTAAGACAACCACAATTAACACCGGAATAATTTTTCTAAACATTTTCATTTTGCTCAGTCTCCTTTGCTTTTATATTTTTTTATTATATTATAAATGGAAAATACATTCAATATCACACTTCAAAGTGTTTATTCTGTGATTATGCCGCTGATAATTATTCCGATAAAATGTCACTATGGACAAGGTGCGTTATCTTATGTCACAGAAACAACCCCGACAGGTATACAGTAATTTCCCGGCTTATTTAACGTAATGTTAGTATCCGAGAAGATGCAGAAAGGTCAGACCTGTTTTAACAAACTATTTACATCTTATATCTATTTTTCTAAAAAACAGAGCAGGCTGCCCCTGCTCTGTTTCTCATTGAATTATTTCAACGACTACTCTTTTATTATTGCGCACGGCCGCCGCTTTCATAACCGTCCGGATAGCTTTGGCGATTCGTCCCTGTTTGCCTATTACTTTTCCCATGTCTTCGTCGGCTACTTTCAATTCAAGTATCAATAACTTCTCGCCTTCCACCTCGTTGACGGATACTGCGTCAGGATTATCTACGAGCGACCTTGCTATATTTTCCAATAGCTCCTTCATAACAAACCCTCCATTTCAGAAAACCGGTATGATTCCGTCATTGATATCTCTATTCTGCAATTGCGCTTATTCGATTATACCGGATATCTTTAAGAGTTTTTTAACCGTATCGGTTGGCTGAACGCCTTTTTTCAGCCACTCTTTCGCTTTCTCTTCATCAAACTTGATTTCTGAAGGATCAGTCAGAGGATTGTATGTTCCTACCTGATCGATAAACCTGCCGTCACGCGGAGCCCTTTCATCAGCAATCACAATTCTGTAGAAAGGTTTCTTCTTTTTGCCTATCCTCTTTAAACGCATTTTTACCGCCATTTTATCACCCCTTTCGAATAATGTGCATTGTATCGTTTTAAGGACATTTATGCCGACTTCTGACAATAAACCGGCTTTTTCATTAAGTATCAAAACGGAAGTCTAAAGCCTCCCGGTCCTCTCAATCCCTTTAGCTTGCCCGGATCCGAAAACATTTTCATCATTTTTTTCATTGATTCGAACTGTTTTAACAGATTGTTAACCTGCTGTATTGATGTACCGCTTCCATCGGCTATGCGCCGGCGGCGGCTCGCGTTGATTATAGATGGATTCTGTCTCTCCTGTTTTGTCATTGATCTGATAATGGCTTCCAAATGCACCATCTGCTTATCATCAACGCGGATATCTTTAAGCAGTTTTGCGTTCATTCCGGGCATCATGCCGAGAAATTGATTTATAGGTCCCATGTTTTTTAACTGCTGAAGCTGATCGAGGAAATCATCCAGTGTAAACTGCTGGGTGCGCAGCTTTCTTTCAAGTTCCAAAGCTTTTTTCTCATCAAATGCCGTCTGGGCTTTTTCAATAAGGCTAAGAACATCACCCATGCCGAGAATCCTAGAAGCCATCCTGTCAGGATGGAAAGGCTCAAAATCATTCAGTTTCTCACCTGTACCGGTAAACTTTATCGGTTTTCCCGTAACGGCTTTTGTTGACAGGGCTGCGCCGCCGCGCGTATCTCCATCAAGTTTTGTCAGTATAATTCCGTCAATGCCCAAAGTCTCGTTGAATTTTGACGCGACATTTACGGCATCCTGTCCTGTCATTGAATCGACCACGAGAAGAATCTCTTGCGGCTTAACGCTGTTTTTCAGCGTCACAAGCTCCTGCATCAGCTCTTCGTCAATATGCAGCCGGCCGGCCGTATCAATAATAACCACGTCTTTATCGAGCCTTTTTGCGTTTTCCACGGCCTTTTTCGCAACGTCAACAGGGTTTGCGCCGGTGCCCATTTCAAACACCGGGATGTCAAGCTGTTTTCCCAACACCTGAAGCTGCTTTACAGCGGCCGGGCGGTATAAGTCACAAGCCGCGAGCATGGGCTTTTTCCCGCGCTTCTTTAAATAGTTCGCGAGCTTCGCTGCAGTCGTCGTTTTTCCCGAACCCTGCAGCCCGACCATCATATACACGCTGGGCGGTGCGGATGAAAAACTGATATTCTCGGTCTTCCCGCCCATCAGCGAGATTAGTTCCTCATGTACAATTTTAATTACCTGCTGTCCGGGGGTAAGGCTTTCAAGCACATCCTGGCCGACCGCCCTTTCGGAGACCTTTTCAATAAAATCCTTAACAACCTTAAAGTTGACATCAGCCTCAAGAAGTGCAAGCTTCACTTCCCTCATCATTAATTTTACGTCTTTTTCGGTTACTCTACCGGCTCCCTTTATTTTCTTTATTATATTTTGCAGTTTTTCCGACAAACCTTCAAAAACCATTTTTCCACCTTCCGGGCGGCATTTGTGTTTCCCTGATACCGCCCATTATTGTTCAAAAACCTTTCAAGATACTAAAGCTCTATAATAACTTTTTCCAGTTCCTTTACGCAAATATCGATCATATCGTTAAGATTATCCTTATTATCCATGTTTTTCATTTCTTTTAAATTTTCCAATATTGACCGGAGGTTTTTTTCATGTTTAGTAAACCGGCTTACAAGCCCAAGCTTTTTTTCATATGCCTTAAGGGCTTCTTTTCCCTTTTTAACCCCGTCATACACTCCCTGCCTGCTTATGTTTAGCTGCCCCGCAATTTCTCCCAGCGAGCAGTCGCCGTTGTAATGCAGATCAAGAATTTCGTATTGTCTTTTAGTAAGCAATTGCCCGTAAAAATCAAGCAGCATGGAAATCTGAGCGCATTCTTCCATGACAACCACCCTGTTAAGCATTTTTACTTTACACCACAAGAATTATACTGCCTGGATTATGAATTGTCAAGCCGGAAATGATTAAGATATGCCGGCTTTCTCCATAAAGGAGAACACGACATTTTCATATGTTTCGGGATCTGTCCGCATTGACAAAGCATGCCCGGCTCCGGGCGCGATATAAATCTCGGCAAAGCCCTTCTTCGCTTTATGCATTTCAATGCTCATTGAGGTCGGCACATAATCATCGGCTTCCCCGTGGATGAATAAGACAGGTTTATTGATATTTTTCACGTCATCATACGGATTTACGCTTATTACGCTGAATTTCGCCTGTAAACGTATAAAAATGTCCGCTATCTGCATCAATGGAAAAGCAGGGAGGTGGTAATCCCGTTTCAAAAGATACCTGAGAAGCTCCCAAAGACTTGAATACGGGCAATCGGCAATATAGAAATCGGCTTTATCCTCCATCCCGGCATATTGAAGCAGAGTCGCGGCCCCCATCGACTCGCCGTGGATGCCTATTATCGCAGAGCCGATTTTACCGCGGACATAATCAACAACCGCTTTCAGATCGTGCTTTTCAAAATAGCCATAGGTCGTTGTTTTGCCCCCGCTGTTTCCGTGCCGCCTGTGATCGTATAAAAACAGGTTCCAGCCCCGTCTGTAATACATTGCAGCGTATTTTACCATGCATATTCTTGATACCGTTACGCCGTGGCAAAAAATAATGGTTCTGCCGTCCGATCTTTCGTTTCGTATAAAGGTTCCCGAAATCATATATCCAAACGGGGACGGGATTGTCACATCCTCTTTATCAAGCTTTTCGTACCATTCAATATCAAAAGACGGGTTCTGGGACTCGTATTCCGATATTTTTTCCATATTTCTTAAAGGTATATAAATAACTTTCCGGGAAAAGTAAAACCCTGACAAAATCAACAGGGATATAACGACCAGCAATATGTAAATAACATATGCAGCCATTCTGAAATTTTACCCTCCTTGCCGGCAATTGAAATTTTTCAATATCCCGGGAACGGATTGTCAATTTCCATTGCCTGAACTTCCGCGTCACTTACACCTGTATATAGAGTTGTAATGCCGTTTTTTCGTATCAGACCGGCACTGAACAGCACGTCCTTTAAATCCTCCCGCTTCGCAGGCCCAGGCAGAAAATCGCTGCGTTCGGCTATGATTTGATACCTGCTGAAGGTTAAAGTCTTTGGATCCAGGATAAATGTCATGGGGTAATACTGTCTGTTCGTACCATGAACGAACCTCGCAACATGACCGAGCACTCCGACTTTACCATCGGGCAGCAGAACCGGCTCATTGCAACCGCCCCATTCCATCGGATCAAAAAGATCAAGAAGAACCGCACGTTCTATTACATCATGAGATATATCAAATAAGGACGGCACTGTGGTAAATCCTATTTTACCCCGGCCGCCTTTCTTTCCCTGAGGACGTGTAAAAACCCCAACACTTCCGTCCGAAAGTTCCACAAGGCGAATATCCTTCATGCCATTCGGTCCTTTAATCAACTCGCTCGTCTTTTCAATGGATTCCCCGTAATAAATCGCCGTTCTCCACAGAATCTTTCCGGGGTCATTCCCATCAGGGAATATTTCGGTTCCACCGAATATGTGCCATCGGTTGATTCTCGTATAAAAAGGATCCTGAAGTTCATATACCGGCATAGTTTCATCAATTGAATAACTGCCGTCGGAATTCTCCTGAAAGAAAATCGCTCTGGCGTTTTCACTGTCCCGTCTTTCAACCCTTGCGGCCATATAAGTTTTTTCCTTGTAAACAAAGGGCGCGGTGGGGTTGTATACGTCATACCCGTCCATCCCCCGGAAAATAATTTTCCTGGGATTATACTTTCTTTTACTTCTCATTCTGTATTCATTTAGCAGTGTTTCAATCGTTTTAATTTTCTCCATATTTATAACCCAAGCGCTTTATAAAGCTCTCTCATTTCAATTTCAGCCAATGCAATTCTTTGATCTGCGGCACCGTAATATATTCTGACCTTGTCGTCATCACAAATTATACCACAGGTAAATACAACATTGTTAAAAAACCCGTATTTTTCATAGTCTGTTTCCGGTTCCAGAATTGGCGTCCGGGAACCGGCCTGTGACAAGCGTAATACAAACCGTTTATTTTCTCCGGGAACAGGTAAACATCCTTATTCTCCGGATGAAAAATAATTCCCATCCGCTCATGGCTTTTGAAATCCCAGGTACTGAACAGAGCTACGGCAACACCGTACTCGGAAACAAACGAACAGGTAATATAGTACCAGTCCCATATGCGGATAACCCTTGGTTCTTCCACGCCCCAGGCCTCATATTTGCTTTCCGGAAAAATAAACGGTTTGTCTTCAATCCGGAAATGGACACCATCCTTGCTTCTCGCCAGACGGATATGGGACATGGAAGTTAAATACCGTGTATATTTATTGCCCTGGGAATCAATCTTTGAAACAAACCGTGAATCTAACCCCTGACCAATCCGTTACACCCTTCAGTAACTTTTTATAAGACCGTTCCCTTTTTCATGGTTATTATAAGGGTGTATAATTTTTTTCTACTAATAAAAGAACAAAAGCAGTGAGCTCATCAAAATCCCCCTGCTATTCTATCAACTCCAGCAGCCTGCTGACAATAACAGCCAGCTCTTGCCTGGTACAAGGCTGTAAAGGATTGAAAAAGCCTTGATCGTCTCCAATCATAATGCCTTTGTCAACAACTTTTTTAACCGCATCTTTAGCCCAATTTGCAACCTGGTCAAAGTCTTTAATGTTTATACTGCTTAAAACTTCATTATCAATTTTATATAGTTCAAATTTTTCAATTTGCTCGATTAACTTCTGCGGATAATTGGAATCAGTAGCATAACCGGCCTGCCAAACTTCAAAGGCAGCTTCTTTATAATCTTTCGCGTTTAATACCTTTTCATAGCGTGGATTTTGCAATAGTAAGGCATAATCGATAATACTGTCGTTAACAGAGTTATATTTTTTAAATTTTGCATCTATGGTTATCCACTGATTACTAATATATTCTTTTGTTTGCTTAACAACATAATCACAACCACAACCGTCAGTCCACTTGATACCAAACAGGTTGTTTGCTTCTATGGCTAATATTGATGTACCCCAGTCCGATTCAAGTATTGCCTGTGCAATAGTTAATGAAGGCAATACTTTATATTTGTGATATATTTTAATTGCCTCAGGTTTAATAAGTGCAATAAAATCTTCTTGATTCTGCGTCATATTACATCCCTTCTTTTAGCCAAAAATCCACTTCCAGTCTGATTTGCTGTCTTTTTTACATGAATTTGTGTCATTATTTCCTGCTTAAAAGCTTCAAAACCAAGTTTGATATCCATTATCTTATTACGTAAACCATTATATGATTTTAATAATGTTCTTGTTCGTCATGCTTACTGTAATGGCATAAAGAGAGGCGTTGTTTGTGGCATAATAAAAACCCCCTTTTAGTTTTTAAAAAGGGAGTCCGTCAATTAAAAAACGGGTTTCGGATTGTTAAACACTGAAACCCTTGATATTACTGGTTTGGCGTGCCTGAAGGGATTCGAACCCCTGACCCACGGCTTAGAAGGCCGTTGCTCTATCCTGCTGAGCTACAGGCACATAAATAAATGGAGCGGGTGAAGGGAATCGAACCCTCACAGCCAGCTTGGAAGGCTGGTATTCTACCATTGAACTACACCCGCATTATACCGGTATCTCCGGCGACTTTTTAATTATACAGAGCGCATTTGTTTTTGTCAATAGGAAACGGACACTATGCGTTTTGCGTTGTTCACTCTTTTTATTTTTAAAGACCTAAAAAAACAGGTATATAACGTAAACTTGTATTACTATAACGCCTAAAATCCTTGGTTGATTACATTTTATACCGTGTTTTC
>Ga0134100_1000635_pt1 | contig 39748 bp, 35 predicted proteins | sample 11_taG_2_FD_94444 | JGI IMG/M metagenome (GOLD analysis project Ga0134100, IMG submission 94444) | Switchgrass degrading microbial communities from high solid loading bioreactors in New Hampshire, USA - 11_42_5_180_A3 metaG | ecosystem: Engineered > Bioreactor > Semi-continuous > Anaerobic >...
ATATATTCAATATAAAAGCCCTGGAAATTTTCCATTTTTCAGGGGGGATACGAAAGTAACTGGTGTAAGCCAGTGAAATAAATGGTTTAGGTCAAAATTCATTCAGAATTTTTGACACTACGTAAATTTTTGAGGGGGTATTTTTTATGGGAGAAAAGAAAGAAAGAAGGCTGACGCTAAAGACAGCAAGCGGTTGCAGAATGCTGCTTGCAATCAGCATTGCAGTTATTCTCGTGTTTAGCTGTATTGCTCATCTTCTTACGACTTCCGGCGGGAGGGTTAAGGTATCCCTTATTAAAATTGATGCGCGCGGTGCGACAATGGATGGTGAATTGTACTATCCGGTCGGAACGACAGACGAGGATAGCCTGCCTGCAGTTATCGTAACCCACGGCGCAGGGGTTACGCATGTTGTTACAAGAGGGCTTGCTCAGGAACTTGCACGCAGAGGGTTTGTCGTCCTAAATCTTAGCGCGTATGGCGCGGGTATTAGTGAATTCCCGCAGAGGGATGAAATAGGTATGGGTGAAGAGAATTATAATGCCCGTACCACGCCCGGCGGGCTGCTTGACGCGGTAAATTTTCTCCGGACATTAAAATTCGTCGATCAGACACGAATCGGTATTTCCGGTCATTCCCAGGGGCATCGGCGTGCCTCGATGGCAACTGCTATTGACTGCGGTTATCTGACATTTAACGATATTATGATTAATGTGCTGCATGAGACCTTCGGACTCAGTTTTACCGAGGAAGAAATCACCCAGAATGCCGATGAACTGGCCGCAAAACGGCTTAATCCCGATCAGCTTGAACACTATAATACAATCAAAGCTCAAAAGCGCGAAATCTATGATACCCGAATCAAGTCACTGTGTATGCTCGGCGGAAACGCTCCGCTGATCTCTCCGCTTCAGACGGTAAATGTTGGCGGTTATGAGGTGAAGAGGAACTGCCAGACCAATTTCGGAATTATTATCGGTGATTTCGACTTTGGTTATGCTACTTATATCTCGGATGAATCCACAATGGAGTCTTATTATACCGATACAGCTCTTACCGAGAGGCTCTGGTATTCGATAGACGATATCGGTAAAAAGAGTACGGCTCTTGGCAATATTTATGATATGGATGTTACGAAAGACACGGCTCTTGCCGAAGCGATAACCAACCGGACCGCAAGAATTTTCATGACAAATCCGGAAACACATTCGAGAAACTTCTTCTCGAGTAAAACGGCTGCGGATTTTGTTAAGTATTTTGAACAGACGCTTGGTTACAACCGCGGCGAACTTACCGATCCCGCCACGAAACCGCTTGACGCACGCAACATTATTTTTATCTGGCGTGAAGTATTTAATGGCATTGCGATGCTCGCGATGTTGTTCATGCTTATTCCGCTGGCCGGTCTCCTCATAAAGAGCAAGTTCTTTGCACCCTGTGTCGGCAGTTACGAAAGCAGCGCTGCAGAAGGTGTAGATAAGAAAACCTATTGGATTTTCAATATTATCACAGTTATTATCAGCTTTATAGCTATTTACATTTCGTGCAGTATGAATACACCGTTCCTGCCGTTTTGGAAATTCTTCCCGATATGGACGGCATGGTATCATGCGCCTGTGTACCTGGCAGTCATGGCGGGCGGTTCGGTGCTGTTCCTGCTGTACTTCTGGTTTGCCGGGAAGAAGAAAAACGATTTATCCGGTTTCAAAAACCTCAATGTTACAATTAAAGCTGTCAATGTGTTAAAGACAATTCTTCTGTCGGTCATCCTGCTTGCATTAGCATACCTTTCGCTTGTGTTTATCGAATATGTATTCCTTGAAGAATACCAGTTCTTTACCGCATACTTTACGGCAATGAAGGTTGAGTACTGGGGCTATGTATGGAGACTTGCGATACTGGTATTCCCGCTCCTGCTGCTGGTAGGCGCAACGACAAATTATACGATTCGGAAGGATATTGCTGAATGGAAGGATACCCTGATCAGCGTGGTTACCAGTTCTCTCGGTGTATGGCTGTGCTGTCTGATCAACTACATCGTTCTGCACTCCGGTGCTCCGCAGGCGTTTGTAAACTGGAATTCCACGTACGCAATGCTGATCCTGGTTCCCGTTATAGCTTATTTAAATCGGAAAATGTACAAGATATCGAACAGCATTTGGCTCGGAGCCGCGATTAATTCGCTGCTTATTGCGTGGACCACAATATCCTCGATGGGATATCACACATACGTTCCGCAGAGCTTATTAAGCAATTTCTTCGGGCTGTAACATTTGCGTTATACCGAAGCAAAACCCCGCCCTTTGGAATGAGGGCGGGGTTTTTATTTTCAGTATATCTTTATGATTTGTATGTCTTCCGCTGCATTATACACTGTACAGCAAGTCCGCATAAGTGGGCAAAGACCAGTATTCCCTTCCGGTCAGTGTTTCCAGTTCGTCCACGACAACACGCAGGGACTGCATGTTCCTGAGGATTGTATTGGAGCAGAATTTAGCCATCTCAAGGGAGTAAAAGTTGTTCTTCAGCCTAGAAACGGAGTTTTCAAGCGTATTCAGCCGCTTGTGAAGCAGACCGGAAAGATCGGATATTCGGGTAATAAGATTTTTCTCCAGGTCAACGCATAAATTAAGCGATTCCTTTTTTATTATCGTGTCGGCAATGGCGTTTTGATATTTTATAACCGAAGGGATGACCTCCTTTTTCACAAGATCGAGCATCGTTAACGCTTCTATATGAATTGTCTTGCTGTAGTTTTCAAGGAGGATTTCATACCTTGAAATCATTTCGGTTTTTGAAAAAACATTATGCTTCGTAAACAGGCGCACGTTTTTCTCGCTTAAGAAATACGGCAGTGCGTCCGGCGTGGTGGTTAAATTTAAAAGCCCTCTTTTTTCGGCTTCCTTTACCCATTCCTCAGAATAATTGTTTCCGTTGAATATGATTCTCTTATGTTTTTTAATTGTGTTTCTTACAAGATTATTTAAATCTTCCTTCAGGTTGCCGCTTTTTTCAAGTATGTCTGCAAATTCCGAAAGCGATTCTGCTACTATTGTGTTAAGCACTACGTTCGGATCAGCTAACGAGAAGTTTGAACCAACCATCCGGAATTCAAATTTATCGCCGGTGAAAGCAAAAGGCGATGTACGGTTCCGGTCGGTGTTGTCCCGCGGGAAGTGGGGCAGCACCGAAGCGCCTATTTCCATCTGGCGTCTTTGCTTGTCCCTGTAAAGTGTTCCGTTTTCTATCGACTCAAGAATTTCGGTCAGTTCTTCTCCTATGAATATTGATATGATTGCCGGCGGAGCTTCATTTGATCCGAGCCTGTGATCGTTTCCCGCGCTTGCGACGGATATGCGGAGCAAATCCTGGTATTCATCAACGGCTTTTATCACTGCGGTGAGAAAAAGGAGAAACTGTGCATTTCTCGACGGGGTATCCCCGGGTTCAAACAGGTTGACTCCAGTATCCGTGCACAGCGACCAGTTATTGTGCTTACCGCTTCCGTTTATGCCTTCAAAAGGCTTTTCATGCAAAAGGCATGTAAGGTTGTGTTTGTTTGCGACTGTTTTTAAAAGTTCCATTGTAAGCTGGTTATGATCGGTGGCGATATTCACGGTGGTATAGATTGGGGCGAGCTCGTGCTGGGCAGGTGCAACTTCGTTATGTTTTGTTTTTGCGAGGACACCGAGCTTCCACAGTTCTTCTTCAAGCTCTTTCATAAATGCCGATACTCTCGGCTTGATTGCTCCAAAATAATGATCTTCCATTTCCTGGCCTTTAGGCGGTTTTGCGCCAAACAATGTCCTTCCGCAGTATATAAGATCGGGGCGTTTTTTATACATTTCGGTGTCTATCAGGAAATATTCCTGTTCGGCGCCGACGGTTGCAACGACCCTTTTAACGTCTTTATTGCCGAAAAGCCTGAGAATGCGCAGAGCCTGCCTGTCAATTGCTTCCATCGATCTCAGCAGCGGTGTTTTCTTATCCAGCGCATCTCCGCTGTAAGAGCAGAAGGCTGTAGGAATATATAATGTCCCGTCTTTAACGAACGCATATGACGTGGGATCCCAGGCTGTATAGCCTCTTGCTTCGAATGTCGTGCGGAGCCCGCCCGACGGAAAACTGGACGCGTCAGGTTCGCCTCTAACCAGTTCTTTACCGGAAAACTCCATAATAATATTTCCATTCCCGGAAGGCGATATAAAGCTGTCGTGTTTTTCAGCGGTCACGCCTGTCAGAGGCTGAAACCAATGAGAATAATGGGTTGCGCCTTTTTCAATCGCCCAGTTTTTCATAGCGTTCGCTACTACGTTCGCGACATCGAGATCAAGATGTTTTCCTGTTTCAATAGTTCTTTTCAGTGACTTGTAAGTATCTTTCGGAAGCCGTTCCGACATGACCCTGTCATTGAACACCATGCTTCCGAACAACCCCGGAATATCTTTCATATGACTGATTGCACCTCCAAAACGGTTTTTTGCCCGCCGGAAAACGATATTTACTATTTTACCCCTAATTCAGGCAGGTGTAAAGTATTGCAGCAAACTCATGCCTTCCTGGTTTTCGACAAATATTAAATTTTTGTTACAAAAAGTCAATAGACAAAAATTTCGTTTTTGAGTAATTAAGTAAATCTGGTATATCCTGTTATCCGGACGCACTATATGTTGTGAAATTACACTGCATGACCGGCACCGCATATCCGGGCGGATTATTTTTTATTTTTTTTTGGTTAAGTAAATGCTTGACTATAGATAACATTATGGGGTAAAATACAAGTGAAGTGGAGGAAAGTGGAGGAAAGTGGGGGAAAAATATTATCAGAGGGCGAGGTGAAAAACGGTGCTGATCGGTGAATACAGGAATACGTTAGATGCCAAGGGAAGAGTTATAATACCGGCTGCATTCCGTTATGACCTCGGTGACAGGTTTATCCTCGCGAAAGGTATTGAAAAATGCCTGAATATTTACCCCGAAGAAGAATGGTTTGATTTTGTACAGAAACTGCAGGCTGCTATGCCATCCTCCAGAAAGGAAAACAGAAAAGCGATACGCTTTTTCTCGTCGAATGCCACCGTATGTGAATTGGATAAACAGGGAAGAATACTAATACCGAACAAAATGCGCGAGTATGCCGGGCTCGATAAGGAACTGCTGTTTATCGGCGGGTTCAATAAGGTGGAAATATGGAACCCGGATAATTACGAAGACAGTGAGGCTGAAGAAATCGGAAGCATTCTTGAAGAGCTGAATATTAAGTATTAGTACTGGAAGTGCAGGGATGGTTTTCTCACATAAACCGGTAATGCTGAAGGAATGTATTGAAGGATTGAACATTAAGGCGGACGGAATTTACTTCGATGGTACCCTCGGCGGAGCCGGACACTCGGTGGAAATATTGAAAAGACTTGGTCCGCGGGGATTGCTGATAGGAGTTGACCGCGACAGGGATGCGCTTGACGCGGCCGCGGAGAAACTAAAAAATGTTGATTCAGAAGGAAAATTTATAACAATACATTCGAACTTTGAAAACATAAGACAAATACTGGAAGCACAAAAGATAAAAGCGTTGGATGGAGTCCTTCTTGATCTCGGCGTTTCATCCCATCAGCTTGACACGAGGGAAAGAGGATTCCATTATCAGGAGAATGCGCCGCTGGATATGCGGATGGACAGGAACGAAAGCTTCACTGCGAAAGAGCTTTTGAATACCTGGCCGAAGGAAAGGATAGCCGGAATAATCCGTGAATACGGGGAAGAAAAGTGGGCGGAAAGGATTGCCGAGTTCATTTGCAATGCCAGGGAAAAGACCGAAATCAGTACTACATCGCAGTTGGTTGACATCATTAAGGCGGCTGTTCCGGCAGGAGCAAGGCGAAAAGGCCCCCACCCGGCAAAAAGGACGTTCCAGGCTATCAGGATCGCGGTTAACCGGGAACTCGAAGCACTGAAAAATGTGCTTCCGGAAGCGTTCTATCTGCTTAATGCCGGCGGCAGGATGTGCATAATAACATTTCACTCACTTGAGGACAGAATAGTTAAACAGTTCATAATTGAAAGGTCGGGCAGATGCAGATGCCCGCCGGGACTTCCGGAATGTGTATGCAATGCGGTACGGGAACTTAAACAGGTTACTTCAAAACCGATAACGCCGTCCGCGGATGAACTGGAACAAAACCACAGGGCGCGCAGCGCGAAACTACGTGTAATCGAAAAATTGTAAAACATAATCATACAAAGGAAAAACAATTAATGCACAAAAGAAAAAATTTTAAGTAACAAAAGAATAAAAATAAGATCACGCAAGAAAGCGGCCGGGGGATTAACAAAAGATAAAACAGGAACCGACAAAAGACAAAATACAAAAGATAAAATATTTAAGGTTTTACAAAAGAAAAATATATAAGAATTACGAAGGAAAAAATCTAAAGAACAAATGAGCTTTTATCTTACATCGAAACCCGCGGCTTGGTTAATCCAGCCCGGGGGTTTATTGTCTTAACAGGCTATTTGCATGAAAAATGCAGGATTGCGGCAGTTTTATGTCCGGAACGGAGTGTATTTAATTCACGTAACTGAAGCGGCGGAATATCCTGCGGTACGATGTGCTGAAAAGAGGTGAGAGCATGAAGGCCAGATACTATGTATATGGTACGGCGGCTCCTAAAATTCCTTACCAACCTCAAAGAGAAGAGAGTCAAAAAGTAATAAAAATACCGAAAAGAAAAACGGAAGTTAAGCCTGAACAGAGGTCTGTTCCGTTAGGGCAGATAATATTCTGCATTCTTATCGGTTTTGCAATATGTTTCACGCTTATTTTCAGGTTCAGCGCGCTTACCGAACTGAATTGCGAACTGGCGGCTCAGAAACAGAGGCTTGAACAGCTCAGGGATGAAAACCGAAAACTTCAGGCAAAAATAGGTTCGCAGATTAATTTGGAAAATGTCCGCAGGATTGCCGAGGAAAAACTGGGTATGAAGATGCCCGACAATTACCAGAGAATACCCGTAAAAGTACCGAAAGTGAATTACAGCTTAGTGACGGGAACTATCCAGGAAAAGGAAGAGAAAACGTTAAAATCCCTGATCACGGCATATTTTGCCAAATAAAAATTAATTATACAGTCAAAATGTGGTTTGCAGCGAATATAAATTATAGTAAGAAATATATGGGACAATAGATTGAAGGGCAGCTAAACGAGACTATGTTAAAGCGGCAATCTAAAGTCCTTTTTTGCAATATAAGACGTTTTTATTGCCCGAAAAAGGGGGATTGGATTGGTTTCCAATAACAAAAAGGTAAAGCGAAGATCATTTTTTTTAATGCTTACATATTTTGTTCTTTTGATTGCCCTTATCATCAGATTGGGTTATTATCAGATTGTAAAAGGCGAAGAGTATTCAAGGCAGGCTTATTTTGCTCAAACCCGCAATCGTATCATCAGCCCGAAAAGGGGAACAATCTATGACAGGAACGGGCAGGGGCTTGCTATAAGCGGCTCGGTCGAAACAATATCGGTAAACCCGCAGGATTTTAAAGATAAAATGAAAGATACGCCGGAGAAGATAGACGAAATTGCGTCCGATCTTGCCGAAATACTCGACATGACGCCGGATGAAGTTAAGGCAAAGCTTACCGAAAACTCAAGATGGGCATACATAAAAAGAAAGGTTGACAAGGAGATTGGGAAAAAGGTCCGTGAATACCTGGTTAAGCAAGGTATTGACAGTGTATGCGTAGATGAAGACTCAAAGCGTTTCTATCCGAACGGCACGTTGGCATCGCATGTATTGGGATTCACGGGCGTTGACGACCAGGGATTGAACGGTATAGAAAAGTATTATGACGCAATGCTCAGCGGCGAACCGGGAATAGTTATGGTTGAAGTTGATGCGGGCGGCAGACAGGTAAAATACAGTCCTGAGCGTTATATTGAACCTGTTGACGGGTATGATATTTATCTTACAATTGATGAAACAATACAGCACTTTACTGAAAAAGCGCTTGAAAAGGCAATGCTCGACTATAACCTTAAACGCGGTGCCGCGGCTATAGTGATGAACCCGAAAACAGGGGAAATACTCGCGATGGCTTCAAAACCGGATTATAACCCGAACGATCCTTTTAAAAAGCCTGATTTTATAGAAAAGGAAGACTGGAAAGGACAGTCGAGCGTTGAAGACGTAAACCTTTTGTTCCAGACTGTATTTAGAAACAAAGCTTTGATGGATACATATGAACCCGGTTCAACTTTTAAGGCAATAACCGCAGCAGCGGCGCTTGAAGAGGGAATAGTGACTCCTGAAACCGAATTTGTCTGCAATACGGTTCATATGGCCGGATACGATATTGACTGCTGGAGAGCGGGAGGTCATGGAGGCGAAACCTTCCGGATGGGTGTTTACAACTCGTGCAACCCGGTTTTTGTAAAAACCGCCCTTGCACTCGGTATAGACAAGTTTTACCGTTATGTCAGGAATTTCGGCTTTATGCAGAAAACGGGAATCACGCTGAACGGCGAGCCGGACGATTCGCAGTACTTATGGCATAAAAAGCCGATGGAACTGGACCTTGCCGTCAGTTCGTTCGGACAGCGGTTTACGATATCTCCGCTGCAGCTCGTTACTGCGTACAGTGCAATCGCAAACGGCGGCTATCTTATGAAACCTTTGATAGTAAAACAGATCAGCGACAGCCAGGGAAACATAATCGAGAAGTTTGAACCCCAGGTTGTAAGACAGGTTATATCAAAGCAAACCTCCGATACACTGCGGGAAATTCTCGAAGGCGTTGTTTCGGAGGGCACGGGAAGGAACGCTTATGTAAGCGGGTACAGGATAGCGGGCAAGACGGGAACATCGGAAACGGAGCAGACGGAATCGGAAGGACGCTATATAGCTTCGTTTGCGGCATTTGCGCCCGCGGATGATCCGCAGGTTGTACTTCTCGTAATACTTGACCACCCGCAGGTATATCCGCATTCGGGCGGCATGCTCGCGGCACCCGTTGCCGGCAAACTGATGGAAGAGATCCTTGATTACCTGCGTGTTGAGCGCGAGTATACGGAGATGGACAGGAAGCTTATGCTGAAGGAAGTTTCCGTTCCGGAGGTCCGCAGCCTTACGCTCGCTGATGCCCGTAAAAAACTCGAAAACTACGAACTGAATTATATAATCGAAGGCGAATATAGGGAAGATGACGCGATAATAATGGAGCAGACACCAAAACCGAACAGCAGTGTTCCCAGCGGTTCTACGGTGATACTTTATACATACAAACCCGAAAAGGAAATAACCGTGATTATGCCCGATGTGCTTAACAAAACTATCAGCGAAGCGGCTGAATCGCTTAGAAAAGCCGGGCTGAACATAAAGGTTGAAGGCATCGGGGAAGCGCGAAGGCAGGAATTTGAACCGGGAGCGGAACTTAACAAAGGCCAGGTTGTGACCGTATGGTTTGAGCACACTGTTGCGGATTAATAATAAATAAAGCGGAAAGGCTGTTAACCGGAGGGGTATTATGGAACTTGCGAAACTGATTGAAGGGCTTCCAGTAATAAGCATTGAAGGACCGATAAATAAAGATGTCACGCGTGTCGTTTATGATTCGAGAAGAGCGGTGCCCGGAGCTTTGTTTGTTTGCATAGACGGCTTTAAAACAGACGGGCATAAGTTCGCGCCGTCCGCCGCCGATAACGGGGCTTCGGTTTTTTTGGTCCAAAAGGATATAACGATATTCGACGATGCGACCGTAATAAAAGTGCCGGATACGCGATACGCGCTGGCCCATGTATCTGCGGCTTTCTTCGGACATCCTTCGAAGAGGTTCAACCTGGTAGGCGTCACGGGTACTAAAGGTAAAACTACGACGACATACATGGTTAAGTCCATTCTCGAGCAGGCGGGCCAAACGGTAGGCTTAATCGGCACTGTTGAAAACAGCATAGGCAGTGAAAAAATACCGGCGCAGAGAACGACTCCCGAATCATATGATCTGCAGGAATTGTTTGACAAAATGGGAGATAAAGGCGCCGATTCGGTTGTTATGGAAGTTTCGTCACAGGGGCTGAAGCTCAGCAGGGTGGCTGCGTCGCATTTTAAAATAGGTGTATTTACGAATTTTTCAAAAGATCATATCGGTGCCAATGAGCATACCGATATGGAGGATTACCTGAATTCAAAGATGAAACTGTTTAAAATGGCCGAACGCGGCCTTGTCAATATCGATTCGCCCTATTCCGCGCGCATACTTGAAGAAAGCGAATGCCCGTGCCTGACATTCGGAATAGAAAACAGGGCAGATATTACGGCCGATAATATTGTAACGTATGCCGATAAAGTCCGTTTTGATGTTCATACCCCGTGGTTCGATCGTACCGTTGAGGTATCCGTACCTGGACGTTTTACCGTTTATAACGCCCTCGCGGCTATAGGCGTCGCGGGGATGATGAACATAAATCCCGACCATATTGTAAACGGGCTGAAAAACATACATGTCCCGGGACGCGCCGAAATCGTTCCGACGCCCGGAAAACCTTACACTGTTATGATTGACTACGCTCACACTCCGGACAGCCTTGAAAATATATTGAAAACAATAAAAGAGTTTGTTCCGAACAGGCTGATCTGCGTTTTCGGATGCGGCGGCGACAGGGATAAGGGCAAGAGGCCTGAAATGGGAAAAATATCGGGAGAAATTGCCGATTTGACTGTAATTACATCGGACAATCCGAGAACGGAAGACCCTGCCGGTATTATAAAGGACATTGAACAAGGAATAAAACAAACGGACGGGCAATATATTATTATCCAAGACAGGACGGAAGCCATCCGCTATGCGATGAGCATTGCCGGAAGCGGAGATATTATTCTGCTTGCAGGAAAAGGTCATGAAACATATCAGATATTCCGTGACAGAACCATTCATTACGACGAACGGGAAATAGTAAGGGAAATACTCGATGAACTGGAGTGATTAAATGGACAGGATGCGCGCCGATAAAATCGCCGCATGGATGGGCGGTAAACTTACAGGAAATCCGGGTATAGAAACGGATGCGGTAAGCACAGATACAAGGACGTTGAAGCCTGGAAGCATGTTTTTTGCTATTCGCGGCAAAAATTTCGACGGGCACGATTTTATAGATAAGGCTTATGAAAACGGAGCAGTGATAGCTGTATCGAATATTGACATAACGCCGCCGGAAGGAAAGGCAGCCGTTGTTGTAGAAGATACCGTATTGGCGCTTGGTCGTCTGGCAGAAAAATATCTTGAAACATTTAACATCCCGGTAATAGCGGTAACGGGAAGCGTCGGGAAGACGACAACAAAGGAAATGACTGCTCAAATATTGTCAACACAGTATAATGTCCATAAATCGACCGGCAACTATAACAACAATATAGGTCTCCCATTGTCCGTCCTTCAGCTTGAACGAGGGCACACTGCGGCTGTTTTTGAACTGGGCATGAACGCTCTTGGTGAAATCGAGTACCTTTCCCGTATTATACATCCGGATATAGCCGTAATTACGAATATCGGCGTATCGCATTATGAGAAGCTCGGTTCGCGGCAGAATATACTGCGCGCTAAGCTCGAAGTGACAAAAGGCATGAAGGATAACGGCGTACTTATTCTGAACGGCGATGATAAGCTGTTGTCCGGGCTTAACGGACTGCTCAGCATGCCAGTTGTTTATTACGGAATAAATGAAGATGTTCCGCTCCGCGCGATCGGAATTGAGACAATGGGTGAAAAGGGAGTACGTTTTACTGTTAATCTGCGCAATGAGGATGTCGAGATTGTTCTCCCTGTTCCCGGAATTCATCAGGTTTCAAATGCGCTTGCGGCTATTGCATGCGGTATAGAACTCGGGATTGAGAATGACAATATTATAAAAGGACTTTCCTGCTATTCACAGGAAAAAATGCGGCTTGATATAGTCAGTACAAAAGGAGTAAAAATAATTAACGATACTTATAATGCCGCGCCTTCTTCAATGCAGGCGGCATTATCGGTTTTGAGAGAAGTGGCGGGAGAAAACAGAAGCATTGCGGTGCTCGGGGATATGTACGAATTGGGCAGTATAGCCGGTGAAGCCCATAAAGAAGTGGGCAGGGCGGTTGTGCATGAACGCGTTAATTATCTTGTCGCCGTGGGAGAGCTTGCGGGAGATTACTGCACAGGTGCCATTGAAGCGGGTATGGACGAAAAAAATGTCAGGCATTACAAAAATGCTGATGATGCCGTTCCGTACCTTAAAAGCATTATTTGTCCCGATGACGTGGTTCTTTTTAAAGGTTCCCGCGGGATGAACATGGACCGTCTGTTAAAAGCCGTTTTTGACCTGGATTGATACCTGGCCCGCCGAAAGCGATAACGCGATAAAAAATTTACCGGAGGAAAAAATATGGCGTGGATAAACAATATCCCTTCCCAGATTACCGTATTTATAGCCGCGTTTATTCTGGCTTTGATATCAGGAGCCATACTGCTCCCGCTGCTGAGAAAATTAAAATTCGGACAGACGGTAAGAGAAGACGGTCCTAAAACACATTTGGTCAAGCAGGGTACTCCTACAATGGGCGGTTTTATATTTTTGATTCCGCTGTTAATTATCGGCGGCTATTACGCCCTGGAAGATACGAATATGGCTGCTTTGGTATTAACGACGGCAGGATTTGGCCTTGTTGGTTTTGTTGATGATTTTTTGAAGATAAAAAGGAGAAACAATGAAGGCTTGAAACCAAAACAGAAAATGCTCGGCCTTCTGATTGTATCCGCGTGTTTCACGGCATATATCGTTTTAATGACAAATGCAGGAGAAAAAACGGTAATACCTTTTGTCGGCATTGACAACCCTGTTAATGTTCCGATAGCCCTGTTTGTACCGTTCTGCTTTTTTGTGCTTGTAAGTTATACGAATGCGGTCAATCTCACCGACGGCCTTGACGGTCTCGCAGGGAGCATAACGATGATAGTACTGGTTTTTTTCACCGTTGTTGCAATGATGAACAGCGAATGGAATTCGATAAAGCTGTTCTGTGCCATCCTTGCCGGGGCATGCCTCGGATTTCTGGCATATAACCTGTATCCTGCAAAAGTGATTATGGGAGATGTGGGTTCCCTCGCACTGGGCGGTGCCGTTGCTTCGGTGTCGCTGCTGCTGCAGATGCCGTTTATTCTGTTTATAGCCGGGTTTGTTTATTTTATTGAAAACTTATCCGTAATCCTGCAGGTTGCTTACTACAAGAAAACAGGAAAGAGAATCTTCAAAATGGCGCCTATCCATCACCATTTTGAACTTCTCGGATGGAAAGAAACGAAAGTTGTAATAGTTTTCCTTATTGCAACTGTAATTTTCTGTTCAATAGCTTTTTATGCTTTGAGGTGAAACTATTGAGGCGCAGGGATTTTGATATATGGATATTCATAACGGTATTAATTCTTCTTGTTATAGGCGTAAGTATGGTTTACAGCGCAAGTTCGTATTATGCGCTCAGAATGTTTGGAAGCAAGGAATATTTCCTGATACGCCAGCTTATATGGTCAGTAATTGGCATATGTGCAATGCTTTTTGTTTCACGCCTTGATTACCATCGAATAGTACAGTTTTCACCAATCCTTATTCTGGTGAGCATTGTTCTTCTTATTCTTGTATTGATACCGGGAATAGGTTCGGAAGTAAATGAATCACGGAGATGGTTCAATTTCGGATTTGCTTCTTTCCAGCCGTCCGAGATGGCGAAGCTGTCGGTTATTCTGTTCTTTTCATTCACGCTTTCAAAGAACAGCGAGAAACTTAAGTATTTCTGGAAAGGACTCGTTCCATACCTTCTGATAATCGGAGTCATTGATTTTCTGCTTATGAGAGAGCCGCATTTCAGCGGGACTATTCTTATATCGTCGGTTGCAGTGATTATTCTTTTTTGCGCGGGAGCGAAAATATGGCATTTTCTCGTTATTACCGTGCCTACAATTCCTCTTATTATATATTTGATAGTGACCGAGGAATACAGGCTGAAAAGGGTTCTTACATTTCTTAACCCGTTTGAGGATCCCACCGACAGAGGATTCCAGATAGTAAATTCATTGTATGCGATAGGTTCGGGCGGCCTTTTCGGCAAAGGTATCGGTCAGAGCATACAAAAGAATTTATATATTCCCGAACCGCACACCGATTTCATTTTTTCCATATTGGCCGAAGAACTCGGCTTTATCGGCGCGGTAACCGTTCTTCTGCTGTTCATAGTTTTCATATGGCGCGGGATAAGGATTGCGATGTATGCCCCGGATATGCTCGGAAGCCTGATAGCCGTCGGCATTACATCTTTGATTGCAGTCCAGGTTATCATTAATGTCGCTGTTGTAACGTCATCGATGCCGACCACGGGTATGCCGCTTCCTTTCTTTACGTACGGCGGCAGTTCTCTTGCATTTTTAATGGTCGGGATAGGAATACTGCTTAACATTTCCAGATCTGTCGGAACCCAGTACAGGCTGAAAAGGGAAAAGGTCTGATTCCGCTGTTGTCAAAGTAACAGAATTTCCAATGCCGCATAGAATGAATTATGAAAAATCCCAGACTGAATTCAGCCGGCATTTCCTAAGGTGTTTGCTTAACCAATTGTTACCCCGTTATCTTTGACAACTAAGCGGAGGTGTTTTTCTTGAGCAGATTCATAATAGAAGGCGGCAACCGGCTTAACGGCGAGCTTAAAATACCGGGTGCCAAAAACGCCGTATTGCCTATTCTTGCGGCTACAATACTGAATCGTGGAACAAGTACGATTCATAACTGCCCTGACCTCGAAGATGTTGCGACGATGCAGGAGATTCTTGTTTCACTGGGACTGCGTGTTGAACGCAGCAATAAAACAATTACCGTGTATGGAGAAAATATTGTCACAAACAAGATTCCCGAATCGTCGGCAGGAAAGATGCGAAGCTCGATAGTATTAATGGGGGCGATGCTGGGCCGTGTCGGAGAAATTTACATAAGTTACCCGGGCGGCTGCGCAATAGGGCCGAGGCCTATAGATATGCATCTGAGCGCATTAAGAAAGATGGGTGCCGAAATTGATGATCTGTATAAAGGAATACTGCACAGTAAAGCAAGCAGGATGCGCGGCGCCGAAATCCTTCTCGATTATCCGAGTGTAGGAGCTACCGAGAATATAATGCTCGCTGCGAGTCTCGCCGAAGGGGTAACAATTATAAGGAATGCGGCGAAAGAGCCTGAAATTGTGGATCTTCAGAACTTCCTCCAGCAAATGGGAGTTGAAATAAGCGGAGCGGGAACAGGGGTAATATATATAACCGGCAGGGATGAAATAAAGGCAGATGTATCGTACAGCGTAATCCCCGACAGGATTGTCGCAGGCACTTATATGACCTGCGCGGCTGCTGCGGGCGGGGAAATAATCCTTAACGGCATCGAATACGAACCGGTCAGTTCAACGGTTTATTGTCTGAGAAACTGCGGGGTTCAGATTGAACCGGTCGATAAAAAGATAATAAGAGTAAAATCTGATCGGGTTCCGAAAGCGATTGAAGTAGTCCGCACATCGCCGTACCCTGGATTTCCGACGGATATGCAGCCGCAGCTTGTCGCGTTATTGTCAAAAGCCGTCGGAACGAGCGTTGTGATAGAAACGGTTTTTGAAAACAGGTACGGGTATGTCGAGCAGTTAATGAGAATGGGGGCGGATATAACGGTCAGGGAGCGCGTAGCGGTGATAAAAGGGGTTAAAAGGCTGACCGGCGCTTTTGTCGACGCATGCGACCTCAGGGGCGGGGCTGCTTTGGTTGTGGCTTCTCTTACAGCCGAAGGAACCAGCATCATTAACAATGTTAAACATATTGACAGGGGTTACGAATCATTGGAGGAACATTTGTCAAGCGTAGGAGCGGCAATAAAAAGGGTTCAGGATGACTGATTTTATTGCCCGCGCAGAAAGCCTTTCTTGCGGGTATACGCGGCTGTATGGTATAATTTATACTGCGAAACAGCGTGCAAAAAAACCGAAACCAGGTATATGATACGCTGCAGGCAGGGATAACAAATGAGAAAGAATAACAGGGGTTTTACTGTTTTAATATCGATTTTGCTGATTATACTTGGCTTGGCGGCGGTAATTATCTTTTCGCCGCTGTTTTTGTTATCTCAGATTACGGTTGACGAAATTTCCAAATATACCAAGGAAGATATAATCAGGGTTTCAGGGATAGAAAAAGGCCAGAATGCGTTGAAGTACGTCGGCGGAAGCATAGAGCATCTGCTGCAGATGAGGATGGGAAAAGCCGAGAAATATGTGGAAAACCTCCCCTGGGTTAAATCTGCGGTTATACAGTATAAATTCTCCGGAGTCGTACATATTTCCGTTATCGAAAGAAATGCGATCGCATGGATAAAGTATATGGGCAATTACCTGCTCGTGGACGAGGAAGGTGTTGTACTCGAAGTATCGACGGAATTGGATGAAAGGTATCCGGAAATAAGGGGTTTAAAACCGGACAAGTATACAATAGGGAAAATTATTGAAATAGAAAAGCCGGAAAGAATAACATGGCTTGTACAGCTTCTTAGAAGCCTTGAACACGTGGACAGGGACTCACCACAGAGCCTGGTTGCGGCCCTGGACTGGATTGATTTTTCCGAAAATGATGAACTTTATATGTCATTGGACGGCAGGATTGCGGCAAGGGTAAATTTGGACAGTGAACTTACATACAGGCTTTCTTTATTGAAAGAAATATATTACAATCATATTAAGAAAGAAGAAAAAGGAATGGTAGACTTTTTCGGGGACAAGTATGCGAGGTTTATTCCCGAATGATTTCAAAACCGGCCGCTCTGCTTTGCCGCGATGTGTTCGTTTATACGTACCGGAGTGTTTATGTAAATAATTTTTTGTTTCCGTTGTTATAAATACCGCTTAAGGAAGGAGATATGTTATGATACCGTTACTCGGCCTGATGATTGGTTTGCTTATCGGTATACTGATCCCGTACAATATTCCGAAAGAATATTCAAATTACGCGGCAGTTGCGATATTGGCGGCGCTGGATTCGGTTTTCGGCGGTTTATACGCGTCAATGAACAATAAGTTCGATATAAAAGTCTTTTTGTCAGGATTCTTTGGAAATTCACTGCTTGCCGCATTACTGGCATATATCGGCGACCGTCTCGGCATATCTCTGCATTTGGCTGCGGTCTTTGCTTTCGGCAACCGAATATTCCTGAATTTCGGCTTAATCAGAAGAAAACTGCTTGAAAAAAACGATGAAAAAATATAGCTCAAGCTTGATTTTATGACACATTGATATATAATAATATTATTAAGAAGATAATTCTTTCTCATTTAACAGCAAAAAAGGAATTATTAGCTGCCTTCACACAGGATAAGAAAAATAAAGGGGGATACGGGTTTGCTGGAATTTGATATTGATATGGATAACTTTGCCCGAATTAAAGTGGTTGGTGTCGGCGGAGGCGGCAACAACGCGGTAAACCGCATGATTGACGCGGGTCTTCGCGGTGTCGACTTCATTGCTGTAAATACCGATAAACAAGCGTTGTTTATGTCGAAAGCCAATACTAAAATTCAAATCGGCGAAAAGCTTACCAAGGGCCTTGGTTCAGGCGCAAACCCGGAAATAGGCGAAAAGGCGGCCAATGAAAGCCGTGACGAAATAGCTATGGCGATTAAGGACGCCGATATGGTTTTCGTTACGGCGGGAATGGGCGGAGGAACCGGTACGGGCGCTGCGCCCATTATCGCGCAGATTGCGAGGGAACTTGGAATCCTTACCGTGGGTGTAGTTACGAAACCTTTTATGTTTGAGGGACGGAAAAGGATGCAGTATGCCGAAAAAGGTATTGAGAGTTTGAAAACTGTCGTTGATACCCTCGTTACAATTCCGAACGACAGGCTGCTGCAGATAACCGACAAGAAAACTTCAATGCTTGAAGCTTTCAGAATAGCTGATGATGTACTGAGGCAGGGAGTTCAGGGCATTTCCGATCTCATTGCCGTTCCCGGACTTATTAACCTTGATTTTGCCGATGTGAAAACGATAATGCTTGAAACCGGTCTCGCCCATATGGGAATAGGCCGGGGCACGGGCGAAAATAAAGCCGAGGAAGCCGCAAAACAGGCAATTTCAAGCCCGCTGCTCGAAACATCAATCGAAGGCGCAAGGGGTGTATTGCTCAATATTACCGGCGGTCCCGATCTCGGTTTGCAGGAAGTAAACCTCGCGGCTGAATTGATACAGAAATCCGCCGATCCTGAGGCGAACATAATATTCGGAGCGGTGATAGACGAAAATCTTAAGGATGAAATGTTAATAACCGTAATTGCAACCGGTTTTGAAAAGAATCCTGTTTTGAAACGTCCTAACAAGCTGTTGGATGTATCTCCGGTAGGAGAAACGGCCAAAACCGCCGCAGCAGCTCAGCAGGATGAAGATGACGGCCTTGATATACCTGTTTTCCTGAAAAGGAACCGCTTCAGATAAGATTAAACGGCTTGCCGTATAATAAAACATCGAACAAGAACAGGGTTTGCCGTAATCAGGAAAGGCAAACCCTTTTGGTTAATAAATGCTTCCGATGCATCGCCGCACAATTTTTGCTATTGTAATTCTGAAAAATGCTGTTATAATATACAGTGTTGAAAAGATGGATTTTGTATTTTAATGTGCTGGTGTGGCTCAGAGGTAGAGCAGCGCACTCGTAATGCGCAGGCCGTGGGTTCGATTCCCACCACCAGCTCCAAAAACTGTGACATTGGCTGTCACAGTTTTTTTCTGCCGGCCTGAATCTTTTATCGGTTTCGCACGCGAGTCCTGCTTCTCGGGTCGGGGCATTGCCGGCACGAACCGGCAGGTACCCGGCTTTACTTCGGGTGTTTCGTTTTAATACCTTCTATTCCAATTTGCCTGTAAATATAATATAATAAAATGTGTATAGGACTTTTGACTTTTACTTATTAATAATGCTTATTTTTTGACCCGGCAGTATTTTAAGGGGGTGGCTATCGATGAAAATGATTTTGGCGATTATCAGCGATGAAGACAGCAATTCCGTAGTTTATGAACTTGGCCAGCATGGGTTCGGTGTAACCCGGTTATGCTCAACAGGGGGTTTTCTTAGGGCCGGAAATACGACTATAATGGTCGGTACTGATGAAGAAAGAATTTCTGAGGCCATAGAAATTATAAGAAGCAAGTGCAAGACCCGTAAAAAAGCGATTCCTAACCTGGAAATGTCAGGCGGAATGGGTGTTATGGGTGCGACATATCCGCTGGAAGTAACCGTAGGCGGAGCTACTGTATTTGTCTTAAATGTTGAAAGATTCGAAAAACTATAGTCTTTTTGCTGCCTTTAACTCACGTAAGGATGAAAACATATATGAGAGAACTTAATACAAAGCCACCGGTCGAGACAAATGTACTGACGGACAGAGATTATGAACGGAGCCGTTTTTATGCTATACTTGAAGGCATTTCGGCCCGTATTATTTTTGGTTTTACGACAGGCGCATTTTTAGCCGGTTATTTGAAATATATAGGAGCAGATGATAAATTATGCGGACAAATTTCCGCATTGACTGTCCTGGCAGGAATAATTCAATTTTTTTCTCCGCTTGCCTTGGAAAAACTGAACAGACGAAAAGCGGTTGTAACCTGGTTTAATGCGATACACCGCTTCATGCTTGTTTTGATTGTTTTGGTACCGTTACTGCCGGTACCAATGACAGAACGTCTTTACATAACTGCGGCGCTGTATTTTGTCTCGCATTTAGTGGTTAATGCCGTGGCTCCGGCGACCACTAACATTATGATAAGCATTGTACCGCAAAGAATGAGGGGTAAATATTTCAGCATTCGGGAAGGATATCTTATATTTACATCGAGCGTGTTGAACATAATCATGGGGAAGGTTCTTGATGTTTTTAAACTGCAGAACAAAACATACGAAGGGTACCTCGTAATGTACATGGTTGCGTTTGCCGCAATGCTTTTAAACCTTTTTTCGTATATAAATATAAAAGAGCCGCCGATATCTGTTCCGAGAAAAAACATAAATTTCAAAATGCTTTTCAGTCTGCCTTTAAAGGAAAAGAGGTTTACGAAAATCATTGTTCTTTTCTTTTTGTGGGGTTTTGCACTTAATTTTGCGTCACCGTTTTTTTCGGTGTATATGGTATCAAAGCTTGAGCTAAGCTATACCTTTATTATGATAAACGGCTTTTTGAATTCATTATGCTACGTTATTGCAACCAGGTTCTGGGGAAGGGTGGCCGATCGATTCTCTTTTACATATTCTGCGATGCTTTCAATTGCTCTGCTCGGCATGACGCATGCAGGCTGGTTTTTTGTTTCGCCCGGTTCGGTTCTGCTTTACCCGCTGATTGTTCTGCTTCACATAACGTCCGGTATTTCGTGGGGAGGCGTCAGCATTTCACTTTTTAACGTCCCTTACGAATACACACCCGAAGAAGGGAGAACCGTTTATCTCGGCTTTAATGCCGCACTGAGCGGGTTAATCGGATTTATATCTTCAAATATTTCTTCGTGGCTCGTCGGAGCGATGGAAGATTTCAAAGGGATTGTTTTCGGCATGACAATAACCCAGTTCCAGATTGTTTTCGCTGTTTCGGGGCTGTCAACCATTCTGACGGCGTTGTTTATACGCGTAAAAATACTGCGCAGCGAAGGAATCCGGGCCGCCGTATCCCGGAATAATTGATCGGAACCACGGCATTTTCATACGCGTCCTTTACATATGCAAAACAAATGATATAATGTATTCTGCATTATGTTTCGGAAATTTGACGATGCCGATATCTTTCAGCCTTTTTATGAAAAGATAAAAATTATTTTAGGAAAGGGATGAGGCATTATGAGCCTGGTTTTGCTGGAACAGCTCCGCCCGCAGGTAAAGGAGCTGTGGGAAAACATACTTGAATTGAGGGATTCTCTTTGATGTGCCTGCGCTGGAGAAAGAGCTCGCGGAACTTGATGAGAAAGCCCAGGAACCCGGTTTCTGGGATGATATGGATAATTCGCAGCGGATTCTGCAGAAAAGCAAAAACATAAGAGATAAGCTTAATGATTATATGTCACTGGAGAAAGAGTGCGAGGATTTATTGACCCTTGTTGAACTTGGACTCGAAGAAAAGGAAGAAAGCATCTTTGATGAAGCCAGGGAAAGCTTTGATGATTTAAGCAAGAGGTTTGAGAAATTCAGGCTTAAGACACTTCTAAACGGTGAATATGACAAGAACGACGCAATATTTACCCTTCATGCGGGAGCAGGCGGAACAGAGGCTATGGATTGGGTCCAGATGCTGTTTCGCATGTACTCGAGATGGGCGGAAGACAACGGGTTTAAGACGCGCGTGCTCGATTTTCTCGAAGGCGATGAGGCTGGAATTAAGAGTATTACTGTTGAAGTGACAGGAGAATACGCTTACGGGTTTTTGAAATCGGAGAAGGGTGTTCACCGCCTTGTGCGTATTTCCCCGTTTGACGCGTCCGGAAGACGGCATACGTCGTTTGCGTCAATGGACGTTATTCCTGTTATGGATGAATCCGTTAAAATTGACATCAATCCTGATGATATAAAGATGGATGTGTACCGCGCAAGCGGGGCGGGCGGCCAGCATGTGAACAAGACTTCTTCGGCGGTAAGGCTGACGCATATTCCCACGGGTATTGTAGTTTCATGCCAGAATGAGAGATCACAGCATCAAAACAGGGAAACCGCTATGAAAATACTTTACGCGAAACTTTTGGAACTGAAAGAGCGTGAGCGTCAGCAAAAAATCAGCGAGTTGAAGGGAGAGCAGATGGATATAGCCTGGGGAAGCCAAATACGCTCCTATGTGTTCTGCCCCTATACCCTGGTAAAGGATCACCGTACCGGATATGAACAGGGGAGCATAGACAAGGTAATGGACGGCGATATAAACGGGTTTATAAGCGCATATCTTTCTCTATCGGTAAAAAACGCAAATAAAAGACAATAAAAAAATAAACGGTAACAGCCTGTTTGAGCCTGTTACCGTTTATTGCTTTTTTTCACGATCCACCTGACAAGTTTTATAATCAGCAGGATTACTTCTATTACCGCAAGCCCGACAACTATATAGAAAATCTCCTTGTATTCCATAATCCTTTTCTTTATTTTATCGAATTCGGACATTTCGGGGAGTATCTCCCTGTCGGGAAACAAGTCGACAGTGATAACGGTACCGTCGACAAGCGTGAATTGTGCGGTTCCGAGAAGCGTATTTTTATATATCGGAAGCTTAAAATTCTCTTCAACCGTTTCAATTTTGAATTCGAGAATATAGTTTTCACCGACCGGGTATGTATAATAAACATCATTACCGACTATAAGGGATACCTCATGACCTTCTATCACTCTGCTGTCCAAAGTCTGGCCCTTTGATACCAGTATGCCCCTTCTGAAATTCGAAAAGCCGTAATCAAACAGCTTCATGCTGTCGGAATACATGCTGTCCGGAGGCGAATCGAGCAGGATGCAGAGAAGCCTTTGCTGCCCGCGCGTAACGGTTGTTATAACCGTTTGGTATTTCGGGTCGTTGTAGTCCACCTTCCCGCCGTCGACGCCGTCATAACTCCAAAACATGTCGTTGAGGTTCGTCAGGACTATTGTCTTTTCTTCATCAAACCAGGGCTTTGCCTGCGACGAAAAAACGGTGTCGAATGTAGAGTTGGTTGTCAGCGCGTGTCTTAAAAGTATCGCAAGATCCGATGCAGTTGTACGCTGATTTTCGCTGTATTTGCCGGTCGGGTTTGCAAAAACGGTATTTTTCATATTTAGCGATGCGGCATAATCGTTCATCATTTTCACGAAACCTTCGACTGTTCCTCCGACAGCTTCCGCAAGGGCAATTGTTGCGTCATTCGCGTTGTTCAGCATTGATGCGTAAATCAGGCTTTCCGCAAGGTATTTCTCTCCTACCGTGAGACCGAGCAGAGCGCCTTCGGTGTTTACAGCTTCTTTGCTCGCAGTGACCATTGCGTTAGCGCCCAGTTTTTCTATGGCAATCAGCGCGGTCATCAGTTTTGAAGCCGCGGCAATGTGTAATGGTTCATCGGGATTTTTTGAATAAAGGACCTGGCCTCTTCTTAACTCAATCATCAATGCAGAAGTTGCGTCAATCTTTGGCTCCGAATTAACGGCGGAAGCCGGCAGCGAGAAAAACAATACAAGCGCTAATGAAATTGCAGCAGTAAGTCTTTTAGTCATAAAAAAGCCTCCGAAACAAATATCGATTTTGCCGCATAAATAATTATATCAATATAATATAATACCATATTCCCCGGAAAAACGGATTCAAAAATCTGGTTTTAGTTCTGAAAAATATACATTCATTTATATCTATGATATTCCTTACCAATAGTTTTACATATTTTCGTCCTCAAAACAAGTTTTTTGTAAAAAATGAGCTTTTTGCCGCGCTGGAAAACGAAAATTCATGTTTGTCCGGCAAAGAAAATAAAAAACGAATGCGTTGTATGTAATAAATGCCGCATTCGTTTTGATATTGGCTCCATTTAATAAAAGTTACAGTTAAGTTTAATCAACGATAAATTGTTTAATATCTTTTATAAAATCGGAAGCATCTTCGGTATGTGCTTCAACTTTTATGGGCTTGCTTAAATCAAGGCTGAATATACCCATGATCGATTTTGCATCGACAATATATCGGCCGGATGTGAGATCAACATCAAAATCATACCGGTTAACAATGTTGACGAAATCCTTTACGTCATTTATCGATTTTAGCATGATATTAAAGGTTATCATATACAACACCGCCCTTCCAGCGTATTTTACCGATATAGATTAAACTATGTATATATTATCCGGTATGGCATTATTAGTCAATTACAATTTTATTAAATTTTTAACTGCCATATTTTAATCGCCATTGCGCTGTCGCATAATTTCTGAGAGAATAAAGATACTGATAAATATTGAATGCCAGCGGGTGTTGTTAATGAAAACAGTGGCTTTCATCACACTTGGATGTAAAGTTAATATTTATGAAACCGAGGGAATGAAAAGGATTTTTGAAGAAGGAGGATATAAAGTTGTGCCTCCTGAGAGCCCGGCGGATGTTTATGTCATAAATACATGCACGGTTACGCAGTTAAGCGAAAAAAAATCAAGGCAGATGATTCGCAAGGCGAAACGAACCAATCCCAGGGCAATAATCGCGGCAGTCGGCTGTTATTCGCAGATTGCTCCGGATGAGGTATTGGCTGTTGACGGAGTGAATCTTGTAATAGGCAACAACCATAAGGGTGAAATTCTTAAACTCGTTGAACAGGCAGGTTTGGAAACTAAAAACGTGATTGTTTCCGAAAGGCGCGAATTGAGTGATTACGAGGATCTGAAAGTTAATCGCTACACCGGTCATACAAGGGCGTTTTTGAAAATACAGGACGGATGCGACCAATTCTGCAGTTACTGCATAATCCCGATCGCGAGGGGGAAAATCCGCAGCAGAAGCCCGGAAAGCATAATAGATGAGGCTAAGTCGCTTGCAGACAAGGGTTTTTGCGAAATTGTGCTCACGGGTATACACATAACTTCTTACGGCAAGGATATCAAGGGAACTACGCTGTTGGACGTTATACATGAGATAAACCGGATTGAAGGCATAATGAGGATCAGGCTCGGTTCACTCGAACCCCTTTATATGTCTGACGATATTGTTAAGAAAATGGCGCAGGCCGAAAAGCTTTGCCCGCATTTTCACTTATCACTTCAAAGCGGGTGCGATGAAACGCTGAAAAGGATGAACCGCAAGTACACAACAGCGGAATATGAAAATATCGTGAAAATTATACGGAAAACATTTCCCGATGCGGCGATTACAACCGATATAATGGCCGGATTCCCCGGGGAAACGCAGGAGGAATTTGAACAAACCTGTAATTTTGTAGAAAGAATTGGTTTCAGCCAGGCTCACATTTTCAAGTTTTCGGCGAGAAAAGGGACCAAAGCGGCAAATATGCCGGATCAGATACCTATGTCCGAAAAGGAAAGACGAAGCAAAATTCTTTTTGAAATATGCGAGAAATCGAAAGAACGTTACAGGGCAGGGTATATTGGGAAAAATATGGATGTTTTGTTTGAGCAAAAAAGGGGTAAATTATGGGAAGGATTAACTGTAAACTATATTCCCGTTCATGCGGAACATGATGGTGATCTTGCGGGGAAGATAAAAAATGTGCGGTTGGAAAAAAGCTTAAACGGGGTCATATTAGGACATATTATATAACTATCCGGTAGAAATGTTTGTAAAAACAACATATTGTAATGTTTGTACGAATATATTACTATAGTAATATATGGTTGTTATTTGATTTTTTTATCGGCAGGGAAATGGAGTGATTGGGTTGAATTACGAAACCATGATGTTTAAAGTGGATAAAGAAAGAAATAACCAGGCAAGGGAGATACTTTTGGCTGTTTATGAGGCATTGAAGGAAAAGGGATATAACCCAATCAGCCAGATTGTTGGTTATATTCTTTCGGGGGATCCTACGTATATTACGAATCATAAAAATGCCAGAAGCATAATACGGAAGATTGAACGCGACGAACTTTTGGAGGAATTGGTTAAATCCTACCTTGAAGAAAAATAAAGACGGTTGCAAAAAAACCGCGCGGCAGCGCGGATTTTTTTGTTTTTCGGCATTATTATTTGTCCGTACCGATTACCCAATTTTACCTTTACTTTTAATAAAATCTGGGGTATTCTATATAATGATTTATTGAAACTGCGTAAAAATTTTAAGTTTTTATTGGTTATTTTAGAATGGAAGGAGTTTGTATATGAAGCAGTACTTGGAAATTGAAAGTGTATACGGCAGGGAAATCCTTGACTCAAGAGGAAATCCTACGGTCGAAGTTGAAGTTATTGTAGAGGGAGGCTTTGTTGGCCGCGCAGCGGTGCCATCCGGAGCATCCACGGGAGCATTTGAGGCTGTTGAACTGCGCGACGGCGATAAGGAAAGGTATCTGGGCAAAGGTGTCCTTAAAGCCGTTGACAACATTAATGAGATTATAGCTCCTGAAATTGAAGGAATGAATGTTTTTGACCAGGTTCTTATCGACAGGACAATGATAGAGCTTGACGGAACAAAGAATAAGAGCAAGCTCGGGGCAAACGCTATTCTTGGAGTTTCTCTGGCGGTTGCAAAAGCAGCGGCCGAGGCGCTTGGCATTTCATTGTACCAGTATATCGGGGGCACGAATGCAAAGGTGCTTCCGGTGCCGATGATGAATATAATAAACGGCGGAAAACATGCGGATAACAGTGTTACGATCCAGGAATTCATGATTATGCCAGTCGGCGCGAAAAGCTTCAGGCAGGCTCTTCAGTGGTGCGCCGAAGTATTCCATAACCTTAAAAAGGTATTGAAATCGAAGGGTTACAGCACTGCTGTAGGAGATGAAGGCGGATTTGCTCCGAATCTGAAATCCGACGAAGAGGCGATCCAGGTTATAATTGAGGCAATAAAGGCAGCTGGATTCAAACCCGGCGAGGATTTCCGTCTTGCCATTGACGCCGCTGCGACCGAAATGTATGAAGAAGCTAAGGCTAAAGGGCAGGAAGGTAAGTATTATTTCTGGAAAACCGATATCATGAAGACCAGGGAAGAAATGATTGCATTCTGGGAAGAAATGGTATCGAAATACCCGATTATATCAATTGAAGACGGTTTGGCAGAAGAGGATTGGGAAGGCTGGAAAATGCTTACCGAAAGGCTCGGCAGCAAGGTTCAGCTCGTTGGCGACGACCTGTTTGTGACGAACACCGAAAGGCTCAGCAAAGGCATAGATATGGGTGTCGCAAACTCAATTCTAATAAAGGTAAACCAGATCGGTACTCTTACCGAAACCCTTGAAGCTATTGAAATGGCCAACAGGGCAGGATATACCGCTGTTACTTCTCACAGATCCGGTGAGACTGAAGACGCTACAATAGCCGATATAGCCGTAGCGACAAATTCGGGACAGATTAAGACCGGCGCTCCTTCCCGTACCGACCGCGTAGCGAAGTATAACCAGCTCCTGAGAATAGAGGAAGAATTGGATACCGTCGCTGAATATCCCGGGCTTAAAGCATTCTTTAACCTGAAGAAAAAGTAGTCAAGGGAACGGTTCCTTTGGCATAAATGAATTAAACAAGGAATTAACATAGAGGATAGCTTTCCCGGTCAGAAACCCGGACCGGGAGAACTATCCTTTTTATTTGTCAAGCAGTGTGAAGATGGAAGCAGTTTGACTTTACGCCGTTACAACATTTAATTTGAAATGATATTAACAACCCGGGTTTTTTCATTCCATTGAACGGTAACCCCGAATACTTCCTGTATAAACGAAGCGGGGACATATGTTCGTTTGTTAATCGCTGTAATTTCGGTATTAGCGGTTTTAGGTTCATAGTCAACGATAACCTCTTTGCTGTTAAGCTTCATTGTAATGACGGTATCGTTCCATATGCCCGTAACAATTTTGTTTTTGTCGTTCCAGGCCACGCTGCCGCCGAGGCCTTCTATTACAAACCGGATCGGTACCAGCATTTCACCTTCGATAAATACACAAGGTTTGGTATCCGTTTCAATGTTTTTTCCATTAACTCTCAATTTTGCGGAATGAAGGTTATTATACCTGTCGAAGGCTGCCTGCATAATTTCAACCGCATGGTCAACAGGATATTTGGCTTTTTCAATGCACCAATTGAAATCGTCCGATGGAAGATCGCCAACAACAAACCTTGCAAATGCTTCTTTAATAAGAAACGTAACACTTTCCATAGCGGCCGCCAATTTGCCGTCTTCTTCCCGGGTAAGCGAAACCGGAGGCATAACCGACGGATTATTCCCGCCGGCGGGAGCGGACCAAAGCCTTACGGATGTTTTTTGCTCCTGGTAATCATAACCCGTAATACATGTATCCGCCTTGTATCCCGGTACGTCCGGCAGTTTCGGCAGGTTTCCGCTTCCAGCATTCTTAAGTTTAATAACCGGCTCGAATGCGGGTTCTTCAATGCCGAAATTAAACAACCTGTATCCTTCTTCGCTGTAAGCATAATCAATCCATTTCATCGATTCTGCAGGATAATTGTTTCTGCTGCTTATTGCAATACCGTATTCTGTGATTGCCGGCGTACACGGAAACACATTAAGCGTATTATAATTCTGCATGATCGGATATTGAACCGGAATCAGTTCAATTGAAGCGTCAATCGATTTAAGAGCATCGATTGATTCTTTTAAACTCTCGGCATCGACGATAAAAGCGCCAATTTTACCGCTGTTCACTTTCTCTTTCAGTTGTGAGTCGTTCAGAACTAAAAACTCAGGATCAATTAATCCTTTTTCGTACCACCTGCTGAAAACAGCCGCAAAATCTTTGTAGGATTCTTCCACCGGCCCGTAAAAAACCTTCCCGTCCCTTACACCAAAACCGAATGGTATACCGAAAGCGCCGATAAAAGCTGACGAGTTCTCTAAAACGGACAAATCGAAAGACAACGGAACAATACCGTCTTCGTTATCCCTGAAAACCGTGAGCATCGTCTCCCATTCGTCAATGGTTTTCGGTACGGAAAGTCCGTATTTTTTCAATAGATCCCCCCTGATAACCGGGCCTGTGTTAACTATGCCGCCGCGTAAATCGATCCCGGGAATCTGATATATATGTCCGTCATAATCGGATATAATCATATTTTTAACTTGCGGAACCAGCTCCAAAATTTCGCAAAGGTTTGGAGCTGCTTCATTTATCAGTTCGTCCATTTCAATAATAATATCCATCTCGGCCATCTTTTCCGCAAATCCCGGATACCTTTGCCACGGGAATTCAATCAGATCCGGAGTATCGCCTGCTGCCGCCATTATGTTCAGTTTCTGCAGCATTACATCCTCCGGTACATCAATAAAAGATAGTTTTACATTCGTTCTTTTTCTGAGTTCGTTGTAAAAATTCGCGTAATGGATTTCGTCAGTATCATCCGGCATTATTCTGAAATATGTAAGAGTTATTGGTTTATCGGTCACTGGACTGCTGAAAGATATTGTTATTTGGTAAGAATTATCCTTTATAACAGTAACCGGTTTATCGAGGATATAATCCGGTGATGTATCCTGCTGCTGCCTGGCGTAGTCCTTGTATAAAGCCATATAATCCAGTATTATATCTACCGCTTCCTGCCGCATATCCAATTCCAGATTTTCGTTTTGAATAACATCTTCAACAAGCGTCCATGCCTTGCCCCATTCATCGGCATTCATTACAGCTGCCTGGGCTTTTGCCAGTGCGGTAATCATTGCCGCGGTAAAGCTTGCGGGAAATGCTTCGCATGCCTTTTCCAATACCGGAATCGCGCGCTCGGGTTCAAAGTATTTATCCATAACCATAAGATAACCGATACAGAAAAGATCATGGGCGGGAACGGCATCAAGATCCAAATCATCCAGGGATTTTTCGAAAATAAAATCCGCATACCGCGCTGCATTGTCCTTCCCTTCTATTTCCCAGCCTATTGCGTTTATAACCGCGGCTTTTATATCAAGCGGGTATTCGGGATCCGACAGATACTTTATTGTTTCTGAATCAATATTTGTCATTTCGCTTGCTTTTGCTACGACGTCGATATCAAGATACGCGGTATAGAATTTTGTCGACGTAATGGGTGAATCGGCGAAGCTTATCGCCGGGGACATCAACGAAATTGCGATTGCGATAATTATCACAAGACATAGTTTTTTCTTCACAATCACAGCCTCCTGTACTTAAAATCATCATTGACATGATTTTTGACTTTTTCAAATAGAAATAAGTTCCATAACGGTATTATTGCTTTTCTAAAAATATGGCTCTTAATGCTTTAATCCGATTCATTTCCGCTGCTTTTTCAGACAAGATTTCCGGCATAATAATAAAAGCCGCAATCCATGATTGCATGGAAACGGCTTTCTGTTCCGGGTAATGCTGCGGCAGGTTTATCTGCTCCTGTACATCATTTCTGCATATTTAATTATGTTTTCACCCAATATCCTTGCCTGCCTCAGCCTTTTTTCCTGCTTTAAAATGTCACCGGGTTTGTCCGCTCTCGCGGATAAGCCGTTAATTTCGCAAGGGACACAGAGAGCTCCCATTGATAAATAATAATTATGTATGATTGATAACACAAGACTTTGTCCTCCGCCTTCTCCTCTCCCAACAGCAATGGCTCCTCCAAGTTTTCCGGCCAATAATTTTCTGTCTATGAAAACAAAGCTTCTGTCAAACAGGGCTTTAAGCTGCGCCGTTACATTCCGGTAATACGCAGGAGACCCTATAACCACGGCATCACACTCTTCAAATTCACTTATTAGAAATTCCATATCATCGCCTTTAATTACGCATGTACCAGTCTCTTTACATGTTTCACAACCTGTACAGGGTTTTATCGTTTTACTGCTTAGAAAAAACTCCGTTACTTCCCATCCTTTTTCGTAAAAAGGTTTAAGTGCCTCTCTTACCAGAATTTCTGTGTTCCCGTCTTTCCTCGGACTGCCTGATATTCCTATAACTTTCATATATCCTGCGCCTCCGGTGTTAAATTATTTCGCGATCTTCCATGACACGCTGCATATCCTTTTTCGGGAACATTGCAATAAAAAATAAAGATACGAATGATGCAAACAACCCTGCAAAAAAGGCGGGAACACTTTTAAGTCCACGGTTTTTCGCCATGTTCATTGCTATAAGTGCCGGGATTAGGTTGAAAATCAAGCCCATAAATATAACAGGAATAAATGACAAAACAAAAAGCTTAAATCCACCGTTTCTAAAAACATATGTAGAATCAACCATAATAAAAACCTCGCTTTTTTTATTTAATTATACAATAGACCCCAAAATATACAATACGTTTTGTATGGATATACAAGCGAGGATTTCACAAAAAATCTTATTAATTGAACAGCATAAATAAAAAAGCCTCAAGCATTATACTTGAGACGAAAGAAACCCCGGCATCACTCAAACAATTAATAATACTTTTTTGAGCCCATGAGTTCCTGTACCTGACGCAAAGCTTCACCGAACCGCTGAAAATGAACAACTTCGCGTTCCCGTAAAAATCTTAATGGGTCTTTTACATCAGGATCGTCAGTCAGTCTAATCAGGTTTTCGTATGTTGCGCGCGCTTTCTGTTCAGCGGCAAGGTCTTCCACCAAATCCGCTATAATGTCACCCTTGGATTGAATATATGCCGCCGTAAAAGGAGTTCCTGAGGCACTTATGGGATAAACGGCGTTATCGTGATCGGTATAAAATGCTCCGAGCCCTGCTTTTTCCATAACATCGGCCGGTACTCCTTTTGTAAGCTGGTGAACCATTGTTCCAACCATTTCAAGGTGCGCCAGTTCCTCCGTACCAATATCGTTTAATATTGCCCGTGTTTCTTTTGTAGGCATGTGAAACCGCTGGCTCAGATAACGAAGAGAAGCGGCAAGTTCTCCGTCAGGTCCGCCGTATTGCGAGATTATATATTTTGCCATTCGGGGGTCGCATTTTTTTATGTTAATCGGGTATTCGAGTTTTTTATCATAATACCACATAGCTAAGCCTCCTTTGCCCAAGGCCACGGATCATCAATCCACTGCCAGCACCGGGGATTAGGCAGGAATCTCTGATTAATCGGACCATATTTTTCTTCATATTGCTTTCGCAGTTTTTCCGATTCTATGTAACAGGTTCGGAAGTCATTAAGCGCATTTGCGTCGGATGGATGTGTATCAAGGAATAGACCTAAGTCAATCATGCAAAAATCATAGGCCATAATTTGTTCTAAAAGTTTTTGGCGTTCATCCATATATCATCGCTCCTTTCTAAAAATTATTTGCCGGGATAAGGCCGATATAGTTCCGGAAAAACAGTGCCTTTGCTAAGTGCTTCCATTGGAGGCATAATTTCTTTAAAAATCTGGTACGGGGTATATGTTTGGCCGAGCTGAGGATTATCGGGCATTACCGGGATGCCGATGCTTTGTCCTGAGCAGCAGTTGCCGGAAAAAATCAAGGTTTCTTTTTCTTTCATATAGATTCACCTTTCTTTTATCAGAATCATAGTACATCCTATGATATTTACATAAATAAGGTGACGTAATAAACGGACAAAATAGACAATGGACGAAATGCGTTTCAAGGTTGAATTATTCGGAGAAGATAAGATTTTGGGAGCAGTTATTTTAATGATTAATAAAATAAGTGATGATTGGCAGATTCCAGTTATATCAGCCATCAAGCAATTTTATAAACTCTTCCTCGTTTATTATTTTTATGTCATATCCTTCATCTATCAGTTGATAAGCCTTTTTTTCCTTGCTGCTTAAGCCGTCGTCCCCGACAATGCTCTTATCCTGAACGCCGACAACCAGAAAGTCGGTATTTTTTGAAACACCGCTTTTTAGTACAGCTCCCGTATTTGCTGCTTTCTGCATGGCTGTTCTTCGATCCATGGTACGCAGTTCACCTGTAAAAACGATATTTTTTCCAAAGAAAGGATGCATTTCATTAAAAGATTCGACAGCAGCGGCAATTTCGGAAACAGAAACACTTTCAAAGCGTTTATATCTTTTACGCTCTCTGAATGATATCTGATGTTCCAGATCTTTAAATTCTTCCGGTTTAATACTTGAATAAGCTTTTATAAAATTTTCAAACGATTTATTTCCGCATCTTTTAACTGTTTCTATAACAAGTTGGGCACATGCTTTTGCATCACATAAAGCATTATGGTGATTATTTAGTTCAATGCCGAAATATCTGGTCCGCTCTTTAAGGGATTTGCCGACATTTTTGCAGGCTTTCTCGCTGATATGAATACTGCAGAAATATTTAAAATCGGGAATATCCAGGCCATACTCAATCAGGCAGTTTTTCAGAACGGACATATCAAATTTTGCGTTATGAGCTATAACATAGTTCTCTTCAAAGTATGAATTGATTTGAGCCCAGACTTCGGGAAACTTAGGTGATAGTTTTACATCTTCATAAGTAATCCCATGAACGGCAACGCATCTTCTGTCAAATTTCCCGGACGGCGGACAAATAAGAAAATACTTTGATTCCACAATCTCCAAATTTCTTACTGCAGCAATGCCAAGGGCGCAAGCACTGTTCAGGTTATAGTTTGCAATTTCAAAATCAATGGCAATAAAATCAAAGCTCATAGTAATTTTACCTTATATATCACTAACCTTTTATCTAATTTCTACTTTATAATTATACAACACTATATTGTGACAACAAACCCTTTAAAGAAATTGATAATAACTTTTATATAAAACGCTGAAGGCATTAATATGAGTGATATAGGGAAGATGCTGCGATTTTGCTTTATGGACAAAATGGATGAAATGCTTGCAATTCGTACAATGAATTTAGAGTGTTGAAAAATAGGTAAAATAAAAAGCAGCATATATTGCTGCTTGAATATATCCGGAGTAACCGCGAGGGAAAACCCCCATTCGTCATTTACCCCTGACGAATCTTTTCACCACCAGCCTACTGCAGGGGAACAACCAAGGCGGTTAGGGTCGGTCTCATAAGAGTTTTAAGAAGCTTTTTCATTTGACCACCACCTTTAGAGAAAAATTCTCCGACCGGATATGATTATATTACTGTGAAATACGATTATAGTCAATTATTTCATACAACGAAAATAATACGCCAAAAACAGCAGGGTAAAGTGGATTTATAATAAGACTTAAAAGAAACAATATTAATGCGCATTTAACCTGGAAATGATGCGAAAAGCGTAAAATTATGTTGTAGACAGCCAATTCATGTTATGTTATTATGATTGAAAAAAACAGATTCAAAGTAATTTTAAATAAAAGAGGTATTGGATATGAAGCTTGTATATAAAGGAAAAACGAAAGATGTATATGATCTCGAAAACGGAAATTATCTTCTTAAATTCAAGGATGACGTTACGGGGGAAAACGGAGTGTTTGACCCGGGCGCGAACCAGGTTGGCCTTACAATAGAAGGTGCCGGAAAAGCAGGTTTAAGGCTTACGGAGCACTTTTTCAAAGTACTCAGGGATAAAGGAATTCCAACCCATTATATCGATTCAAACATTGATGAAGCGACAATGACCGTGAAACCTGCCAAACCGTTCGGAAAAGGGCTTGAGGTTATCTGCCGCTACAGGGCCGTAGGAAGCTTTTATCGCCGCTATGGTTCATATGTTAATGAAGGCGAGCCTCTTGATTGTTTTATTGAAATGACGCTTAAGGATGATGAACGAAATGACCCGCCGATATCGGAGGATGCTCTTGATATGCTCGGCATAATGAAAAAAAGTGAGTATCAGACAATTAAGGAACTCGCAAAAAGAATAGGGAACATAATTAAGGATGAACTGCAGAAGATAAATATAGAGTTATATGATATAAAATTTGAATTCGGGAAGATAGGGGAAGATGAAATCGTTCTTATCGACGAAATTTCCGGCGGCAATATGAGAGCGTATAAAAACGGTGAGTATATAGATCCGCTGATGCTTGAAAAACTTGTTTTAGAATCTAACTAGCCCCGTTCATTCCTTGACAAAATAAAAGCTATCGGCTAATATTTGTATTACGAGATTAACATATACCCGCGATGAACAGCGGATATCGAATAAATTGATATAAGGCAATGATGGAGAGAAGTAGGCACTAAAGCCCGCCAGAGAGTATGCGCCTTGGCTGCGAGCGCATTCGGTAACTTTAGCGCTGAAGGTCGCTCCGGAGCCGCACGGCTGAAGTCAGTAGGCTGTGCCGGGTGGAATCCGATATCGTTCCCTGAGTTGCCGGTAAGGAATTTTGGTGGTACCGCGGAGGAATGCCCCTTCGTCCAATAATTGGATGAAGGGGTTTTTTAACAGGAGTGAGTGAATTTGAATACATTACTGAAAATATTATCAATTGCTTTATTTGTGATTGGCGCTTTTATCTTTTACGGCGCAGGTCAAATTAATAAAATAATAAAAAAGAAAAACGGAGAAGAAAACAGTGAAAACAACGGCGAAAACAATCAAAAGATACTGAATATAAAAACTCTCGGGGCATGTTTTGTTATCGCAGGAGCGCTTATGATACTTGTCGCTTTCAGATGACAATGATATCGCAGTACGTATAAAAGAACATATTTAATATGAAATAAATTGCTTTGCAATAGAAAAACATGGTTCATGGAGGAATGATTATGATTAAAGAGAATATACCAAAAAATTATGATCCGAAGGATGTAGAAAAACGGCTGTATGATTTCTGGATGGAGAAGGATTATTTCCACCCAGAAATAGACAGGAGCAAAGAGCCGTTTACAATAGTGATACCCCCGCCGAATATAACCGGACAGCTTCATATGGGGCATGCTCTTAACAATACGATACAGGATATAATCATACGGTTTAAAAGAATGCAGGGGTATTGCACGCTTTGGCTTCCGGGCACCGATCATGCAAGCATTGCAACGGAACTTAAAATAGTCGAAAAACTCAGGGAGGAAGGCTTAACGAAGGAAGAGCTCGGCCGCGAGAAATTCCTTGAACGCGCGTGGAAATGGAAAGAACAGTACGGCGGAAGGATTGTCGAGCAGCTAAAAAGGCTTGGAAGCTCCTGCGACTGGAAGCGTGAGAGATTCACAATGGATGAAAAACTGTCGGAAGCCGTTATTGAAGTATTTGTACGCCTTTACGAAAAAGGTTTGATATACCGCGGCGAAAGGATAATAAACTGGTGTCCGTGCTGTCTTACGTCGATTTCCGATACTGAAGTCGAATACGAGGAGCAGGGAGGGCATTTCTGGCATATACGGTACCCGATTAAGGATTCCGATGAATATGTTGTAGTCGCAACGACGCGTCCGGAAACAATGCTTGGCGATACTGCGGTTGCCGTTCATCCCGACGATGAAAGATACTCTCATTTGGTAGGGAAAACTGTGATCCTGCCGTTAATGAACAGGGAAATTCCCGTTATTGCGGATACTTATGTCGATATGGAATTCGGTACCGGCGTTGTCAAAATTACTCCGGCCCACGATCCGAATGACTTTGAAGTAGGGTTAAGGCATGATCTTCCCGTTATTGATATTATGAACGATGACGCGACAATGAACTCAAATGCGGGTATTTATGAAGGGCTTGACCGTTACCAGGCGCGGAAAAAGGTTGTGGAGGATCTTGAAAAGCATGGTTTGCTTGAGAAAGTCGAACCGCACAGTCATAATGTCGGAACGTGTTACCGGTGCAATACCGTTATAGAGCCGAAAGTTTCGCTGCAGTGGTTTGTAAAAATGAAACCGCTGTCAATTCCCGCAATTGATATCGTTAAAAGCGGAGCGGTGAAGTTTGTTCCCGAACGCTTCGCAAAAATATACTATAACTGGATGGAAAACGTGCAGGATTGGTGTATTTCCCGTCAGCTCTGGTGGGGGCACCGTATCCCGGCATGGTACTGCCAGGACTGCGGCCATATGCAGGTGGCAAGAAAGGCGCCTGAGCGCTGTGAAAAATGCAATAGCCTAAATCTCAAGCAGGACGAGGATGTTCTGGACACATGGTTCAGTTCCGCGCTGTGGCCGTTTTCAACGCTCGGTTGGCCGGAAAAAACCGACGATTTGGACTATTTTTACCCGACGAACGTCCTTGTTACCGCTTACGATATTATTTTCTTCTGGGTTGCGCGCATGATTTTCTCAGGCATGGAGCATATGAAAAAGGAACCGTTCAAATACGTTCTTATCCATGGACTGGTCCGCGACGCGCTCGGGAGAAAAATGAGCAAATCGTTGGGTAATGGCATTGATCCTCTTGATGTTATTGAAAATTACGGAACCGACGCACTGCGGTATGCCCTTACTGTCGGAACTTCCCCGGGAAATGATCTGCGCTTCTCCGAAGAAAAGCTTGAGTCGAGCAGGAACTTTGCGAATAAAATATGGAATGCATTCCGCTTTACGATGATGAATTTTGATGAAGACGTCGATTTCTCGAAAGTGGATGCCGGATTGTTTACGCTTGCCGACCGCTGGATACTGAGCCGCGTTAACACGGTTGCAAAGGAAGTAACCGAGAATCTCGAAAAATTCGAGCTCGGTATCGGCCTGCAGAAGATATATGAATTTATTTGGGAAGAATTCTGCGACTGGTACATCGAGCTTGTCAAGCCGAGACTTTTCAACCGTGAGGCGCCCGGAAGGCTTGAAGCATTGTATGTGCTGAACGAAGTTTTAAAAATATCAATGAAACTTCTGCACCCGTTTATGCCGTTTATAACCGAAGAAATTTACAGGCATTTGCATACTGACGATGAAAGCGTTATGATCTCCGAGTGGCCGGTTTACAGGCAGGAATGGAATGATCCCGTATCCGAGAGAAAAATGTCGGTAATAATGGAAGCGGTAAGGAGTATCCGCAATATCCGGGCCGAAATGAAAGTTCCGGTCACAAGGAAGATAAAAGTATTATTTGTTATTGAAGATGAAGAACTTGGAACAATTTTCAGGAATGAAGAGTCTACATTTATGAGGCTTGCCGGTGTATCGGAGTTCAGTATATCAAGGGACAAGTCCGGTGTGCCGGGTGACGCGGTATCAAGCGTTATAAGCGGGGTTGAAATATTCATTCCGCTTGAGGACCTTATTGATTTTGAAAAAGAGATGGAAAGACTTAATAAGGAAAAAGAGAATCTGGAGAGAGAATTGGAGAGAGTTAACGGGAAACTCGGCAATGAGAATTTTGTTTCGAAAGCTCCTGCGCAGGTAGTTGAAGCTGAACGCGAAAAACAGAAAAAATACAGCGAATTGTATGAAAAGGTAATTGAAAGAATCAACTTCATTAAGAGCAAAATGTAATGCGCCGAAACGGTTTATAAAGAGAAGTCTGCCGTTTTCTCCTTGCTCGGTGCGATAATAAAAGCGGCAGAAGCGGGGAACTTTTTGGTCAAAAATTATATTATAATCGGAAACGTATGTGTTATAATAACGTGGAGGAAAGTGTCCGCCGCCTTTAGTGGCGGCGGATATCTACCGCCAAAACCGGGCGCAAGGTATAATTCTCCCGCCTCGTAACAACCGGCTGGAAGTTGAATATCATTACTTTTAAGGCAGGGAAAAGAATGCAGAAAAAAACAAAGATAGCATTAATTATATTATGCTCAACGATAATCGTTTTGTCCGGCGTTTTGATACTAATCATAAGACCATCGGGAAATGAACCCACTGAAACTGTTTCTACAGATGAACCGATAGATGATATTACTCCGACTCCCGAACCGCCGGTTATCAGCGAACCGGATGAGGAAACAGTCCAGGATCCTGAACCCGTAGGGCTCACGAATGGTCAGAGATATTACAAGGATCTTGTTGCCGAAGGGAGCAGAAATATATTATTAATCGGCCAGGACGCCGTATACCATGCTTATGATACTATAATTGTAGTTAGCCTCGATGAAAAGAATAAAGAAATAAAACTTATCAATTTCCCGAGAGACGCTTACATTGATTATAATGATAAAATTTTAAACCAACTGAAAGAAGCTGATCCCGAAAAAGCGAAGGATAACAGCATTCAGAAAATGAATGCTGCGCACGCGATAGCGATAAGCATACTGTATAAATACGAAACCGGCGGGAAGTTCGGCAAAGTAACGTACATGAATTTCTGGGCGGATCTTCTTGAAGAGATATTCGGGATCACAATTGATGATTACATTATTATACGGACCGAAGGTTTCCGTGAGATTGTTGATGCGTTCGGAGGCGTTTACGTTGATGTCCCAATATACATGCATTATGAAGATCCGTTTCAAAACCTGTATATCCACCTTGAACCGGGGTATCAGCTTTTAAACGGCGAACAGGCCGAAGGTTTTGTAAGGTTCAGGCAGGGATATACGCCTGAAGGTGAGTTTAAAACGTATTCGGTTTATTTCCGCCAGAAGAACCAGAATGCGTTCTTAAAAGCTTTTTATGAGCAGCATGTTAACCTTAAAAACCTTGGTAAACTTAATGATATTGTGGAGATAGTGAAAAAGAACGTCAGGACAAGTGTTAATGAATGGTCCGAAATAGTAGAGTACTCAAAACTTGCGCAGAAGGTGTTAACCGGTAACTACAAGTATTCCGCGACAATAGTTGAATGCGAGGAAAACCCCCGGCTTATAAACGGTATTTCTTACGAGATCCTTAAAACGAAGTAATTGAAGTTTTGAATAGGCTGCCTGAAAAGGTTTCTGCATTAAGCGCAGTCAGTCATAATTTGCACGGAAGATTAGGCATCGTGAATATCGATGCCTTTTTGTGTCTGAATATAAAAAAGAATTCGGTCGTTCATTTGAAAAAGTGTATTATTATTTATCGTATTTTCATATATATAATATATGCGGACATAGAATAGTAAATATCATACGCATAGGTTTTATTCCTTTATAAAGGCTCTTCCGTAAGCCGATTGCGGTTTAAACTTCGATTTTTTGCCTGCGAAAAATTTACATAAAAAAAGTTGTTTTTAGGTGCTTGACAAACGATAAATGGCGTGATAATATATAAAAGCTGTCGCCGATAAAGGGCTCAAACAGCGTGGTACAAGCGTGATTGAGGGAAAGGTCGGCGGTAGTGCCGGTGGGTAACCGGG
>Ga0134100_1000641_pt1 | contig 39528 bp, 41 predicted proteins | sample 11_taG_2_FD_94444 | JGI IMG/M metagenome (GOLD analysis project Ga0134100, IMG submission 94444) | Switchgrass degrading microbial communities from high solid loading bioreactors in New Hampshire, USA - 11_42_5_180_A3 metaG | ecosystem: Engineered > Bioreactor > Semi-continuous > Anaerobic >...
CTTACAGAGGAAATACAGATAACAACAGAAGCATTATCCAATGCATATGATAAAAAATACAGGAGGCTTAACAATGTGTAACTTTAAAACTATTTCAAAGAGATTTTATTTTGAAGAAAGACGACTCTTACATTATATTAGTGTTCGTAATAACCTTGTTAAGAGATGGCATAAATCAGATTCAATTAAGCTATCTATTTATTAATAATTCTGATAATCTCCCTAATTCCCTTTTCTGCAAGTGCTAATAGTTGTAATAACTGTTCTCTTGAAAACGGAGTTATTTCTGCAGTACCCTGTATTTCTACAAATTTTCCAGACTCTGTCATTATAATATTCATATCAACTTCCGCTACTGAGTCTTCAGCATAACACAGATCCAGTCTGGGTTCTCCTGCAACAATACCTACACTGATAGCTGCAATAGTTTCTTTAATTGGATTTTCAGCAATCATTCCTGTATGCATGGCCCTTGTAATTGCTTCTCTTAAAGCTATATATCCACCGGTAATAGATGCTGTTCTTGTTCCTCCATCTGCTTCAATTACATCACAGTCTATCCATATTGTTCTTTCACCAAGTTTTTCAAGATCAACAACAGATCTCAATGACCTTCCAATAAGTCTCTGAATTTCGTGAGTTCTACCACCAATTCTACCTGCCGAAGACTCTCTAATCATTCTGGTTGGTGTTGAACGAGGAAGCATTCCGTATTCCGCTGTTATCCATCCTCTTCTCTGGTCTTTTAAGAAGGGTGGAACTTTATTTTCTATGGAAGCAGTACATATAACTCTGGTATGACCCAGCTCAATCAGAACAGAGCCATCAGCATTTTTGACAAATTCTTTAATAATCTTTATACTTCTCATTTCATCATTTTTTCTTCCATCAGATCTCATTTTTCTCCCTCAAGCAATATTTTGAATATATTTTTTATTTCATGGTTTAAGAAAATTTCACCGATTTTTTTAAATCTATCAGGTGCATCTGTTACATAAAATATTTGAGAGCCAGAATCAGATTTTGTATTGATCAATCCATTATTTGATAATATCAGTTTTGTTTCCTGAGCTATTTCTTCAGCAGAATCAACAAGCTTAATTCCATCCATATATTTTTGAATAGCTCTTTTAAGCAATGGATAGTGAGTACATCCAAGAATTAAAGTGTCAATCCCGCTATTTTTAAAATCCTTAAGATATCTTTCTACGACTAAATCAGTAATTATACCCTCTAGGATTCCTTCTTCAACCAATGGTACAAACAATGGACAGGCTTTTGAAATAACAACTATTTTTGGATTTAATGACTTTATTTTTTTGGTATAAGCTTCACTCTGAATTGTTGCTTCAGTTCCTATAATCCCAATTTTCTCATTTCTTGTAGTTTTTAATGCTGCTCTAACACCAGGTTCAATCACTCCAATAACAGGGATTGGTAATCTCTTTTTTAAAACTTCAAGACTTAAAGAAGAAGATGTATTACATGCTATAACGAGCATTTTTATCTGTTTTCTAAAGAGAAAGTCTGCACATTCAATAGAGTATCTTACAACAGTTTCAGCTGATCTAATTCCATAAGGAACTCTTGCTGTATCTCCAAGATAGATTAAATCTTCATTTGGAAGTAATTTGGCTATCTCCTTTAATACAGTTAATCCTCCAACACCAGAATCAAAAATACCAATAGGCCTTCGTTGCATTAACCCTCCTCCATTATTTCTTTGAAAGATGATTGTAGGGAAATATGACCTGACAAAGTTTCAACTTCTTTGCCATCGATAAGGATCTTTATATCATCTATCCATACAAAATTCTCTTTTAATGTCCTATAAAGGGATTTGAGTATGAAATATTCTTCACGCATGCTTTGAGGAGATGCAAAATTTTTTGAAAAATCTATATAAATTGTATTTTCTTTGTCTCTATATAATCCAAAAACTTTTGATTCTTTAAATGGTGCAGGTAGTTCTATTAAAAAAATTTCTAAAATTTTTTCAATGTTTTTTAGTTCAGATTCATTTTCTTTAAAATAAACTTCTTTACTTATTAAAAAATTTGAAGAAGGTATATATATTTTAAAGCTTTCTGTAGTTTGTTCGGGTTTATTTGGTTCAATAAAACGTGGTTCATCAGGCTTTTGAAATGAAAAATAAACTATAATCGATATAGTAATAGTTATTAATATAATAGAAATAGTTAGAATAAGTTTTTTATTCATCGTTAGCCTTATCTGATCTAGCTTTTTGTTTTAAATTTTGTTCAATTGTCTGAACAAATACATCTGTAATTTTATTTAAATAATCTTTATCAAAAATTAATGCCCTTTTAGGAATTTCTATCATTAAAGCAGGCACAGAGGATTCTTTAAGGACAGTTGCTGGTAGTTTTTCTTGATAGAGTGGTTCGGAAAAAGATTCTTTTAGTTTATTGATGAAAATTTTTATTGCCTTATTTTCATTTAGTAAAATTTTTGATAACTTTTCTTTTGAGATATTTTTCTTTGCTGGAGAAGTATAAATAATAAAGGATTCTGCACTTGATAAGTGAATACTTAAAAATAATAAAGGTTTTAATCTATTTTCAATTTTTATTCTTTCTCTCAATGATACTTCTTCATCAGAAGCTCTTGTAAGAACAGTTATTATTCCTTTCTGCGTTAGCTTTGACGCTAGTTCTTTTGCAATATATAAAACTATATCCTTTTCATTCTTATCTTTGAACTGTATTCCTGTGTCTTTTCCACCATGTCCTGGATCAATTAATATGGATGCCATTTTAACTTTTTCTTCTGCGGGTTGTTCCTCAAAATAGGCATCTATTACCAGTCTTAAAGGATCTTCATATTTTAAAACTTTTATCTGTTGAATTTTTGATGTTTCAATAATAAAAGAATTAAGATTCTGCCTAACAGTTTTTAGGTCTTTTATTCTATCCTGCATAGACAGAAGTCTTCCTTCAAATTCAATTTCAAAAGACTCTGGAAAAGTAAGTTTTATCTTACCATTGTTTAGCAGATTTACATTAATTGAATGGATAATTTCAGGTTTTTCACATATAAAAACAAATCTATAAAAATTTTGATGTTTTCCTACTCTTAAAGTTACTTTCAAGACATCATCTTGAGCATAAACAGTAGTGGATAAAACAAAAAAAATCAGACATATTGTTTTTTTTATCATTTATCAGACTTCGGTGTTTTCAAATACTTTATTCCTGTAAAGGTTATAATTAAAGCAAATATTATTCTTAAATAGGCATCTGAAAGTGCATGGGCGATGTTAGAACCAACATAGGTACCAATGATTATCCCGGCAACTAATCCAGGGAGTAGTTCCTTAATAACATTGCCAAGTCTGAAATGAGTGTAAGCACCAACAATTCCTGCAGGAACCATACATAAAAGAGAGGTTCCCTGTGCAATATGCTGTCCGTAGTTCAATATTAAAACAAGCGCTGGAACCATAACACTTCCTCCTCCAACTCCCATCATTCCAGCAAGAAAACCAGCAAAAACTCCTATAGCAAGCAGAATAATAACTTTAAGAATTCCTGTAATTTCAAAATGATATAAGTGTGCAAGATATGGTTTTGCAATAAGTATTAATGATGCAAATATAAGAAATGCTCCAAAAGCCCTTTTAAGTTTCCATTCTGGTAAACTGTGTGCAAATCTTGCACCTGTCCTTGCAGTAAAAATTGCTGTTACAGCGAGAATTAAAGATCCTATAACATCAACAGAGCCTCTCATACCATACGTAACTGCTCCTGTAATACCGGTGAAGACAAGAGCAAATAGGCTTGTGCCATGAGCTCTATGTTGAGTAATTTTAAACACTCCAACCATGAGCGGAATCATAACAACACCGCCACCAAGGCCTACAAGACCACCAAAGCAACCTGCTAAAAGTCCTATCCAGAGAGAATTTATTAACTGATTTTTCACAATCAAAAAATTTAATATTTATAAAATTAAAATGTCAAACTACTTTTTCTGCTGAAGCTCGAATGCTTTCTTAGAAGTCTCAGCAGCAGCTTGAGCTCTCATTGTAGCAGTCTCAGATTCTCTTACTGCTTCTTCTGACTTTTTTAAAGCTTCTTTTGCTGTCCAGTTAACAGAATCAACCTTAGAATCAACTGTTTTAATATCTTGTTTTAGAGTTGAAATTTCTTTATTCATATTTTCAAGCTGTTTTTCAATTTTATCAAGTCTATTGTTAACTGGATCAATCTCTTCTTTTACATAGTCTTTTGTTGCGCACCCACTTAGAAAAATACAAAGTGCTCCAGTGATGATTAAAATTTTTTTCATCAGTAAACCTCCTCCTTAAGATTTTAATTTTGTTTTTATCACAAAAATTAAGAAAAAGTAAAGGGAAAATAATATAATAAAACTGATGAAAAAGTTTTCAGTTAGTATTTTAATTGTATTAGTAGCCTTAATTTTATGGCCTTCTTATGCCTACAGTCTTGAAAGTATTGATATGGAAATCCAGAAAAATAGTAATTCCCTAATTGTTAAAGCTAGTATTATTCCCTCCCAGGAGTTTGTTGAAGATTTTAAAAATGGCCTGAGTAAGAATATATTCATATTAATAGAGCTTTATAGAAAATGGTCAATTATTCCTGATGAGTTTATTAGTGGTGTCCAGATACAGCGAATTTTGATTTCTGATCCTATAAAAGATGAATTTATTGTACAAAACGTAGAAGAACAAAAGTTAATTGAAAAAAGATTTAAAAGCTGGAAAGAAGCACTGGATTGGGCTTTAAAAATTGAACCTGTAAAAATTGTTGACATCCGTAATCTTGAAAGAGGTAAATATTACATAAAAATTACTGTTGAATCTAATATAAAAAAACTTCCTGCAGTTCTTGAACATATTTTATTTTTCATACCAACATACGACAAAAAAATAACAAAAAAGTCAGGGAACTTTAGATTACCATGAAAGAGAAAGCTAAAAAATATTTTTTCCCGGTTTTCCTTGTAGCATTACTTTTTCTTGTACTTGCCTTTGAAATATATCTTTTAAGGTTACCACCTGAAGAGATTCCAACAAGATTTATAATTGTTTCACTTTTTGTAATCAATATCATTTCACTTATAACTCTTGTTTTTTTTGTTATAAGAAGTATTTTCAAGCTCTATCTTGAAAGACATAGAAGAGTTCCTGGCTACAGATTCAGGATGAAAATTGTAACAGTTTTTGTAGGATTAGTATTAATTCCATCTGCACTTTTATTTGTTGCATTCAGCGGTGTTCTGGAAAACTCTATAGAGAAAATTTTTTCTAAATCAAATAGACAAGTATTATCCAAAGCTGTTTCAACAGTTAAGGCTTTTTATGATTTTGAAAAGGAAAGACTGCTTCAAATTCTCGAGGATTACTCTAAAGGAAAGCTTAAAAATATTCCTCGTGACATCACGATTGAAAAGATAGAAACGCCTTCAAATCAAATGCCTGATGTTATAGTAAGTGCTTTTCAAGGTAAGAAGTCATCACAGATAATTTCTTCTCCAAATGGAGATACAATTATAGCAGCACTGCCTACAAGAAATGGTGTTTATGTGGCGAAATTTGTTATCCCTCTTGAAATAACCACAAAAGTTGAGGATCTTAAAGAAGACTATGAAGAGTATCTTAAAGTAGGTTCTTTAAGAAAAGCTGTTAAGACCAACTATCTTTATTTTCTCAGTTTTCTGAGCCTTATAATAATATTTTTAGCACTCTGGGCATCATTAAAAATATCCCAAGAGATAACTAATCCTTTAAAAGAGCTCGTTCAGGCAACTAATAGAGTTGCAAGTGGTGATTTTAAGGTAAAGATTCTCTCACAAAGCACTGATGAAATCGGAATACTCGTAAATTCATTTAATGAAATGACAGAAAAACTAAATCAGGCTTATATCGATCTTTCAGAGAGAAATATTTTGCTTGAAAGAATGTTTTCCAATATTACTTCTGGCATTATGTTTATTGGATACAATGGAAATATTTTTAAAATAAATAAAGCTGGCGAAGAGATACTTCAAGTTTCAGCTAATAAATTAGAAGGTAGACACTATACGGAAATTTTGAATTTTGTTGAATCTGATGAGTTAAAAGACTTTCTTACGAAGCTTTCGCAGGAAAAAATCTATGAGATTTCAAAAGATTTAAATATTAAAATCAAAGGTCAAATCAAAATGATAAAGGCGAGAATTGTTTCATTACGTGAATTCGAGAAAGATAAAGCTTCAGGCATTCTGGTTGTATTTGATGATATTACTGAGATTGTAAAAGCTCAGCAAGCAATTGCATGGGAAGAAGTGGCACGAAGACTTGCCCATGAAATAAAAAATCCTCTGACTCCAATTAAGCTTGCAACAGAGAGAATCATTAAAAAATGGAAAAACAAAGATAAAGACTTTGATATAGTGTTTGAAAAATCCACTCAAACAATCATCTCAGAAGTTGAATCACTTAAAAATCTTATCAATGCATTTCAGAAACTGGGCAAACTTCCTGAGATAAAAAAAGAACCGATAAATCCTGTTAGTTTAATCGAAGATGTTATTGAGCTTTACAGAGGTTATAGAGATGTGAAAATAAATCTTGTAATTGATGGAGATATAAAACCTGTTTTACTGGATTATCAGGAATTCAAAAGAGTTCTGATAAATATAATTGATAATGCAATAAAGGCAATGAATGCTAAAGGAGAGATAACAATATCTGTTAAACTAAATAGTAGTCTTTTTATAGAAGTTGCTGATACAGGACCGGGAGTTGCTGATGAGATAAAAGAAAAGTTATTTTTACCATACTTTTCAAAAACTAAAGATGGCACAGGTCTGGGGCTTACAATTGCAAGAAAAATTATCACAGAACATGGTGGGCATATATCAGTTATGGATAACAAACCATGTGGAACAATTTTTAAAATAGAGGTGCCTGCTTGAAAGGTAAGATTTTGGTTGTCGATGATGAATTAGGAATTCTTGAGACTGTAGCTGGAATATTAGAAGATGAAGGATACAGAACGCTTACAGCAAATGATGCAGAGACTGCTTTAAATATTCTTGAAAGAGAAGATATAGACCTTATTTTTCTTGATGTATGGCTACCTGGAATGAATGGAATTGAGGCAATAAAGAAAATAAAAGAGAAAAACGCTGATATTCCTGTAATTATGATTTCAGGACATGCAAATATTGAAGTTGCTGTTCAGGCTGTAAAGTTTGGAGCATTTGATTTTCTTGAAAAGCCTCTTTCAATGGAAAGAATTATTCTTACCACAGAAAGAGCATTGCAATTTAAAAACCTTGAAAAGGAAAATATAAATCTTCGTAAAACTATCACAAAAAGCTATGACCTTATAGGAAATTCTTTAACAATGCAAAATATAAAAGCTCAGATTGAAATGGTTGCAAAGGGAGATTCGAGAGTTCTAATACTTGGAGAAAGCGGAACAGGCAAAGAACTTGTGGCAAGAATGATTCATTCATTAAGCCTGAGAGCAAATGCACCTTTTATTGAAGTAAACTGTGCAGCAATTCCTCAGGAACTGATTGAGTCTGAACTTTTTGGGCATGAAAAAGGAGCTTTTACAGGTGCAATAGATAAAAAAATCGGAAAATTCGAACTTGCCAATGAAGGCACCCTTTTTCTTGATGAAATTGGTGATATGTCTTTACTTACTCAGGCAAAACTTCTGAGAGTAATTGAAACTCAAAAATTTCAGAGGGTTGGTGGAACAAGAGATATAACAGTGAATGTAAGGATTATTTCAGCAACTAACAAAGATCTTACGGAAGAAATAAAAAAAGGAAATTTTAGAGAAGATCTTTATTACAGGCTTAATGTCGTTCCAATTCATATACCTCCCTTACGAGAAAGAAAGGATGATATTCCTGAACTTGTCAATTATTTTATAGATGAATTCAGCAGGGGAAAGGGCTGGAGAAGAAAAAAGATTAACGATGATGCAATGAAAGTACTTCAAAGTTATACCTGGCCAGGAAATGTTAGAGAATTGAGAAATGCAGTGGAACGATTGATGATTATGACAGATTCTGAAATTATTGGAGTTTCAGATATGAAAAATATGGGAATAATACGAGAAAGTGCAAAAGAAGAAACTTATTTTTCTTTCAGCAGCTTAAGAGATGCAAGAGATGCATTCGAACGAGATTTTATTATAAAAAAGCTCAAGGAAAATAACTGGAATATGACAAAAACAGCAGAAATAATAGGGATTGAAAGAAGCAATCTTTATAAAAAAATAAAATCTCTTGGAATCAACCTGCCGAAAGAATTTTCAGAAAATTAAAAGGAGTGAAGAATGTTTACTGTTGTTATTGTTGGAAGGCCTAATGTTGGTAAATCAACACTCTTTAACAGAATGATTAAGTCTGATACTAAATTAAAAGCAATTACAGATAAATTTCCAGGAGTTACAAGGGATATAAACTACGGAGTTGCGAGATTTGATAATGCAGAATTTAATGTGGTTGATACAGGAGGATTTTTTCTTGAAGATAAAATTGAAGATATTATTCACAGGCAGATGCTTGAACAGATAGAAATGGTGATTTCCGATGCAGACCTGATAATTCATCTTCTTGATGGGAAAGAAGGCTTACTTCCAGATGACATTGAAACTGCAAGAAAGTTAAGGCAGACAGGTAAAAAAATTTTCTGGGTTGTCAATAAAATAGATGATCCCTCAAAACTAAACAGGATGTATGAGTTTTTTAGCATAGGAACTGATGAACTTATACCTGTTTCAGCTGTTACAGGTTACGGTTTTGAAGAACTCATTAATAAAATTATTGAGATAATTCCAGAAACTCCGCAAACAAAAAACTCTCAGGAATTTATTCCAAAGATAGCTATTGTTGGAAGGCCTAATGTTGGTAAATCAACAATTATAAATGCCTTGCTTGGCAAAAAAAGAATGATTGTTAGTCCAGTTCCTGGAACCACAAGAGATGCTGTTGATTCATTATGCACTTACTATGGGAAAAAATATTTAATAATAGATACAGGAGGAATAAAAAGGCTTTCTTATTACAAAAAAGACATCGAAGCATCAACTTTTGTTGAAAAACTATCATATTTTAAAGCGTTAAAAAGTATTCAAGAAGCTCATATATGCATTGTTGTTATGGACGCGGCAGATGGGATTGTTAATCAGGACCAGAAGATTGTCGGAATGGTGACAGAACAAAAAAAGGGGTTGATAATATTACTAAATAAATGGGATTTAATCCAACCAGAAGAACGAGATAGAAAAGTTCGATATTTTGCAGATGAAATAAAACGTAAGCTATGGTTTATTGATTATGCTCCATATTTGACTGTATCAGCAATAGATAAACGAAGACTTACAAAAATATTCCCGCTTATTGATCAGATTCTTGAGGAATACAAAAAAAGAGTATCAACCGCAGAATTGAATAAACTTTTTAATGAAAAATTAAAAGATGTAATCCTGCCATCCAGTGGAAAAGAACTGAAGTTTTACTATATAACTCAGGTTAGTATAGAGCCACCCACGTTTGTTGTTTTTGTGAACGATGACCTGGCAGTTAAGCAACATCATATTAAATTTCTTGAAAAACTCATCAGAGAAACTTTTAATTTTAAATTCACTCCAATAAATATAAAACTCAAAAAAAGAAAATAGCTTTTATGTTAAAATAGATAACTATGCAAAAAATTCTTGTTACGGGCAGTGCTGGTTTCATAGGATGGGCAACTTGCAGATTACTTTTAAATAAAGGTGCTACAGTCATTGGTATTGACAATTTAAATGACTACTATGATCCTAAAATTAAAGAGTTCAGACTCGCAGATCTTAAAACTTTTCAGAATTTTATTTTTTATAAAATAGATATTGAATTCTTTGAAATTTTAAAGAACATTTTTCAACTACATAAAATAGAAAGCGTTATAAATCTTGCTGCAAGAGCTGGGGTAAGAGCTTCAGTAGAAAATCCATGGGGATATCTTGATACAAATGTAAAGGGAACAATTAATCTTCTTGAATGTGTTAAGAATTATGGGGTTAAAACTTTTGTTCATGCTTCAACATCAAGCGTTTATGGTGATACAGATCAGATGCCTTTTAAAGTATCTGATAATACGGATAAGCCCCTTGCTCCATATCCTGCCTCTAAAAAATCTGCAGAGCTCTTCTGCTATAGCTATCACTATCTTTATGGTGTAAATACCATAATTCCACGATATTTTACTGTGTATGGGCCTTTTGGAAGACCGGATATGAGTATTTTTAGATTTATAAAAAAAATTGATGATGGAGAACCAATTACTGTATACGGGGATGGCAAACAAAAAAGGGATTTTACCTTTGTAGAAGATATAGCAGAGGCTACTGTATCATCTTTGAATCTGGAAGGTTATAAAATTTTTAATCTTGGCAATGATAATCCTGTTGAACTAATTTATGTAATAAATTTAATAGAAAAACTTCTTGGGAAAAAAGCACAAATTCAATGGCAACCAAGACATCCAGCAGATATTTACGCCACATGGGCAGATATACAGGAGGCAAAAAATTTTATTGGATGGTCACCAAAGGCTTCTATAGAAGAAGGGATAGAAAAAACAGTGCACTGGTTCAGGGAAAATAGAGAGTTATTAAAGAACATAAAGATATAAAGGAGGGAATGAAATGCAGAGGATTTTAGTAGCCCATGATGGTTCAAAAGCTTCTGATAAAGCATTGAGAAAGGCTCTCGAGATTGCTTTAAGCATGAATGCTTCTCTTACCGTGCTTGCTGTTGTTCCAGAGCTGTATCTTACAGAACTCTCTGATGCTGATAGACAGAGAATTACAGAAGTGCTCAAGAGAGAAACAGAGGAAAATATGGAAAGAATAAGAAAAGCTCTTTCAGGAAAGCCAATTGAGATTAAATTTCTTGTTAGAGAAGGAGATCCTGCTGAAAAAATCCTTGAAACAGCTCATAAAATGAAAGTTGATCTCATTGTTACAGGTTCTCATGGAAAGCATGGCACAAAAAAATTTTTAATTGGTAGTGTTTCTTCAAAGGTTGTTGAGTACTCCAAATTTCCTGTTCTTGTTGTTAAATAGCCGGAGAAAATATTTTTATTATTTTTTTATTGATTTTTTTATTCATATACTTACTTATCAACTGCTGTTTGTGTACTATTAGAATTGCTACCTTACTAATTATATTAATGTAGAGTTATAAAAAATAAAAATCCTCTAGAAAAATTATACGATGCTTCCTCAGCTAAGTTCCTGACAGGGCTACAAAATAAAAACACCTTTGATAAATGAATATAAAATTTTAAAACATGTATAGTAAAACTAAATGTTGCTGCATACACTTATATTTTTTAAAATACATGCTATTGCTAAAGTTTGAAATTTTTATCTGATAAGCTACGTCAATGAAACAACTGTTGCAGTATGATGGACAAATAGGTTACACTTTGATTATATAAAATCTAATAACGTTTTTAGGAGGAGCGCATGGATACAGCATTAGTAGAAAAAACACGTGGTATAGATACAAAAATTCTCCAGCTTGTTACTTTTACTTTAGGTGGCGAAGAATATGCTGTTGATATTCTAAAGGTTCAGGAAATAAATAGGATGAAAGAAATAACAAGAGTTCCAAATGCTCCTTACTATGTAGAAGGAGTTATAAATCTTCGTGGAAAAGTTATTCCAGTTTTAAGTTTAAGAAAAAAGTTTGGACTTCCTGAAGAAGAAGATACATCAAAACAGAGAATTATGATAATGGATATTCAGGGTGTAACAATAGGATTAATTGTTGATTCAGTTTCTGAAGTTTTACGAATTTCTACTGATATAGTTGAACCACCTCCTCCTATGACCTACTCTGTCAGCTCTGAATTTATCTGGGGGATTGCAAAGCTTGAAGATAGACTGATTATTTTACTTGACATGGACAGACTAATCGGCAAAGAAGAAAGCACAGAAATGGTTGAATCTGCAGAAAAAGCGGCTATTGAGAAATAAGTATCTTACTTAATGGTGATGTCCTCTACCACGCCAACAAGGCTTCATAAATTCATCACGGAATAGATATGTTTTACCGGTTGAAAGATTTTGAATCTCTCTGGCTATAAGAAAAATCTCCCCTTTTCTTGAGAAAAACTTTGCTCCACGAACAACAACTTCATCGCCTATGCTAATTTTTATTTTTTCCTGATCAAGATACCATGCTGGAGCTGTAACAATGCTATAAATTCTATCTTTTTTTAAAACTTCAATGACAACAGGCCCACGAATTCTCAGTACTATATCAACAACTTTACCTTGAATTAATATTTCAGTATTTGGATCATAACTTTCTTCCCAGCCTTGAGCATTTGCAAAGGCCGGTATGGATAGTATCAAAATTATTATAATTATTCTCATTGTCTTTATCTATTTATTTTACATAAAAAAGGGGCAGAAAGCCCCTTTTTTACCAGCATCCTTGTCCGCATCTATATCCGCCGTGACCCATTCTACCAAAACCATAACCATATCCAAATCCGTACTCATGAGCTTTTTTCTGAAGCTCTGTCTTAAGTTTTGCCATTTCCTGTCTTTTCTGAGAAATTGCATCCCAGTCAGGATTTTGTTGGGCAAAAAGCTGTGCAAGCTCTCCTCTAAGTTGTAGCATTTTCTGTCTAATCGGAGCAGTGTCATTGTAAAATTTTTGAGCTTTCTCAGGATCAACAGAACCATAAGCTGGGCAGTTATAACCATAACCTCCAGATCCTGGTCCTGCACCCTTCCATGCATATGATGTTGTAGCAATTAATCCAATAACAAATAGAGCAACTATAGCTATCATCATTGTTTTCTTCATTTCTATTCACCTCCTTTCATCGGTTGTTTTGTTATTCCAGATATAAATCAATTTACATGCCAGGTTTAAAAATGCTAGAAATTAATGATATCTATTAATATTTTTATTGAAAGATGTTATTATTTTTGCAAAAATTGCATCAATCTTTGCAAATTTTGCAAAGTTCGTTAGAAATACGAGCAAAGTCATCAATTGAAAGTTCCTCAGCTCTTTTCATTGGATCTATACCAATGTTTGAAAGAAACTCTTTTGATTCATCGATAATTGATATTAAGGAGTTGGAAAGCATTTTCCGTCTCTTACCAAAGGCTAATTTTATAACTCTAAAAAATAGCTTTTCATCAGTTACCTCTACAGGAGGCTTCTGTCTTCTGTCCAGCTTTATTACTGCTGATGAAACATCAGGTGGAGGTGAAAAATAAGTCGCAGGGATATAAAACTTGATCTCTGGCTCTGTAAGATATTGAGTAATAATGCTTAAAGCAGAGTATGCTTTTGTGGAAGGTTTTGCCACCAATCTTTCAGCAACTTCTTTCTGGATTGTCAGTGTCATGGATATAAGATTTTCTGCTTCAATAAGCCTGAAAATTAGAGGTTTAGTTATGTAGTATGGAATGTTAGCAACTACCTTAAATTGTCCTAGTTCTTCATAGTAAACTTTGAGAGCATCTTTATTAATTATCTTTAAATTTCTGGTTAATTCAAATCTTTCTCTTAAAATTTTATAGAGAATCGGATCAATCTCAATTGCAATAACTTCTCGTGCATTATTAAGGAGTAACTCCGTTAAATCACCCATTCCAGCACCAATCTCAACAACTATGTCTTCATGAGTCAGTTGTGCAACTTCTACTATTTTTTGAAGAATTTCTCTATTTCTCAGGAAATGTTGACCGAGTCTTTTACCCATGCCTAAGCTTTATGGAGTCTATTCTTATTTTAAGAGTCCTGTTTTTGTAATAAACTGTGATATTAGAAGGCATTGTTAACGAAAAATTGTCATCTGTTTGAATTTTGGTATATTTGTCATATGTTATTAAAACAGGTTCATTTTCAATGACAAAACTCTGTTTGACAGGCATAAAACCATTTTTATTTAAAACGATCTCTCTATCTTTATCTTTTAAAATAAAATTGTCTTCATTTTCAGTAACTTCGAAATCACCATCCCACCACATAAAACCTTTCCTTATACCGACAGTTAGTTGCTTTATTTTATCTTTTTCAACTCTCAAATTTGATGATACTTCTCCATCCTTTTCATAAAAATCTCCTGCTGGAAAACCAAGGTAATAAACACGAAGAAACGTTTCATTTTTATGGATTTTTAATGAAGCATCACCATTAAGAGAACTACCTTTAGTTTTGTAATCAAGACTTAAAGAACTTTCAAGAATAGCATAACTTTTCATCTTTTTAATAAAATCTTCCAGACTTGCAGCGTGAAACTCTTCAAGCATCACTGGTTTTTTCTCAGCACAACCAAAAGATACAAATAAAATAAAGCTAACTGCTAATAATCTCAATAAGTTCATTTATAGACCTCACCCCTTTGATTCTTAATCTGAAGGTATCTTTTAATCTTTCCATGTTACTTTTCGGAATAATTGCGACTTTCATGCCTATTCTTGATGCTTCTCTCAGTCGTATTTCTGTTTGCGATATTGCACGCACTTCTCCACTTAACCCAATCTCACCAAATACAACAACGCCTTCAGGTAAAGGGGTATCTCTGAAAGAAGACACGATTGCTGACACAACTGCTAAATCCTGAGAAGGCTCTGTAATTTTCAATCCACCAACGACATTTATAAATATATCTGCTCCCTGAAGATTCAGTCTGCCGCGCTTCTCAAGAACCGCAACAAGAAGGTTCACTCTCTGATAGTCAACGCCAATAAAGTTTCTTCTGGGCATGCCAAAATTTGATGGAGTAACCAATGCCTGTATTTCAGTAAGTATTGCTCTGGTACCTTCAATTGTTGCTGTAACCACAGAACCACTACTATTTGCATGCTCTGAAAGGAAAAGAAGTGAAGGGTTTGTAACTTCCTCAAGCCCCATCCCCGTCATTTCAAAAACACCAATTTCATTGGCAGGACCAAATCTATTTTTAACGCTACGAAGGATCCTATATGCATAACCTCTATCACCTTCAAAATAAAGAACTGTATCAACAAGATGCTCTAGAACTCTCGGGCCCGCAATTGCTCCTTCCTTAGTCACATGTCCAATGAGGAAGACAGGTACTGCAGTTGTTTTCGCTAGATGCATAAATTTAGTTGCAGACTCTCTTATCTGACTTACTGAACCAGGGGCCGAAACTGCATCTTCTGTATAAACTGTCTGAATTGAATCAATAATAATAGCTGCAAAATCATCCTGTCTGGCACATTCAATAATTCTCTCAACAGAAGTCTCGCTTAAAAGAAAAATATCTGGTAAATTTATTTTAAGTCTTTCTGCTCTTAGTTTGATCTGGGCAAGTGATTCCTCTGCAGATACATAAAGCACTTTCCCGAATTTGGCAATACTACTGGATGCCTGAAGCAGAAGAGTTGACTTTCCAATTCCAGGATCTCCACCAATCAAAATTAAAGAACCTTTAACAATACCACCTCCTAACACTCTATCAAGCTCTCCGATGCCAGTTGAAATTCTGTCTGTAACTGACAGTTCAACAGAACTTAATGATAAAGGTTGAGGTTTATCCATTGTGTTCAGCGTATGTTTCTTTTCTTCTTCAACAACTTCTTCTATAAAACTATTCCAGGCACCACAGTCAGGACACTTTCCAATCCATTTTGGAGAAGCATATCCGCAATTTTGACATTGAAAGACTCTTTTCAACTTTATCTTCATGAGTTAATGATAATTTATTTTAATTAGTTTTTACAAAAATTCAGGCTATCAAGACAATAAAATATTGCATGATTCAGTATAAGAGGATTTACAATAAAAACAATCTTATAAATAAATAATTGCCATAAGCATTGCACCTGTGATTGCACACATAATTAAAGCAGGAACAAGTACTGCTTTTATAAACTGTGCTTCTTCTTTCCCTCCAACTCCTATTGTAGCTGCAGCATTTGTAATTTTTGAAGGAGTAATTGCTGATGCTATACCTCCACCCACAGCATGAGCTGCATAAATCCACATGAAAATGTTTGATCCAACTGTTGCATGAGTTGCCTCCCACTGAATTTTTGCAAACAGAACATTTGATGCTGTCTCACTTCCACCAACAAATGCTCCAAACAAACCTAAAAAGGGTGCAGTAAATGGATAAGCTGAACCAAAAATATCTGCCAGAGTGGAGCCTATTATTATATCCATATTATACTGTCCAAAATACCGAGATTGAACAAGCCTCCCATCCACAACTTCCATTGCAGACCATGCCATAATAAATGCAACCGCGAAGAAAAGAGAATAAGCAAGAAATGGTCCCCAAATTCGTTTCATCCAGAGTTTAAAAATATTATTTAGTTGGGTAGTTGTTGGTTTCAGCATAAATATTGAAAAAATTGACACAACCATAATCCAGAACCAGACATTTCCAAAAATGTTTAAATCTTCTGTTTTGTCAGCGATAATCCTTACAACCTCTGTTTGTCCCAGAATATTTTCAAGTTTCATTTTTATAAATGGGATATTTACAATAAGAGAAATAATTATCAAAAGAATAAACGGCATACATGATTTAAAAACCTTTTTATTAAAGAATGATTTAGTGACTATTTCTTTATTGTTATTCTTTCGATAAATGATGTAAACCGCAAGCATTGTAATTAATCCTGAAACAATTCCTATTATCTCAACAGGAAGAATCCTGAAAATGCTGATAACCAGAGCAGAACCAGAAAGCACCAAACCTGCAATTAATGCTGCTGTCCAGTGTTTCTTTGCTGCCTCTTTGCCGCTAACAACTTTAAGCATCAAAAAGGCAAACATAACAGATATAACAGGTAAAAGAATCGTCACTTTTAACGTATAATCCCATATAAAATTATTGATATCTGTTATTCCTTCAGGTTTAATGCCGAAAGCCATGGCAACTTTACCTGGCAGTGTCAGTGGAATTGTAAAAAGAGAGAATGAAGTCATGGGTGCATAACATAGAACGCTCACTCCTATAGCTGCGATGGGAGTAAATCCAAGTAATAAAAAAATATGAGGAAACATTGCGGGAGTTACCATCCCAAGTGCTGTACTCAAAGAACCAAAACCCATTCCAATAAAAAGAGTCTGTTCTTCTTTGTTTCTTGCAATTCCTTTAACATATTCAATAATTTGTTTTAATGCTCCTGTTTCGTTCATTAAAAATATCAAAAACATCGTGAAAATAACAGCTAATGATATACCAAAAGCTTTAACAACTCCTGTAAGAGTAGCACCCAGTACAACATTCAAAGGAGTTTTAAAGTAATAAGTTGCTACAAGTACAGCAAAAAGCCAGCCTACAACAGAAACAAAACTTCCTGAACGATTAAAAATAAGTATACCAATGAGCACAAAAAAAATTGGAGAAAGGGCTAAAAAGAAATCAAATAAATTCATTTTGTCTTCTCCCTGTAACTATTTGAAAAAATTCGAAACTTGATAGTTTAAACTATTTTTTATAATAAAAATCAACCCATGTTATAATGCTTAGGTAAGAATTTAAGGGAGGATTTATGAATCGTACAATTCTAGCTATTTTAAAAATTCTTTCAAAAGAAAATAAGATAATAGGTTCAAAAGAAATTGCAAAACGGCTTAAAATGCACGGAATTAATCTTTCAGAAAGAACTGTCAGATATCATTTAAAAATTCTTGATGAAAGAGGGCTAACAAAGGCTTTTGGCAAAGAAGGTAGAATCATTACTGAAAAGGGCAGAAAAGAACTCGAAACTGCAAGCACAGTAGAAAAAATAGGTTTTATAATAAATAAAATTGAGACTTTAAGTTATTTATCTGATTTTAATATAAACGCTCTTACTGGCAGATTAATATTAAATATTACTTATATTCCTGAAAGCAAACTAAAAAAAGCTTTAAAGGTAATGGAAAATATTTTTCAATCGCCATATGTGATGAGTGATAAAATACTCTTTCTTGAAAGGAATAATGAATTCATTATTGTCCCAGAGGAACATGTATGTATAGGTACCGTATGCAGTGTTACTCTTAATGCGATATTGTTGAAGCATGGTATTCATATTATTTCAAAATTTGGTGGAGTCCTTGAAATAAGAGATGGGAAACCATACAGGTTCGGAGCTCTTATAAGTTATGATGGCACATCTCTTGATCCCCTGGAAATATTTATACGAGGAAAGATGACCGATGTAATGGGTGCAATTAAAAATGGCTCTGGAAGGGTTCTGGCAAGCTTTAGAGAAATTCCTATTGTATGTCTTGATAAGGTTAAAGAGATCTATTCAATAATGCGACAAAAAGGGTTTCAGGGTATACTCATGTTCGGTGAACCAAATCATCCCTTACTTGATATTCCAGTTGGAATGGACAGAGTTGGCATTATAGTGGTTGGAGGTTTAAATCCTATCGCTGCAATTGAAGAAAGTGCTATTCAGACATATACTTCAGCTATATCTACACTCTATGACTGTCAGGACATGGTTGATTTTAAAAAAATCATTCAAAATTTTAAGTAAATGCAAGTTATAACCACTCATCTTAATGCTGATTTTGACGCTATAGCATCCTGTATGGCAGCAAAGAAACTCTATCCTGACGCTCATATTGTCCTACCAGGTTCAATGTCAAGAAGAGTTAAACTTTTTTTTGATAGTTTTAAACCATTTGAAATAAAAAAAATAAAAGAAATAGCAACAGACAAGATTAAAACGTTAATAGTTGTTGATACAAGAAATCTTCAAAGAATAGGAGAACTTGCTCAACTTTTACAAAAAGCTGTAAAAGTGCATCTTTATGATCATCATCCAAAAGGAGATGATGATATAAAAGCAGACTTCGAAATTACTGAGCAGATTGGAGCACTTTCTTCACTTTTTACAGAGATTTTTCATAAAAAAAACATATCAATATCTCCTATTGAGGCAACATTGCTATGTCTTGGAATCTACGAAGAAACAGGTTGCCTTCTTTTTCCTTCAACTACAGAAAGAGACGTACTGGCGGTGGCGTATTTACTTAAAAGAGGAGCAAATTTGAATATAGTATCCCAATTTCTTAAAGAAGAGCTTTCTCGTAAAGAAATATCACTGCTTAATGAATTACTGAATTCTCTACAGGAACATTTAATTAATGGAATAAGAGTCCATATTGCTCATGGTATCATTGAAGAGCCTGAGGATGTATCACATATTGCTCATAAAATAATGGATGTTGTTGATACAGATGCTCTTTTTATTATCATTGAAATGGCTGATAAAATCTTAATAATTGGACGAAGCAACACACCTCAGGTAGATGTTGGTTCTGTATTAAACACATTCGGAGGAGGAGGTCATTGGGCAGCAGCCAGTGCAACACTGAAAGAAATGCCTGTAACTTTATTGATTGAAGAACTTCTTAAAAATCTCAAGCAACAGATAAAACCTCAGAAAATTGCCAGAGATTTAATGACAACTCCTGTAATATCAGTGCAATGGGATAAATCAATAAAAGAAGTTGAAGAGATGATGACAAAATATGGCATAAATGCAATACCAGTGCTAAAAGATGATAAATATACAGGAATCATTACAAGGGGAGTTGTAGAAAAGGCTATTTTTCATGGATTGAAAAGTTCTAAAGTGGGAGACTTTGCCACAACTGATGCTTATACCGCAGAAGAGGACACTCCTGTAATAGAAATAGAAAAAAACATGATTGAGCTCAATCAGCGGTTTGTTCCTATTTTAAAAGATGAGAAAGTAATAGGAGTCATTACAAGAACAGATATACTGAGAAATCTGCATGAAGAATTGATAAGAAAGTTTAAGATTGCGCAACCAAAAGAACAAACTGAAGAATTAAGGCGAAATGTGACAAATTTAATTAAAGAATATCTTCCTGAAGAAATCTATGAAATCCTTAATATTGCAGGAAATCTTGCCCAGGAAAAGGGATACGGAGCTTATCTTGTTGGAGGCTCAGTAAGAGATCTTCTCATGCGACTGCCAAGTCCTGACATAGACATAGTCGTGGAAGGTGATGGAATTTTATTCGCTCATGATCTTTCAAAAAGAATCGGAGGAAGACTAACATCTCATGCAAGATTTGCAACTGCAAAAATTATGAAAGAAATTAAAAAGGATGGAAACATAAAGACAATTCATATAGACATTGCAACTGCAAGAACTGAATACTATGAATCTCCTGCAGCTCTGCCAAAAGTGGAGACTTCATCAATAAAAAAAGATCTCTACAGGAGAGATTTTACAATAAACGCTCTTGCTGTGAAACTCAACACAAAAGACTTTGGATTACTTATAGATTTTTTTGGAGGTCAAAGAGATATAAAAGATAAAAAAATAAGAGTACTTCATAACCTCAGCTTTGTTGAAGATCCCACAAGAGCTATAAGAGCCATAAGATTTGCTGAAAAACTAGGTTTTAAAATTTCTAAACACACGGAAAATCTTATAAAGCTTGCTGTAAAAATGGGTATTTTTGAAAAACTTAAAGGTCCAAGGCTTTATGAAGAGCTTATTTTATTATTACAGGACACAATGCCACAAAACTCAATAAAAAGATTGAAAGATTATGGATTGCTTAAAATAATTCATCCATCTCTAGAAGAAAAACCTATTTATCAAAACCTCGCTCGAGCATATGAGATACTCAGCGGCATAGATCTGTTATTTTTAAGGGAAAAATATCGAAAAGAGTTTATATATCTCATGGTTATTTTGAAAGACTTAAATATGAATGAAAGATTAGAACTTCTTGATAAAATATATGTTCCAGAAAACATTAAGAGAAAAATGCTTGATGATATACAGGCTGCTGAATCCGCTTTACAGAGACTAACTTCAGAAGACAGCGTTGAAATATACAATATATTGAAACCTTTAAATATAGAAACAATCATCCTGATGATGATTTATGCAAACGAAAGCCAGAGAAAATCTATTTCTCTTTTTCTTACAAAACTTAAAGATATAGTTCCTTCCATAACAGGTGAAAACTTAAAAAAACTTGGCATTAAACCTGGACCAGTATATAGAAAAATTTTTGAGGCGATTTTAAGAGAGAAACTTAAAGGAAGACTTCTATCAAAAGAAGAAGAAATAGAATTTGTAAAAGAATATAAAAAAGCTCTGACGAATCATTAGTTTGACTAAACAAAATCAACAGGTTAAAATATCAAACTGTATGGTCTTTTGGATTTTAAAAAAATTCCCTGAAAAATGTTTGCAAATCTAATTTATAATGCGAGAATTACAATTGAACCCTATTTTAAAAAATTTTAAAATTAAGTACAGATTTAAAGAAATTCTTGGAATAATTTTTTTAATAATATTCGCTCTGGGATTATATCTTCCTTATATAGAACTAAAAGAATTCCAGGGAGAGGAAGGAAGAAGAGCTCTTGTTGCCCTGCAAATGCTTGAAACCAGAAATTTTTTAATCCCCAATATTTTGGGAGAACCTTATTTCAATAAACCTCCCCTATTTTACTGGCTTCTGGCTTTAGTTTTTTCTATTACTAACAATTGTTCTGAATTCGTAGCAAGAAGTGTTTCTACTGTAATGGCATTAAGTGGAGCTGTTTTTTTAACCTTCATATGGAAAAATATTTTAAAAAATTCCAACATTAAATATTCTTTCTGGAGTCTATTAATTCCTGGACTAATATTTTTAACTGTACCAGAGGTTATAGACAAAGCTATTCGAGCTGAAATAGACCAGACCTACACTTTTATTATTACAGTATCTTTATTTTCCTGGTTTTATTTTTATGAAATTAAAAACAAAAAAAATCTCGGGTTTATTATAAGTGGATTCTTTCTAGGATTGGGGATTCTTTCTAAAACCTTTCAGGCTTTATCCTTTTTTTATCTGGCTATTGTTCCTTACTTTTTATTTCAAAAAAGATGGAAAGAACTTTTGAGTTTACCTCATTTATTGGGAATTGTTACGTATTTATTGGTCTTTCTACTCTGGGCTATACCTGTTAATTTTCAAATTGGATTCATTCCTTTTTTAAAAGCATGGATATCTGAATACCAAACTGCTGCTACAACAGCCGAGGTCCCCTTAATAGATCATTTAAGTAGCTTTACCATAGGGGTGGTAATAGGTTATTCTCCCTGGATTTTTTTTCTTATTTTTTACAAACATAAGGAATTTAAAAATTTTTTAAATCAATATCCTTCTTTAAAAAAAATAGCCTTGTTTTCTTTCTGTCTGTTTGCCTTTTCTTATTTTTTCTATTTTATTTTTGTTGGTTCAAGACTTAGATATATTCTTCCTTCAGCAGGAGGATTTGTCTTTTTAACATGTTTACCTGTTTTCTACTGTTTCATCCATAGTCATAGCTTCTGGAAATCAAGATTTTTTAAAACTTTTTATTATGGAATTATAGGCTTTTTAGTTTTAAGCTGTTGCATTTTGACAATCTATTTAATGGTTGCGAAACCATCACAACATATTCCTGTTTTTTTGATATTTAATCTCTTTTGTCTTTTTATTTTTAGTTTAATTTTTTTTATATCATCAAGACGAAAAAGTTCTTTTACTTTAATTTTTGCATTCTTAATACTGGCAGTATTTTTTGTTAAGCAAATTTATACTTCTTTTTATTATCCCTATCATCAAGCACACTTAAACCATTTTAGAAATGCAAGCTTAGAAATTGGAAATATTATAACTTCCGGTCAAAAAAAAGATAACTCTTTATATATCTGTAAAGAAATGCCTCATCATATTGTTTATTATTTAAAATATCGTTTTCATATTATTGAAAATATAATATATTCAAAATATTGTGATGAATCTTATTTTAAAGATTGGATGTTAGTTCCGAAAGTCTATCAATTATTTTATATAAACACTGAAAACTATAAGGTTTATCAGTTAAAAATAAGAAAAAAAGATTATTTATTGATAAAAAAACAGGGTAATTCATCTTAAATAAGATTTTTGTCTTTTAAAAAGCCTCTTTTTTATATATTTTTCGAAATTTAAAAAATCTTCATTTTTAATATAAGCATAATATTGCTGATAAAGCCTGAAAATAATGTTTCTTTCTTCGGAAGTTTCCAGCGTCCATTCCAAAGACATGGCTAATGTTGACAAATCCTTTAATCTCAATTTTTTATTAAGAGGTTTAAAATAAAACTTTATACCATCTAAATCAAAAATTCTTATTAAAGTTCGTTCTTCATCATACCAGAAATTATTATATTTAGTGTCTCTGAGATATATTCCTTTTTCATGAAGCATAAACAAAAACTTTACAAGTTCATTTAAAAATTTTTTATAGTTGCCATTTTCTTTAAATTCTACAATTTTTCTTTCTGTAATAAATCCGTTTGTTATAAAAGGATATATTGTGCCACCATAAAAACGTTTATTTTTAAGATATGCTTTAAAAGGAAACATATAAAAAACTCCAAGCGGTTTTATGAAAGGCACTTTTAATTCTTCTAAAAAATTAATGATTTTCAGAGTCCTTTTTGAACGATTACAGGTAAACGGCTTAGTAAGGTAGAGTTTTATAAAAATCAAAGGTTCTTGATTATAACAATCAATCAATACAAGATTTAAATTGCTTTTGCCACTTTTAATAATTTCTGGGGAAAAAATTTTGCCAGAAATATCTATTTTATTTAATATTTTTAGTTTATATTCCAGAAAGAATGTTGATAACGCATCTAACATAATTGTCCCAGGTTAATTGTTGTATTGTTTGCGAACAAATGTATGGATCAAAAGAAATATTCATAGCCTGTAAGATTTTATTTCTAAGATCTCCTTTTTCAAGATTTGTTACAAATCCGTTTATCCCTTCTTTTATAAATTCTTTACTGCCATCAAAAATAGATGTAATAACAGGGCTTCCTGATGCAAGAGCTTCTAAAGTAACCATAGCTCCTGGATCATAATAAGTTGGCAGAACTACCAGATCAGAAACCGCATAATATTTTTCTATCTTTCCAATTTTTCCTAAATAAATAATTCTGTTTGTAGATTTTCCGTTTACTCCTGCTATAAGAAGTTTTACATTTTCTGGAAGTTCATTCATTAATCCAAGCAGTAAAGGTAATCCTTTTCGTCTTGGATTATATCCTGTAAAAAGTATTAAATAATCTTCATGAGAAAAACCGAATTCAGTTTTTAAATTTGCCTTATTTTGTTTCAATTCAGGATTAAAACGATCGAAATCCAGTCCTAAATTACATATAAAAGTTTTAGAGTAAGTCTGAGGATAGTATTGAGATATAAGCTCTTTACCCATCCTAAATAAAGCGATAATCTTTTTTGCACTTTCAATTGACTCTTTTTCAACATTCAACAAAAATCTATATCGAGGACGTAAAAAATTTACTTTTTTAACAACAAAATTTTCTGATTTCTGTTCTATCCAGAATCTCTGCAACGGATCACAAAGTATTAAAAGATCAGAACCTGGAAATCTAAAAGGGCTTACAAGGTAATCATAATCAATGATTTTTAAGATTCGCATAGCCTGTTTTAAAAATAACCAGTATTTGAAAATACTTCCCCTGCCCTTTATTTTTATAGGATAAAATGAAATTTTATCTAAGATATCTTGAGGAAAATTTATTTTAGTGGCTATTATACCCACTTCATAACCATAATCCAAGAACTTTGTAGTCAGAATCGCTCCCATAGTTTCAGCTCCACCAAGACCAAATCCTATTTTAGGACGAATAAGAATGATTTTTTTCAATTTTAAATCTCTCCGCCTCTTTTTAAAACTCTGTCTGTATGCCTTTTAATAAGCCTTACTTTTAGGTCTATTAATTTTGCCAGAAATAATGAATTTTTAAACTCATTATTATAATTTTCCCAGAAAATGTTCCAAAAATTTAAAGCTTCATTTTGAAAATAGGTATAAAAAGAAAATTTAAGCTGCGCAAGGTCTTTAATAAAAAAATATTTAGAAAAAAAAGGATTATACTTCACTCGAGATATATCTATAACGATAAGTTGATCAAGATTTTTATTGTAATAAAAATGATTTAAATAACAGTCTTGATGAAAAAGCCCTGTTATATGAAATTCAGCTAAAAACTTAGCAATTTTAGAAATTAAAAATGCGGTTTTTGAAGAATCATTTTGAACTATCTCTAAAAAACCTTCTCCGTTTACTTCTTCAGTTCCTATCATGGCTCTTTTATCTTGTGACATTGTAAAAAATACAGGAACAGAAGTGGGAAAACCTTTGCTCCAGAGTAAAAAAATATTTTCCCACTCTTTTTTAGCTTCTTCTATATGAGCAAGATATTTTTTTATAAAAATTTTAGATCCATTTATTTGATAAGCTGAAACAATCCGATAACGTTTTTTGGTAAAAAAATAATGGTCTTGTTGATTCCAGAGAGCATCAAAAGAAAGAAGTCCTTTTTTCTGAAATAAATCAAAATATTGAAAATTAAATAACACTCCATTCTGATTAATAAACATCCTGTTTTTTATTTTACCAGAAAGATATTATATTAGTTTTTATTTTACCTAACGCACTGTGTAAAAAATAAGTTGAACTTACAACTGTCCCTTCATAAACTTTAGACATTAGGAAAATAAAAACAACGTATTGACAGTATTCTGGCAATACAGGTATCGATTTTATAAATCTAAGAGTTTCATACTTAGGTTAAAAAATAAGTTTAAACATTTATCCGGTTGCAAACTATTTTTATACTGTGTTAGAATTTTTTCTGTGTCGACAACTAACATTATTTTATCCGGTACAGGTGGACAGGGAATAGTTCTTGCAAGCCGAATTATCGCTCAGGTAGCATTCATAAGCGGTTTTGATGTTAAAGAGAGTGAACTTCATGGAATGGCTCAGAGAGGTGGAAGTGTTATCGGTCACGTAAGATTTGGTGATATAGTTTACTCTCCAACTATACCTGCAGGCATGGCTGATATAATGGTTTCTTTTGAAGAACTTGAAGCTTTAAGATATTTATATTTTCTCAAACCTGAAGGCATTATTATCTTAAATAGAAAAAAAGTTATTCCTGCCATGATTCAAGATAATGAATATCCTGACAACGTTGAGTTTTTAATAAAGAAACAAGGATTTAACGTTAAATATATTGATGCAGAAAAAATTGCTAAAAATATCGGTAATCCAAAAGTGGAAAACTCTGTTATTTTAGGATATCTGTCTATTTTTTTACCATTTAAAGAAACAGCATGGCATGAGGTAATTACAAAGTCAGTTCCGCCTAAAACAATTGAACTGAATTTAAAGGCATTTAATAAAGGCAGGAGGTTAGCAGAAGAAAATGCAATTCTGGAACAAAACAGCGGAAACTTTGACAAGACAGCAACTTGAAGAACTGCAACTTGAAAGACTTAAAAAAGTTTTAAAAAGAGTATATCAAAAAGTTCCTCATTATAAAAAGAAATTTCAGGATAGCAATATAAATGTTTCAAATATAAAATCACTCGATGATATTAAAAAGTTTCCATTTACCATAAAAGAAGATCTATTTGTGGACTATCCCTACGGATTATTGGCTGTTTCGCTGGAAAAGGTACTGAGACTCCATACATCAAGTGGAACAACTGGAAAACCCAAAGCAATATTCTTTTCCAGAAGAGATATTAATAACTCTGCAGAGCTTATTGCTCGTTGTCTTGTTATGACAGGTGCTACAAAAGGTGATATTTTACAAAACAGTATGACTTACGGGCTTTTTACAGGTGCATTTGTTATGCATTACGGAGCTGAAAAAGTTGGAATTCTTGTTATTCCTGCTGGACCTGGAAATACAGAAAGACAAATTAGTTTAATGAAAGACTTCGGCACTACAATGTTGCATATAACTCCAAGTTATGCACTCTATATTGCCTCTGTGCTTTATGATAAAGGCATTGATCCCAAAAAGGAGCTTAAATTAAAAAGAGCTTATCTTGGAGCAGAACCATTTTCTGAAGCAACAAGAAAAAAAATTGAAAATATACTCGGAATAGATGTTTATACCTGTTACGGGCTTACAGAAATGAATGGTCCAGGTGTTGGTTTTGAATGTTTATATAAAGATGGATTGCATATCTGGGAAGATAACTTTCTTATGGAAATCATTAATCCTGTAAATGGTGAGACGGTTCCTGAGGGTGAAATTGGAGAACTTGTTTTAACCACACTAAACAGAGAGGCAATGCCTCTTATCAGATACAGGACAAGGGATTTAACAAGAATTATTTCAGAACCCTGTAAATGCGGGAGAACTCATAGAAAAATTGCAAGAATTATTGGTAGATCTGATGATATGTTTATTGTTAAAGGAGTTAATATCTTCCCACAGCAGATTGAACATATATTAATGGGAATAAAAGGAGTTGCACAGAACTATCAGATTGTGCTTGAGGCATATGATGAAATGATAATTAAAGTTGAGATAGACAGAGAGCTATTTGATGGAAAGATTGAAAAACTTATCAGATTAAAAGATGAAATCATAGATAAAATACGTGCTGCTACTTTGGTTAAACCTAAAGTTGAACTGCTTGAGCCTGGAACTCTGCCTGCAAATGAAGGAAAAGCAAAGAGAGTGATCGATAAAAGAACTATTTAGGAGGTTTTAATGAATAAGCTTCATATTATTTCAGTATTTGCTGAAAACAAACCTGGCAGACTTGAAAAAATTACAAATGTTCTTGCTGAAGCAAATATAAATATACTTGCCTTTTCAATTACAAGTACTAATGGTTTCGGAGTAATCAAATTTATGGTTGACAGATGCAAAGAGGCATATCAACTTCTAAAAGAACGAGGATTTACTGTATCCCTCAACGAGGCAATAGGGATTGAGATGAAAGACCAGCCAGGTGGACTTCATGAAGTTGTTAAGGTTCTCTCTTCAAAAGGTATAAATATTGAAAGTGCAGCTGTTTATATTGCAGAGACAAGAAAAAAAGCATATCTTATTGTTGAAGTTGAAAATACTGAGAAGGCTATAGAAAGTCTTAAAGGTGAAAATCTGCGTTTTTTAACTTCAATACAATGAGGTAAATCAAATGATATGGAATAAAGAAGTTGAATGCATGCCTGAAGAACAACTTAGGGCACTTCAGCTTGAAAGGCTGAAACAAACAGTTAAAAGAGCCTATGAAAGAGTTTCATATTACAAAAAAATTTTCGATGAAATAGGCCTCACTCCTGAAGATGTCCGAACCCTTGATGATATTAAAAATATACCATTTACAAGCAAAGCTGATTTGAGGGAAGTTTATCCCTTTGGAATTTTTGCCTCACCATTACGTGATATTATAGAGATTCACATGTCAAGTGGAACAACTGGAAAACCAGTTGTGGCTGGATATACACGTCATGATATAGAGATATGGTCAGAGGTGACAGCAAGGGCTCTTACAATGGCCGGTACAACAAAAGATGATATCATTCAGAATTGCTATGGTTATGGACTTTTTACAGGTGGGTTTGGAGTACATTATGGCGCACAGAAAATTGGGGCAACAGTTGTTCCTGCTAGTGCTGGAAACACAAGAAAACAGATTGAAATAATGAGAGACTTTGGAACTACCATTCTTACCTGCACACCTTCCTATGCTCTTTATCTGGCTGAAGTTGCTCAGGAAATAGGCATACCGCCAACAACTCTTAAGCTTAAAGCCGGCTCTTTCGGTGCTGAGATGTGGACAGAGCAAATGAGGAACGAAATTGAAAAAAGATTTAATATAAATGCTTTTAATATTTATGGGCTTACAGAAATAATTGGCCCAGGGGTTGCACATGAATGTATTGAAAAAAAAGGTTTACATGTCTTTGAAGACCATTTTTTTATGGAAGTTATCCATCCTGATACAGGAGACCCTGTACCGGATGGGAAAAGAGGAGAGCTTGTTCTTACAACGCTTACTCGTGAAGGAATGCCCATGTTAAGGTTTAGAACAAGGGATGTAACTTCAATTATAAAAGAAAAATGCTCATGTGGAAGAACATTTGTCAAAATTGAAAGAATTCGTGGACGAACAGATGATATGATAAAAGTAAGAGGAGTTATGATCTTCCCATATCAGATTGAAAAAGCTATATTAGAAGTTCAAGGTGTTGAACCACACTATCAAATTGTTATTACAAGACCGCAATATCTTGATGAAATAGAAGTAATGGTCGAGGTCTCAAAGGATACTTTTTCAGATGAAGTAAGACATATTGAAAATCTCAGAAAAAAGCTCGAAAAACGCATCGAAGAAACTATCGGATTAAGAGTTAAAGTAACTCTTATTGAGCCAAAAAGTCTTCCAAGAAGTGAAGGAAAGGCAAAAAGAATAATTGACAAAAGAACTCTGATAGATTAGGAGGCAAACCATGAAAATAAAACAGATTTCTATTTTTCTGGAAAACAAAAGAGGAAGACTTTATGAAGCATTAAACGCACTCGCAGAGGAAGAGATAAATATAAGAGCGCTCTCGATTGCTGATACATCTGAATTTGGAATTTTAAGAATAATAGTTACAGATCCTGAAAAAGCAAAAGAGATTCTTGAAAAAAACGAGTTTACTGTTAAGCTTACGAATGTAGTGGCAATGGCAGTAAACGATAAACCTGGTGGATTGGCTGAAGCATTGAAGTATCTTTATGATGCAAACATAAATATTGAATATATTTACGCTTTTGTTGAAAAATCAGGACAAAAAGCAGTGGTTGTCCTGAGAACTGAAAATCTTGATAAAACAATAGTTGTTTTGCAGGAAAATGGGATTACTCTTTTAACATGGGAGAATGTTTTAGCTCTTTAGTTTTCGGCTAACTAAAACGCATGGTCTCTTAGCTATTACAACATTGACTCCTGAACTTTCCAGTCCTTTTTTTATGGTTTCAAAAGCTGACTTTTTATTGTATGGATCAATCAATTCAACAGAATCTACACCGCAGGCTTTACAAAGTTCCACAAGATCCAGTTTTTTTGTCTCCTCTCCCTTCACAGTAATACCAATTGAAGGTGTCGGTTGATGCCCTGTCATTGCCACTGCTGAGTTATCAAGAATACAAACAAGGATATTAGCTTTATTATAAACTGCATTTATCAATGCAGGTATTCCAGAATGAATAAAGGTTGAATCTCCTATAACTGCAACAACCTTTTTAATTCCCTGTGATGAAATACCAGCTGCCTTACTTATGCTAGCTCCCATACAAAGACATGTATCAATTGCTTTAAGCGGAGGATTGGCACCGAGAGTGTAACATCCTATGTCTCCTGCAACAAATGTGGGATTTGCTTCATTTAATGCTTTGTAAAACTCTCTGTGAGGGCATCCTTGACACAACATGGGAGGTCTCGGTATGAGTAAAATATCCTTTTTTACAGGAAAATTAATTTTCCCAAACAACTTCAGTACAGGTTCAGCCCCAAGCTCTCCCTCAAGAGGTAAGTCTCTTGAAAGTTTTCCTTTTATTTTTATGTTGTACTTCCTTACTAAATTTTCAACAAAAGGATATCCTTCTTCAAGGACCACTATTTCATCCAGGTTTTTAATAAACTTATAAATCAAAGCTTCATCTACAGGATAAGCAGAAATTTTAAGGATTGGAAAGTCTTCACCTATCTCTTTTGCATAGTTATAGGTAATGCCACACGCAATTATACCAACTTTACCATTACCAAAAAAAATTTTATTAAACTCATATTTTTCAATAAGTTTTTTAATTTTTTCCTGTTTTTTATTCAGTTCACAGTGAAGTCTCACTACATTTTTAGGAATTGCAAGAAGTCGTTCAGGATTCTTATTCAGGTTTATCTCTTTTTCAGCTTTAATTTTGCCTAAAGAAACAGGACTCAAACAATGAAGAAGCCTCGTGATGCTTCTAATCATTATTGGAAGCTCCAATTCTTCAGATATATCAAAAGCTACATATGCCATATCTTTAGCTTCCTTGGCATCTGATGGTTCAAGGCATGCAATTTTGGCGAATGAGGCATAAAAGCGTGAATCCTGTTCATTCTGTGAAGAATAAGCACCAGGATCATCTCCAACTGCTAGCACAAAACCACCTTTTACTCCAAGATAAGCTGATGTCATAAATGGATCCGATGCCACATTAAGTCCCACATGTTTCATTGAACATAATACTCTTCTTCCAGTTAAAGAAACTCCATAAGCTACTTCGTACGCAACTTTTTCATTCACAGACCATTCTGCTTTTATTGAAGAATTTTTAGCAACATATTCAAGAATTTGAGTTGCAGGAGTTCCTGGATAAGAAGCTGCGTAAGAAATGCCTGCTTCAATTGCTCCTCGGGCAATAGCATCGCATCCTAACATCAGAACTTTTTCCATTTTACCTCCAATTAACAAATCAGTTTTTAATATAACATATATGAAATATAGCAATAAAGTTTAATAGTATTGATTGATCCAATGCGTTCAATTTTTGCTGGGGGTTGAAAAGCTCTGCTACTCAAACTGGAAAATTACTAATTTATTGTTTTCTAATCATATACGATAACTCAAGAAAAAAGTTAGTATTTACTCTATTGCAAAATTAAGGTAACTATGTAACTTTTCTCTTTTGCCCTATATTTTATTTTAAAACCTTCCTTTTTCGCAAAAGTTTCTGTTATTTTAAGTCCAATCCCTGAACTTTTATCTGTCTGAGCTATGTCGTTTCTAATTGCAAGCATTTTTTTTGTAAGCCTGATATGAATTCTTTCATCTGAATACTTAAAAGCATTTTCAAGAAGAAAAAAAACAATGTTATCAATGTTCTGTTTATTAGCATAAATATAGACATCTTTTAAGTTCTTGATTATGGATTTGTCTGTATTGATAAGTTCTAAATGCTTTTCTATGATTACTTTCAGATTTATTTTTTCTTTCACTATACCAATATTTTTAAAACTTTTTATTGTGTCAACTATTCTGTAAAAATCTTCCTGAAAATAATTATAACTGCTTTCAAGTCGATTAATTGCCTTTTCATCATGTGTTATTTTTAATAATTCAATATTCCCCTTTTGAATAGTAATAAAATTTCCAAATTTATGGGATACTGTTAATAATATAAGTTCCAAGAAGTTTTTATAATCTCTTTCATGCTTCGTAAGTCTATTGATTACTTGATATAAAATAAACATCAAACTTAACACAAGCAAAAATTCCCATAACAAAACTTCTGTAAGAAATTCTTTTATCTGATCCATAAGTTTAATTTTCTCTTGCTCTGTTGTTTTGTCAATACTTTGACTAAAAAGCCTGCCCTGATTTACATCAAGGTAGGTTACCATCATATAGTTTATATAGAAGAGTATTAATGCCAGCACAACTGAAAAAGACACAATTATTTTGATTTGAAACTTCAATTGAGTTTATATCCTTGACCATAATATACCTGAATACTATCAGGTGGCAGTATCTTTCTTAATTGTTTTATATAAGCCCTGACAATTTCTTCACCTACATCTTTATCCTGCCATACATAGTCAAGAATTGTTTCAGTGTCAACCACTTCACCTCTATTCTTAATAAGCAAACAAAGAACATCCCATGCTTTCTGAGAAATTTTTATCTCCTCTTTCCCACTATGAAGAGTTTTTGCATCAAGATTAACTACTATATCACGAATAGTCACGATATTCTCACGATGTCTTCTGTTACATAAAGCTTTTATTCTTAAAACTATCTCTTTGAACTCAAAAGGTTTTATCAGATAATCATCAGCTCCTCTAATAAAACATCGCTCTTTATCTGTAATGCTTCTTTTGGCCGTGATTACAAGTATAGGTGTTTGTATTCCTGCTTTTCTTAAGGCTAAAATTAATTCTTCTCCTGAGCTGAATTTAAGTATAAGGTCCACAACAATGACATCAAATTCGTACTGTTTTATTATTTTTACAATCTGTCTTTCGTCCCATAACCATAATGTTTCAATGCCTTTTATCTGGAGATATTCAGCTAATGTCTCGCCGAGAAGTTTATCATCCTCTATGAGTAAGATTTTCATAATAAGTCTCACCACTTGTGATAAACACATTGTTTAACACAGTATAATGCATTACAAAGACTTCACTCATAGCTTAATACTCTTGGAGTTATAAATATTACAACTTCATAGAGATCTTCGTCTCTTCCACGTGTTGTAAACAGTTCTCCAAGCAAAGGAATATCACCAAGTCCTGGTACTTTTCCTTCTTTAAATGTATCCTTTCTTTTATAAATCCCTCCAATTACCAGTGTTTCACCATCTTTTAAAGATACCTTCGTCACGCTTTCAAGTTTTGTGGTTCTTGGTGCATAAGTTCCACCAATATTTATAAATTCTATGAGGTCTTCCTTAATAACATTGACATCAAGAAGCATTGATTGATCATCAATCATATGAGGAGTGACTTCTACAGTAATTGCAACATCTTTAAACTTTGTTGAAATCTGTCCACTCTGCACATCTTTTTCTCCGTATGGAATTGATTCACCCTGAACTATTTTTGCTTTTTGATTGTTAAGAGTTATTACTTTGGGATCAGATACAATTTTACCCTTTCCAGAATCCTGCAAAGCTGATATTCTGAAATCAAGAGCAAATGTTCCTGCAGCATTTAGATATCCTATTGTTAAAGCAGATGTTCCTGCTCCAACTCTTCCAGATGATGCTGGTAAATTTATTGCAATTGGCGTAGTGCCTCCTGGTATTGTATTGGTAGTACCTGTTGTAGCACCCTGTGATCCAACTATGTTGGTTCTCCAGTCAGATATTCGCCAGTTTATTCCCCAATCAATTCCCAGACTTTTTGAAAAGGAGCTGCTTATCTCAACAATTCTTGATTGTAATAAAATCTGTCTTGTTGGTTTGTCAAGATCTGATATTAATGCTGCTACCTGTTGTAAAACCGATGGAATATCTTTAACAATTACAGTCATTGTTCTTTCATCAGTTGAAATATTTCCTTTTGAAGAGAGGATTTTTGATGATTCTATTGTGCTTTTTACCTTATCAACAGAAGCATACTTAAGAACAAATATGCGAATCTGTTCATCCTCTGCTTTCTTAAAAAGATCCTTGCTTTCTGCTTCAAGCTTTTTTTCTTCCTGAAAAACTTTAATAGGAGCAATTCTTATGATATTACCATCAAAAGTTTTTTCAAGCTGAAATGTTCTGCACATTACATCTAAAGCTTTTGACCAGGGAACATTTATCAGTTTAAGAGTGATTTTACCCTTTACATCTGGATGAATTACCGTATTATATCCTCCAATATCTCCGAGCAATCTGAATACTCCTACAATATCAGCATCTTGAAGATCAAGAGAAATCGTTTTTTCTCCAGAAACTATCTTTTGTATAACTGGTTCTACTGGAGCAATTATTTCGGACTTACCAGGTTTAGTTCCTTTAACTTTTTTTAAATTAAGTATTACCTCATCTCCAAGATATATAGTATCTGCATCAAAATCCTTACCAAAAAAGAAACTCAGTATAAGCTCATTTCCCTGTCTTTTGACTGAAACCGGGATATCCTTAGATGGTTGAGCTTCAAATTTTACATCTTGAAAACTTACATTGATATAATCATCAACTTTAGTTACAGAAGGTTCTGGAAATTCTCCATCTCCCTGAATTGATATTTCAAATCCATCTTCTATTTTATCCATTAATACATCAATAATTCTCCCTGTCCTTATTGCTCCTGTCTCTTTTTGTTGTGGCTGTTGAGGAAAATAAAAAACAAGAGTATCACCTTCCATCTTTATCTCTGGTTTAACAGGTTCAGCCAGAAGAATATTTACATAAGTGTCACTTCCTGTAGTCTGTGCTGACACTTCACTTACACTGCCTTCATGAAAAATGGTTTTTTTATCAAGGACTCCAGGTTTGGTGTTTTTAAATTCAATCTTTATTTTGAATGGATCATCCTGAGGAATTATTGTATATTCAAATTGTTCTGTTAGTTGTATCTTTAACATATCTTTTTCCGGAATAATAGCATTAATTTCTCTTGCTGTAACGTCTTTAGCAATAAAGAATAAAAATATACATAAATAAATACATAAAAAAAGAAAAATTTTATTTATCATTTTTGTCCTCCGGCGAAAGTTTCAAATACTTAACTTTTTTATTGTCTTCTTTAATCTCAATACGATCTTTTTGTATTTTTATTATGCGTCCTTTATGCATTCCAATTATATCATTTTCTCTAACAATATAAAATCTACCATCTGGCGCTTGAATAAGTGCTAGACTACCTTTTTTATCTCTGGCAATTCCTGTGAGTTTAAGCTCCTCTATATCATAATTTTCCAGCGGAGAAGTACCTTTTAGAAATTGTTGTCTTCTGACAATCAAAGGAGCGAACGGATCTCTTAATTTCTCAGCATCATAGGAATATGTAGGGAAAACAATTTCCACATTTTGTGCCTGAACTGTCTGCTTTTTGACAGGTTTCGAAATTATTACTTCCTTTGTTTGTTTGGTTTCATTAAGTAAAAAATATGCTGTAAACAATATCATTATTAATAAAATAACTATAGCTATAATAAATATATTTTTTTTATTTATCATTTTTTCTTTTGTTGTATTTTTTGTTTTTCTTCGTCTGGTATCAATGAATATGTCACAGCAATCAAGTTTGCATTAAGCATAGTTGGATCTTTATCTCCCCGTCTGATTTCCATTTTTTTTATATTAAGTATTCTTTGTATATTCGTAATGTCAGCAAAAAATATTCCAAATGTATGATATTTTCCACGCATTCCAACTTCCACCGGGATTTCATAAACTTCATTTGATGAATGTATCTGTTTGTCTCTCGGTTTCCAGGAAGTTATAACCAGCCCCTTTTGAAGTCCTATCTCAGAAACTTTTTTCAATACATCAGTAACTTCTGTTTCTTTCGGAAGAAGAGTTTTGAGAAAATCCATCTTTTTTTGAAGCTCGGCATTGAGAAGCTTTAATTCTTCATATTTATTAACAATTAAATTTGCTTTATCTATTTCTTCCTGTAAGCTTGCTTTTTCTTTTTTTAGTTTATTGATGGTGTCCAAGTTAGGCAATAAGTAAACAGAAGTAAATAATACAATCAACATCAGAGGTATGAGCGTCATTAAAAGAATTTTGTTATTTTTTGAAAGACTTTCCCACTCCATTGTTACACCTTTAGCCTGAATTTTACTATAAATCTATATACTGCCTGTTTTTCAAACTCCGTTTGTTGAGACTCTACAAGATAAACATCCTGTAACTCTGGAGTTTCTTTAAGATTCTCCACAAAAGCAACCACATTTAAATTAGAAAATCCAATCCCCTCAACTGTAATTGTTTCATCATAATTAAGTGCAGTAAGCCATACTCCATCGGGAATTTTTTTAACAACAATACTGAGAATATTTACCGGAGCTGACTGCATTCTTTTTAAATTTTCTATTAATTTCGTCTTTGCCTCTATATCTTTATTCATCGCTTCAAATTTTTTAACTTCAGCAATCTTTTTCTGTAGACTTTGAAGGACTTCTTTCTGTTTGGCTATATCTTTCTGTAGCCCTGATTTGGTAAGCTCGCAATAAATAAATGCTAGAACAAGAATAAATAGAGTTACTCCTGCAGGGATCAGAAGTTTTTTAACAATATCTCCTGACAGATTGAGTTCAAATTTTTTAACTGGTTTTTTTATTTTTCGTTCTGGGAGAAGATTTATTTTTATCACTTTATCTTCTCCGTTCCTCTAAGTGATAATCCCATTGAGATAGATGCTATATGAGCATATTGTTGCATTTTGGAAGAAATTTTTTTATTAATATTGATTTTTCTAAAAGGATTAAATATTTCAATTTTCTGCTCAAGTCTTTCTGAAACTGACGCAATAAAAAATGGAGAGATTATTGGAAATCCTGTAATAAATATTTCATCTACAGTTTCTTCGGGTACTAAGGTTTTAAAATATCCAATCTGACGATAAATTTCAGCAGAAATTTCATCTGCAAAATTTCTGATTTCTTCCTCATTAGCTTCATTCATATTAATATAAAAATTTGTACTATTGGTACTATCTCTTACATAAAGAGGCTTCCTATTTTTTGTAATGGCAAAATTTATAACATTCTCTCCTATGTTTATAACAGCTACAGTAGATTTATCATTATAATTAATACTGTATAGATTATAAAGAGCTAAAGCTCCAATATCTATAACAACAGGTGTTATACCTGCTTTCTCACAAATATTAATATAGTCATTGACTATTTGCCTTGTTGCAACAGCTACAACAATTTCTGTTAAACCTTCTTCCTTTGATTGTTCAAGAATATGAAAATCATAATAAACTTCCTTTACATTAAAAGGAATGTATTTATCAAGTTCTAAAGGAAGATTTAGCATAATTTCATCTTTAGTTATAAAAGGAACTTTAATTATTCTTACCACAGTATTTGTTGGTCCTGAAACTGCCAGTGCAACCCTGGGATTTTTTTTATTAAATTTATACGGAATTTGCATAAGAGTTTTAACAAGTCCCTCACTGTCAACAATTCCTTCTGAGTCAATCACTCCTTTGGGAAGTTCGAAAATTTCCCATTGTGTTAGCTCATATTTTTTCTCCACCTGAGCAACTTTTATTGAAGATGGTTCTATTTCTATTCCTAAAATCATTGCTTAATGTTTTAACAAAAAAACTATATTTTGTCAATGAGTTTTAAATAATCTTCAAAAAAATATTCTCCCTGAAAAGTAGTTGTTTCCCTAGAATTGAAAATAGAGGTAACCACCCAATTTGCCATGCACTACATTTCTAGAAGAAGCTAAATAAGCAAATATATTTTTTAAAAATAATTCACCCAGATATCTCTTAGAACCTGTATTTTGTCTGCTTCATAACTCTATCCTTTTCTTAGATTATATTCGTATTTATTCTGTTCCAAAAAACTGGAAGTAGGCCAAAGAAGTAAGAAAGTTTCATATAAGGCAGATACAGAATAAATATTTATATCTTTTTGTTGATGCCATAATGTTCAAAATGAAGACAGGAGTGGGTTCAAAACTAAAAGCAGTACTTGTGATAAGGGGGCTAACATTTGATACATTAAGCTTGATAGTGACAGATGGTAAGCAGGGGTGAGAAAATCAGTAGACATGTGATATGCTTTGAAGTCTCGATGTGTCTTCAGCAGTCAACCTTGAGAAATGTTTCATTGTGATCCATGAGGGAAATCAATTGTTGTATTTAATAATCAATTTTTATTAACATTATTTTGCTAATGAAAACATTACAATTTAAAATAACAGAAAACACTTTAATCTCTATTTTTGAATCAATTTCTGATCATATAGTTATTCTTGATAAAGATTTGAATATTATATGGGCAAATAGAGTTTATAGTGAAAGATTTGGCTTGAATATTAACGATATCATAGGTAAGAAATGCTATAAATTATTGGAAAAAAAAGATGCTCCCTGTATTGATTGCCCGAATGTTAAGGCATTGCATACAGGTAAGATAGAAAACATAGAAAAAGTTCGAGATGAAGGAAGATACTATATTTTGACAGGCATTCCGATATATGAAAAAGGACAGATTAAAGCAGTAGTTGAAATTGGCAAAGAAATTACAGAGAAAAAAGTGATTGATGAAAAATTCAAAGAAACAATCAAGCTTGAAGGAGTTTATGAAATTCTTGATAATGTGGCACATCAGTTCAACAACATATTCAATGGAATTTATGGATTCAGTCAGTTGTTGAAAAATCGTGTTGATGATAAAGAATTATTAGATTTAATTGACAATGTAACAACATCAGTTGAAAAAGGCTCTAAGTTTATTAAGGCTCTTCTTGGTCTCAAAAAAACACCTTCTATACAGAAAGTATTCGATCTGAATTTTTTAATAATATCAACAAAAAATGTCATTAAACACATTGTTGGAGAAAAAATAAAGCTTGAGTTTATTCTAACAAAAGAAGCTCCTTTAATTAAGGGAGATCCTATGCAAATAAGAGAAGTTGTACTTGAACTTATACAGAATTCTAGAAACGCAATACATGATACAGGAACAATTTCAATATCAATTGAAAAAATGAGGATTGGATTGGCAGAGAAAGTGGTTCTTACAATATCTGACACGGGTTGTGGGATGGATGAAGAAATAATTCAACATGTAATAAAGCCCTTGTTTACAACTGATCCGGGACGTTTTGGTATGGGTCTACCCATTATAAGAAACATAGTCAATAAACATAATGGTGAGCTGGAGATAAAGAGTAAACTCAGATATGGGACCACAGTAAAGATATATTTTCCTGCTGTTTCACAGTCGAATGCGAGCAAATAAACTACTCAAAATTTTTTTAAAATATATTTTCAATGAGAACTATTTTTTGTTGTATTATCCACTGGAGACTCTGGTTTTATAATTATTTCGAATACAACCAAAAAGTGAACTACCCCGCCCTTACGGGCAGGGCTTCCTGGTTCGTAGAGGTCTGCATCCAAACCTCTCCCCAGGCGTTACTTCCCGCAGTTCCTGCGGTAGATTTCAGTAAAATATTTCGAGCAGCA
>Ga0134100_1000643_pt1 | contig 39387 bp, 29 predicted proteins | sample 11_taG_2_FD_94444 | JGI IMG/M metagenome (GOLD analysis project Ga0134100, IMG submission 94444) | Switchgrass degrading microbial communities from high solid loading bioreactors in New Hampshire, USA - 11_42_5_180_A3 metaG | ecosystem: Engineered > Bioreactor > Semi-continuous > Anaerobic >...
ATGCCAAAAGACGCCTTACCTCACCGAAATTTTTAAAATTATATAAAAGGATTCTGAAGCCGGGATCGATTATAGAGTTTAAAACTGACAACCGTCCTATGTTTGATTATTCCATTGAGACATTCAAAGAGGAAGGATATAATCTTATAAAGACGACATTTGACCTTTACAACAGTGATTTGTTGGAGGGAAATATTCCCACAGAATATGAGAAAAAGTTTCACAGTCTGGGAACACCGATCAACAAACTGATCGCAGTATATGAAGCAGATAATGCCGCAGCGGAGGAGTATAAAGAATGACATTCACCCACAGGAACAAAGGAACATGTTCTACTCAGGTACAGTTTGATATTGAATCCGGGAAATTATATAATGTCAGATTTACAGGAGGCTGCAACGGTAATCTCAAAGGTATATCCGCTCTTCTTGAAGGAATGGACGCCGTTGAAGCCGTACGAAAACTTAAGGGTTTAAAATGCAATTTTAAATCCACATCATGCCCTGATCAGCTTTCCCAGGCCATTGAAGGAGCCCTTGAAACATTGTCTTCATGATTGTTGACAACGGTATTATTTCTATTGTATACTTGAATTCGGCACTTCGATATATGGACGTTGTTAAGCCAAATAAAGCATAGGGGAGTAGCTCAGCTGGTAGAGCAGCGGTCTCCAAAACCGCGTGCCGCGGGTTCGATCCCTGTCTCCCCTGCCAAATAAAAAAGATTCCTATTCAAGCGTATTATAAGCTTTGAATAGGAATTTTTCTTTTTCAAGTCAAAAATAGACCTCACGTCCTGAATTTAATAAAAGGAAGGATGAAAGTCAATGAAAATGCGATTTACTCCCCCAAAAAACACCACACGTCTTTTTGTACGCACTTTAACTCTGCAAGAATTTTACTCTCTTCATGATTACTTTATAAGAGACAAAACCCTTGAAGGACTTGCATCTCGTACTATAAGCGACCATAAAAAACACATGAAATACTTTCAGACTTATGCATGCGGTGAATATCAACCGCACGACAAAGTTGATAAGAATAATATATTTTAGGTATTTTGCTAATAATAACTACTGAGATAGATTTTTTATCAATTAATTCATCATATAGTTTTTTTAAATATTTTCTATCAAATAAATATAAAGCGAAAAATATTAATTGAGGAGGATTATTATGAAATTTAATTTTAAAGGAAAGAAAGCATTAGTAACTGGTGGTGGTAGCGGACTCGGAAGAGAATGCGCACTATTATTTGCTCAAAATGGAGTAGATGTATTAATTGCTGATGTAAAAAGAGAAAGATGTGAAAAGGTTGCTGAAGAAGTAAGAAATCTTGGTGCACAAGCTATTGCATATGAAGTAGATATAACTGATTACGATCAAGTAGCAAAAATGTATAGAACAATAGTTGAACAATGGGGTACTGTTGATTATGTTGTAAATAGTGCTGGTGTGTGTTTAACAGAAGAACTTACAAAACAAAGTATAAATGATATTAATTTATCAATTGATGTTAATGTTAAAGGAGTTTTATACTCATGCAGAGAAGCTTTGGCAATCATGAGACCTAAAAAGTTTGGTAAAATTGTTAATATGTCTTCAATCGCAGCAAAAGCTTGCCTCGGCGGTTTTAGTGTTTATAGTGCAACAAAAGCAGCAGTATTAGCAGCAACAGCATCTTTAGGAAGAGAAGCTGCACTTGATAATGTAACTGTTAACTGTATTTGTCCAGGTATTATCAAAACAAGTATGTGGGAAGAAATTTTAGACCAAACGGCTGGTGATGATCAAGCAGAACGTGATCGTGTATGGGCAGAATGGGTTAAAGGAACACCTAATGGTAAACCTCAAGAACCAATAGATATTGCAAATATGGTTGCATTCTTATGTACTGAAGAAGCAAGATATATAACTTCACAAAATATTGGTGTAGATGGTGGATTTACATTTTAATCGGGTAGGAGTCTACCCATTAGATGAGTACCATCCTACACGATTTTCTTGTTAAAAAATATAAATTCCTTCCAAATCTTGTTTCATTACTCACTTTCAGCATTTCTTATTGTATAATATAAATGATGGATTTTGTCATAAACATCCGAATTACAGCAAGATTTTAATTGTCTAATTTTAGGGGGGAAAAATGAAAAAGATTGCATTTATTTTATCATTGCTGGTAGTGGTTGCTTTTATATCATATCAAATGAACGCTGATGATATAGCAGTATTCAGCACCATATCGGATACAGACCCCACAACAGCTGATAATACTCTCAATCCGCAGGAGGCATCATCTGATTCTCAGGATACAGATACTCTTGAACCGAATTCTGAACCTGCTATTGAAACAATAACCCCCACCCATACTCCGGCACCAACTTCAACACCGGAGCCAACATCAACTCCGGTACCCTCTGCATCTCCTGCTTCAGCGACGACTTTCGGCCCTGCTTCAAAGCAGTTAAATACTCCTGCTGCAAAGCCTCAGCCAACTGCAGCTGAACCACCGGTTATCAGCATCAGCCGGGAGGAAGCTTTAAATATAATACCATTGGAATATCAGCAGTTAAGTTATTTTAATCCTGATAATGCAGCCCGATATGTTGGATATAAAGAACTAAACCCTGATTTGGACTATGAAAAAGTAATTACATACGTCAATATTGGCCTTGATTTCCCCTTTTACTCAAATATATATACAATATCGGACACAAACCGTATTGATATACTGGTAAACAAATATAATAAGCTTCCAGACAATTTTGTTCCCCAACTGGAACAACTGCCGGCTTCTATTTGTGTTTCGGGAACAGGTAATCATTATTTAAGGAAGGAAGCAAAAGAAGCCTTTGAAAAAATGCATAACGATGCAAAAAAGCTGGGGCTCAATATTACAGCTTTCGGTACATACAGAAGTATAGAGTTACAGAAAAGTATCTGGAACAACAAAGTTAAATCGGGAAGAACAGTTGAGGACGTAGACAGGCTTAATGCACGGGGCGGTCACAGCGAACACAACACCGGATTAGCCATAGATGTAATAAAGAATAATTATACGGTTGAAAACACTGCTGAATATAAGTGGTACAAGGACAACGCACACCTTTATGGTTTCATAATCCGGTATCCAAAGGATAAGGAAAATATAACCGGTTATGCTTATGAACCGTGGCATTTGAGATATCTCGGACCGGAGCTGGCAACCAAAGTATACAACAGCGGATTAACCTATGAAGAATATTACGCCAGGATGTTGGCTTATTGAAGGCCCTTCGCCGGAACTAAGGATAACAGTATGCAGCCCCCCGATACGCTTTGAATGACATACTTTAATGTCATCCTAAACGAATCGGAGCGTAGTGATTGATTTTTTGTGTTTATAATTTTGCCATTGCCAACACTCTTTGAACAGAATCATAACGCTTAAATAAGTACTTATAATCCGGCATAATAACGTCATCCGTTAAATATGCTGATTCAGTAGCGTGAGGTCTTCTATGCCGGTTTAGCGCCCGGATAATGCCCTCTGCAGTTCTGATGCCAACACCATGTCCATAGTATTTTCCGTTAGTTAGCTTAATTACATTTTCTCCCTGCCATTCAGGGGTATCCGTATCAACATCTGGATTTCTAAAATACAGACAGTCTCCCGGGAGCGGGTCTTTAATATTATTGTAAGAACGTACGCCCAAATCCTTGTCTAAGTACTTCCAATCCATTAAATACATATCAGCAAATAACTCGTTAAATAGTTCCTCAGGCAATATTTCAGTCAGAGCGAGATAAAAAACAATAACAATAGCTGTCGCACATTCAGTGGCATAAAGTCTGCTGTTCTTTAAAATGTCTTTTATACCCAGATATGGACTGACACCAGGTTTTATTCGAAATCCGCCTTCTCCTGTCCTTTCCCAAAAAGCAGGATTGCATCTTGACTTTTTAAAAACTGAAAAACCGAAGTTGCTTTCGTTAAGTTTTTCGGCGGCATCGACTATGGCTGATCTTAAATCAACCTCGAATTCCAGCCCTTTGATGGATGGATAAGCATGAACCCGCTCACTGGAAAATAACCTGTTAAGAATCAGACGCTTAACCCTGTCATCATTGTATCTGCCTGCCATGGATTCCTCACTTATAATTTGACCGCCAATACGTATCATCTTCATATTCCTTCACGGACATGTTCCTATGTCATTATATGAAGGATGAAAGATTTGAGTTATGCAGAGAGTTTAATATTTAAACTTTTGGGTAAATCATTCAATTGGAATTGCATTCTTCCATAATCAGGCAGAAAGTCGTGCAATCAAAAAGAGCACTTCATCGTGAAGTGCTCCTTTGATTTGATAATCTATTCAGAAATATTTATTTCTTAACAGTAGCGTACATAAAGTATTTGAAACCAAGTGGTGAAGACCAGAAGCCTTCAATGCTCTGATCCATGAGGTAGAGATCTACATAATAGTAGATGGGGCAAAGCATGCTGTCTTCAAAAATCATATCTTCAGCTTGGTGCATCAGCTTATAGCGCTCTTCATTATCAGTTGTTGACTTGATCTTCGAAATTAAAGCATCATATTCAGGATTTGACCATTGAGCGTCATTGTTTCCGCCGCCGGTAATCCACATATCAAGCATACTGATAGGATCGTTGTAGTCAGATAACCATCCGTTACGAGCTATCATATAATCGCCGTTCTTTCTGGTATTCAGGAAGGTATTCCATTCCTGAGAAACAAGTGATACATTCACGCCAATCTTTTTCCACATATCCTGAAGAGCTTCGCCAATAGCCTTATGCCCTGATCCTTCATTGTACAGGTATTCCAACTGAGGAAGTCCCTCGCCGTTGGGATATCCGGCCTGAGCAAGCAATTCTTTCGCCTTTGCGAGATTTCCTTCATAATCATTAGGATCAAAGTAATCGCCGCCTACTTCACGGAACTGTTTGTTTGGATCAGCATCAGTAAGTCCCAGAGATACAAATGCGCCTGCAGGAACCTCACCTTTCTTTGAAACTTCCTTAACGATAAATTCACGGTCTATAGCAAGAGTTAATGCTTCACGAACAAGCTTGTTGTCTAGAGGAGCTTTTTGTGTATTAAATGAAACATAATATGTTCCGGCCTGACCCTCAAGATGGAACTCTGGCTTGTCTCTCCAGGCATCGATTTCGTCATTTGGCATATCATCTATAAAGAGAACTTCTCTCTTCTGGAACGCGTTTAATTTTGCAGTATCATCTTCCATCAGAACAAATTTGATATTCTCCATGCCGAGTTTATCATAATTCCAATAATTTTTATTCTTTGACATAGTAATATGGGAACCCGGTACCCATTCTGTTACCTTGTATGGTCCGTTACCGATATATGTTTTTACATCCACTGCCCATGAATCGCCGTATTTCTCGACCAAATCCTGGCGAACAGGATAGAAGGTGGGGAATGCAGCAAGTTCAAGGAAGTAAGGAACAGGATTCTTAAGAGTAACTACGAATGTCTTGTCATCGGGAGCCTGTACATTTAATTTTCCTTCATCGTAACCATCAATTATGTCAAACAGATATTCATAGTCAGCGGCAGTTTCAGGGGAAATGGCGCGATTCCATGAGTATACGAAATCACTGGCTTTAAGAGGCTGACCATCACTCCACTTAAGACCGTCACGAAGGTGGAATGTGTACACTTTTCCGTCATCTGAGACATCATATGATTCGGCCTGGCCCGGTACAGGTACGCCTTCCTTATCAAGAGTCATAAGTCCCTCGAAAGCATGGATTATCATTGTCGCACCGTCAACTGATGAGTTGAGTGCGGGATCGATAGTGTCAGGGTCGGGACCCACATTAACACTAAGAGTTTCACCGGCTGCAGGCTTATTGCCGCATGCCGGCAGAATAATCATGGCTGTCATGATTATTGCCAATAGTAGTGCAACTTTTTTCTTCATTTACAGTACCTCCATTGTAGACATAGTTATATATTTTTAATCTATGCTTTTTTTCATGTAATATTAAATTACATGCAGCATTCCATTTTTGAAACGAATATTGCTCGACCATTAGTATATGCTTATTGGACCTTATCAATATGATGGCAGGCAACAAAATGGCCTTGTGATATTTCCTTAAACTCCGGTTCTTTTTGTACGCAAAGCTCTGTAGCATATTTGCAGCGGGTCCTGAATCTGCATCCGCTGGGCGGATTCAATGGACTTGGCACATCTCCCTCAAGTATTATTCGTTTGCTGATTCGGCTTTGCCTTGGATCAGCAATAGGAATAGCCGAAATCAGTGATTTTGTATAAGGGTGAACGCTATGAAATATCAACTCATAACTATCTGCCAATTCCACAAGTTTTCCAAGGTACATTACGCCTATCCTTTTACTTATGTGTTTTACAACACTTAAATCGTGTGCGATGAAGAGATAGGTAAGCCCCATTTCAGCCTGCAAATCTTCAAACATATTTACAATCTGGGCCTGAATAGAAACATCCAGCGCTGATACAGGCTCATCGCACACTATAAATTCAGGATTAACGGCAAGAGCTCTTGCAATGCCGATACGCTGCCTCTGACCCCCCGAAAATTCATGGGGATAACGATTTGCGTGTTCGCTGTTGAGGCCGACTCTCTGCAGCATACTGATAATTCTGTCATGCCTGTCTTTCTTGTTTTGAGCCAGTTTGTGTATATCAATAGCTTCTCCTACAATATCTCCTACAGTCATTCTGGGATTCAGGCTGGCATATGGATCCTGAAAAACTATTTGCATCCTGCGCCTGTAAGGAAGCATGTCTACATTTGTAATATCAGTTCCGTCATATATAATCTTCCCGCCTGTAGGTTCGTAAAGGCGGAGAATGGTTCGTCCCAAAGTGGTTTTTCCGCAGCCGCTTTCTCCTACAAGGCCAAGAGTTTCGCCCTTGTTAATAAAAAGGCTCACATCATCAACGGCTTTGACATATTTAGGCTTAAACAGATTTCCGCTGACATGGAAATACTGTTTCAAATTCTTTATTTCCAGCAATTTACTCATATTTTTCACCACCTAGCATCTTTTCCTTCTGCAGCAACCAGCAGGCACTGTAATGATCATCACTGATCTGAGTATATTCAGGCATGTGTTTTATACAAACTTTCATACAGCTGTTGCAGCGGGGCGCAAAAGGACATCCCTTTGGTGGATTAAGCAAATCAACCGGTGTTCCTTCAATCGGAACCAGTCTTTTATGCTCTTTATCAGTCAGTTTAGGGATACTGTTAAGCAGGCCTTTTGTATACTCGTGTTTAGGATTGTAGAAAATATCATCCACTGTGCCATACTCGACGATTTTCCCTGCATACATAACCGCTATTTTCTGGCATATGCTGGCAACTATGCCCAAATCATGAGTAATCATAATAATTGACATGCCTATTTTATTTTTTAGCTCCATCATAAGCTCCAGGATCTGGGCCTGAATGGTAACATCCAATGCGGTTGTAGGCTCGTCAGCAATAAGCAGTTTCGGCTCACAGGCAAGGGCAATTGCAATCATCACACGCTGCCTCATGCCGCCTGAAAGCTCATGCGGATACTGCTTCAGCCTTTTCTCCGGTTCGTTTATTCCTACAAGAGTAAGAAGCTCTATTGCTCGCTCTTGTGCTTGCTTTTTATCTTTATTTGTATGAAGCATAATCACTTCACGTATTTGATTACCAATGGTATAAACCGGGTTCAAGCTTGTCATGGGATCCTGAAAAATAATACTTACCTCGTTGCCTCGGATTTTTTGCAGTTCCTTTTCAGACATTTCATTAATTTTATGGCCGTTAAACTCAATAGTTCCGCCGATAAGTCTTCCTGCCCGGTCAGTAAGACCCATAATCGAATAGGCGGTAACACTTTTTCCGCTGCCGCTTTCTCCAACTATGCCTAAAACATCGCCTTCATTCATTTGTATCGATATATCGTTAAGCGCCTTAACCTCACCGGCGGGAGTAAAGAATGACAGGCGCTCATTCTGTATATTCAGTAATATTTTATTCATTTATTGCACCTCAATCCTTCAGTTTCGGGTCAAAAGCGTCCCTGAGTCCATCTCCCAACAGGTTAAAGGACAGAATAATCAAACTTATCATAATAGCAGGCGCCATCAGTCTGTATGGATATGATTGAATTCCGCCGATAGCATCAGAGGCCATTGAACCAAGGCTTGGCATTGGAGCTGCCACACCGATACCTATAAAGCTTAAAAAGCTCTCGGTAAATATTGCCGATGGAATCTGCAATGTGGTGGTAACAATCAGAGCACCCATACTGTTAATCAGCAGGTGCTTTCTAATTATACGGCCGTTGCTTGCCCCTAAAGCCTTGGCCGCTGTAACAAATTCCTGCTCTTTCAAAGTAAGAATCTGGCTGCGTACAATTCTGGCCATACCAACCCAGTATAGAAGTGAGAACACTATAAATATGCAAATTAGTCCTACACCGATTCTGTTTATCCATCCAAATCCCGGAACATTATTTGCAAGATCTTCAAGAGGGTATTTCAGTGTTACCATAAGCAGGATAATGATAAGAATGTCAGGAACAGTGTATATGATATCTACTATACGCATCATAATCATATCGACTTTTCCGCCGAAATAACCTGCAATGGAACCATAAACCGAACCTATTATCAGAACCAGTACACTGGCAACAAGACCGACCAACAGTGAAATCCTGCTTCCGTACATCAAACGGATCATAGTATCTCGGCCTAAGCTGTCGGTACCAAGTATATGGGGAAATACCTTGACTCCTGATTCAATAAGTTCCAGCTCCTGCTTGGAATACTGCATAGGTGCGAGGTTTTCACTTCCTCTGATTTGCTGTTCATAAGAATACGGATAAAAGGCCGGCATTATAAATGCAAATATTAATACCAGAATTACAACGGTCAAACTGGCCATTGCTATTTTGTTTTTCTTAAAACGACGTACTCCGTCCCGCCAGAAGCTTACGCTTTCCCGCATTATAACAAGGCTCTGCTTTTCTTCCTTGTCGGCAGGAAGGAAATCGGATACATCCAATTGTAAGCTTAGTTTATTATTAACATGCTTCATTTTCTTACCTTCATTCCTACTTCAACTGAATTCTTGGATCAATTATCTTATAGGCTATGTCCACCAGCAGGTTCATGATAATAATCAGAGCCGCCAGGAAAATTGTGGTTCCCATTATCATGGTGTAATCTCTGTTAACAATCGAACTGATAAACTCGCTTCCAAGACCCGGAATGGTAAAAATCTTTTCCACAACAAAACTTCCTGTCAGAGTGTAGGCAAGCAGTGGTCCAAGATAAGTTACAACCGGAAGGATCGCGTTCCTGAGAGCATGCTTGAAAAGCATTTTGAATTGTGAAAGTCCTTTTGCTCTTGCTGTACGCATATAATCCTGACCCAGCACCTCAAGCATACTTGTTCTCATCAGGCGGGAAATATATGACGCAGGGTAAAGAGATAACGCTATAACCGGCATAATATAATGCTTCCATGATGTTAAACCATATGTAGGCAATAAATCCAGCTTAACGCTGAAAATCAGCATCATCACCGTAGACACAACAAAGCTCGGCACAGCTATGCCCGCGGTTGAAAAAACAACAATTACATTATCAATCCATTTACCCCTGTTCAATGCAGCTATGCTCCCCAGTGGTATTCCAATCACAAGAGCAAGCAAGATAGCTATTCCGCCAACCCTGGCAGATACTTCAAACCCGGTGAAAATGATTGAGGATACTGTTCTTCCTCTTTGTTTCAGGGAAACACCCATATCTCCCTGAAGCAATTTGATCATATAGTTTTTGTATTGGACTATTTTGGGCTGATCCAGTCCGTATTTTTGGTTCAATGCCTTCAATGTTGCCTCCGATGGCGCTTTTTCAGCAAGGAAAGGTCCACCGGGAACCATAAACATTAAAGCAAAAGTAAGCGTAGCCACAAGCCAAAGAGTAAATATAGACATCAATAATCTCTTTGTTATATAAGCAGGCAAAAATATCACTCCAATTCAATAACTCTTTTAAGGCGTGGTATAATAAACTTAATTTTTATATATTAAGCATTATCTCCATTTATATACTTTTGGCAAATATCGGATGGGCAAAATTTAGACAGTAGTCATTCCTATGATGCCGCTGCCATATGTGAAAGATTCAGTTATGATAATTTATGAAACTTCACTGCTCACGCCCAGTTGCCAAAATTCAAACCTCATTAAAGTATAAATCATTTGTTATACGAATGTCAAAATAATTATAAGGGCAAAATCTATAATTTTCAAATCCAATAACTAACAGGCATTTGATTATATTGTGTATCGGACCGGCTTTGCTGTTGACCCATGCGCTTTAAATAAAGTATACTATGTGTGAACATATGTTCTTTGAGAAGCACTCAGCAACAGAAAAAGGGTACATTGGAATACAGCGTATAATTTTTAATAAGGAGTTCGATTTTGACTAAAAGATTAAATAAAGAAGAAACAGTGTCTGATCAGAATGAGCCGCAGAATGAGACTTTTCATTTTAAAACTTCGGTAAGAAACCTTGTGGCTTTTTCTGTTAAGGATGACGTACTTTGGAGCTTCTCCTCATATCGGCTTGCGAATGAGGGGTCCTTGGCTCATTCTCAGCTTCAGGAAATAAACAAAGCCAAAGGGAATTACACTTCAGAGGTTCACCTTTCATACACCTTTGAAATAATGGATTGTATTTTGGAAGTAAGCGGAAGAGCCGACGGCATTTGGAGGCTTGAAGACAATATTATTGTTCAGGAAATCAAAACCTCTGCCATTCCGTTATCCGATATACATGAAGATTTCAGTGAGGCCCACTGGGCACAGGGAAAGTGTTATGCCTATATCCTGGCTTTACTTGAAAATCTCGACGAAGTTACCGTACGTCTCACTTATTATGACAGGGACAAAAATGAGGAAAAATCATTTGACAGAAACTTCAGTCTGAATAGACTCGAGCGTTATTTTAAGACACTGGCTTATCCTTACCTGACCTGGGCAATTTCTCAGGAAAAATGGAAGGAAATCCGCAATCTGTCCATTAAAAATATAATATTTCCTTATCCTTCCTATAGAAAAGGTCAGAAGCTTCTGGCATATAATACCTATAAATGTATTGAAGATAATAAGCGGCTCTTTGTACAGGCTCCAACAGGCATAGGGAAAACAATGGGAGTTCTTTATCCCGCAATTAAGGCCCTAGGCGAAGGAAAAGTGGACAGGCTTTTTTACGCGACTGCCAAAACCACCACCAGAGGAATAGCCGAAACGGCATATAATACCCTTGCAGAGCAGGGCCTGCGTCTAAAAGTTATCACCCTGACGGCAAAAGAAAAAATTTGCCTTAACGGCGAAAAGAACTGCAGTCCTGATAAATGCCCTTTTATATTGGCTTATATGTCACGTTGCCGCAAAGTGGTTAAAGAACTTCTTAAAAAGCATGACTTTTTCCCCAGGGAAATAATTACCCAAATGGGTCTGCGCTATGGCATCTGCCCGTTTGAGCTCAGTCTTGATCTGGCGTTAAGTTGCGATCTTGTAATATGCGACTATAATTATATTTTCGATCCAAGGGTTTACTTAAGACGTTTTTTTGAGCAAAAGGGAAGGGAAAATTACCTGATAATGATAGATGAAGCCCATAACCTTTTTGATCGGGCAAGAAGCATGTATTCGGCGGAGTTGAATGTCAGGCTGCTGTTGGATATATCTAATGAAATAAAAAAAGATTTGCCGGTAATAAGCAAAAAACTGATAAAGATCAGGAGGGAACTTTCCAAATTGGAAAAGCTGGCAGGAGAACCCGTTTCGGAAGCCGGCAGTGTAAAGTACAACGCCACCTGTGATGCCCCCATTAGTCTTAAAGTTCCTCTTTCAGAATTTATAACCGCTGCTGAAAGCTGGGTATCAGGAGAAAGAGACGATAAACCCTACACTGAAAAGCTGGTAAATCTTTTCTTTGAAATTCTGCACTTTAAAAATATCCTTGAGATTTACTCAGAAAATTATTGTACTCTCATGACCGGAAAAAAGACCGGATTTTGCCTGAAGCTGGTATGTCTTGACCCCAGCACCATGCTGGATCGCAAAATGGCTTTGGCAAAGAGTACGGTCCTATTTTCCGCTACCTTGTCCCCGCTATGGTATTTCAAGAGTATTCTTGGCGGCAGGGATGAGGATATTACCCTGAGACTTCCCTCTCCTTTTCCCCGGGAAAACCTGTTGATTCTTAATGAAGACCGCATTGAAACCCGGTACAGCCACCGGCAGCAATACCTGGAAGCGACCTCCAAAGCCATATATAACTGGTCGGTTTCTCATAAAGGAAATGTTATAGTTTTCTTTCCATCATATAAATATCTTCTTGATGTATTGGAAATTTTCAAGTCTTTGGCTCCCGACTTTGAAATTCTCTGCCAGGACCGGGAAATGGACGAGCCTGCCAGAGAGGAATTCTTAAGAAAATTTGATGATTTCGGGGATAAGAACCGCATTGCCTTCTGTGTCTTGGGAGGCGTTTTCAGCGAAGGCATAGACCTGACGGGAGAAAAGCTTACAGGCGTCATAATTGTAGGAGTAGGCCTGCCGCAGGTGTCTCCTGAACTTGAAATAATGCGTTCCTATTATCAGAACAAAGGGGTGTCGGGTTTTTCATTCGCCTATACCTATCCCGGCATCAATAAGGTACTGCAGGCAGCCGGGAGATTGATCCGGTCCGAGGCTGACCGTGGAGCCCTTTTACTTATAGATTCCAGGTTTTCTTCATCGGAATATTTGAGCCTTCTTCCGGAGGAATGGCATCCTGTTCCGAGAACCTCACAGGGAGTGAATTTATACGAGCTTGCCTTTAATTTTTGGAATGAGGATAAACAGGTTTAGAAAAGGCCTAAGAATTTTTTCGTTACCTTAATATTGACACGGCTTACGGTATCGGCTGAAACCACGTATGCCAGATCATCCTTTGCAAGATATACACCGGTAACATTTGATTTCGCGGTAAAGCGATCCATAATCTGACCATCCTCGTTAATAAAAAGCACTTCTGATTCGGCTATCACTGCCGCAGTTTTCTTTTTGGAGACAATACCCGTCACCTTTGCGTCAATATCAAAGCTGGTTTTTTCAGTTCCGTTATAATTATAAAGCTGTATGGTGGTCAAAAAATGTCTATCTCTTAAATATTCCTGGTTATTTAAAAGAGATGCAACCGGGAATTTGTTATTTATGACGTTAGCTGCCGTTACCGTGTACCCATCATAATTTTTCTCCCATACAGTGTGGCAGCCCTTATCAATTGTTATTATGCTTTTTTCTCCGTAAATCAAGAGCCTTTCTTCCATCAGGGGATAACAACCGCCAAATATCTCATTTTCTCCTTTAATACTTGCTTTCTGGTTCATAGTAGGGTCCAGTATTTCAAAAATTCCATTGGCTTCAAGTCCGGATGCCTCCAGGCTGCTTACAGCAAAGGATGCCTTGTCATATCCCGGATAATTCGCAGCTGAAAAAGGATAATAATTTGAAACGCTTCTGAAAGAAACCTCCTGACCGTCTTTTGAATAAGCTCGGATTGTACGTTTATAGCCGGATTGCTGACTTTGGGTTATCAAAAGAATCCATGTGTCCGAAATGCTGGCATTTACAATAAACTCGTCAATGTTTTTCTCCCAGGCTATTCTGTTGTTTACTATCAGGGCAAAATAATGCCCTGCCAGATCCGCCACCAGAATATCATCATCATATGACATGACAAAAGGCTTATTTAACGTTACAGGGATGTATGCTTTCTCCATTCCGTCCGGATCAATAATTTTAACATAGCTGACTGAGGCTGCCACAAGATTATCGGAAACAGTTGAACAATAAACATTCTCACTTTCATCAAATGTCAGTACAGGTCTTACCGTTTCCTTAAGAGCATCGATCTCACCAGCGCCGACAGTAAAAATACGGTTATACAGACCCGTTACTCCCTCCGAGAGTGCATCTAAAGGATTTATGTCCAGGAAAGCATATAATACTACTCCCACCACTATTATCAATATTAACAGAAAGAGGGCCAGCTTTAAAAAACTGAAACCCTTTGATGTACTTTTAGTATTGTCTGCTTCCATTTGTAAGAAGATTCTCCTTTGTTAATCACTGAATAAGCTCAGTGCTTCCATAGCTTTTGCATATTGTCTGTCGTTGCTCTTTCTTAGCTCGCTTAATGTTTGGTTGAGCTTATCCTTTGTTGCAGTATCAATTATACCAGTTACGGCAATATTATTGGAAGCCTGATATTTTTTGACAGCCTCAAGTGTTTTGTCGTCGAAAAGCCTGTCAGCCTCAGTATCAAGATATCCGGCAGCTTTCAATATCTTTTCTGCGTTTAAAACGTCGTTATTATAGGAATTAAGTTCTTGGTTTTCCTTAACAGGCACTACCTTTGATAAGTCAATGCCACCGGGATATGTGGGATTCGGTTCGGTCAACGAAGGTTTAAGCCCTATCCCGTTTATGGATCTGCCTTTAGGGGTTAGATAATAGCCTGTCGTAAGCTTGACGGATCCAATAATCTCATCTTCTTCAGGAATAACCCCGTGATATGTCATCCACTCAATATTAGTAACGTATTTCCCACCGTATAACTGATTATATTTATTATACGCCTCCGGAGTCAGAATCGAAAAGATACTTTGGAAAACGCCCTTGCCAAATGTATTCTGTCCTATTAAAAAACCTGCTCCCGAGTCTTCAATTGCACCTGCCAGGATTTCGGAAGCACTTGCCGTTTTTTCATCGACCAAAACAGCTACTAAGTAACTGGGGTTATTCCCATTGGAATAATATACCTGATCCTCGTATTTTTCCGACTTAAAAACCAATGTGGTTATAATTCCTTTGGGAATCAGCTTCCTTGCCACAGCCACAGCCTCATCGACATAGCCGCCGGGATTTCCCCTTAAGTCCAGAATAATCTTTTTTATTCCGGCTTTATTGATTTCTTTGATTGCTTCATTGAATTCCCTGGATGTTCCATTATCAAAGCTGGAAATTGATATATATCCGATGCGACCGTCAATTCTATAAGTAACTGTCTTATTTATAACAGTTCCTCTGATAATAGATAAATCTGTTTTAAATCCATCGCGTATGATGGTAAGTCTTACTTCTGTTCCCGCTTCTCCTCTGATAAGTGCTGCAGCGGTTGAGGCATCCATACCGACAACACTTCTGCCGTCAACTTCGACAATTATATCACCTTTTCGCAATCCTGACTTTTCGGCCGGTGAATCTTCAAAAATATCAACTACAATAATTCCGTCATCACCGGTTTCAAGCGTTGCTCCGATTCCTTCATATGAATTATTCAGACTGTCTAGAAAGATTTTCGTCTCTTCCTTATTATAGTACACCGAGTAATCATCCAATTGGGAAAACATACCCTTTAAAGCAACAGTAAGAGCCTCTTCGTCAGTAAGACCTTCATAGTACATTTCGGTCATAAAACCGAGCATGGACTCAAGGTATGCCCCGTAATCCTGCGCATTTGTTATGGGAGAAGTCACAAGAATAAAGCATATCACTAAGGCAAAGCTTATAAGTCCTTTAATTCTTTTCATAGATAATCCCTTTCACATTTAAAGTTTAAAAATCGATTATTCTGTCTCTGTAATCTTTTATCAGTTCACTGCCCATATAATTAATTAAATCATACATCAATTTGGCAGCATTTTCATTAGTTAATCGATTTGATGGGTTAAACCTGCCCATATAATCAGGTTCAACGATTCCCAGGATTGCAGCCACCGATGCAGCATTACGGGCATAAGAAGGAATAATTTCATTATCGGTAAACGGTGTTGTTGAAGTCGGATAAGGAGCCAGTTTTTCCAGTCCCAAAGCAGAAACAATCATTTTAATCGCTTCCGCATTGGTAATGTAGTTGTTTGGTCCGAAATTCCCATTTCCGTTTCCGATGGTTATACCTTTTTGATATGCTTTTTTAATCTCCTCATAGTATAGGTCTCCCGGCTCGACATCCTTAAAAGGCGATATTTCGGGAGCTTTTTTGCTCGAGGATCTTCTTGTGTTTGCCGTCGTTGAGACCCTGACATCAGGATCAGCAGGAATATCCTTCAGTGCATTCATAAGTATTCCAACAAATTCTCTCCTGGTTAAATATTTGCCCACCTTAAAGTTTTCTCCTGTTCCCGAAAGAATTTCAAGGCCAAACAAGATGCTGACTGGTTCCTCTGCCCAGTGTCCATTTAAGTGTTTTATATCCGGAACCATTAATCGGGATAATTCCATTTGAGTGTTCAGGCTCTCAGTATCGGTATAGGTCTTCAAAACATCAGTAGGTCGACCGTTCTTATCAAATTCAGGGAATCTTGCTGTATAATCCAGTGTTGACTCCATCCACTTTTTTTTAACATATCCGCCGTCAAAGCTTATATAAGTGGGTTCATTTTCTGCATAATCCACCTGCTGAAGAGTTGCGCTTGATACAACTATTTCGGCTGCCCCTCCCCATTTGACGGGCGGATTGGCATTTTTTAAGTCTGCCTCCACCATCATGTTGATTTTTTGGGTTTCGGTACTGCTCCAGTATTGTTCATAAGCATAAGTTCTGCCCGAAAGAGTAACGGTCACGGTATCACGGTTAGCACCGGTTCCGATTGCATATACTTTTCTTTCGCTGAATTCTCCGGTATGATAATTAATGGCAGCCTTAGGATCAGTAATCATGGATTGGGTAAAGGATGAATCTATCAGCCTGTAAGTTGTTCCGCCCACATTAATAGATTCGGTGGGTATACGGCTGAGCTTGGTAGATTCTGTTATTTGCCCGTTAGCTTTGGTTTCCCTTGTTGTAGTATAGATAACTACTCTGTTTAAAGTAACATCAGCATCGGCATTTTCAAGTTTATAGGTATATGTGGCAGTTATCACATCGTTTTTATCGGTTTTCTTAATGGTCAGAGTTCCGCTTAACTTTATAGGAACACCGGTTAAAAAACACATCTCAGTATATTGATATTCACTTTTCTCTATTGGGTTGACAACTGAGATCCCGCCCGAATAACCCATCGTTCCTTCAACAGCCAATGCATTAAGCGGAGCAATAGTAATAACAATAACCAGTATAATTGTAAGTACTTTAACAATTCGTCTTCTCATGATTCAAACCTCCGTAATGTCTCATTGGCAAAGGACAATAATACCTTCGCCGCTTTGGCTGTGCCGCATGATTCTGACTTCATCTCCGGGTTTTATCAGGGAAATGGTTCCTATCTGACCGTTCTTTATCACAATTGAGTTGAAAGGTATTGTTATGTCCAGATTGGGGCTTTCATCCCAAACATAGTCCTCATTATCATAAATCTTGGCCTCAGTCAGTTTCAAAACCGCAGGAGCGATCGTTTCGGCGTTAGCATTCTCATTACTGTCTTCCTCGTTATCCGTTGTAATTGCCGAGACACGTCCCATAACCGGCTCATCTGCATAAGGTGCCGTGCTCATCAGCAGGATTTTGCTTCCCTCCGCCACTATATAAACGCTCTGCTTAGTATACGACGAATCCAGGTAACGCATATTCCCAACACCGTCAGCCTCAATCAGCCGGCTGACAGAAAGATCGATATCAAATGTTTTGGGAGTATTTGTATATTCCCAGCTCACTCCGTTCAGTTCAACAAAAGATTCAACCGTTATACTCTTTAACGGATCAACATTCTTTATACGTCCTCTGTATATAACAAGACCATTTTGACCGACCGATTCACTGACTATGACATTGGCAATATATTTACTGTCATACAGAGATTTTTCCATGGAGATCTTTAATGGATCCAGAGTATTTAAAGAGCTTATATTCACCAGTCTTCCGTCTTTGACCGCAATGGTATTCGTATCGTAACTGATAATATCCGAGGTGTTTTCAAGTTGAAGTATTCCTCCGTTTGTCATACCAAGGAGATTGTCATTTGCTGTCTTCTCGTAACCGGATGTTGTTCTGAACGACGCTTTTACAATCTTATCCAGACCGTCATATTCCTTCTTTGTAACAAAATATACAGTACCTCCGAACCGTCTGGGAGGCAGCTCTTTATATTCGCTGCTATACTTAAAGCTTTGTATACCAATACCTGAAGTATATTCCCATCTTCCGTTAATGAACTGTTGAACCTGAGACACTGCAAGCGAGTTATTAATGCTGTCAGCAAACTCAATTTTTCCTCTGTATATTCCGCTGACAGACCTGGGCTGCTTTTCTATATCAATGCATGATATATGGATATTGGAGCCGTTTGTCTGTACCAGTACCCGTATCCGATCTCCCAGGATAATATCAGAAATTGTACAAGGACGGTTATTTTTATAAATGGGAGTGGTTTTTGGTACAGTATAATTTACAAAGGTACCATCATCCTTCTTTAAAATCAGCCATGCGGTACCTTTTAAATAAGCTGTTCCATATACGGATTCATAATAACTTTTGGCACTGATTTTTTCTATATACCCGTCCTTATCCAGCTTTATAAAAGCCATATCTCCCGGTCGGATATCGTCGATGCTGACTTCATATCCGTCCCTTAAGACAGGCATGTCGTATCCATAAGTAAAAGTGCGAAGGTCAATCAAACGGTTTGCAGCGGCCGGATCCGCTCCAGAGCCGTCTTCGAAATAGAGAATGATATAGCCCAGCGAGGGGTTATTCTCTTTAACAACACCGCTAAAATATCCCTCCTCCTCTGTCTGACCGGGAGCGTAAGTTTCCGCAAAAATATAATTACCTGAACCATAGGTTGATGAAATTGCTATTGTCAGGATAAGAGCAAAAATAATAAATGTTTTTCTTGTTTGCATCTAATTGCCTCCAAACATATTTATCCTAAAAAGTTTATCGGCAATTATAGTAAAAGCATAAACAAAATATACTTTACGCTTCTATGACAAATAACTTAAGGATTTTTTTCGTTACAACAAAGAGCTGGCGCATGTTTTCTTATGTCAAACGCCTTTTGGACTCAAAATCAATAAAATAGTTCTTCCAGTTACAGTTTGGCTCATGAAAAGGGTAACCAAAAGAACTGTCACTTTGGTTTATAACTGCAAACTTCTATTTCGAAAATTCAGCTCTGTTACAATCATTCCCGATAATATGAGAAGGCATCCGATAAAAGTTTTAATTGTCAGAGTCTCGGTGTTTCCATAAATATCAGGAACAATTAAAGCAAAAATTGCACCAAAAACCGGTTCACAGGTCAGAATCAGAGCTGTTCTGGTAGGAGTTGTATATTTTTGGGCAATGGTTTGGACACCATAGCCAAATGCTGTGCCAAATGCTCCTGTATATAGGATAGTAAAGATAATTTTGGAATCAAGTACGACAGGAGTCGGGTCAGCAGATGCAAACTCAATTCCTGCCCAGGTTATAAGATAAAATACAGCTGCTGATGTAACCTGAATAAATGCCAAATGATAAATATCCATATCTGATGCAAATTTATCTATAAAAATAATTTGAAGCGCAAAGCATACTGCACACATAAGAGTCAAGGTATCACCGATTACCCAGTTTCCCTGAAAACCCGTAAGGAAGAAAAGCCCCAGAGCTGCAAGAATCACTCCTATAACTGCGTTTAACGGCGGTCTTTTTTTAAGTAAAAAAACAGATATTATAGGAACCATAATTACATTCAGTCCGGTTATAAAAGCTGAGTTGGAAGCTGTTGTAGTTTTAAGCCCCAGAACCTGAAGCATCATACCCGCATACAGCAGCAGACCGATTAAAAGCCCCCGCATTATACCGCTAAAATTTATTCCTTTCAGATTCTTATTGAAAATAAGGGCTAATATAATTGAAGCCACCAAAAATCTCATGGCAAGGTATGCGTAAGCGGGAATGTCATCAGATATGTTTTTCATCACAATAAATGATGATCCCCATATAATAGTAATGCTAAAAAGCGACAAATCGGCCTTTAGTTGTTTACTCATATGTATTTCCCTTCAACTTTACTGTTATCAGCAAATTTTAACCACCGGCTATCCGGTGGTTAAACCTGTAATACAGGGAATCAGATGATTCATTTCTAAATTATACACTGTAAAAATATAGTCCGCAATAATCCGTCTGTTTTTATCATTTAATTATCAGCATAAGAAGCTTATTAAACCAGGACAGTACTATTGAATTCATATATGTTTCGGGTACCTTAATGATATTTATTGACCCAAAGATAGGAATAGCAATAACAAAAATTACATTACAAATGATTATCCCTATTGCAAAGCCTATAAACATGCCTGCAGTTCTGTTGGCCGTTCCTAATACAGGAGTGCTGCTTAGTACTCCGGTTATAATTTTACCTATTATTACAACCAGCAACTTTACCAGAATAAACAAAACAATAAAAGCAATAATCTTTAAAATATTGAACACAATAAGATCGTTAACGGTTACTACAGTGCCGGAGTACAGATCTCCTGTCTCTGCAGCCGTATTTGTAAGAGACAATAACTGTTTCAACATAGAATTCTCAGCAATGGCATTTTTAAGCTCTGGTATTTTATCCATTATACTGACTGCAGACTGAGCCTCATTATCAGGAATATTCATGTTCCCTATTAATGAAACAGCAGGTATCACCTCATTCAACTTATTAGCTATAGCATCTCCCAGTTTCGTTTTTTTCATAGCCAGCAGAGTAACCTTTGGTGAAAACAAATAAGCTAATAATATTCCGATTAAATATCCGGCCAAACTAAAAACTGAATTTATTAATCCTTTTATGTAGCCTTTTAGTCCAAATAGAGCTATAATGATAACTATTGTATAGTCTACCCAGTTAAAGTCAAATCCCAGGAACAAATCAGCTGCAATAAAAAGAATTACCGCCAAAAAAAGAAGGATCATAGGCATACGATTCATAGCAGCTGCGGCAGGTTTTGGCTTACCATAACTGTGACGCAAGGAATACACCCCCAAAAAGATTAATGCAACTGGAAATTATTTACCGAGGCAGGAACGATTAACCGGATTAAAGAGGCTGACACCTGAAAACAGAAGAATACATACAACTATAGCGCCTATTTTTGCAATTATTTTGCAAAATAAACACTAGAAATTCCTCCTCTAATAATATCCTTAATTTGCTAGGTGTATTATATCATTATGACAAATATTTGTAAAACAATATTAAACACTTTGTAATAATAACAGAGGTGATAAAAATGCCTTTTGACGGCGTATTAACAAATAGAATCGCTCAAGAGCTGAATAATATTCTTATTGGAGGCAGGATAGGAAAAATACATCAATTAGGACGGGATACCGTTGTGATCCAGGTACGTACGGCAGGCGAAAACCATCGGCTCCTGCTTTCATGCAATGCATCATCAGCCAGGATCCATCTTACTCAAAGACAATTTGAAAACCCGGACAGTCCTCCTGTCTTTTGTATGTTGCTGCGAAAGCATTTCATGGGCGGTATAATTAAAGGTATAAATACAAGCGGTTTTGAGCGTGTTGTTACCATAGAAGTTGAGGTTACTGAGGAGTTGGGCGACCGCACCACAAAAAAATTAATTATTGAGATTATGGGGCGTCACAGCAATATAATTATCCTTAACAAGGATAATTATATTATCGATGCCATGAAACATGTTGATAACGAGGTAAATCGTGTCCGCGAGTTGCTTCCGGCAAGGGCTTATGTACTTCCTCCACCTCAGGACAAGCTTGATCCTGCATCGGACGATACACCGGATATGCTATTAAAATCAGCTCCGCAATGCGGGAGAAAGGTGGAATCCTTCCTTCTTGACAATCTGAAAGGATTCTCTCCTGTTTTGTGCAGGGAAATCTGTTTTCGTGCCGGCATTGATGAGTCTAAACCCGCCAATAAGCTGGCTTTTCGCGAGCTTTTAAGAATAACGGAAGCTTTAAGAAATTTGATGGACGAACTTACAGGTGATGAAATCTTTCCGGCAGTCATATTTGATAATACGGAGAAACCTGTCGATTTTCATTATATCAAGCTTCTTCAGTATTCTTCGCATAAACGGTTTGACACTATAAGCGGCGCTGTTGAAGAATTTTTCTCTTTAAAAAACTCAAATGAATTTAATAATCAAAAAGCTAAAAATCTTCATGCAACGGTATCCAAATTATTGGAAAAATGCGAAAAACGATTGGCAATAAATTTACAGACATATGAAGAAAACAAGAATTTTGATGAATACAGACTGTTTGGAGAGCTTATAACGGCAAATATATATTCTCTTTCAAAAGGAATGGATAAAGCAAGCGTTATGAACTATTACAGTGAAAAAGGTGAAAGCGTGGATATTCTTCTTTATAAGGATAAATCCCCGCAGCAGAATGCTCAAAACTATTTCAAAAAGTATAATAAGGCAAGAACAGCGTTTTTATATGCCAAAAACGAAATAGCTGTGATAAAGGATGAAATTACTTATCTTGAGAGCATTCTTTTTGCAATTGAAAACTCAAAAAACACAGAACAGTTGTCCGAGATACAAACAGAACTTCTAGAGCAGGGTTACATCAAGCATATGGACAAAAAAAGCAGAAAAAGTCCTCCTGCAAAAATACTGCCATTAAGATTGATCTCAAAGGACGGGTTTGAAATATTTATAGGTCAAAATAATAAGCAGAATGATAAATTGACACTTAAACTAGCGAGACATGAGGATATCTGGTTTCACGTAAAAAACTTTGCTGGCGCTCATGTGGTAATAAAAACCGAAGGTCAAGAAGTCCCCGATTCTACCTTAATAGAGGCCGCACAATACGCGGCCTGGTACAGTAAAGCTAAATCAGCCTCAAAAGTTGAAGTTGACTATACTAATATCCGAAATGTAAAAAAGCCCTCGGGAGCAAAACCCGGAATGGTAAATTACGTAAATTACCATACTGTTGTTGTTACGCCAAAACAGCCTGACTTATCTTCAATCGAAAAATAATACTGGTTATATCATTTATGTGCTATATATATGTGATGTGAGGTGTGGTAAGTCATATATTGAAAATTCTCTCATAACATTTTTTTATTCCATGGCTTACCTTCTCTTTGTCAATGGTCTTAAATTCGCCGTTTTCATAGAGTATTGCACCGTCGACCATTGTCAGGCATACATCAGAGGCCTGTACAGAATATGCCAGTGCAGATACTATATTATGAACCGGCATAAGGTGGGGTTTATCAATGTCTATCAAAATAATATCGGCCTTTGCCCCCTCTTTTATGACACCCAGATTATCCATGCCAAGGGCTTTGGCACCGTTTACGGTCGCCATTTTTAATGATTCCATGGCGTTTATAAGCAACGGATCTCTGTTCACTCCCTTATGAATTAAGGCTGCAAGGTGTATTTCTTCAAACATGTTAAGGTTGTTATTGCTCGACGCGCCGTCGGTACCCAAGGCCACGTTAACTCCCCTGCTCAAAGCTTTTGGTACGGGCGCGATCCCGCTGGCAAGCTTAAGATTGCTGGTAGGATTATGTGTTATGGTTACTTTTTTATCGGCCAAAATACTTATATCATCTTCGGTGACCCATACACAGTGGGCAGCTACGGTTTTTTGCTCAAAGACGCCAAGATCAAATAGATGTTTAGTAGGAGTTTTGCCGTACTTTTTCAGGCAATCCTCATGCTCAACCAAAGTTTCATCCAAATGTACATGGATTGGCGCGTCATACTTTTGAGCGGTTTCTACTATAGCTCTGATATATTCAGGGGAACAGGTATAAATGGCATGAGGCGCAAATGCACCTGTAATTCTACCATTGGCGGCTCCATTCCATCTTTTGTAGAAATCAATACCTTCATTTAATCGGACATCATCGGAGAAATCGGGACCATTGCCTGTATTCATCATGCCTCTGGATAGTTGTGCACGGATTCCTGATTCCTCAACAGCACGAGCCATATCATTCATATGGTCATACATATCAATAAAGCATGTGGTTCCTGACGAAATCATCTCCATAATTCCCAGAAGTGATCCGTAATAAATATCATCTCCCTGAAGCCTTGCCTCAACAGGAAAAATATGATCAAAAAGCCATGTCTGCAAATTCATATCATCAGCATAGTTTCGGAGGAGTGTCATAGGAACATGACAGTGGGCGTTAATAAGCCCCGGCATCAGAAGCTTTCCTGAGGCATCGATTATTCTGGCATTATTTATCTGTTCATTATTCAGACTGCCAATAGCACTTATTACATCATTCTCTACAAGCACATCACAGGACTCCAATTTTTCAGTATTGTTCATGGAAAGTACCATGGCATTCTTAAAAACATACTTCATAAAATTTCCCTCCGATATATAAGTACATCATACTCAATTTGCCGGTATTTAATCCTGTCTGTTTCTATCATTCTGCCGAATCATTATTGTCGTTGGGAATGATAGTAACATTTACGCTATACTCCCCTATCAGGGTTATATTATTGGGGACTGTTACCATAAGCGGAACCTCGTGCTCTCCGGGCAAAATATCGCTCACATCAATAGACAGCTTTATATCACTGATTTTTAAATTATTCAAATCTTCACTCTTTCCTTTTACAGTGATAGGTATTACATCGTTTGTAACTCTATAACTCATATTTTCTCCGGTATCTCCGTGGAAAATCACAATATTACCGGGAGACATATTTATATTGCGAGTTATAAATTTTTCAATTACTACCTCGGCTGTAAGGCGCTCAGCATCCTCTGCAAATATAGTTGCGCCTTTAGGGAGAATTGTTGTTAACGGAGTTATGAATGTTTCTGATTTATCAGTAATATCAATTGCTTCTGCGCTGACACTCTTTATGCCGTCCAGTACGCTTCTGTTGCCCAGTACACGTACACTTGGCATGGAATATCTAATCTCTTTCAGATAATAGTCATCCATGGGTTTGCCTTTGGTTGCGGCAATTACCGGCACTTTTTTGGCCAGATCAAAGGAAACAATAATCGGCACTTTCCCGTCAAATTGTCTTAAAACTTCTCCTTTTTCATCCAGTACAGTCCCGCGCATAACAATTTCTTTATTGTCAATCGCTTCGTCCAGGTTAACAAGTGCAACCACCTTACTTACCATTGAAATGCTGCTTTCCTTTTCTTCCAAAATAACATTGCTCGGCTCAACCTTTAGATTAACGAGCTCATATCCTGCCGGAAGCGATCCGGTAAATTCTACCTCTACGGGATATTGCTTACCAACCACACGCTCAAAATTCAGGGTCACGGAGGCAGGATTAACTCCAAGTATTATAATGTCCTGATCTCCTCTGTATTCAGGTTCACCAATATTAATCGTTTTACGACCGGAGGAAGAAACTTCTGACAGATCAATGGAGACAATAAAATCATTAGCGGTAACTTTTGAAATCTTTTCTCTTCGTCCTTTTATCTTAACATCAACGCTCGTGGGCAGTTGAGTTCCCACGATCTGAAGATTTTTGCTCTGAAGCACATCCATATTACTGGTCAAAGGTACAGCTATGGTTTTCTCTTCGAAAGGATTCTCCGAATCCAATACTACAAACCAAATCAATATAGCGGTTAGTATGGAAATAACTTTTACGATCGAATCCTTTTCAAATAAACTATTTATTAGCTTGTTCATCCTGCTTCACCTTTCTGAACGTAAAGAGCTTCCTGTCCGTATCACTGTCCAACAGGAATTTGGTCAATGCTTTTCTGAGCATATCAGGGGTTAGATTTCTGGTAAGACCTCCGCTGTGGGCATACGAAATTTTACCCGACTCCTCCGATACAACAACAGCTATGGCATCCGATACCTCGGTAATACCCAGTGCAGCCCGATGACGGGTCCCTAATTCTCTGCTCAACCCTGCATTCTGAGTCAGGGGCAGATAACACGCCGCAGCTTTTATCGTATTATTGCGAATAATAACCGCACCGTCATGCAGCGGAGTTTTAGGGGTAAAAATATTAATCAGAAGCTCACTTGACAGCATTGCGTCCATTTGAGTCCCTGTATTGACTATGTCCCCTATCTTTGTAGCTCTTTCGATTATTATTAAGGCACCTATATATTCTTCAGATAAAGCAGTACATGCTTTAACAATCGATTCAATGGCTGATATGGTCTTAACTCTGTCTTCATCTGTTTTTCTCAGCATAATATCCTGAAATCCGCTGCTTCCAAGCTTTTCAAGAGCTCTTCGGAGTTCAGGCTGAAAAATTACAATTAAACTAAATCCAAAAAGTTGTATCGTTCCCTTTAATAGATAGGCAATAGTCTTAAGGCCCAATACTTCAGATAGTTTAGAAAAAATCAAGATGAAAAATAACCCTTTTACCAACTGGAGGGCACGGGTTTCTCTGACAAGCTGAATGCTTTTATAAACTACATATGAAATTAAAGATATTTCAATTATCAATCTGATAATATCTAATGGACTGTTCAGCCCCAAAAAATTCGTAATGTAACTAAAAACATCTCCTATTGTCATACTGCCGGGCACAACTGCTCCTATTCTTCAATATTGGTTCAGGCTATGAAATCCCAAAATACCGAGCTTCTTAAAATAAATTATATATTCTAGTATTAATAAATGCAATAAAGGGATATCACAAATCAGCAGTATAAAACCTGTATCTAATCTGTATTATGAGACAATCAGGACGGTGTTAAACTTTGTGTCAGAAACGTATTTTTTCTATCAACAGTTCTAAGGCTAATTTTGGTTCTATAAGCCCCTTTTTATAGTTTTCCTCGGCTTCCATGCATTTCCCCAACATATTTCTTAAAAATTCGACACTCAACCCGGATACCTGCTGGGTCATTATTTTCAAAGCATAAGGGTGTTTACCCTGGAAAAATTGATTAATTTGAGTCTGGGTAGCACCATCCTCCATTAAGAGTTTTAGTTTAAGCATTTCCCCTATTTGTTTTGAAAGCATAGCAAGAATCTTTTGTTCTGGTTCTTTTAAATCTATAATCTCATTAAGAATATTTAATGCCTGGGGTATGTCTTTTTTTGCCACAGCATCCAAAAGGTCAAATATAACACTCTTTATGGTAGGTATGGCCATAAGTTTTACATCGTTTAAAGTAATTTCTTTCCGGTCTCCTGCATAATCAGCAAGTTTAAATATCTCATTTCTCAGGGTATACATATCCGGTTCGCTGATAGCCACAAGATACTGGGCAGCATCATAATCTATAGCCTTATTTAGCGATTTCATCCCCTTGATGACCCATGGCACAAGTTCTGCCGGCTTATTCCTGTTAAATTCCAGAGCAAGCCCGTATGATACAACCTGTTTATATAGCTTAAGCCTTTTATCGGCCTGGCTTTCTATGAATACAAGGCATGTGGTATCCGGTATATCGGGGATATATTCGGTTAAAGCATCTTGCGGTTTATTTTTCATGCGGATTTCCGCCACAGACTTTGCTGCATCATCTTCCAATGTATCGCTCTCGTCTGGTGAATCAGCGTTTTTCTTTGATTTACTAAAGAACAAACCTGAATTTTTAACTATGACCAGCTTACGCCGGGCAAACACCGGAAAGGTTTCACAGGCATCAATGACATCATCAATATTAATACTGCCCTCGAATACAGTCAGATTAAGACCATCATTGTCGCCTTCAAGAATCAGGTCTTTTAAGGCCTTAATATAGTAATCGATCAGAAACGGTTCATCACCATAAAAAAGATAAACTCTGGCAGGGTTTTTAGTCTTAAGTTGTTCCTTAAGTTTGTCCAAACTCTGCTTATTACTGTCTTTTCCATAGTTTTTTGAGGTAAAACTGCTACCGGCCATAACAACAAACCCCCGATACATCATCAGGAGATTATTATACCATGAATTCTACGATAGTAGAATTCATGGCATAACAAGGTTCCCGGGTACCCGTTCGAAATCTTTGATTTCGGTAACGGGTGGGGTTCTTATTATATCATGCAACTCTGCGGAAGTAGAAATCATGGTATAACAAGGTTCCCGGGTACCCGTTCGAAATCTCTGATTGTCAAATACATTGCACCCGTTGCCATATATCAGCAGCGGGTGCAAGAATCTTCATTTTGAACCTCTTTATATTTTAGAACATCACTATTTTAGGCTCTATGCACGTGTTCTGATTTCTTCCACAATTTTTTCTACAAATTTATCTACGTCCATCGCGCCTAAGTCCCCATCTTTTCTGGATCTTACCGCAACGGCTCCCTGTTCTACCTCCTTATCGCCGATAACAAGCATATAAGGCACTTTTTCAAGTTGTGCTTCACGAATCTTATATCCTATTTTTTCATTGCGATCGTCGATTTCCACATCAACGTCGTGTTCTCTGAGTTTTTCAGCAACTTTCTGAGCAAATTCATGGTGTTTTTCCATTATAGGTATAATCTTGGCCTGTACCGGAGCAAGCCATACAGGAAACGCGCCGGCATAGTGTTCAATTAATATTCCGAAGAATCTTTCAATTGAACCCAGCAGAGCTCTGTGAATCATATATGGGCGCTTTTTGCTTCCATCCGAAGCAACATAGGTTAAATCAAAACGTTCAGGTTCATTAAAGTCGAATTGTATTGTGGTACACTGCCATTCACGGTTAAGGGCGTCCTTAATCTTAATATCGATTTTAGGTCCGTAGAAAGCTCCGCCTCCTTCATCCACGGCGCACTCCAGACCTTCGGCTGCTACAGCGTCCTTCAAGGCCTTTGTAGCTGCTTCCCACATGCTTTCGTCCCCTACATATTTGTCTTTTGGTTTTGTGGAAACATATATTTTAAAATCCTTAAATCCAAAAGCATTCAGTAATGAAAGGCTGAATCTTAAGACTCTGCGTATTTCATCAGGCATTTGTTCAGGAGCACAGAAAAGGTGGGCATCATCCTGAGTAAATCCTCTTACTCTCAGAAGGCCATGGAGGGCTCCGCTTTTTTCATAGCGGTAAACTGTTCCCAATTCGGCCCATCTATACGGCAAATCACGATAAGAGTGCATCCTGCTCTTATAAATGGCAATATGGAACGGGCAGTTCATAGGCTTAGCGTAGAAATCCTGTCCGTCTACATCCATAGCCGAATACATACTCTCCTTATAGAATCCGAGATGCCCCGATGTCTCCCACAACTGTCCTCTTCCTATATGGGGAGTGTATACCAAATCGTATCCGTTTTTAAGATGCTCTTTTCTCCAGAAATCTTCAATGTGCAGCCTGACACGGGCGCCCTTTGGATGCCATAGAACCAGGCCGGGACCGACTTCTTCATCAAAGGAGAATAGATCCAGATCTTTCCCAAGACGTCTGTGGTCGCGCTTCTCCGCTTCTTCAAGCATTTTAAGATAATCTTCCAACTGGCTGGCCTTAGGGAATGAAGTACCATAGATTCTCTGAAGCATTTTGTTTTTCTCATCGCCTCTCCAGTAAGCACCCGCCAGCTGCATGAGCTTAACGGCTTTTACCTTTCCGGTTGACAACAAATGGGGGCCGGCACACAGATCTGTAAAATCTCCCTGTCTGTAGAAAGAAATCTCCTCACCTTCCGGTAGTTCCTTAATAAGCTCAACCTTATAAGGCTCATCCTTCATAAGCTCAAGAGCTTTATCTCTGGGAAGAGTAAACCTTTCAATTGGAATGTCTTCTTTAATTATTTTCTTCATTTCCTGCTCTATTGCGGTCATATCCTCGGGAGTAAAGTTTTTGTCCAGATCGAAATCGTAGTAGAAACCGGTATCAATAGCCGGGCCGATAGCAAGCTTAACGCCCGGGAAAAGCCTTTTTACAGCCTGAGCCATGATGTGGGATGTCGTATGCCAATAGGCATGCTTACCTCCTTCGTCATCGAAGGTAAGGAGATTCAAATTGCAATCTTCATACAGCGGCGTTCTCAAATCCTTAAGCTCGCCATTTACTTCTCCTGCCAAAGCAACTCGGGCAAGCCCTTCGCTGATATCTTTCGCTATATCGAAAATAGTAACCCCGCTCTCATAGGATTTAACGCTTCCGTCTTTTAATGTGATATTAATCATATTGACCCACTCCTTTAAAAATTCTATAATGTCACTTTCCGCGTTATTTGTTATTCTTGGCATCACATGTGTCATTTTGAGCCTCAGTTGTAATTCTGATCGTCACTGAAGAATCTTTTCCGTCCAAAGCAAAGTAACCTTAAGAACCACCCGCTTGGTATAAAAAACTCTCACCCAAATGTCATAAAACATTTAAGGGTGAGAGTTTATACTCACACGGTTCCACCTTAATTACAGAAATAATTCTGTCACTCATAAGATTATAACGTAATCAACGTGATAGCTTACTGTTATTTCTGCCATCAAGCTCCGGGGCGGTTCAAAACAGTGATCCGCAGGAAAGATTGCAGCCGGGTCCTTCCCTCTCTGAAGCGTTTGCACAGTTTTGCATGTCCCCTTCATAGCATTTTAAATATAAAGACAAGTTCATAATACAATATCGGATTTTCTTTGTCAAACCTTATGTTCATAATCATATATTTTTATTATTCAGATAAGAATTTATGTATTACATGAGCAACACCGTCTTCCTCATTGGATAGCGTGATATAATCCGCCTTTTGTTTGACTTCATCGGGAGAATTGGCCATTGCGACACCTAATCCGGCATATTCAATCATGGATAAATCATTATAACCATCTCCCACAGCAATCATCTCACTTTGCTTTATACCGAAGTACCGGCCGAGTTTTTCCATTGCGATGGCTTTTGAAGCATTCTTATCTACAAATTCCAGGAAATACGGCCTGGAGGTATGAAAATTGACATTATTACTTAAATATTCCCCAATTTCTTCTTGGTATTGTTGTATTTTTTCAACTTCATCATACCAGAGTATTTTTGTCGTGCCATTTTCAACTGCCCGTTCCAAATCATTTACAACAACAGGCTCCACACCCGATATCATCTTGTAATTTTTTGCTCTTTCATTAAGTTCGGTTACAAAAAGCTTATTATCATTCCATATCATTATGGTCGTATTGTATTTTTTGCCCAGTCTGATAATATCTATTGAATCAACCGGGGACAGTTTTTGCTCATAAAGCACTTGTTTTGACTTTCCCATGACCACCATGGCACCGTTATATGTGATAAAGGGTACATCAAGGTTCAGTGCTTTGTTCAGTTTTTCGACGCCCTGAATGGGTCGGCCCGATGCAATGGTAAATATGCGGCCTTTTTCAACCCACTTTCTGATTGCGTTTTTTGTATTCTCGGTAAGTTCTCCGTTATCATTCAAAAGTGTACCGTCGATGTCTACCGCCATAAGTTTGTAAGCCATTTATAAACTCCTTTTCATTTTCATTGCCTTTTCATATACCCAGCTTGCGCATTTTTTATGAATCAACAGTATTTAAAAACATCTTTTCCTTTGTATCGTACTACATTTAAGTTTGAAAAACGTTCTTCAATAATATTTGCCATATCGTCCACAAATATAATCTCAGTTCCATAATGTCCCGCATCAATTGTAAATATCCCGTTATATAGAAGTTCCTGGGCGTCGTGGTATTTCAAATCTCCTGTAATAAGAACAACAGGACTGATCCTGATAAGATTATCCAAGATATCCCTGTCAAATGAGCCATTGTATACAGCCACCTTTGAAACTGTCGGAGGGATATTCCCTACGTATCTTAAACATTCAAGAGATAGTTTGGTCTTAACCCTGTTAATAAACTCCATACCGTCTATTGGTTTGATTTCTCCGTATCTTCCGGCACCATATTCAGCCGAGTCAAAAGATGTTGTTTTTAAGACTTTTATATTCTTTAGCCCAAGCTTTTCACACAACAGATCGCTCAGGCCTCCTTCAGCTGAGTCAAAATTAGTGTGGCAACTGTAGAGCGCAATATCATTCTTTATTGCTTTGATTAAAATACTGCTTTCTTTAGTAGTTTCGGTGAAATTCTTCAAACCTTTAAATATCGCTGGATGATGGGACAAAACCAACTGGCAGCTTTGTGAAACAGCTTGTTCAATAGTCCCAATATCAACATCAAGACATACCAATACTCTGGATATCTCTTTATCGGGATTTCCCAGAATCAATCCGCTGTTGTCATATATCTCCTGAAGTGAAATGGGGGCTTTTTCCTCCAAGTACTTAATAAGGTTTCGCAGTTTCATTTTTTCAGCCTCCTAAGGAATCAAAAAGCTCTGTCAGTTCTTTCAAAAGCCTTTCTTCTATTTCAAGTTTTTCAAGATCAAAAGCAGCTTTTGCGCGTTTTAAACCGCTTACCGCCTTCTTTTGCTTCCTTATATGTTCTTTTACCCAATCCTTTAACAAAGGATCTTTCTTTTTAATCAATATATCACCAATTAATTCCCTGATTCTGTTCTCATTTACCTTTCGTTTTCCGGTGTATCTTGCTGAGATTACCAGATATATCTTGCCGCCTTCACATGCAAGGCCTTCATCTATAATCTCAAAACCGTTTTCCCATAAAAACGGGCGGATAAGTTCCCTGTTGGTCATAGGCTGTAAAAGGATACAATTAGCCTTTTTAGCTATATTAATTGATTCAAGGATCAGCTGTGTAATCAGCACACCGCCCATTCCGGCCATGACTATTACATCGGCTTCTTCCTCCCTGACAGGTTCAAGACCGCTTCCCATCCGTAATTCCATACTGTTCATCAGCATATATTTTCTGCGGGTCATATCTGCTCTTTCCAACGGGCCGGGCTTTATATCACAGGCTATAGCCTTTTTGCATCGGCCGTTAAGGAGTGCAAAAGCAGGAACCAGGGCATGGTCAGTTCCGATATCCGAAAGAATATCGCATGGAGGTATCATATCATAAATAAGCTTCAACCTTCCTTTAAGAACCATAAATTCCCCCGCGTAATCTATCCAGGAAATATTGAATCCCTTGCAGAAATCACTGATTTCTAACTAATCTCGGGCAATTGAGGCCCAATACGGCAGATCCGTCTTCTTGACAGAGAGGTACCGAGCTTTGCCGCCGGTACTTATTGCGATAAAACTTAAAAAGGATGATTGCTCTGCAATCATCCTTCATATTTTTTTGGTGGGCCTTCAGGGACTCGAACCCCGGACCAACCGGTTATGAGCCGGTGGCTCTGACCAACTGAGCTAAAGGCCCAAATGTGGCTCCCCAAGTTGGACTCGAACCAACGACCCTGCGGTTAACAGCCGCATGCTCTACCGACTGAGCTATTGAGGAACGTTATTGCACTTTTCTTCAAGCGCAGAACAAAATATATTATACTGATAAAGCCGTTGGTGGTCAAGATTTATTTTTAATCTTTCTATCAATTTCTTGTTGACCTCATTTGAAAAAGTAAATTCCACCCCATAAAACAGGTAATGCAGAAATTATTTCTTAAATTTGTCATTCTTTAAAGTCAAATACTGGAGAGCTATATACCTCTTTAAAGTATTCTCGGTCTGATTTGATAAATCTTCCAAAAACAGGTTGTATAGTTCAGGGTTTTCTAAAATATATTTTGCTTCTAAAACACGATCTGTAAAAGTACTGATTTTCCTGACGACATCATGGTCTGACAGAGTTTTTAGATTTCTCTCCTTAGCCAGCGTCAGCTTCAGTAATGACGGAATCCGGGCAAGATAGTTATCCTTGACGGATTCAACGCCCAAAAGCATCCCAATATCGATATCAAGTTCGTGTATAATCCTTAAAATGATCTCTAGTTTTGGATTTGTCCTTATGCCATTCTCAATCTGCGAAAGGTAACCTGGCGATATTTCTATTAACTTTGCAAATTCGCTTAAACTGTACCCTTTTTCCTCACGCTTGGCTTTTATTATCTCGCCAATTTTTATTTCCATAAAAATTCCTCTATTCTGATTATTCTGGCAGTTATATTTTTATAACAAAAGTAATCTAATTTTATCATGCGATGGTCTGGCAATAACCTTCTATATTTCCTTATGTGTATCCTGGAATATATATCGCCCTATAGCTGTTCTGCTTTTGCTTTATATTTTATACTTCCAGTTTTTTGAAGTGAATTGTATTAATAGTACTATTATATAAAATAATATTATATATATCCTCCTGTAAATAGTCAAAGATAACCATCTGTAACTAGTCAAAGATAGCCATTAACTTTTATAGATGGAGGATATGTGTTATAATAAGAACTCCACCCAACACGCAATCGAAGATTGCTGTTGGGTATCCGGGAACCTTGTTATATCACAATTATTGCTGCCGCAATAATTATGATATAATAGCCTCACCCGTTACCGAAATCGTAGATTTCGAACGGGTGCCCGAGTTATTGATACTCCGTATGAATAGCCTCTCCCGTTACCGAAATCGTAGATTTCGAACGGGTGCCCGAGAACATTGAAACACTAAGCAGACTGGTCTGTTTTGCAGCCCAGGCCGTCTTGCGACGGCTCACAACAAATAAATTGTTGTGTATGAACTTGTGTTATAATACTTTTGTAAATAATCTTTTGTCCTTAAATAAGGAGGATATTATATGAACAAAAACTTTGGAAGCCGCAAGAAACCTGATGTTTCAACTGCTGCTTCAAAGAAAGATGCAAGTATCGGTTTGATTATACTGGCGTTATTTACAAAGGCCTTTTTAATATCCCTAGCAATCGTTTTTTCGGTACTGATGGTAGTTGGAAGCGCTGCAGGCGGCATGTTGGCAGGTGGTATTTACGGCATTGTTAAGACAACTCCTATGGTTGAAGCCGATTTATTCAAAACTATGGGTTTCAATTCCTATGTATACGATGCTGACGGAAATGTTATTGCAGAACTTAAGAGAGAAGAAAACCGTGTCTGGATAAATTATGAAGATATACCCAAAATGCTGATTGATGCCTATATAGCTGTTGAAGATAAGCGTTTTGAAGAGCATAATGGTATCGACTTAAGGCGTATAGCCAGTGCCGTTATTACTTACGGTAAGAAGTTATTAGGCGCCAATGTTGAGGTAGAAGGCGGAAGTACAATAACCCAGCAGCTGATAAAAAACCTGACACAACATGATGATGTAACGATTCCCAGAAAGATTCAGGAGCAATGGCAGGCTCTGCAACTGGAAAAAGTATTAACAAAAGAAGAGATTTTGACATATTATCTAAACTACATTCCAATGGGTGGCAAATTTTACGGAATTGAAACAGCTGCCAAAGGATATTTCGGCAAAGACGTCCGGGATTTATCCCTGGCCGAATGTGCCAGTCTTGCCGGTATAACCAATTGGCCTACTAAATATATGCCGATAAATGAAACCAATATTGAAGCAAATCTGGCAAGGACAAAGACAATCCTTGGATTGATGCTGGAGCAGGGAAAAATAACGCAAAGTGAATATGATGAAGCCATGAATGAAAAGATTGAATTTAAATATAATCCGGATGCCGGTAAAGTTATGAAGACCAGCAATCAATCCTATTTTGTGGATGAGGTAATAAAAAGCCTTAAAAACTATCTAATGCAGACAAACGGTTACACCGAACAGGCGGCGTTAGACATCATCTATAATAACGGTCTTCATATATATTCAACCATGGATCCAAAGGTACAAAAAGCTTTGGATGAGGTTTTTACCGATCCCAAATATTTTTCATTTGATAACAAATACACCGACGAAAAGCCTCAGGCAGCTATGGTCGTTTTGGATAAAGACGGCTTCGTGAAAGGTGTTTATGGTGGCCGTGGAGCCAAAGAGGGCAGTGTATTTAATCGCGCCACTCAGGCCCAACGCCCGCCTGGGTCCGCAATAAAACCTATTCTGATATATGCCCCCGGTATTGACAGCAGAGCTATCACCGCGGCTACAGTAGTTGATGATGTAAAACAGTACCTGTTACACGACAAGCCTGAACAGGAATGGCCGAAAAATGTTGAAAAAGCAAATTACGGATTAACAACGGCTCGCATAGGTCTATTTAAATCACGAAATGTTGTGGCAACATTGCTGTTAAAAGATTATGTAGGTATACCCACAGCCCTTGATTATCTAAACAGGCTTGGTATTGACAGGCGGGAGGAACAATATCTATCCATAGCTATGGGTGGATTTAACAAAGGTATGACACCCCTTGAAATGGCAGCAGCTTACACTACTTTTGCCAATAAGGGAATATATACAAAACCCATATTTTTTACCGAGGTCAAGGATAACAACGGAAAAACCATTATATCTGTCAAACCGGAAAGATCTCAGGTATTTTCAGAACAAACTGTCTACATCATGGATGATATGCTTGAGGATGTTGTAACGAAGGGAACTGCTTACCCTGAGGGCATAATAGAATACAAGGATGCAAACGGCAAGAAGGTAGTAATTCCTTCAGCCGGGAAAACAGGAACTACAGACTCTGACAAAGATAAATGGTTCTGCGGATTTACTCCATACTATGTTGGGGTAAGCTGGTATGGTTACGATAAAGCAGTTGCACTTCAAAGTGAAGAAAAAGACAATGCATTGCTTATTTGGAATGCCGTTATGAATAAGATTCATGAAGGTCTGCCGTCAGTCCCGTTCTTTGACAGCACACCTCCAAATATAGTAAAGCGTACAATTTGTATCGACTCTGGCAAGATCGCTACCGATCTTTGCAAAAGAGATCCCCGTGGAGGCAGAGTTATTGAAGAATACTTTATAGAAGGTACCGAGCCGTCTTACAGTGATACATGTAAGGTTCATGTGGAATATGATGCCTGCACCGCTTCACATGACGCTCAAAACAGAAACCTTCTGGCTACCGAATATTGCCCTGCAGAAACAGTTGTGAAAAAAGTGGGCATAAAGAGGCCGGTGGAATACAAACCTAAATTCCCGAACGATCCTTACCCGGCTGACAGTATTTATGAAATTCCTGAAGGAGAATATTGTACTGTCCATGGGCGTGGTACCCTGATTCCTCCAATAACCGAAGAAAATCATCCGCCTGAATCGACAATCGAAGATGAGCCCTTGCCTTGGGGTTTACCCGGTTATCCGCCGGCAGAGGATATTGGTGATCCGTATTCATCCGAGGAAAACTGGGAAGGCATAGACTGGGGAAACGACCCCAACAGATGGGATTAGGAGCTATAAAAGCATATTCAGCAATGGTGCCGCGGTATGATACTTAGCATGTGCTAGCGGACGCATTCAAGCTCCCGGCTGGATTGTCGTGGTTTTAATTCATAATTCCTTGAAATGAAATACCTGTGAATATGCCGTGAGGGATACTGCAGCAACAGATATCACTTCACGGCATTTTTAATGTTATATTATCCGATTATCTGAAGTGGCAGTCCACTTCTCATGATTCTTGCTTTTCAGGTTTTGGGCCAAAATATTGATAATAATAGCTAAGAAGCCCTCCGTTATAAAACTTGCGGTTTTTGTCGGCCTTTTTCCCAAAAGCTTTTTCAAAATCAGGATCTGCATTGATAATATAGAAAGACCAGGTAGGAAGCCTTTTAAAACTTTCGGCCATAGTTTTATAGAGGAGAGCATTTTCTCTTTTATCCCCCAATCTCTGGCCATATGGAGGATTTGTAATAATAAATCCGTATTTGGCTTTTGAAGAAATATCTTTTACATCTCTAACCTGAAAATGTACTGCTTCCGAAACCCCTGCCTGTCTGGCATGATAATTGGCCATGCTGACAGCTTCGGGATTTATGTCATATCCCTGGATAAGCTTTTCTGTAACCGGCTTAATCAAGCTTCTTGCTTCATCTAAAGCATTGTACCAGATTTTTTTGGGTACTGTCGGCCATTCCTGGCAGTCAAAGTCCCTGTCAAGTCCCGGTGCCTTGTTAATTGCCATCAATGCTGCTTCTATAGGAATGGTGCCGGAGCCGCAAAAAGGATCTATCAGGTTTCTCCCCGGTGACCATCTGCTTATCATAATCAGGGCAGCGGCAAGAGTTTCCTTAATGGGCGCGGTATATGCAAGACTTCTGTAGCCTCTCTTATGCAGTCCGTCACCGGTACTGTCCAATGCGATTATTACATCGTCCTTTGTTATGCTGAAGACGATATGAAATCTTGGACCTGTCTCCGGGAAAGTATCAAGCTTATTTGCCTTTTTCAACCTTTCTACAACCGCTTTTTTAATTATTGACTGGCAATCCGACACACTCATGAGGGTTGATTTAACACACCCGCCGGTAACCGGAAATTCAGCATCCATTGGGAGCCAATCCTCCCAGGGTATTGCAAGAACCGCTTCAAAAAGGTCATTAAAAGTTGTAGCGGTAAATTCTCCCATTAATACGCAGACACGTTCTGCCGAGCGAAGCCACAGGTTCGCTCGGCAAAGCGCCTCAAAATCACCGTCAAAAAAGATCTTCCCGTTGTCAGTAAAAGTATCTCCATATCCCAGATATTTAATTTCACGTGCCACGACGGATTCTGTACCGAATGCCGCCGTTGCATATAATCGTAATCTTTCCATATTGCTCCTTTATCAGGTATTCTAAAACCTTGCGTTTTGTTTTGCACTCAATAAATAACCTCTTTTACACGGTTTTATTCACTGAATAATGATCCTCCGATAAATTCACGCAAAATTGAATTTGCCGGTACAAGATCGTTAGGCGCCGATACAAAATAACTTAAAAATTCGATAAGTCTTCGAGCCTCTGCATACTGAGGCATGTCTTTGTTTATTTCATACAGTAATGGAAGCGCCAGAGGCTTTAACATCGGAATTTCATAAACCAGCGAAGAGTTAAACATTACGTCTGCATTTTCCTGGAACGGGAATATGTTTTTCTCTTCACCTTTTCTTACACTGGGCCACATCTCAATTGTTCTTGGCGCAGCTGTACCTCTGTACCTGTTATCTCTGACCATACGTCTGATAAGTCTTAAATCAGTGGTTGTTATTCGATTATGTCTGTCAATTCGCATGGAAGTAATAGCGCTGATATATATACTGAACTTATTTTCCTGTTTTATTTCACTGGTAAGCCCGGGATTCAAGCCATGGATACCCTCAATGACCAATACTTCTCCTTCTGACATTTTCAGTTTCCTTCCGTTATATTCTCTCTTACCTTTTTGAAAATTAAAGCTGGGAATTTCAACCTCACCGCCATTAATCAGTGTATTTATATCCCTGTTAAAAAGGCGCAGATCTACTGCCTCCAGGGCTTCGTAGTCAGGTTTTCCCTCTTCGTCCAATGGGGTGTTCGTCTTTTCTACAAAATAATCATCTACTGAAATATTCAGAGGTTTTAGACCATTCACCCTAAGCTGGATGGACAACCTTTGGGCAAAAGTTGTTTTTCCGGATGACGAGGGACCGGCAATCATGATAACCCTCTTTTGAGGCTGCTGATG
>Ga0134100_1000644_pt1 | contig 39254 bp, 26 predicted proteins | sample 11_taG_2_FD_94444 | JGI IMG/M metagenome (GOLD analysis project Ga0134100, IMG submission 94444) | Switchgrass degrading microbial communities from high solid loading bioreactors in New Hampshire, USA - 11_42_5_180_A3 metaG | ecosystem: Engineered > Bioreactor > Semi-continuous > Anaerobic >...
ATCTATGGAAAAGCTTACACAGGCTAATGGGTTTTCATTAGCTCCGATTGCTATCTTACATAAATGAAACGAAGGGAAGATAAAGTAGAAATCATTTTACACCACTTGACAAGACACTATCAAGAATCACAATAAACACAGTAGCAAATATTCGCTTCAAATCATCTACCTCCCTAAATTCAGCCTTCTTCTAAAATTGTCTCCTTAACAGCGGTTTATATTTTAGTATAACATACACTTCCAAACATTTTTAATCAATAATAGATATATATCAACATATTTAACAATTTAATGTGATATTTTACCATAAATTTTAAATTCAGCATTCCTTATCAACATATTTATTACTGAATTAATTTTCTATATAAATAAGTTATTTAAGGCCTATGTTTTATTTTCAGCAATATTATAAATCCGATAAATTTGCTTCAAATGTTGAATAAAATTTAGCCGTGCCTAAAATGTTTAGATTTTTAATGCATATTTTGGTATAATGAATTAAATTTACTGGAATTGCAAATAAAGATTTGTATTACTTTTTACTGCTTTTTATAACAAATACATTTCTGAAAAAGGGGTAATTATTATGAAAAAAATTGTCTCTCTAATGATTTGTGTTGCTGTTTTTTTACTTCCGCTTCAGTCAAATCTGGCTCCGGGTTATACCAAGGCGCAGGCAGAAAACGCTTCAGCTTCACCGGTTCTTTTGGTGGATCAGACAGACTCAGTAGTAAACAGGTCGTCTTATACGGTTTCAGGAGCTGTAAATGAACAATGTGAAATAAAAATTAGTGTAAACGGTTATGAAGTTGCATCTAAGACAACAACATCTACTCTCAAATTTTCCGCCGTTATATCTCTTCCTTCGAAAATGAATGCTATAGAAGTAACCGCGAAGAACAATTCAGGAAATATATCAAAAAAGTATTTTCACGTGTTATATGATGATGATCAGCCGGAAAAATACTATAATAAATACGAAAAAGAACTTATATCTTCATCCGAATTAATGATAGTCAAATATGACTATTCACAGACTGCCTATTCCCGTGACAGAGTAGAGTTCAAATCATCTGACGGAAAGACAGCCGCTATTATAGAAAATACTGCAAATGGCTTTGTATATATAAATCCAGACAATACATATTCAACTATTATTACCGACTATGATATAAGCAGCAAACATCAATTTATGCTTATGCTCAATACCGTATCACATAAAGCAGATGTCTTTTTTGACGGTATGAGATATTTATCCCAGGTTCCTTTTTACAGTGAAGTTTCAGATATATCAAAAATTGAATGTAAATCTACATCAAATCAAACACCTATCTTTTTCATAGATAATATTAGCGTTACTCTTCCGAATATAGTTGTAGCAAAAGACGGCACAGGTGATTTTGACAGCGTTCAGTCTGCTATAGACAGCATTCCCGAGAACAATACTGACAGGATAATCATATATGTGAAAAGCGGAGAGTATAATGAAAGGGTTAAGGTCCCCAAAAATAAGAAAAACATCAGTTTAATAGGTGAGGACAGGGAAACTACCAAAATAGTCTATAATATTCCTGCATCGGCTAACATGGATAATAGAGGTACTACCGTATTGATTCAGGGAGAAGGTTTCAACGGGGAAAACATAACTTTCGAAAACAGTTATGGACGCGGTTCTCAGGCTCTTGCTATGACTACCGGTGCTGATAAGATTGCTTTCTTTAATTGCGGTTTTATCGGCTGTCAGGATACATTATATGCGGACGGGCGCAATTATTATGAAAATTGCTATATTAAAGGCGATGTTGATTTCATATACGGCCCCGGGTTTGCTATATTCAATAAATGCACCATTTATTCTCAGGACTACGGTTATATAACAGCGGCAAATACTGATATAAACCAGCCTTACGGTTTCATATTCCTGAATTGTACACTGCAAAGCAATGTTACTCAAAAAACTACTTACCTCGGAAGGCCTTGGAGGCAAAATGCACAAATAGTATATAAGAACTGCTATCTGGGATTCCACATTAAGGATGAAGGCTGGACGGACATGCACGAAGCAACGGCAGAAAAAGCAAGATTTTATGAATATCAAAATGTAGGTCCCGGTGCTGTTGTAAATGAATCAAGGCGTCAATTGGACAGTGAAGAAGGAGACGCATTGACTATTGAATATTTATTTGGCGGTGTGGAGGATTGGGAACCAAGGATTTCAGTTTACTACACCCCTGTCAAGCCAAAAAAGGTAAATAATCAGAATGTGAATTTTTCTGATATCAAAGGCCACTGGGCAGAAAACATAATCAAAGATTTTGCTCAAAAAGGCCTCTTAAGCGGTATGCCGGACGGTACTTTCAGACCGAATTCAACTCTTACATATGGGGAAATCGTATCCATATTTGTAAGAGCTCTTAATATAAGTACAGCTAAAGGAACTACAGATCATTGGGCGGATATATATATAGATGCCGCTAAAAATGCAGGCCTTGTAATGAATGGTGAAATCTCAAACAATGATGCACCCTGTACTCGTGAATATGCGGCGGTATTAGCCGCAAGAGCACTTAAATATAAACGGGAAGCATTACCGGTAAAAGAGGATATTGATGAGGAAAGTTCCTATATAATTGACTGGTCAAGCGTTAAAAATGTTGAAGACGTTAAGCTCTGTACCGGTGCAGGTATAATAGCCGGAAAAACTACCGGTAAACCCGGACAGTATATGTTTGACCCTAGCGGTCTTCTTACCAGGGCAGAAGGAGCGGCAATAGTTATGAGAATAATAGATCCGTCAAAAAGAACAAGAGTATCTGATCTATAAAGAAATATACTGATAACTTAATATAAACATAAAAACAACCCTGAATTCATATTTATTGAATTCAGGGTTGTTTTATTCGTTATTCTAGAACGCCGGGCTCCTTATATGCGCATTCCGCATCATCAAGCACCAGGACCCAGTCATTGCCATCTGCTTTTTCACCCGGAGGAGCGAATCTGCAGACACCGGAATTTTCATACTTTCCGATAAATTGCACGCTTCCGTCTTTTGGACTGTACCACCATGCATTCACATACCTTCCGGAAATAATGCCCATATTTATCTCAAATGGGCGTCCTGTATATGTATAGGCAAATAAATAACTGCTGCCTCTAGTAGCAATTACCCTGTCATATCTGAAACCTTCATCTCCATGTATGACGCTTTGATCCGGTATTCTTTCAAAATAAGGACGTGACAATATAAGATTTTTAAGATGTATCATCCGTGAAGCACCGGAATCATTTATAGCTTCGTACCAATAGGAATCTACTCCGTAATTAGGTTTGCCGAAATTCGGTTTATTCATTTGCATTATTGCGCTATTACCGAAAGTATGCCCAAATGCTCCGGCAAAAACCGCCCAATAGGCATATCTCCTGCAATCTTCATCCTTCCATCTGGGCTGGCTTGTATCATGAAGCCCATGGGGTATTCCTTCATATGACGGCTCACCGTCAAAGGTTGGTTTAATGGGAACTCGTGTATAATCATTCTGTATAAATTTCCAGTTATCTTCCCCGATAATATTTCCTACCTGTTCCGCCTGGTCGTATCTCCTATGTCCGGACTGACACATGTTAAAATCCAGCCATGGTTCTTCGTGGAACCATGTAGATGATTGAGTTCCCCCAAAAGGATGAAATGACATAAGATGATTCCTGTCTATACTTTTTATTGTATTAGCCATATCCAGCCATAATTCAGTATGCTGATAGCCGTATATGTCTCCTCCGACAAACCATATAATATTCGGTTCATCCTTATAACGCTCAGCAATCCACTTGGCATAATTATGCGCGCCTTCTTTGCTTATGTGCCCTCCTTTTACGACAGAACCCCATACAGGAACCATTGCTATGTACATACCTTTCTTTGCTGCCAGTCTGGTAATATAATCAACATGATCCCAATAACTATAGATTTCATTTCCATCAGTATCTTTAATTTTTGAAGTGTCGGGTTTTGAAAAATCCAAATCATAAAAAGGTTCTCTGCCGTATATATTTCTTTCCGGCATTTCATGCACAAGCATGGCCTGTATTACATTAAAACCTTTTTTTCTGCGGTCTTCAAGATATATTTCAGCTTCTTCACGAGTTAAATTAATAAACAGAAGCCATGCAGTATCACCTAAATAGAAAAAGGGTTCACCGTTCTCATATTGCAGAAATCTTTTATTTTCTGACACTACCAGCTTTGTACACTTTTTTATTTCATCTTTCGATATATTGATGCTCATATAACTCTCCTTCCTTTTACGCAACATATATTTTAACATAATATTATAGTTTGTTCTACAATTCTAAATTAAACCTTATCATTTTGAATTATATATTAGTAATTCCGATAAAGATAAAAGTATGAATATTATTCATCAATCATAACAATATATAAACATGGCAGCATTTATCTGCGCCAGCAATTTAAGCTGATAAACATCAACAGCATATATATATGGCCGGTGAAAGTTTATGAACATAAAAGAAGTAGCAAATATTGCCATAAAAGCAGGTGAAATACTGATAAAAAGCGGAGCTGAAATTTACAGGGTTCAGGAAACAATTTCAAATATCTTCAGCAGTTATAATGTAAAAAGCGAAAGTTTTGTAGTACTGACAGGTATTATTATTTCCGCAGAATCTGAGGATAATCAGACAATTACTCTTGTCAAATACATCAGCGGAAGTAATATAGATTTAAAAAAAATAGAGATGGTTAACTCCTTTTCCAGAACATTGAAAAATAATCCTCTGAATTATGAGGAAGCTATGAAAAAGCTTGAAATTATTGAAAGTATTCCAATATACCCTATTTATGTGAGATTGTTAGCTGCCGGTATAACAGCTTTTGTATATACAATTTTATTTAACGGGAAAATATATGAGGCCATAATAGCTTTTTTTATAAGCATTGTGATTTATACAGTTAAAGGATGTTTTGAAAATATGGGCTTATTTTTATTTTTCAACTACTTTGTATCATGTATTATTGCAGGAATACTATGTATTGTATCAACGATAATTCTGCCATATGCGGACATATATAAGATTGCCATCGGGTCTGTTATGATATTGGTACCGGGTTTGACAATAACAAACGGAATTAAAGATGCTTTGTATGGTGATACTGTATCCAGCTTATACAGACTGACAGAAGCTGCATTTGCAGCGATTGCCGCCGCATCGGGCATAGGAATTGTTTTTACAGCAGTTTTAAGATATTTATAAGGAGCCTGATATGAAATATTTAGCTTTATCATTTACAGGCAGTCTGATTTTATCATTCATGGGCAGCCTTTGCCCTGCCTTGCTTTATAACCTAGATATGAAAAAAGCTTTTTGGGCTGGTCTTTCAGGTTCTGTAGGCTGGCTTACCTACATTTTTTTTAAAAACTATACCGACCAGGTTATTTTTGCTACTTTTATGGGAGCTATAGCAGTCAGCATATACAGCGAAACCCTGGCAAGGCTGTTAAAAACTCCTGCTACAATATTGTCAGTATCAGGGATTCTACCGCTTGTACCCGGGTCCGGTGCATATAATACCGTACAATATATGGTTCAGAACAGATATCAGCTGGGATTGACTGAAGGTATAAAAACTATGGCAAGCGCAGGTTCCATTGCTCTCGGAATTATGATTATATCCGCTTTATTTCGCATAAGCACCAGAAAACTAAAGCTATAATGCAATATTAAATTCCATATGTAAATTCTATATTAAAATTTTACTGCTATGTTTATCTAAATAATATCACTAATTGGTGGAACTGTTTATCTTTTTAAGATACTGTTTGCCAAACAATATATCGTATTGTATCATCCTATAATCTTTAATAAGTTCATCGTTAGTATCTACGTTGATTCCTATCCTATTCTGAAGAACCGGATATTTTTCTATTAATTCGTTGAAAATGTAAAAGTAACCCGGGATCTCCGCATTAGAGTCCTTAAGTATTTGATAGGATAACTGAGCTGGTGATATCGCCGTACTGATCTCTTCCACTTCTTTGAAATTCGACCAGATTGCAATAGGTGTAGTATATAATTTAGCATCACTTTCTGCAGCATCTATGTTTTCGAAATATCCCAATTTATCGTATAAATGCATATTCCCTTTGGGATGCCCCAGCCTGGGAAGATGATCTCCGAAAAAATAAACCATAGTAGGTGTATCCGTTTGCTCTATTGCTTCAATCAATTTTTTGAAAGTTCTGTCTGCATCATATATGTTCTGGGAAAAATTAGTAAGTATGTTAGTTTCTACCTTGTCAAGCTTATCTGATTCAACTTTTACATCAAAGGAATCATATAAATCATAATAAGGGTCATGATTCTGTATACTTATACCAAATACAAATTTAGGTTTACCCGTATTATTATTTAAAGTGTCTATAACCTTATCAATGAATTTTTCATCTGATATATGGGGGCCTTTGAAATCTTCCTTTAAATTAAATTTATAATAGTCTAAAAATGTATCAAATCCAAAATAATCATAAACCTTATTCCTGTTATAGAAACTTGCAACATTCGGGTGTATAGCTATCGTTTCATAACCATTGTCTTTTAATACAGATGCTATACTGATTGTATCTCTTCTTAAATATGCATTATAAGGAATTACACCCGGGCACAGGAAATAATTGGTAAGCCCGGTCAATACCTCAAATTCGGTGTTGGCCGTACCTCCCCCGAATATCGGAGATATTAATTCACCTTTCTTGTATTTATTCACAGTTTCCGCTAATACTTTGTCAAATTTAACATTATCGAACTGGGAAGGATCCCAGAAAGATTCACTCATTATTACGACAATATTAGGTTTTACTGAATTTTCCGTTCCTTCTGAATCTTCCAGTTTATATTTTTCATTTATCTCTACCATCTTATCATAGCTGTAATCTTTTTCTCTTTCCGGCAGGTATGTTTTTAGCTGTTCCAAATTATAAAGGGTCTGAACCATCATGCCGTTCTTAAGCAATTCATCTTTACCGATATACCATGATCTTCCCATATTTAAACCATATGAAAAATATGATACGTTTAATACAATCAGATTTACTGTCAATATAGATGCAGTCATCGGCAAAAACTTAATATGTGGCCTGAACTTCAAGAAGCTTTTAATTTGTTTCCTGAATTTAATTATTAAAAAAACAAGCACTGCCACTACCGAAGCAACAATAATAATAAGCCTTAAGGAAATATAATCTCCGCCTATCAGAAATAAATCCCTTAAATAATATACATCCCATGGGTAAAAAGGCTCATTCATATATGTCATTTTAATATAATTTGCTACCGTTAAAATAAAAGTAATAATAGTCAGAACTAAAACAGAAAGCCCTTTACCTATTAAACACATTAGTACCAGATATAAAGAAGCCAGAAACATGCCATTGACGATTATATTGTGGTCAAGCAGGTTTTTGAATGCTTTTCCTATTTCCCCGCTTAAAGCATAGTTACTCATCAGCAATAATCCGCAAATAATCGAAAAGAAGCTGATTAAAGCGATCATGGCATTTTTCGTTATATTTGAAGTAAAATTGATCTCACTGTTTGTTTCAAGTTTGGTTTTCAATATATCAGAATAGATATCAGAATAGATGTATATCAATATATTTATACAAATAGATGCCCACAAATAAAATACTATTGCAAAAGGTACATATGCCAGAATTTTCGGACCCATACCAAAAAAGTCTAACAACCTTATGTTTTTGGCAATAGTTAAGCTTTTTATTGTAGAAAGCAGAATTATTAGACCTGACATTGAGAAAAGGATGTTTATGATAAGATAGACTAATTGTTTTCTTGACTTCTCAAAATTAAAATCTTTTGTCATATACCCGGATAAATATATCGGATACAGAATTAATATCATGAAAAATAAATTTACCCGCATCAGAGAAAATACATAAGCAGCCAGGCAGCTTATTAGAAATGAAATATTAAAGATATTTTTAAATTTTGCTATATGGGGTGTTATATAACTCCAGATTATATATGCGATTATGATAACGTTAAAAAAATAGACATTATGTTTACGCATAAATACAAAAAATAATATATTTGCTGCCAGAAGTATAATATTTACCAAATTGGACAACCTATATCTAGTGGCTCCAAGCATAAATATTACAAATGAAACTGCCATACAAATTACTATATTAAATAATACACCATTTGTTCCGGATAATTCTGCTGATAACAAGAACATTGCAATTATCAGTAATATGTAATTTAAAGGCTTTTTCAAGATTATTAACTCCTTTTATGTAATTATTAAAAAATAATAAAGCAAAAACCTTAAAATAAACTTAAATTTATTAACATAAAAAATAATAGAAAATTACAATAACGAATCAAATCCAATATATTATTATATAAAAAAAAGTTTAATTCTTCAACATGTTTATAATTGGCTTATCTATGAATTATCATTGACACAACATATGTCATAGTATATAATAAAGTATTATATAGCTAAAAGTAATGATAAGGAAAAGTAGGTATAATGTATCTTTTAAGCGAGCCGGAGAGGGTGTGAGCCCGGTAAGAGCATTTTACTGAAGTTCTCCTTTGAACTGTGGGCTGAAATTTTAGTAGGCTGCACCGGAACTTCCACCGTTAAAAGGAAGGATGTATCGGATATATACAATACTGTAGGTATCCCGTACATTAAATGAGTGGGCTTTTTGCCAATAAGGGTGGTAACGCGTGGAATATACTCCTCGTCCCTAACGGGATTGAGGAGTTTTTATTTACCGAATTTAACTATGAAATTTGTATAAATATCATGAAACGTCACAAGGAGGGATTTTTATGATTATAGTAATGAGCAAAAACGCTACAGAAGAACAGATAAATAATGTGGAGCAAAAACTGACCGAATTAGGTTTTAAAACCCACCCTATTATAGGAGAAGTAAAAACGGTAATAGGAGCAATAGGAGACAAAAGAAATCTTAATACACATTCCATATCGATAATGCCGGGTGTAGAAGATATTGTACCCATCATGAAACCCTATAAACTAATAGGCCGCGAATTAAAGGATACCCCTACAATAGTAGAAATAGGAGATGTAAAAATCGGCGGTGAAAAAATTGTAGTTATAGCAGGGCCCTGTGCAATTGAAAATGAAGAGGATTTCATTAATGTAGCTTTTAAAGTTAAAGAAGCGGGAGCAGTTATAATACGCGGAGGTGCATACAAACCCCGTACTTCTCCCTATTCCTTTCAGGGACTTGAAGAAGATGGCTTAAAAATCATGGCAGCTGCCCGTGCAGCTACAGGATTAAAAATGGTAACAGAAGTAGTAGATACAAGAGATATTGAATTGGTTGCGAAATATACCGATATTATTCAAATAGGAGCCAGAAACATGCAAAATTTCAGGCTTCTTAAGGAAGCAGGTATATCAGGAAAACCCGTGTTGCTTAAAAGAGGCATGTCTGCTACTATTGAAGAATGGCTCATGGCAGCTGAATATATTTGTGCCGAGGGCAACACTAATATTATACTTTGTGAACGCGGCATCCGAACCTTTGAAACAGCTACAAGAAATACTATAGATTTAAGTGCAATCCCTGTTGTCAAGGAGCTTTCACACCTGCCAATCATTGTGGATCCGAGCCACGGTACAGGGTCATGGAAGTATGTAAAGCCTATATCTAAAGGTGCAATAGCAACAGGAGCCGACGGTCTGATAATCGAAGTACATTCAGATCCATACAATGCGCTGTGCGACGGTCCTCAATCCCTTAAGCCCGATAGGTTTGCACAATTAATGAAAGAGCTTGAACCCGTTGCGAATGCTGTGGGACGAAAACTATATTAAAAGCTAATTATATATTATTAAAAGAAAACTTATTCAAGCATAAGTATTTTGCTCTTGAATAAGTTTTCTCTTATTTGCTGCCATATGTATATTTATATGATTTGTGATACCTTTTAACTTTGACAACAAACCTGTCTGTCTCCTTGAATGGTATCTTTTCAAGGGTAATTCCGTTGCTGCTTAAGTTTTTGTTCATAAGCCATTGCTTAACGTTACCAATTCCCGCATTATATGCGGCTATGGCCAGATCAGTGTCGTTATTGAACTGATCCAGCAGCCATCTCAGATATTTCGTACCTATCATGATATTTTTTTCAGGATGATATAAGTCCTCCGGCTTGAAATCATCAAGCTTCATAGTTTTTGCCACTTCATAAGCTGTCTCGTCAGTTATCTGCATCAACCCTTTTGCATTTTTATGTGATGTGGCATCAGGGTCAAAATTGCTTTCAGCTTTGATGATAGCAAATACCAGATACGGATCTAAATTATTTTTCATAGAATATTCATATACAATATTGTCATATTTAACAGGAAAAAACATTCTTAAAAAAAAGGTTCTATTATTTAAAACCAGAATTGTGGTTACAAAAATCAATAATAGCAATATATATCTTTTAATTTTTTTATAAGAAATAAACAAAAACATCACCGATAACTCTTTCTTATTAAGTATTCGTCTACTTTTTTTTCTAAATCATGTACGCTGCCGTCATTTTCTAATACTAAATCAGCAAGCTTTATATAATCTTCCTGTGACATCTGGGCTGCTATTCTCTGCTCTGCTTCTTGTCTGGTCATATTATCCCTGTTCATTATCCTTTTAATTCTCGTTTCCAAAGAAGCTGTAACTACCCAAATCTCATCAGCTGTGTCAAGAAAACCATGCTCCACGGGGATTGGTACATCCAGCACGCAAATATCAGTATTTCCGGTACTTTTAATTCTGTTGAGCTTCTCCAGCATCTCCTGAATGATATACTTATGAGTTAATGAATTTAATAATTGCAACCTGGAGTTATCCCTAAATACAATTGAAGCCAGCTTTTTTCTGTCGATTTCCCCATCTGAACCCAGAATATCACTTCCAAAAGCATTAACTACATCATTATATGCTTTTTTCCCTTTTTTCATTATTCCCTTAGATATTTTATCCGCATCTATAATTTCCGCTCCATGCGAAGCAAGTAGCGATGACAGAGTGCTTTTACCGGTTCCTATCCCGCCTGTTACTCCTATAACCAGCAATAAAATCTGCCTCCTTGCTATTTCGTCTCATACCAGTTATTCCCGCGCTTAACTTCAACTTTTAACGGTACAAGCAATTTTACTGCCTTTTCCATGCTGTCCTTCAATAATTTTTTTACTGTTTCTTCCTCACTCTTATGAGTCTCTATCAGCAATTCATCATGAACCTGAAGTATAAGCCGGGATTTCAGATTTCGGGATTTTAATTCATTATGCACTTTTACCATGGCAATTTTTATTATGTCAGCGGCTGTTCCCTGTATCGGAGTATTCAAAGCTACCCTTTCGCTAAATGAACGTATATTGAAATTACTTGATGTCAGCTCGGGCAAATACCTTCTCCTGTTGAATAAGGTTGTGACAAAACCGTTTTCCTTACCATACTGTACTATATTATGCATATATTCTTTAACCTTCGGATATTTATTAAGATACTGATTTATATATTCCCTGGCCTGTTTTCGTGTTATTCCCAAATCTTTTGACAGGCTGAAGTCGCCTATGCCATATATTATTCCAAAATTAACGGCTTTAGCTCTTGATCTCATCAAGCTTGTAACTTCCTCCGGCGATATACCGAAAACCTGTGACGCCGTAGAAGTATGAATATCTTCATCCCTCTGAAAAGCTCTGATCATGTTTTCATCGCCTGTAATATGCGCAAGTACCCTCAGCTCTATTTGTGAATAATCCGCGTCAAGCAGTATATAATCTTCGCTTTCGGGAATAAAAACTTTCCTTATTTTCCTTCCCAATTCAATCTTTATCGGTATGTTCTGCAAATTAGGCTCAGTACTGCTGATTCTTCCTGTGGCGGTAACTGTCTGGTTGAAGCTTGAATGAATTTTTCCAGTATGCGGATTTATAACCGACAACAGACCTTCCACATATGTGGATTTGAGCTTTACTAACTGTCTGTAATCAAGTATTTTCTGAACAATTTCATGTTTTGATGATAACTGCTCCAATACTTCAGCATCTGTTGAATATCCTGTCTTGGTCTTTTTTACCGGCGGGAGTCCCAGTTTTTCAAAAAGTACTGTCCCAAGTTGTTTCGTTGAATTTATGTTAAATTCTTCCCCTGCTAAGTTATAAATCTCTCCCATAAGCGCATTGATTTTATCTTCCAGCTCTGCAGAGAATGCTTTCAATTCTTCAGTATTTACCTTAAATCCATAGTACTCCATACTGGCAAGGACCTCTATCAGAGGCAGCTCAATATCATAATACAACTCATGCTGTGAATTTTCAGCAATTTTACTGTCAATTTCATTAACTAACCTGAAAATAACATTTGAATGTTCACATGCTGACACAGAAAGTTTATCTATTTCTATTTCCGAAAATCTTTTGAAATTTTTCCCTTTTCCTATGAGATTCTCAATTGGGTCTATAGCAACTCCAATATATTCTTCTGCAAGTTCAGATACGGTATATGTATCCCTTGACGGATTTAATAGATATGCTGCAACCATGGTGTCAAAACTTATGCCCCTTATTTCAATGCCTTTTTGCTTAAGGTAAAGAATAAGATTTTTTATATCATGGCCGTATTTTTTTATAGAGTTATCTTCAAATATTTCTTTAAATGCATTAAGAAAAACTTCTTCATTTATTTTTTCAATCAAGTCTGCATAATAACATATATTATCAGAAAAACAAACAGCCATGCCCTGAAGTTTTGTCTGATGATCTCCAATTTTATCAATTAGATAATATAGCGCAAACTTACCTTTGTTCTTTATTTCAGTTTTCAAGTTCATAATGTCGTCATTACATGTTATCATGTTTACATCGCAATTAAGGCATTCGTGTTTTTTGCCTTCTTCAAGGCCAAACTTTTCAATAAAACTTTTAAATTCAAGCCTTTTGAAAAGCTGGTATAGCTTTTCCCTGTCATAATCTACCATTACAAAATCTTCGATATTAATATCCATATCCGGAATGTTCCTGACAATTTCTGCGAGTTTTCTACTTATATACGCCAGTTCTTTATTGTTAATAAGCTTCTCTTTCAGACTTTTTTTACTTATCTTATCAATGTTATTGTACATATTATCAATAGAACCGAATTCTTTAATCAATTCAAGGGCAGTTTTTTCTCCAATGCCGGGAACACCCGGAATATTATCAGACTTATCACCCATAAGTCCCTTAACATCAATCATTTGTCTGGGTGTAACACCATACTTTTCTTTTATTATGTCATAGTTATATTCAGTAGTTTCAGTCTTGCCCATTCTAGTAGACGGTATTTTTATTCGGGTTTTATTAGATGCAAGCTGCAACGAATCTCTGTCTCCGGTTATTATTATTGATTCATATCCACTGTTCTCAGCTTTTAGAGTAACAGCGCCAATTATGTCATCTGCTTCATATCCCTCTATTTCCAGCCTTTTTACATTCATAGCATCAAGTACATCTTTTATCACAGGCATCTGGACTGCCAGTTCTTCAGGCATTCCCTTTCTATTCGCCTTATATTCTTCGAATTCCTTATGCCGGAATGTAGGAGCTTTCAAATCAAAAGCAACACATATGTATCCCGGGTTTTCCTCATTTATATATTTATGCAATATATTAATGAACCCATATATTGCATTTGTATATAACCCATCAGAAGTAGACAGTAACTGATGTCCCTGCAAACCATAAAATGCACGGTTCATTATGCTGTTTCCATCGATTATCATCAATTTTCGAGAACTCATAATAACCTCTCTATTAATCTATTTTGATTTTTGTAGTATATGTAAAAACCTGATATTTATTTTATCATACAAACAAATAATTGTCATTTGTACAAGGCACATTAAGTATTAAAAATAAAAGCTCTCATTATTGAGAGCTTTTATTTTTATCTTATTATATACTTTGCTTATTAGAAGGAATAGCCTTCTGCAATACGCTGCTGTATCCATTCATTTTGTTCTTTTTCAACACGCTGTATTGCTAATTCAGGTTTTAAACCGTACTGGAATATATACTTTCTGAATATATCCCATGTACTGATATCCCAGTATCCTCCTCCGGCTACTTCAGGACTTCTTACAGACTGAGCTGCGTTTTCGCCCCAATAAACAGCCTTAAGATTAAGATTCTTGTATTCAGGCACATTTGTACCAAAAACATTTGCAATTTCTTCTGTTTTTACTACACCTTTAATTCCATCAGCTGCTCTTCCCTTCTGAACATCTTCTCTCAGCAACACATTTACTACCTCAAATGCTGTTTTCTTCATCTGAGACTGTTTTGTAATAAACATTGACAATACATTTGCGTCGTATATATTGTTAGGTGCTTCCGGGAATACCGGAACTGATGCTATATCCCACTGTGTAGGTACGTACCATGTATCAGGATTAGGCCTGTCATCTCTATTTGCAGGCCACCAATCAGCATCTCTTTGAATCATGTATTCTTTAACGCCGGCCAATTTAGGCAAGTATTCCAGAGATTCCACACACATTGCTGCAATTCCTCTTCTCATGAAGTCATCCGTGCCTACATAAGTATTGCCTGAAATCTGTAATGGATCATAAAATCTATGTAGGTTTTTAACCAGGTTTGTGAATTCTTCAGTGTTAATTTCTACTTTATTGGCTTCTGTACGGCTGAAGAAACTTATTCCTAACTGATTAAGCTTCAAATATTGGTCTGGATGCTGTACCCAGCCTTTAATCTGGTTAAAACCTTCCTGGTATGTCATAGTTCTTGTTAAATCAAAAATTTCATCATATGTCATACCTGATGTCGGATATTCCACATTTCTGGAATCAAAATACTTCTTATTGTAGAACATTACATAATCATTAATTTCAAGAGGAAGAGAATATATCTTTCCTGCTCCTCTGTCCATTATTTTATTCATTGCGGATTTATTCAATCTTTCTAAATCCAGATTGTATTCTTCTATCATTGATGTCAGATCATATTCCATACCATAAGTTCTTATATGCCTTGTTGTATTTCTGTCTGCCACATCAATATATATATCCGGATAAACACCACTTGTCAGCCAGTCATCCTCACTTGCTGCGTCCCAGTCATATATTTTGAACTTAATATCTGGCAAATATTTTCTTATATATTGACCAATAAGCTTTTCAACTGTTTCTTCCGGTGCGCATTCCTCAGGTTCCAGCGGATTTCTTTCATAAGCCCTGTTATTTGATGTAACTATGTACAACTCGTCAGGCTCAAGCGAAACAACAACTTTGCCTTGCTTCTTTATTTCCCTTTTATAGCCGTACTTTTCTGTTGCCTTATTTATAGTAACAGTATAAGTCTTTCCATCCCATCCGACTTCTGCACCTAAAGCTTCTGCAACAAATCTTACAGGGACCATTGTCCTGCCGTTAATAATTTGCGGAGGTACTTCAGTCTCGATTTCTTTACCTGCTACATACAGTCTTATAGTAGTATCCGGAGATTCTTCCAGCTTGATTGATGATGAATCAACAAGAACCACCCTTTTTGCAGCATCCCAGTCAACAGTATTTCCTAATGCTTCTGCTATAAATCTGAGAGGAACCATTGTCCTTCCATCGATGATTTGTGGCGCTACCTCCGGCTTTAAAGTTTCACCATTTACAATTATTTTAATTTCCGGTGTGCTGCTTGCAGCAAACGCAGCTGGCACCGATAATGAAGCAATTATCATAACAATCAGAGTTATGATTAATGCTTTTCTAAACCTGATACCTTTTAACATTGATATCCCCCTTAATTGTTTTTATATTTTATTAATATAACTTGTTGTGCTTTATTAAACTTTATATATTTAAGAACATTATACTAAGTGAAATCTATAAAACATCTCCATTATAATTTTGCTTTAACCTTTCAATACTAAATTACTTTCTATAATTAATATGGACAAAAGTAAATTAAAATTAAAAAAGAAGCAGTCCGGTTATTAATTATTCCAATTATGTTTCCTTTATAGAAGAGCATTTCTATAAGTAACTTCATAGCCTTCAAAATAACTGCATATTTTGCTCTTCCTAAACTTGCAAACTGATATTGGAATGCTTCAATAGACCTGTATGCTTCATACTTATATTCTATAAGATTTGAGATTTACTTGAGCATTTCATTTATGACAGAATTAATACTTCCATATTCTGTTAAATCTAGCTCTATGGCAGAACTAAAACAGATCTCTCATATTATCTTACAGAAAACTTTCCAAGTTTTTTTGAGTTGATTTATTAAAATTCAATAATAATTTCACTATCATGCAGCATAAAATCATTGTTATATTAACGATTCTTAATATATATCGATGATAGTTGCTGATAAAAGCTATCTATTTTTTATTAAATTATAGAGTTTTATTTTTGATAGAATAGCTTTATTAATTCTCAGCTTACATTTTATCTATTTTGTATTGTTATTGAAACCTACAAAAAGGGTAAAATGAGATGTTAGACTTTTTCACTTGTAGAATTTTCTATAAAATTAACTAGCACAACAGGTTAATATAATATATGTGTATAAAATATGTTTATAAAAGTGCTGCATCACTTCTTCCAATCTTTTAATTATAATGTTATAAAACTAACTGCTACATCTATTGCTTTTATTTTTTATACACTAATTACAATTAACTAAAATCATATATTTCAAATCCAGATTATCTTATTTATAATTTTATCATAATAAAAAACAGATTGTCAATTTTTCTCTATAGCGCAATACTAAAGATAAAGGCTATAACTAAAATAGAGTTTTATGTTATAAATATTCAACTTAGCGAAACCAAATTGCACTTTTATGTGTTATTATAATCGACAGCTGTCAATATAAAAAAAGAGGTGATATGGTTATGGATGACAGTGAGGCGCTTCATGCAATAAGGTGTGGGGACGTGGGGACAGCAATGCCCTTGCTTGCCTGATAGACCGATACACTCCATATGTCAGTACTATAATCTATAACGTAATCGGCAGTTGCATGTCACAGCATGACATTGAAGAGGTGTGTTCAGATGTTTTTCTGGCACTTTGGGATAATATAGGCAAAACAGACGCCTCCCGCCTTAAAGCCTATCTTGGAAGTATTGCACGCAACAAAGCAAAAAACAAACTTCGTGAAATGGGTGCGGAAGTACACATTGACGATTGTATTATACTGACTTCTGACGACGATCTGGAGAGCGAATTCCTTAATCGCGAACTGGCCGATTTGGTTCGGCAATTCATTTTATCAATGGAGCAGCCAGACCGTGAAATATTTCTACGGCATTATTACTATTGCCAGTCAGTCTCAGCAATTGCTGATGATATGCAAATAAAAGTTTCCACCATCAAGACAAGACTTAGGCGCGGTCGTGAAAAACTTCGACTAAAGCTGATTCAAGGAGGTAAAGATTATGGAATTGAAAATCTCAAACCTAATGGACTGTATATCTGATGACTCCATAGAGCTTTCTGCAAAATATGCGGTTTCTTCCGAAAGAGTTAAAAAACTTACATTAAATAAAATCAATATGCGTGAAAGGAGCGAAAATAGCTTTACCGGTAAGAAACAGGCTCAACATTACTATTGTGAGCATCCCAAACGCACACATACGCATATAGTACGCCGCACAGTTTTGATTGCAGCCAGCTTAGTGATGCTGCTTCTTGGCTCTATAACAGCACTGGCAAAGGGTGGTGTAATCAATATCAATGAATTCTATAATTCCATATTTTTCAACCCCGACGCCAAAAATCACATAGCAACAGCAGATGCTTTATCGGGAACAGTCGTAGACAACGGAATAGAAATCACACCTCTTGGTGCTTATATAGAAGGGCACAATGCTTATATCCGGCTGAAGCTACGTGATATAGAAGGCGGTCACCTTTCAAATACGATTTATTTCTTAAAGAAAAATGGAGAGTCCATACCGGCTGTCGTCGATTATGACAGCAGTACAAATTCAGCCATAGCCATTATCCAAGAAGATATAGCTACCGGCGAAGCTGCATCAGCAACAACGTCACTTCAACTGGCAGCAATCTGCACCGACATCCAGGAACTTGAAAATTTATCTCTAGATTTTAACATTGGAGCACACATAGGCATAACACAGCCTGTTGTCTTAAAGAATGCAGAATTCTTGACAATCACAGGTGTTGAAACCCAAGACGGAACTCTGGCTATTCATTACCGCGACAATGATATTGCAAAATACGGGTGGAGCACCGGATTATTTGGTTTGAGAACTCCTGATGGCACAATCATTTGGGAGACTTCCGGTGTACTTTACGACACAGGAAATAAAACCATATATTTTGATATAGGTAAACATGATATAAATACATTATCTCTTGTATTTAGCGGGAAACATGCCATACGTACGATAACAGGAGATTGGAAAATTGCGTTCAGCACTGTCCAGCAAATAGCATCTAAAACGCTCACCGCAAGTTATTCAGAGAGAAAAGCTGAAATAACCTGCGGGGCTACTGAACTTGAGATTAACCTTTCTCCTGGATATACCGACGGAGATCTTGAACTTAATAACATTATAAAAAGCTTATCGGATACATCTGAGGTTTTATCCAAAAACGGAGAAAAAACCTACCCTGTAAAGGATGTATCAGTTTCAGGAGACATATCAATCGCACTTAAAGACGGAAAAATAGTCTATCCCAGGTTCATCTCTGCATCGTGGGACAGCAAGTCTGCAAACTTTAAGTTTAAGATGAACTTTGTTTTACCTGAAAATATACAAAATGTAACATTCTTCGGTAAAACATTTACATTCACTGATTGATTAAATATCCTTTTAGAATACTCTCCAATTACCCCATAAATGTACTTAATTGAAATCTGTAATATATTACCACAAGCTTTCAATTCACATGATAAAAAAATCGGCATTATAGGTAATTCATACCCCCTTATGCCGATTTTTTTATTTAAAATTAAAAGCTATAATATTAACTCCTTAAAGAGATTTTCTTTATATATTTACTAATAAAATTCCCAACCTTCAGCGATCCTGTCCTGAATCCACTGGTTTTCTTCCATCTCAACTCGCTGTAATGCCATCTCGGTTGACAAACCATATTGGAAAATATATTTTCTGAACACTGCCCAGGTTGCTATATCCCAGTATCCGCCGCCTGCTATTTCAGGAGGCCTTACAGGCTGAACGGCGTTCTCACCCCAATATACCGCTTTAAGATTCAGGTCTTTGTATTCAGGCACATTTGTTCCAAAAGCATTAGCTATTTCTTCGGTTTTCACTACACCTTTTATTCCGTCTGCAGCTCTTGCTTTCTGAACATCATCCCTAAGGAACATATTAACAATCTTAAACGCCGTCTCTTTCATTTGTGATTGTTTCGTAACAAACATGCTTAAAGCATCAGCACTATATATAGTATCCGGTGCCTCAGGAAATACTGGTATTGAAGTTATATCCCATTTGGAAGGAACACTGAATGTGCCATTTTGGTTATAATCTTTATTGTTTGTCCACCATTCGGCATCATCCGGTTGTATATATTCTTTTACAGGAGCCAGATAATACATCCTTTCGGTTGAATCAACCGCTACTGCCGCCACACTGTAATAGGAGAAATCAGTTGTGCTGTTCCATAAATTACCCGGAATCTGATAAAATCTCCTCAGGTTATTAACCAAATATACCCATTCATCAGAGGTAATACTTACTTTGTCACGTTCTGTCTGGCTGAAGAAACTAAGACCTAACTGATTTGATACAAGATACTGGTCAGGATGCTGGCTCCATCCTTTTATTTGATTAAAGCCATCCTGGAAAGTCATCTCCTGAGCAAGCTCAAAAGCTTCATCATATGTCATCCCTTCTGTAGGATAATCCACTCCCCGCTTATCAAATAAGGTCTTATTGTAATATAAAATATAATCTGAAATTTCCAGAGGCAAGGAATAAATTTTTCCGGCACCCCTGTCACGGATTATGCTCATAGCCGATTTATTAAGCCTATCCAAATCCACATTGTATTTCTCTATAAGGGGTGTCAAATCATATTCCATTCCATACTTTCTTATGTGCCTTATGGTATCGCGCTCAGGTTCATCAAGATAAATATCCGGATAAACTCCGCTTGTTGCCCAGTCTTCTTCATTTGCCACATCCCAGTCATATATTTTGAATTTAACATCAGGGAAATATTTTTTTATGTATTGTCCGAGAAGTTTATCTACCGTTTCAGATGGAACACCTTCCTGATATGCTCTGTTCCATGATGTTGCGATATATAATTCATCCGGTTCAAGAGAAACTACAGCTTTTCCTTCTTTTTTGATTACTCTCTTATAACCATATTTTTCTTCTGTCTTGTCTATAGTAACAGTATAAGTCTTTCCATCCCATCCAACTTCTGCACCAAGGGCTTCTGCTATAAATCTTAAAGGCACCATTGTTCTGCCTTCAATTATTTGTGCAGGAACTTCGGGATTGAGTTCCATACCTGCTACATATATTCTGATAGGATCATCTTCACTTGCTGCTTCGGGTACAGCTGCATCACTTATAGATGATGAATCTACAAGTGCTGCCCTTTTTTTCGCATCCCATTCAACAGTGTTTCCAAGAGCTTCTGCGATAAATCTCAGGGGCACCATTGTCCTGCTTTCAATTATTTGTGCAGGGACTTCCGGTTCAATCTTTTCCCCATTTACGAGTATAGTTATTTTTTTCGCGCTGTCACTGTCAGCAAATACAGACGGTGTTGCCATAGAAACCAGCAATGCAAAAACCATAATAATACTAAATAACTTCCACAAATTGACTTTTCTTTGCATTTCAGACCCCTCCTTATAATATGAAAAAACTACATGTACTATTATAATACAAATCTGTTAGCAAGAAAATCCAATAAAATATGAATTCCTTCTTCTATAATTAATAAAAGCTGTATCCTTCTGCAATCCTGTCCTGAATCCATTGATTTTCTTCTTTTTCTACTCGTTCGAGGGCTTTTTCCGTGCTTAAGCCATACTGGAATATGTATTTTCTGAATACAGCCCATAATGAAATATCCCAGTAACCTTCACCTGCGACTTCAGGGCTTCTTACGGGCGAAACCGCATTCTCACCCCAGTATACAACCTTTAAATTAAGATTTTTATATTCAGGAATATTTGTACCAAATGCATTTGCTATCTCGTCCGTTTTTATAACTCCTTTTGCCCCGTTGGCCGCTCTGTCCTTTTGTACTTCATCTGTAAGAAGATGAGCTATAACTTTAAAAGCAGTATCTTTCATCTGTGATTGCTTAGGTATAAACCATCCAACCATATTAGGCTGATATATGGTATCCGGAGCATCTTCAAATACGGGTATGGTGGAAATATCCCATTCCGACGGTACACTGAAGGTTCCTGTCTGATTATAATCTTTGTTGGTTACCCACCACTGATAATCCTCTTCGTCCAGATAATCCCTGACAGTTGAAAGGTAAGGCAAGTCATCCATTGCATCTACACACATTGCTGCTACTCCGTATTTAGCAAAATCATCTGTTGTGTTCCATACATTACCCGGTATAGTATAAAAACGCCTAATGTTATTTGCTAAATTAATCCAGTCTTCAGTTGCCAATACCACTTTATTAGGTTCCGTGAGGCTGAAAGGCGTATATCCTCTCTGGTTCAATTTTAAATATTGGTCAGGATGCTGTGTATATCCTTTTACCTGGCTAAAACCATTTTGGAAATTCATCCTTTTTGCTTTTTCATAAGCTTCTTCGTATGTCATTCCTATATGAGGGTAAGGCTCATTTCTCATATCGAAAAACTTTTTATTATAATATAAAATGTATTCATTTATTTCATATGGAATGGAGTAAATGGCACCTGCTCCTGCTCCCCTGTCTTTCACAATGTTCATGGAAGCTTTGTTAATCCTGCCTGTATCAAAATTATATTTTTCAATCAAGGGAGTCAGGTCATATTCCATTCCCCAGGTTTTAATCACCCTTGTAGTATTGCGATAAGGCTGTTCAACTATGAGATCAGGATAAACACCGTTCTGAAAGAAGTCCTCATATTGTATGCCTTTATAATCCCATGGTATTATTTTGAATTTTAAATCAGGGAATGCCTTTCTTATGTATTGACCCAGCAATTTTTCCTGAGCGATTTCAGAAATTTCGAATATTTTCGGGGAAGGAGCGTATATAAACAATTCATCAGGTTCAAACTCTACAACTACCTTACCTTGTTTTTTTATCTGCCTTACATAGCCATACCTTTCAGTTGTCTTATTAATGGTAACGGTATATGTTTTACCATCCCAGCCCACATCTGCGCCCAGTGCTTCTGCAACAAACCTGACCGGGACCATGGTTCTCCCGTTAATAATTTGCGGCTGAACTTCAGTTGGAATTTCCTTTCCTGCAACAAACAGCCTTATTGCAGGGTCAGTAACTTCTTCCACCTTAATTGATGATGAGTCTACAAGCACTAATCTTTTTTCTTCATCCCACTCGACAGTATTGCCTAATGCTTCTGCAATAAACCTTATAGGGACCATGGTCCTGTCTCCTATAATTTGTGCAGGGACTTCCGGTTCAATCTTTTCCCCATTTACTATTAAAGTAATTTCTTTAGAACTGCTGCTGTCAGCAAATGCTACCGGCGTTGCTAAAGAAACTAGTAAGACAAAAACCATAATTATGCTAAATGACTTCCACAACCTGATACTTCTTATCATTATAAAACCTCCTTATGTTGTAAAGAGCTTTGCACAGTGTTATGATGAATGCTTACTAAAAAGAAAACTCCCCATTACGGGGAGTTTACTTGTCTTAATATTAATAGAAATCCCAACCTTCAGCGATTCTATCCTGAATCCACTGATTTTCTTCCATTTCAACACGCTGTAATGCCATTTCGGTTGTCAGACCATACTGGAAGATATACTTTCTGAATATTGCCCAAGTTGCTATATCCCAGTATCCGCCTCCTGCTATTTCAGGTGGTCTTACAGGCTGTGCAGTATTTTCTCCCCAGTATACAGCTTTGCGGTTTATGTTCTTGTATTCAGGTACATTTGAACCCCAAGCGTTAGCTATTTCTTCAGTTTTTACTGTTCCTTTTATACCGTCTGCTGCTCTTGCTTTCTGAACATCTTCTCTGAGGAACATATTAACAACCTGGAATGCTTTTTCTTTCATCTGGGACTGTTTTGTTATAAACATACCCAAAGCATTTGCAACATAAATTCCATCAGGATTATCTTCAAATACAGGTATTGAAGTTATATCCCATTCTGAAGGAATGCTGAATGTTCCAGCCATATTATAATCTTTATTGCCAGTCCACCAATCATAGTCATCTGGCTGCAGATAATCTTTTATTGCTGCGATATATGGCAATCTTTCAATGTTATCTACAGCTGTTGCTGCAGTTGAATAATAGAAGAAGTCAGTAGTGTCTTTCCAAACGTTTCCGGAAATCTGTGTAGGATCATAGAATCTTCTCAAGTTATTAACAAGGTCTATCCATTCCTGACTGGTTATGTATATCTTATCTCTTTCAGTCTGGCTGAAGAAAGTAAGACCTTTCTGGTTAAGTTTTACATACTGGTCAGGATGCTGTGACCAACCTTTTATCAGGTTGAATCCGTCCTGGTATGTCATTGTCTTAGCAAGCTCAAAAGCTTCATCATATGTCATACCCTCTGTAGGATATGGAACTCCTCTATTGTCAAAATACTTCTTATTATAGAATAATAGATAGTCATTGATTTCAAGAGGCAATGAATAAATTTTTCCGGCACCTCTGTCACGGATCATGTTCATTGATGACTTATTAAGTCTGTCCAAATCAACATTGTATTTTTCTATAAATGCTGTCAGGTCATATTCCATACCGTACTTTTTCATATGTCTGATAGTGTTACGGTCGGAAACATCGATATAAATATCCGGATAAACACCGCTTGTTGCCCAGTCTTCTTCGTTTGCATAGTCCCAGTCATAAATCTTAAATTTAATATCAGGCAAATACTTTTCTATATACTGACCAAGCAATTTATGAATGGTTTCTTCCGGAATACCCTTCTGGTATACTCTGTTGCATGATGTTACTATATACAGTTCATCAGGTTCGAGAGAAACTACAGCTTTTCCTTCTTTTTTGATTACTCTCTTATAACCATATTTTTCTTCTGTCTTATTTATAGTAACGGTATAAGTCTTTCCATCCCATCCAACTTCAGCACCAAGGGCTTCTGCTATAAATCTTAAAGGCACCATTGTCCTGCCGTTTATGATCTGCGCAGGAACTTCAGGACTGAGCTCCATACCTGCTACATATATCCTGATAGGATCATCTTCACTTGCTGCTTCGGGTACAGCAGCATCACTTATTGATGATGAATCTACAAGCGCTGCTCTCTTTTTTGCATCCCATTCAACTGTGTTTCCCAAAGCTTCTGCAATAAATCTCAGAGGAACCATTGTCCTATTTTCGATTATTTGTGCAGGAACTTCAGGTTCAATCTTTACACCATTTACAAGAATGGTTATTGGTTTTGCACTGCCGCTGTCAGCAAATGCTGTGGGTGCTGCCAAAGAAGCGACTAGCATAAAAACCAAGGTCATGATGACGATTCTCTTGAATTTTATACTTTTTAACATTCCATGCCCCTCCATGTTTTCTTTTATTGGTGCTCATCAAAGCTGAATCTTTTGATTCTACTTGATTAATTTACTGGAAGCATAAGGTATTCAAATTATTAGTAATATACTAAAATCTTGAATATACCTTCTGCTTAACAAACAAAATGTCAAGGACATCGACATCATCATTATGCTAAACATGCTTCTTTGCCCATATAACCATATCTCTTATAAATACTGATAAAAATCTTATTTCTATCCGTATTTATATCGTCTTTGATTATTATTTTTGATAACACTCAAAGACAATGTGGATATGATTAAATACAAAGCAATAATTGTCACAATATTTAAGGCATTGCAGCAGATAATGAATCATAGAGCCGGCTTTCATAATCCAGCAATATAGAATCACAGCTTAATTTAAAAGCAGAATTATGCTTTATGGTATATCCACTCCGCATAATTCTATAACATTGATGCTTAAATGTAAGCAAATCCTAATATGCCTGCATCAATGTTTTCTATGACCATATTTGCTGAACTGTTTACAAAACCAGGCACATTATTCATCATAACTACTGCTGTAAACGGGAAGAAATTAAAACAATTAGATGGACTCACTACAGCATACCTATAATAGTTAGCTGTAATTCAATCCTGTTTAGCAGAAGCAGTCTTATCTAAATGAAATATATGAATTCCGCCGGTTAAAACATCGGAAACGCCCACTTTATGTACACTAAACATAATGAATAATATATTGTAATTTTTAACATATTATATCAAATATGTTTAAGTGATACATATTATGGATTGCTATATCTCATTTAGCAGTAATACCGCTTCTATAAAGAAAATTATGTAACCCAGATTTGATATCTACGGGGCATTTAATTATAATGTCATTACAAATTAAGTCTTTATGTCCTTTAGATATCAAGTCTGTTTGTCTTAATTTCCCCGAATACCTTTAGTTGTCAATGTCCATAACCACCGTTTGGTTACCAGTACATGCCTTATACTGGCATTTATATTCAAGTAAAATCAATTTACTGAACACCCTATTTTATATTTATATTGCACTAGCTATAAATTAATGGGAACAAATAATTATATCATCATTATTTGAATTAGCTGAAACACTATAAATCTAACGATATTAAACTTAATATATTAAAATACGAAGAACTCGAGATAATGATATAAATATCATATGTAAAATGAAAATTTATGTAATACTTTTATTTAATATTTTATCCTTACTAGATTTTTTTGGTTTCACTTCAAAATATTTTATTAACAAAATTCAATAAAATATAACAATTTGTTCACCATATATCCTATGGAAGAATTAATTTCCTCTAACTGAACTATACAACAAAACCTATAAAAAGTCAATATATTTAGAAGTATTCAATAGCAGTTATATATAATGTTTAAAGCAATTTAAACAACTAAAAGGTTACTGCCTTTTAGGCAATAACCTTTTAGTTTGCATAATATTTTATTTCTGTAATGCAGATTCCAAATCACTCTGCAATGCACTTGCCTGAGCTTGGAGTGCTGATGCAGGAGTGCTTTCATTCCATGCCACCTTCTGTACTATATTAGTATTGAAATTAGCACGGAATGTTTCGAAACACTTAATATGTGAAACCCAAGGTGACTGGAAGTGTTCAATTACCCAATCAACATCTGCCTGAGTTGAAAGATAAGGAAGCAGAGATGTTTCCATTATATCTTTCTTTTCCATATATTCCGATTTGCTAGGATCCCAGTATGTGAAGGCTTCTTTTATAACTGCCGCTGCTATCTTAGGATCAGTATTCAGCGGTATGAAGTAAGCATCAACACCATTTCCTTCTACAAACTGTGTTGAAGATACATCAGGTCCTTTAGGCATTGGAGCTATACCATAATTCATACCTAATTGCTTGTATGCCAAAGCATCTGTAACTATCTTACCTATAACTATTGCTGATGGGAATTTATCAAATTTTACCGAACTTGAAGGACTTGTAACTTTCATGCTTACCAAATCATTAATAAGCTGAAGTGCCCTTGCTGCTTTTGGTTCGTTTCCTGCAAATAAATATTTGTTGCTTGCATCATCGTAGTAGAATACATCAGCACCGTTTGAAAGTATTAACGCATGAGTTGCTATATCCAAAGGACTTAAGAGTACTCCATACTGGTCTACAACTCCGTCTCCGTTTGTATCATGAGTTGCAGCCTTTGCATATTCAAGCAGAGTATCCCATGTCCAGTTTCCTTGCTCATATAATTCCTGCAGATCTGTAAGGCCTTCTTTAGCAAATATATCTCTGTTATAGAATACTACATAACCTGTACCATAAGGATTTGTTGAAAATCCCCAAACTCTTCCCATGAATTTTGTACCTGTGCTCAAAGTTCCGAAGTTATATACCGGATCGGATTCAAAATTTATAAAGTTGTCCATAGGTACAAGAAGCTGTTTTACAGCTAATTTTGGAAATGCTCTCTTTGTTGCAGTCAATAAAATATCCGCATATTTTTTACCTGCTGCAGTTTCGTCAAGATATTCATATACCATGTTGTCAACGCTTCTGTACTTCCATTCGATGTTAAAGTTAAGTTTTTTCTTAGCATTTTCAATCGTATTGTATTTAACTATAGCTTTAGGATTCTGCGCCAGTTCAACACTTGTCGGCTTTGTTCCCGGTGATTTGCCTGAGCTTGTATCAAATACGATTTTTATGGTTCTTCCTCCAAGATCCATGTTATCCGTGGGTATATTTACCACTTCTGGCTTTTTGTCGGGATCATTATTGATGAGTTCAACCATTTCATCCGCTGAAGTCATTTCAAGCTCAGCACTGTTGAAATTGCCCGTACCATTGGAATTATTGCTCTGTGAATCTTTTTTGTCTGAACTTTTGCTAGTTTTAGTTGATGCATTCTTTTTGCTTTCTGTAGTAGTACCTTTCTTGCTTGTTGTACTTTTTGCAGATGAAGCCACTGTCTTTGTAACACTTCCACTATCTGCCTTCTTCTTCGAGTCTTTCTTACAAGCACCCAAAGAAGCTGTCATAAGGAAAACAGCAAGCGCCAAACTGACTGTTTTTAAAAACCTCTTAGACATATTGTTTACCCCCTATAATTTTTAATGGATGCTGATTTATCTCTCCTTTCAGGCGGAGAGATATTATGACCACAATTTTATGCTATTATCAGATTATAGAGTGAAATAATACTTCATCTTTATATAATCTGCTTTACATTCATATCTGGCAGTATCACCACCCCGAATCCTGTTCATTAATAATTTTGATGTTCATTTTGCTAAATTTTAACATCCAGCTTTTGGTATGTACATGTACCATGCAAATTTTAGTTTTTTATTAGAATAATAATAGTTAAATGGTAATATTTATACTATCATAATATTATATACACATATAATATGTCAATAATAATTAATTTTTTTTTAATAATTTTTTAATATTTTGTTCATATTGTACATTAATTAAATAAAAAACCCAATTAAAAGAAATGTTTGCTTGTTAATCTTAAACATAGTTTTATTAATTTGTATATAATGTTTTGATTAAAATATGTAAAATTTGTTAAGATTTTTTTACAAAACTTTCACTCTTCAGATTATATCATCTTACTTCCAAAATAATTAATTATTTTAACACATTTACTAAATAAATCATAAATATAAATATGATTAAAATCAACAGGAAAAATGCAAAATGAGCAATAACATAAAAATATATAATAACTCCCCTTTTCAGCCTGATAACCCTGACGATCAGACCAGATATGCTTTATTGAGGCACGCTCTTGCCGAAAAAGGACGCATTCAGGATTTTGATTTTATCATAAAAGAAATGTCTCCGCCTCCGGATATTTTAAATATAGCTAAACCAGGAAGTTTTAAAGGTATAAAGATAGGCATAATTGGTGCAGGTCTCTCAGGATTATCTTCTGCCTTCGAGCTTAGAAAACTGGGATTTGATATTACGATACTGGAAGCTTCCTCCGAACGTATTGGAGGAAGAGTATACACGTATTATTTTGATAAGCAAAAGACTTTGTACGGCGAATTCGGGCCCATGCGAATGCCCGTATCTCATGAAACTTTGTGGCATTATATCAATCTTTTTCGATTAAATACCAGGCCGTTTATACAAACAAACAAAAACGGTCTGATATATCTTAGAAAAGTCAGGGTAAAAAATGACCCTTTAGGACTAAATGTAAAAAAATATATATATCCGAAATATAACCTTTATAAATGGGAAAGGCAACTATCATGGAAGCAGCTTGGGTACTGTGGATTTGAAAGCCATCTACTTTTAGCGAATCCGATTAACAGAAGCGAAATATTGCAGGTAAAGCCTTATTACAATCCATACATAATCAATTGGGATTCCCAAAGCAATCGCGATATACTGCAAAACACCGGCTTAAGTCAGGATGGAATAAATCTTCTGCAGAATTTCTATGCACTGGCGGGTCAAAACATGTACAACAGTTACCTTGATTATGCTCAGGAGATATACTCTGTTGACCTTTCATACCTTTACGAAATAAGCGGCGGGCTTGCAAAACTGCCTTTGTCCTTTTACGAATCATTCAAATGGGATAAGCTTTCAGATTACTATCCAAACATACCGGTTCAGTGCCTTGGTAATGTCAAACTCAAAATGGGAGCAGTTGTAACTGGCATATATAAATATGGTGATAAAAACAAAATAATAATAACATATACTGATTCCAAAAATTCTAATAAATTACGTGAAGAATTCGATTATATTATTTGTGCTATCCCGTTTAGCGTACTAAGAACAATACAAATTGACCCTTTATTCAGCTATTCCAAAATGCAATGTATAAAGGAAGTGAATTATATTAATTCTCAAAAAACTCTGATGGCCTTTAATCGCCGTTTCTGGGAAGAGGGCGGTCCGGACAGAAGAATATCAGGAGGTGCATCATACACCGATCTTCCAATCACACAGGTTTATTATCCGTCAGATCATTCCAAATATTATAAAGCAGAAACATCAAATACAAACTCAAATTCTCTTTCAATACCTCTAAAGTACACCAAAAGCACCTTCCCTTATTTAGAGCCGGGTGTTTTATTGGCTTCGTATAATTTTAACCTTGAAGCAACACGCCTTGGCGGTATGCCATATATGCAACGTTTAAATCTTGTAAGACAAAATCTTGAAGAATTGCATGGTTTGCCCGAAGGTTACCTTGAACCGTTTATTATCGGATTTAAAACTGTAAATTGGAACGATGAACCTTATTTCAGAGGAGCCCTGTGTTTTTATACGCCTGAACAGAAAAAGCTGTTTTCCTATGCATCATCTTTACCTGAGTATGATGGCAGGGTTTTCTTTGCAGGCGAGCATATATCCGCAAAACACAGATGGATGCAAGGAGCTCTGCAATCCGGAATGAAAGCAGCTAACTCCCTTGCATTGGAATGTTTAAAGAACAGTTTAATATAAAAATGGGTTGTTTGCCCTTTCATATCCTATAGTTGTAGCAGTTCCATGACCAGGGTGCACTTTTATGTTATCATCCAGAACCATCAGCTTATTTTTAAGGGAATCCATTATTTTTTCCGCATCTCCGGTTCCAAGATCCGTGCGCCCTATGGATTCTCTGAAAAGTGTATCACCTGTAAATATATCATTATTAACTAATATGCATATACCTCCGGGAGTGTGTCCGGGTGTATGGATTATTTTCAGATCCAGGTCGCCGATTTTTAATATATCGTTATCCTTTAACAAAATATCAGCATCAGAAAATTTATTACTTAGCCCGAATAAGCTCGAAGCATTTTTCCACGGATCCCCAAGTGCAGAAGCATCATCTTCATGTACAGCCACTTTTGCACCTGTGAGTGCTCTTAGCTCATCTACATAGAGCATATGGTCTATATGGGCATGCGTAAGTATAATATATTTTATCTTGAGTGACATATTATCTATTTCTTTCATTATAAGGCTTGCTTCAGTTCCAGGATCTATTACGGCCCCTTCAGTTCCATTCCCTATTATATAAGTATTCGATGACAATATACCATTTGTCAGCCTCTTAAATTTCATAATCAGCCTCTTTCCTGAAAAAATCTTAAAATAATTTACTGCTGTCCAGCAATATTGTAACCGGGCCGTCATTAACAAGCTGTACTTCCATCATAGCTTGAAATTTGCCGGTTTCCACCTTTATGTCGTAATTGCTGCGGCAATATTGAACAAATGATTCATATAATTTTTCTGCCTCAGACGGGCTTTCTGCTTTGTCAAAACTCGGCCTTTTCCCTTTTCTGCAGTCACCATATAAAGTAAACTGTGATACAACTAGAAGTTCTCCTCCCACATCTATCAGTGAATTATTCATTTTGCCGTTTTCATCTTCAAATATTCTTAAATTTACTGCTTTATCAGCAATGAATTTTATATCTTTCTCATTATCCCCTTTAGCTATGCCAAGAAATAAAAGCAGCCCTTCTCCTATACTTCCGACTATATCATTGTCAACACTTACAGTGGCATTTTTTACTCTTTGTATTACAGCTCTCATTTTTCCTCCGTATCACATATAATCATATAATTAATCCACTATACTTTATTTCTTGTTACATCATATACTCCTTCTACTTTTCTTAACTTCCTGATTATTTTCTCCAATTGCGCAGTATCGGTAATTTCTAGTGTAAGGTTCATTATTGCCGTTTGTTCTTTTGTTGCCCTAGCATTTATTGCCTTCAAAGGTATTTTTGATTCACCTATAACATTTGTAATTTCCATAAGCAGGGCTGTCCTGTCATTAGCTTTAACCGTAATGTCCGCTTTATAAGTTACGTTTTCCGAACTGTACCATTTTACTTCAATAAGCCTGTTATCACCGTCAATGCTGTTTTTAATATTGATGCAATCGCTTCTATGCACCGATACTCCCCTTCCACGGGTTATATATCCGATTATTTCATCGCCCGGAACAGGATTACAGCATCTTGACAACCGCACAAGACAATTGTCGATTCCTTTTACTATAATACCGCTTTCAGGAGTATTCTTTTTCTTCTTTTTCTGTTGGTTTTCGGATAAACTTTCTACAAGCTCCTGCTTTATTTCTTCCGGTTTTAAGCTTTTTCTGTATTCCTCTCTAAGCCTTGATATTATTTTGTTTGCCGTAATAGCACCATAACCTACGCCGGCATACAAGTCATCAATAGTATTGAAATTGTATTTTTTTAATACTATATCAACCCATTTATTTTTGAAAAGCTGGGCAAATGTAAACCCTTGTTTTTTCAGTTCCCTTTCTATTATATCTTTACCTCTTGCTATATTTTCTTCTCTTTTTTCTTTTTTAAACCATTGATTTATCTTGCTTTTTGCCTGGGAACTCTTCACTATCTTAAGCCAGTCTCTGCTTGGGCCGTGAACAGTTGATGATGTAAGTATCTCGACTATATCTCCATTCTTAAGCTCATAATCCAGAGGCTCCAGCCTGCCGTTTATCCTTGCTCCCATCATCTTGTTTCCTATCGCGCTGTGAATGGCATAAGCAAAATCTATGGGAGTGGAGCCTTTTGGAAGATTCTTAACATCGCCCTTCGGTGTAAAGACAAAAACTTCATCCGCAAAAAGGTCAATTTTTAAATTTTCAACAAAGTCCCTTGCATCCCGCATTTCTTTCTGCCAGTCAAGCATTTGCCTGAGCCAGGCAAGTTTATTGTCAAGCTCGGTTTCAGACGTGCTTCCTTCTTTGTACTTCCAATGTGCTGCTATACCCACTTCTGCAATTCTGTGCATCTCCCATGTCCTTATCTGCACTTCAAACAACAATCCTTCAGGACCTACAAGAGTAGTATGAAGAGATTGGTACATATTGGGCTTCGGCATTGCAATATAATCTTTGAAACGACCCGGCAGAGGTTTATATAATTCATGCACAAGCCCTAATATCGTATAACAGTCTTTTACCGTATCTACTATAATTCTGACTGCAAATAAATCATATATCTGATCCAGAGTCTTATTCTGTTCCTTCATCTTTTTATAAATACTGTAAAAATGTTTGGGCCTTCCGTCTATATGTACCTTAACATTAATTTCAGAACATTTTTCATATAATGTATCAATTATTTGCTTTATATAAGCTTCTCTTTCTTTACGCTTTTTAGCTATTCTCTCTACAAGGTCATAGTATTCCTTGGGATCAAGGTATCGTAAGGATATGTCTTCAAGTTCCCATTTGATTTTTGTAATACCAAGCCTGTGGGCCAGCGGAGCATATATATCCAGTGTTTCTCTTGAGGTCTCGATTTGCTTTTCAGGCTCTTTATATTTTAAAGTCCTCATATTATGAAGCCTGTCCGCAAGCTTTATTAAAATAACCCTTATATCCTTAGCCATGGAAAGGAACATTTTGCGCAAACTCTCAGCCTGAAGTTCTTCCTTTGTGGTATAGGGTATTTTTTCCAGTTTGGTTACACCGTCAACAAGTATCGCTACTTGTTCGCTGAACTCCTCTTTAATTTTATCGTATGTAAAATTTGTATCTTCAATAGTATCATGGAGAATACCTGCCACTATTGAAGTGCAGTCCAGTTCCAAATCAGCAAGTATGTTTGCCACCTCTAAAGGGTGAATAATATACGGTTCACCTGTAACCCTGAACTGTCCTTCGTGAGCAGTTTTTGCCATTGCATATGCCTTTTCAATCATGGCAAAATCACAATTAGGATTATATTTCTTTATTTTCGATATCAGTTGAGCATATGCTTCGTCAGCAGCCATACTTATTCCTCCACAATTTTGATATAAAGGATGATTAACACCGTAAGTGCTCATCATCCTCCTTATCTCTATTGACCCTATGATCAATCTTTCCGGTATATCAAGCACAATAGGCAATGATGTACATGACAAAAACATAAATACGTGTTTTTATAATCAGAGTATTAAAATTTTACTATAGACTCAACTTTGTATCCTTCCAGTCTCTTACGTCCTTGTAGAAAGTCAAGTTCTATAAAAAACAGTAATCCTGCAACAGTTCCTCCCAATTTTTCAATCAGTTTAATATTGGATTCAGTGGTCCCGCCTGTAGCAAGAAGATCATCAACGATAACAACTCTTTGGCCTTTTGTCACTGCATCTTCATGTATTTCCATCACATCAGTTCCATATTCAAACTGGTACTCAATGCTTATTGTTTTATATGGAAGCTTACCTCTTTTGCGAATAGGTACAAAACCTTTTCCTGAAGTATAAGCAAGAGGTGTTCCAAAGATAAATCCCCTTGATTCAGGACCGACGATTATATCAAAATCCCCAAATTTCTTAAGACATTCATTCATATCGTTAATAGCCCTTCTGAAAGCTTCGGCATCCTGCAAAACTGTTGTTATGTCAATAAAATCAATACCTTCTTTTGGGAAATCCACTACATGCCTTAATTTTGATTTATAATCCATAGCTGTCCTCCATATCATTTATGTATATCATCATTTTCCTTGCCTTATCAAAATTTTTTCTTTAGTTCCTTAAGCTTTCTGAAATTTGGTGAATCATAAAGATTTCTTTTCTTCATATCATTACTTAAATATGAAACAATTAATGTTTTTTTTTCATCATATTCAATTTTTATCAATGCCAAGTCACTTAAAATTTCTAGGCACTTTATAAATTTGAAGTAATTCATGTCAACCTTATAACTGCATTCCAATGATTCAGCTGTTGCATGTATATCTTCGATAATTAAGCATTTATCAAATTTCTGCCTGATATATTGGTATACTGCGGCTATATCATTCCGTTCAGGTACTATCGAATTCAGTTCAGGAAAAAGATTGGTATTAAAATTTATAAATTCAACACTATCTTTTCCCAGAGCATCTAGTATCCTGTTTACATAATCACTTGACAACCAACTCCCGAAAATTGCAGTATTATAGTTTTTAATATCTCGACATTCCAAGATTCGAGGATTAACTAATATATTTAATGTATAAAACTCATCTATATCTAATCTATTATAACAAACTTTTACGTATTTTTTAATATCTATAGATAATTCTTTTTCAGCATTAAGCAGCGTTTTAAGTGATTGTAGAGAATTTACAATAATTAGGGTGCTTTTCCCCGAATTTATCATATCTTTATAATATTCAATTAATTCATCAGATGTCATATTGACAGTAGATTTTTGAGTACTTTTATGATTATTTGCATTACCTTTTAATATGTCATCCGATGATCTGTAAAAACTATCAAAGTATTGTCTTTGAGCCTTTAAATCATCATTTATTTTAATATCCTTTAAATTAAGCTGCAGTTTCTGAACATTATTCCATTCATTTATCTCCACATAACATGCTGCATCTATTATGTCAGTGTCATTCAGTTCATTATAATATTGTCCCATATTAAAGCCTATAGCATCAATTGAAAATTCTTCATCCCCAAGCAGCATTTTCAGGTGTTTCTGTTCGCTGAGAGCTCTTTTTTCAATTATTTTCAAGCTATGAAATGCAAATACCGGCGGATAGTTGCCCGGTCCATATGGTTCAAGCTTATTAAGCTCACTTACCGTTTTAATATTTAGAATACCCTTATCAATAACCAAATCGATATTTATCTTTGGGATCATGTCCCATTCAGATAGTACCTTGTCAGCATATTCGTTAATTTTTACTCTGAACAGGTCTACATTTTCCGTCTTTATCGTCATTCCTGCAGCCAGCTCGTGACCCCCGTATTTTTCAAGGAGATCATTACATGCGCATAAAGCTTCAAATAAATTAAAACCTTTGATGCTTCTTGCAGAGCCTTTACTGATACCATCCTCATTGCTTAGCAATATGCAAGGTTTATAATACTTTTCAGTTATTTTAGACGCAACAATTCCAATAACACCATGATGCCATCCGTTACCGCATACGACTATAACCTTATCTTTCTGAAGGTCAGTCTGGATGTTTATTAATTCAAATGCTTCATTTAAAATATGCTGCTCAGTATCCTGCCTATATCTGTTTTCCCTGATAAATTCTTCGACAAGTGTTTTTGCATGATCTATATCGTCAGTTGTAAAAAGCTCAACTGCTCTTCCTGCACATCCTATCCTGCCTGCTGCGTTTATTCTTGGCGCTAATATAAAGCTAACGGTCCAGGTATTTATTTCTTTCTTAATTTCAGATTTTTCTATCAGCACCTTAAGACCAAGATTTTTTGTGTTTTTTATTATATCCAGACCGTGCTTTACAATTACCCTGTTTTCTCCGACAAGGGGTACAACATCAGCTATTGTCCCCAATGCCACGAAATCCAAATAGTCCTCATACTTAAACTCCATATTCATTATCTTTGCCACAGCTTCAGCAAGTTTGAATGTCACACCGACTCCTGCCAGCTCTTTAAAGGGATAGCTGTCATCATACCTGTGAGGATTTATTACTGCATGTGCATTCGGAATATCTTCTTTACATTCATGATGATCTGTTATAATAATATCAATATTGCGTTCATTAATGTAATCAACTTCATTGAATGATGTTATCCCGCAATCTACTGTTATTATCAAATCAGTTTTGTCTTTTATTATTTTTTCAATAGCAGATATGGAAAGCCCGTAACCTTCTTCAATCCTGTCAGGTATGTAGTAATATACCATTGCCCCTGCTGCTTTTAAAAAATTATATAGTAAGGAAGTGCTTGTTATTCCGTCAACATCATAATCTCCATATATAAGTATTTTTTCTTCGTTTTTTACAGAGTCGGATATCCTCTTTGCAGCCTTTTCCATATCACTAAGCAAAAAGGGATCATTTAAATCCTTCATGGAAGGATTTAAAAATTCATTTACCTTATCGATGTCTGTAATACCTTTACAAACAAGGATTCTTGCCAGCATCTCTGAAATTCCTGTGTTCTTTGTTATATGTTCAACTAGTTCATTATTACATTCATTATATATCCATTGATTTTTTTCACTAAGCATAGCAATCAATCCATTCTCTAACCGAGTATATTGAATTTTTTCTTTTATTATCTCTTGATATTATGCTTTATAGCTATTCCAGTTTTTTAGATAACAATTATCCAGATGTATTTCTGTTAATATAAATAGTATATTTTTACTAAAGTAAATAAAGATTTGTTAATATAAATGTAAACATATATAGATTATACTTCAAATACACAGCTATTTACAATCTATTTTACATATTGTTAAACTTTAACGAATATATTACTTCTTTATTTTAGTAAGAATGTTGCATTTCTATATAAAGATAAAAAGCAAATTCTAAAAATTATAGCATTTGTATTTAACACAAAATTCTAGTTAACTTTTATTTATAACTCAAACAATTTCAAATCATCCAGCTATATACCTTTATATAGTTCAAATATTCCCATTGAGTTTTTAACTTCTTAATCAAATTTGAAAGACCCTGAAGATTTTTATAACAATAGCGGGGTAATCGATGACATTTTTCCTGAAAAGGCCAATTTGCTTATCGTTAATATCGGTCATTTCTACAAAACCCTGTTGTTTATGCTATACCTAATTCATAAAAAGCCTATACAAAAATTTTAATTTATATTAAAATGTATATGGTTTAAATTACATTTTTGCAAAAGGAAAGTGATAATACATTATGAGAACAAAACAAGAAATTTTGTCTAAGATTAAAGAATCCGGCCTGGTAGCTGTTGTCAGAGCAGACAGTCAGGAACAGGCTCAAAAAATCACAGATGCATGTATAGAAGGCGGAGTTGCTGCAATAGAAATTACATTTACCGTTCCCGGTGCAGCAGATGTTATTAAATTTTTAAGATCCAAATACACATCTGGTGAGATAATTATCGGAGCCGGTACCGTTATGGACTCTGAAACAGCAAGAACCGCTATACTCGCAGGAGCAGAGTATATCGTAAGCCCTTATCTTAACAATGATGTTGTAAAACTTTGTAACAGGTATCAGGTTGCATGCATGCCAGGCGCAATGACTATTAAAGAAGTTGTTGAGTGCATGGAGGCAGGCGCTGATATAGTTAAGATATTCCCGGGAGAAGTATTTGGTCCAAAGATAATAAAAGCAATAAAAGGGCCTATACCTTATGCACCGCTTATGCCTACAGGAGGTGTAAGCCTTGATAATGTAGGCGAATGGATAAAAGCAGGTGCTTTGGCAGTAGGTGTCGGCGGAAGCCTTACGGCAGGAGCAAAGAAGGGCGATTATGCCTCTATAACAAAAACAGCCAAAGAATTTATAGAAAAAATTAAAGAAGCTAGAAAATAGGAGGATTGGATATGTCTAAAGTTGTTTGTTTTGGTGAAATAATGCTTAGGTTGTCACCTCCGGGTTACCTGAGGTTCGTACAGGCTAATTCATTTGACGTGGTATACGGCGGCGGAGAAGCAAATGTCAGCGTTTCACTTGCCAACTACGGTATGGATTCTGCGTTTGTTACAAGGGTTCCTGACAATGCAATCGGCCAGTGCGCTATAAATGAACTCAGGAAATACGGAGTTAATACCTCCTTTATAGTTAAAGGCGGAGAAAGACTTGGAATTTACTACTGTGAAAAAGGAGCTTCACAGAGACCATCAAAGGTAATATATGACAGAAAGTACTCTTCTATATCAACAGCCAAAAGAGGAGATTTTGATTGGGATAAAATATTTGACGGGGCTGAATGGTTCCATTTTACAGGCATTACACCTGCTCTTGGTGACAATGTTGCAGATCTCACTCTTGAAGCATGCCAGGCAGCAAAGAAAAAAGGATTAACTATAAGCTGTGACCTCAATTTCAGAAAGAACCTTTGGACCTCCGAAAAAGCGGGACAGGTTATGGGCAAGCTTATGGAATATGTTGATGTTTGTATTGCAAATGAAGAAGATGCTGAAAAGGTATTCGGAATAAAAGCTGATAATACAGATATAACAAGCGGTAAACTCAGCCATGAAGGCTACAAAGACGTTGCAAAGAAATTAATGGACAGATTTGGCTTCAAGAAAGTAGCAATTACATTAAGAGAAAGCATATCCGCTTCTGACAATAACTGGGCAGCTATGCTTTATGACGGAAGTGATTTCTACTTCTCAAGAAAGTATCCGGTTCATATAGTTGACAGAGTCGGCGGTGGCGATTCATTCGGTGCCGGACTTATATATGCTATAATGAACGATTACAGTTCAAAGGATGCTATTGAGTTTGCAGTAGCAGCATCCTGTCTGAAACATTCAATAGAAGGCGACTTCAATCATGCAACCCTCAGCGAAGTAAAAACCCTTATGTCCGGAGATGCTTCAGGAAGGGTTCAGAGATAAGGTTTAAAATCCAATAAATAAAAAGGTTCTTCGTCAAATGTTGGGGTTGAACTTAGTAAAATGAAATTACATTGCGCACACTGGCAGATGATCAAATTCGATTATCTGCCAGTTTTATGTGTATATTCA
>Ga0134100_1000654_pt1 | contig 38868 bp, 41 predicted proteins | sample 11_taG_2_FD_94444 | JGI IMG/M metagenome (GOLD analysis project Ga0134100, IMG submission 94444) | Switchgrass degrading microbial communities from high solid loading bioreactors in New Hampshire, USA - 11_42_5_180_A3 metaG | ecosystem: Engineered > Bioreactor > Semi-continuous > Anaerobic >...
TACCGAACACAGAAGTTAAGCCCTCCAGCGGCGATGGTATTGCCACATCTCGTGGTGAGAGAGTAGCTCACTGCCAAGAGCAAATTTCAGCCTCGTAAATTTACTTTGTGTAGATTTACGAGGCTTTTTGCATTGAATTTGCTGGCTCATTCATTGTATACCATTTGATCTGTATGGACATTCATCACCAAGCATATATAACCTCACCATCACTTCTCAGTACTGAGCTTTCAAATACGCTAGCAGCGTCGAATACTTTCTGGCATAACCTTGCCAATAAGGACTGTCAACACAGGTTTCTTATACCAGACCTTCAGCAACATTAGGGTTCTACATTCTAGCTAATGTCAACTTAAACAGGTGGTCAGTGTATTTTGATAAATTGTTCTTATTCATAGAAAAATCACCTACGAAACCATGATTTCACTATTGTAGTCGTGGCAATTGTTGGACGTTCGCTGTATGATAAGAGATTTACTTCAGTCTAAGAAAAAGAACTAACAATAGAAAAAACGCACCAGCAAATGTTGGATTCAACATTTGCGGTGCGCTTGTAAACGTTTGCGCTATTTCTTACCCTTATTCAGCAGATGATGCTTGCTGTTCCTTCTTAGCAATACTTAAGACCAAGTTCAGCAGGATACCAAATATTGCAGCGCCAGCGACTGTCGGTACTTCAAGGCCAAAGAAGGGGATGTTGCCACCAAATGCATACTGGCCACCAATACCGATAATCAAGATTGTGGAAATTACCGCAATATCCTTGGCGCTAAACATATCCACTTTCTTTTCCATCATAATAGCAATACCTTGTGCTGCAATAGCGCCGAAGAGGTAGATTTCCAAACCACCAATAACTGCGGTAGGAATTGAGTAGATAGTATTAACTAACGGAGTGAAACAGGAGATTATCATAGCAATCAGCGAAGCTGCAATTAAAACAGGTACTGAGAATACTTTGGTAATAGCCATAGCACTAATGTTTTCACCGTAATTGGTACCAGCAGGACCACCAATCATACCGGAGACAATATCACCAATACCGTCACCAATCAAGTTTAACCCAAGTTTGTCTGCCAGAGCGTAGGTCTTTTTGCCTTTTTTCTTAGCCAAGTCATTAACGTAAACATCAAGCTGATAAATATGGGCGGTTGATTCAGGTATTGTAGCGATAGCGATCGGCATTATTGCTGCCACAGCCATCCAAGATGGTTTCGGTAATGTAAAGATCGGCAAGGCAAAGATACCGCTGTTTGCTGTTTCTGGTAACACTTTGAACAAGTCTACACCAGTGATTGCTCTGATTAAGAATGCCGCTAGACAACCAACTGCAGGACCGAGAAGCAAGGGCAATTGGCCCCAGAACCCTTTCAAAAAGACGGAGAAGAGAATGGTTGCGAGCAGTGTAACTAATGAGACAATCCAAGCCATATTTGTTGCAAACGCTGCTTGTGATTCAGCTACCGCTAAAGTGCCGGATGCGTCAATAGCAATCGAGGCAGCATCTTGCATAGCATTAGCAGCCAGAGTCAAACCGATGACAATCGCGATGGGTCCAGTAATTGAAGCAGGCAGTACCTTTTCAATAGATTCGCGTCCGAAACGATTGACTATGATACCAGCAATGATCGATACAAAACCAGACATAACGATACCAAATTGAGCAATGGCAATTTTATCATTGAGCCCATATCCAGCCAAAGCTTCAGATGCCATTAGTGCGCTGATAGCGGCGACATAGGAAAAACTAGAACCGTAATAGAGCGGAATTTGTCTTTTGGTTACAAGCAGGAAACACAAGGTTGCAAAACCACTGGCAAAGATGGTAGTTGAGATATGAAACCCAGTAATAATAGCAACTGCGACGGTGGCTGGGAACATGACAATAACTTGTTGAATTGCGTACAGAATCAGTTTCCATAATGGTGGGCATTCATCCGGTAAATAACCAATTCTTTGTTGTTGATTGTTCACTGTAAAAATCCTCCTATTCTGTTCACGGTACTAGGTGGATCCGACAGCAAGGTTTCCTGCGCCTTAATTCACCTCCAGCTGGCGCAAAAAAAGACCTTGTCCGAGAATGCAGACAAGGTCTTAGCTTTAAGCTGTAGACAAGGATGGTCAATACAATTAATTTTCAGTGACTATCTTGTCGGCATCTCTGTACCGCTCTTAAAGATATTGTACTACAGCTATTCTAGCATACTTATTAAAGATGTCAAGTGCAATTTTATATTATAGCTAAAATAATGAAGTTCAAAATGAACAATACAGTGGATACCCACAATACCGGATGAATATCTTTGGCTTCGCCTTTAACAGTCTTGACAATGCAGTAGAACAAGAACCCTGCAGCAATACCATAGGAAATGCTGTAGCAAAGAGCCATGAAGATACCAGCGAAGAAGGCTGGAATAGCTACATCCAAGTCATCCCAATCAATTTCTTTGAAAGCTGAAAGCATCATTACACCAACGATTATTAAAGCTGGTGCTGTAGCTGCAGATGGCACTGCGCTGACAAAGGAGGCAAAGAATGCACTGAGTGCAAAGAGGATGGCAACAACAACAGATGTTAAACCTGTACGTCCGCCTGCACCAATACCAGCGGCACTTTCAACGTATGTTGTAGTATTGGATGTACCGAAGATTGCACCAATGGAAGTAGCGGTAGCGTCAGCAAAGAGTGCTTTATCCATCTTTGATTTGAATCCGGAACTGGATTCCAGTGCTTTTTGATCTTCTTCAGAGAAAATGCCAGACTTACGGCCTGTACCAATGAAAGTACCGATAGTATCAAATGTGTCGGAAAGACTGAAAGCAAAAATGGTCATCAATACCAATGGAATCCGACTGGGATCACTAAAGAGTGATAACAAACCAGGATTGCCAAAAGCGGCACCAAAGGTGATCGGCAGTTCTGAAAGAGCCTGAGTAAAGCTTATAGTCTCGCCGATCTTGGTTACACCAAATGGAATTCCTAGTAATGTGGTAATAATGATACCGAGGAAAATAGCACCTCTTACCTTGAGGACCAATAAAACAACGGTTAAAACGAGACCAAAGAGAGCTAACAAAACCGAAGCAGTGTTGAAATCAACGAGAGCAGGTACTGCTGCTGAACTACCAACAACAGTGAAATGACTGGCTGCCTCTGCCAGGTCAGCAGCACTCTTGAGCACATCTGCGTTGCCAATCAGGCTGTATGTACCTGGATCTAATGTGAAATTCAGGAAACCAGCGTTTTTAATACCAATATAGGCAATGAAAATACCAATACCGCCGCCAATGGCGTTTTGTAAGCTTTCAGGAATGGATTTGATGATCAGCTTGCGAATTTTAGTCACAGTAATTAGTACGTTAATAACACCGCAGAGGAAGACCATTGCTAAAGCTTCTTGCCATGTGAATCCTAATCCAAAGCATACAGTGAAAACAAAGAATGCGTTCAATCCCATACCTGGAGCTTGTGCGTACGGAACATTTGCGACTAAGCCCATTACCAGAGTGCCAATGATTGATGCAATGATAGTGGCTAAGAATACAGCACCCCATGGCATTCCTGTCTGTGACAGCAGCGAAGGATTGACCATGATGATGTAAGCCATTGCGAAGAAGGTAGTTATACCAGCAATGACTTCGGTACGCACATTCGTACCATTCTCCCTAAGCTTGAAAAACTTCTCCATTCTGATTCCCCCATTTATAATTTTGCTTATTTTCAAGAGATCGGATGATCTCTTAAGCAACAAAAAAAAGCAGTTGATTCGAGTGCTCGATCAGCTGCTTTAACCAGCATTCATTGATGATTATTAACGTAATTAACTATTAATAAATAATGAATGCAAAAGTTAACGCAAGCACGAACACTCATAGCGTAGGCAATATAGGTTGCCACGTAGAAACACTCGCACCAAATTTGCGAGTTTATATGAGCTCGTTGCGTTTCAATATGCAGTTTACATTGTACATTCTAAAACTATCACAAAATATAAATAAAGTAAAGTAAATTTTTATACCAGTCTGTTACGATTTGCATATATGGCGGCTTGTGTGCGATCTTCTACTCCTAACTTGGCAAGAACATTTGATACGTGGGTTTTAACTGTCTTGATGCCAATATTCAAGATCTCTGCTATTTCCTGATTGGTTTTACCTTGCCCTAGCAAGCGCAGTACCTCTAGTTCCCTATTGGTAAGTAGTTCGTGTGGTTGTGGTTCTTTGCGCATTAAGTTAAGTACTTTTGCTGCCACACTCGGTTCGATAAATGACTTGTTTTCAATTGCATTAAAAATGGCATCCACAATTTGCTGAGCCTTTGCTGTTTTCAGCAGATAGCTGATAGCACCTGCCTCTAAGACGGGCATGACCAGTGATTCATCAAAGTAACTCGTAAGCACAATGATTTTGATCTGCGGATATTGTGCTTTTATTCTGCGTGTGGTTTCTACACCATCAATTGGTTCCATGATCAAGTCCATCAGTATCACATCTGGCTGCTGTGTTTGACAAAATTTAACCGCTTCTAATCCGTTAGCGACTGCACCGATTACGGTAATCCGCGGTTCGGTTTCCAAGTATGACATCAACCCTAACCGTACCATTTCATGGTCATCAACGATCAGGACCTTTATGGACTGTTGTTCCATTCTCTCACCCTCTCAGTGTTTAATGGGAATTCGCACTTCTAGACGCGTCCCTTTGTCGGGAACAGAGATCCAGTCTACCGTGCCTCCCAGTTCCGTTACCCTTTCTTTTATAGTGCGGATACCGTATGAAGTCACCGGGATCTGTGTAGGGTCAAAACCTATTCCATTATCTTCTATAATCAGACACACCCGCTGATTATGATCCAGAGTTTCCAGTTTGATGTTTACTTCAGAAGCCTCTGAGTGGCGTAGTACGTTAGACAAACCTTCCTGCAGGATTCGGTACAGCTGGTTTTCAATATGTGCGGGCAGTGTTAGATCTGGTAGTTTAAGATTGCAGGTGATAGGCATTTTTGCAGACAGTTCATTGGTCAACGAACGAATAACGTCAACCAGCCTTTGATTTTGCAGCATCGGTGGACGCAGCTGTAATAGTAAGGCCCGCATTTCACCTTGAGCCTTGTTAGCTGAGTGCTCTATGTTCTGGAGTAACTGTTTTGCTTTTTCTAGATCTGAATCGATAACTCTGGCTGCTGTAGCGCTGGTGAGTGTAATAGCAAACAACTGCTGGCTAACAGCATCGTGAAGCTCTTGAGCTAAACGCTGGCGTTCTTCTGTAACTGCTACTACTTTAGCTTGTTGAATCAATTTCTCATTTTCTTCAGCTAATTTCTGCAGAGAGGTGACTTGTGCGTCTATCCGGTCAGCCATTTCGTTGAATGCAGAAGCAATCTCTCCCAGTTCACGATCTTCAACGTACGGCAGCCGGTAATTGAGATTACCATAGGCCAGAGTTTTTACCCCGACTACAATCTCGGCTACTTTCTGGTGCAGATCCTTAGTGAATTGAAGGCCAATGATTATCCCCAGCAACACTGCTCCAGCGAAAGAAATAAAGACTATCAGCTCCCAAGTGGTACTGGGCAGCTTGGTGTGCAGGATATTAGAGGTGATCCAAATCACTAAAAGTACGAGAGCAGCAGTTAGCAAATTACTAAATGTGTAATAGCCAATCCATTTCCATCGAAGATTGCGCATAAGCCTAGCTCCTATCCAATACGCCGAACAGTGATTTCACCAATGTGAACAGAAGCACGCAGATTGAGCTTTCGCTCTGCAGATTGATAATCGATGGTTTCGAAACTGATCGTCCTCCTAATACCCTCCGCGGTTTCTCCTAAAACAGTGACTTCACCAATATACTTGATCGAGCAATTGGCTTTTATTGGTAGATCATTCGGTAAATAGATCGTGATTTCTCCTATTCCCATCGAGATGTCAAAAAAGATTTCCTGGGATGGGATAACTGCCCGAGTTAAATCTATATTTACTTCACCGAGACATTGATGGATGCTGAGATCCTCAACATACCATGCTTCTCCCCGCTTGTCAAACTCACCAATCAGTGCCCAAACTTTATAGGGTCTGGTCTGCCTGTTTGATTCAGTATACATTTGTATTCCAAATATAATCAATATAATCGGCCATAGGAGATTCCAAGAAATTGCGATGCTTTGGAAACCCAACCGGGGCAGTAAAAGATTTAAACCAATTAAAATAATGATACTGTTAAAGATCAAACTTGAGGAATGGCGAACGCGTGTGGCAAAGTAATCCTGGATTAGATTTTTAACACCATAATATACTATGATTGCTGGCCAAAATTTCACTAGAACTTTCCAGGGAGTAAAACTTATAATATCAACATTATATAGCAAATAACCTACACCAATTAATATGATGATCAATGGCAGCCAATTGTCTGGAGACTTACGCATGCTCATTCGCCCCTTTATAGTCTACAATTCCCTAAGAATTGATTTGTTTCCTCCTTATCTACTTTACACCAATTTAAGGTAAAGCGGAACAGGCTAGAGCAGGGTCGCGACTCCGTCTTAAGACGTACTAAGCAATAGAGAGCTTCCAAAAAGAGAAGCTCTCTCTGCCTTATTCCATTTCCAAAATGATATCTGTATCTTGAGGTTCACGTGCCATATCGAGCACTCCAAGGGCGATGTGTGCTAAACCAAAACCCATCAATCCAGGAGCAAACTTGCTGCGTTTAGATTTACGCATCAAACCGTAACCTAAACCTGATACAGCCGCACCAAGCGCAGTGACTATCATGTTGGTTGTGTTGGCTTTCATAGCTATCCCTCCCCATTTTAGTCTAACCAGCTTGCAGTGATCCAACCGCAGGTTTTATGCGGAGTATTAACCAAATGCAGGATATACTCACTTTTTCCAGAAGTATTATGCAATGATTATTTTACATGGACCTACACACCGTTCCCAGCGTAGGAATATCCTGTAGTGGGGTGACATATATGGTAGCATGCGATTTATGTGGATGCGAACATATTGAATGGATAACAGTCTGTGGTAATCATATCTGCCCAGAATGCGAAAAGCAAATCGTTCATCTTCAAGTTTCTGATCCGGAATATGAATTGTGGTTGGAACGGATCAAGCTGCTTTGGGAAAACTTCCAGGTCAGCGAGGAATATGCTTAATCATGGTGCTGGGGGATTGTCTATTCTAAAAGGAGTAAGTGGCTTTGCACCGAATTTCTAATAGAAGAGGGATCATCAAATGCGCACAGGGGTCTTTATTTCTTTCGAAGGAATTGATGGAGTTGGCAAATCGACCCAACTGCGTTTGGTATCGGAAAAATACCGCAGTCTAGGGTATGCGGTAGTCACTACACGGGAACCTGGCGGGACGGTCTTGGGGCAGCGAATTCGGGAAATGCTGTTGGATCCGAATCAAAATGTGAGCCATGCTGCTGAAATCCTCTTATATGCTGCTGATCGCGCCCAACATATTAAAGAAGTTATTTTGCCTGCACTCAAGGCAGGGAAGATTGTGCTTTCTGACCGTTATCTCGATTCATCCGTGGCTTATCAAGGCTATGGTCTCGATCAAGACATAACTTGGATTCGGCGTATTAATCAATGGGCGGCTGCCGATTTACTACCAGATCTTACTTTCTGTCTTGACCAAGACCCACAGACTGCTTTGCAACGTACGCAAGGGGATCGTATCGAACAGCGTGCCTTGGAGTATTATGCCAAAGTGCGTCAGGGATATCAAAGTATTGCTGCGGAGGAACCAGAACGATTTCATATTATCAATGCTGAGGGTACGATCGAGCAGGTTTTTCAGAGAATATGGCAGATCATTGAGAGGAGGGGATTTGTGTGAAGCTCGTCATTACTATTGTGCAAGACAATGTAGCTAATCAAGTGCTTGGAAAACTAACGACAGCAGGATTTGGTGCAACAAAACTAGCTAGTACCGGAGGTTTCCTCAAAACGGGCAACACAACTCTGATCATAGGTGTCGAAGACACGAAGGTATCTTCAGTGCTGGGATTATTACACGATTCGGGTGCCACAGTGTTCGTATTGGATGTGGAACGCTTTGAGCGTATCTGATTCTTGGAGGTCACGGGGATGCGCGTTGGTGATTCTAAACGGCCTAATGAACGCTTAGTCAAAGGTGAAAAGTACAAGCATGCTGTCTCAGTAGTGCATAGCCCATTTTTCGATACATTACACGAGCAAACTGTCGCTCAACTTGATTTTGATGATGCTTTGGCGAACATAGGACAGTTAGGAGAGCGGCTGCGCAGGCAGCCGACGTTGATTAATCTGAAGAATTATAAGGCAGCAGTAAAAGCTTTTCTACAGATCGCTATTAAAGCTAGTTATGGTGTGACCGAGCAGCGTTTCATAGATCGTTATGGCCGGCGGCGGCTATTTCTAGTAATTACTAGAGTCAATGAGAAGCTGGAAGAGTTAACCCGGATGGTTCTCTCGGAACAATCACCAAACATTGATCTTGCAGCGAAGCTGGATGAAATTCGAGGGTTATTGTTGGATATTATTTCCTGAAGTAGGTGGGTTCGGTGCGCTTGACTGATATAGTTGGACAAACTACAGCGGTTCAGACATTGCTCAATGCCTTGCATACCGGTAATATTTTCCACGCCTACTTGCTTTATGGTCAAACAGGAGTGGGCAAAGAAACCACAGCACTGAGTTTTGCCCATCACCTTCTTTGCCAGACCAGATCAGCTTGCGGTCACTGCCGTGAATGTCTTAAACTTGCTCACAATAATCATGAAGGGTTGCGAGTTTTAGCTAGTACAGGGTCGAGTATTAAAATTGATCAGGTTCGTGAGATTGGTGAACAGGTTCATTACGGTCGTGAGGATTATCTCGTTTGGATAATTCCCGATGCCCATAAAATGACACTGCCAGCAGCTAACAGTTTTCTGAAGCTACTGGAAGAACCTCCTCAAAAAACCGTATTTATTCTCATAACTGATAATCTTGAACAGATTCTTCCCACTGTTAGATCGCGTTGTCAACTGATTAGGTTTGCGTATTTGAGCGATGATGAGGTATTGCGTTTGCTTCGGTCTAAAGTAGATACTGCGCAGCATGAAAACCAGACTGTCGAAGTGATTGTAAAAATGGCTCGCGGTTCGATTGGGAAAGCATTGAAATTATGGGATAGCCCTCTAATTCAAAGACGCAGGTGGGTAATCGAACAAATGATTGCTTTGCCAAGAATGCACCTTGCGGAAGTGCTAGGGCTGAGTCAGCGGTGGGAGGAAGATCAGGAGCTGGTACGGGCGGATCTAGAAATAATGTTGCAGTGGTACCGCGATTTGTGGTATTTACGTGCTGGAATTGGTGATCAGGTTGTCAATCTGGATTATCTGAATGAGTTATCTGCAATTTGCCAAAAATACTCGGTAGAAAATTTACAACAGATTACCACTATGATAGTTGATATGTTAGCCCAGCTGACACGCAATGTAAGGGTCAGGTTTATCATGGATAATTTACTAATTACGATGAAAAAAGGAGCACAAGCTTAATATGATAAAGGTAGTTGGTGTGAGATTCAAGAAGGCGGGCAAGGTTTACTATTTTGATCCAGGCGATTTGGAAATAGTACCCGGTCAGCATGTGATTGTGGAAACCGCACGGGGTACAGAGTATGGCGAGGTGGTTGTCGGCATCAAAGAAGTTAAAGAAGAGGATGTGGTCCAACCACTGAAACAAGTGATTCGTATCGCAACGCCTGAAGATGATGCACATATGCGCGAGAACCAGGTAAGAGCAGCGCAAGCTTTTGATATAGCTTTAGACAAAATAGCTGAGCATCAGCTGCCGATGAAGCTGATTGATTCTGAATATACCTTTGATGATTCCAAGCTAATCTTTTATTTTACTGCTGATGGACGCGTCGATTTTCGTGAGTTGGTTAAAGATTTGGCAAGTATTTTCAAAATCCGTATTGAACTGCGCCAAATTGGTGTACGCGATGAGGCTAAAATGATTGGCGGCTTGGGTCCATGTGGCAGGCCCATTTGTTGTGCGACCTTTTTGGGAGATTTCGAACCTGTTTCAATCAAGATGGCTAAAGAACAGAACTTGTCATTGAACCCTACCAAAATTTCCGGATTGTGCGGTCGGCTGATGTGTTGTTTGAAATATGAATCTGAGGTATACAAGGAAGCGAAAGATGAACTTCCTTATAAAGGTTTGATTGTCTTGACTGCATATGGTGAAGGGGAAGTTGTGGATGCTGATCCATTCCAGGATCAGGTTATCGTTGAAACTGACGATGAATCTTATGCTTTGGCCATTGATGAGGTGGAGGAGATAGCTCGAAAAAAACCGAAGGGACGCCAAGAATAGGGAGGATATTATGCTGTACATCTGTGCCACACCTATTGGCAATTTGGAAGATATTACCCTGCGTGTTTTGCGAGTATTGCGAGAAGTGGATTTGATTGTGGCAGAAGATACGCGGCAGACGCGTAAACTATTAAGCCACTATCAGATATCGCGGCCGCTGACCTCACTGCATAAGTTTAATGAACATGATAAAGCTGAGGTAATTCTGGAACTGCTAAGAGAGGGTAAACAGATAGCTTTAGTTTCTGATGCAGGCACTCCAGGTATTTCAGATCCAGGGGCTGAACTGATCAGCAAGGTTATTGCTGCTGATCTGCCATTAACAGTACTTCCAGGAGCCAACGCTTGCATTACCGCAATTGTCCAAAGCGGCCTGTTGCAAGGCCCTTTTTATTTCCATGGATTTCTACCGCGGAAGCAGTCGCAAGCAGCGGAACTACTGAATTCATTAGCTGCTCTGACTTGTCCGCTGGTTTTTTATGAGGCACCTCATCGTCTGCTTTCCACACTAACCATACTAGAAACCACTCTTGGAGATCGATTGTGTGCAGTTGCAAGGGAATTGACGAAGAAATTTGAGGAGGTTCAACGCGGGACACTTTCACAGCTCAGGCAGCTGTATACGGAAACCGAACCACGGGGAGAATTTGTCATTGTCGTGGCGGGAGCCAATAGCACGACTACAGACGGAGTGGATGAACGCTTGGTTAAGCAGCATCTTGCCGAATTGCTTGCGCAAGGAGTATCTCGTAAAGATGCGGTACGAAAGACAGCAGAATACTTCCACATTGGGAAAAATGAGGTTTATCAATACGCTCTGGAAATAGAATAGCGAGGGAGGAAAACTCCCTCTTATTTTTTTCCTTGAACCCGTATCAAGTTGCGTAATGTATCACCACGCAGCCCAGCCCGGGTGGATTCCAATGTGAGGACATCCTGAGGTTGAACGTTTCCTAAGTTCACATTGGGTCCGATCTTGGTTAGAAGATAATTGTGCTGACTGACTTGTGGTGCCTCAATAATAATTGCATCCAGACTGGGAATACCATGAATAATTACGTTGAGTAAATCTCCTCTGACTTTGCCGTCCTCATCGTATATACCTACTCCCTTGCCAGAATCCCGACCTTCAATGATGACTTTCTCTGCACCGTTGTACAGATCAGCGAGAATTTGTTCAATAGCTGCATTGGGATCTAAATGAATTGTACCATCTTTTTTTCCTATTTCGGAAAGAACACCAAATCCGTGTTCAAGAGACATTTTAATATAATTGGCACGTAAATTGGGTGGTAGATCGATTGTTCCCTCAGAAACTTCGATATAATCGAACCCTAGCTCAGCTGCACGTTGGAAAAACTGCGGCAGTTTTCCTTGAAATGCAGCAATCTCGAATAACGTTCCACCCGGATAAACATGAATACCATAGGACTTTATTAGTTCAATTTTCTCGCGGAGAATATGGATGGGATATAACGCAGAACTGCCAAAGGCGATTTTAATAAAATCAATGTAATCACCCGCCATTTCCAGCAGATCCTTGGTAGCAGTCAACCCTAGTCCTTTGTCTATCACCATCGTGATACCACTGGAACGTGGTTTTTGACAGCGGTTAGATTCGGGAATAGTTATTGCTTGCGCCCAAGCTAAAGGCGGTACCATGTTGTTCATATGTGCAGACTCCCCTCTGATAGTTTAGCCTTAATATCCTATTCCTGCTGTTGGGGAGTTGTGATAAACAGCAAGGCTAGAACAGTAGCCACGGCTGTAATTATTGCTGCACCGATGAACATCGCCCAGATACCGTATTTTTGCGCTATACCAAAGATAGGTGGGCCAATAGCTACACCAAAAAATCGTACTGTGCCATAAAGGCTGGTGACTACACCGCGCTGATCTGAGGTTGTGGCGCCAGTGATAATGGTGTTAACAGGCGGCAGAACGATACCAATACTAATGCCCAGCAGCATTAATATGGACATGAATAAGTAGATGTTTGTGAACAGAGGCACCAACAGCAATGTCACTGTAGCACCAATCGTACCAATAAGGATAGCAGCTTTACAGGACTGGGGATGCTTTGATAACCAGACCCCACTTAAATATGAAGTCAGGGCCATTGCCGTTACCGGGATTGCCAGAATCAAGCCTTTAACAATCCCAAAAATATGATAATTACTTTCCAAAATATCTGACACCCAGCTCATTACACCGAATAAGGTAAAGAGCACAACCATTCCGCTAAAATAGCTGCTGAGCAGCACTGCTCCTTTTTGCCGGAAAACATCGCAGAGTTTGTGCCAATAATGAGTAAGCGATTCTTTCTTTCGCTTATGTTGTGGCTCTTTCACAAGAAACCAAACACCAAGAGCGACTGGATAAGTAACAATACTGTAGAGGAAAAAGGGCGCATACCAGATAATCATAGCGACCAATGCACCAAGAATTGGGCTGATCACTTTGCCGAAACCATTACTAGCTTCTAGTAAACCTAGGGCTTTAGTACGTTCCTGGCTCTGGAAAATATCCCCAGTAAGAGCCATGGCGAGCTGGTATGTTCCACCAGCGCCTAAACCTTGCAGCACTCTGCCAGTAAGAAGTAGAGGGAAAGGATGGTCTAGCAGCCAAGCAGAAATCCCTGAGACTAATCCGCCGAATCCATAGAGAAAGAGAGCTGGAACAATGATCACTTTTCGTCCATAGCGGTCAGAGAGAAAACCAGTAAAGGGAATGAGTATTCCTGCAGGCAAAGAAAAGAAAGTGATGATCAATCCCACCTGGAACTGTGTCAGGTGCATAGCTTGTTTCATTTGAGGAAAAACAGGGATCAACATCGAGTTACCTAAAACCATTACGAAAGGGACACCGCACAATATAGCAAATTGAAGTGCAGTCTGCTTTTTCATGGCAATATCCTCCTAGTGAATCATTTCTATTATGGCAACCATATTCTCAAGATAAACTTGACAAACAATGGCAATATGCTATACTAATACCCAAATAAAGATGGTTAAAAGCTGTGAAAGAGATGAGTAGGTTAGAACTGTGTCCCTACAGAGAGCTAGGGCAGGTGAAAGCTAGCGGGAACAGCTAACTGAACATGGCTCTGGAGCTGCCAGCTGAACTAACAGTAAGCTTGTGCCGGAAGATGCCCGTTATGCATCGGGGTATAAACGAAATCATGTGTTGATTTTGGAGTACCTGTCAAGATCGTATCTGTGAGGATACGATGAATTTGGGTGGTACCACGAGAATCTCTCGTCCCATGCGGGATAAGAGATTTTTTTATTTTTCAACCATAATAAGTTTAGGAGGTTAATGCGATGGAAAAGAAGCGGTTCTATATCACTACACCGATTTATTATCCCAGTGACAAGTTGCACATTGGGCATGCATATACCACTGTGGCTGCTGATAGTTTGGCGCGGTGGCACAAGTTTCTAGGTGAAGAAGTGCGTTTTGTTACTGGCTCAGATGAACATGGGCAAAAAATACAAAGGGTTGCCAAAGAGCGGGGCGTTACTCCGCAGGAGTATGTGGACAAAATTGTAGCATCTTTTAAAGCCCTTTGGCAAAGATTGAACGTACAATACGATGATTTTGTACGCACTACTGAAGAAAGGCATCATTTAGCAGCTCAAGAGGTATTCCGGCGCATCTATGAAAAAGGAGATATTTATAAGAGTGTCTATCAAGGGTGGTATTGTACTCCCTGTGAAACATTTTGGGTGGAGAACAAGCTTGAGGATGGCAAATGCCCAGATTGTCACAGACCTGTGGAACTCGTAGAAGAAGAAAGCTATTTCTTTCGATTGAGCAAGTATCAGGATCGGCTCCTGGAATATATTGAGCAACATCCTGAGTTTATTCAGCCAGAATCGCGCCGCAACGAGATGATTAGTTTTATAAAAAATGGTTTAGAAGATCTCTGCATTTCTCGTACCACTTTTGATTGGGGCATTCCAGTACCAATTGATAACAAACATGTGATTTATGTCTGGTTTGATGCCTTGACCAATTACTTAACAGGTGTAGGTTTCCCTGGTGATGAAGAGTTGGTCCAAAAATGGTGGCCGGCAGATCTGCATCTGGTTGGCAAAGAAATTATGCGTTTCCATACCATAATTTGGCCAATTATGCTTATGGCGTTAGATTTGCCTTTGCCGAAGACAGTATTTGGACATGGATGGTTGTTGTTTGATAATGACAAGATGTCAAAGTCCAAGGGTAATGTGGTTGATCCCAATGCTCTAATCGATGAATTCGGTGTAGATCCAATCCGATATTTCCTATTGCGGGAGATTTCTTTTGGCCAAGATGGCAATTTTAGCCGTCGAGCTTTGATTGATCGAACAAATGCAGACTTAGCGAATGATCTAGGAAATCTGTTGAACCGCAGTCTAGCTATGCTGCAAAAATATTGTGATGGAATCATTCCTGAACCCAAAGAGCTAGCAGCTGTCGACCAGGATCTAATTCAGAGTGCTGCTAATACTCTGGCCAAGGTACGGCAATTAATGGACGAACTGGCGATTAATGATGCATTGGCTGCATTGTGGCAGTTGATTGGCAAGGCTAATAAGTACATTGATGAAACCGCTCCCTGGGCATTAGCTAAAGATCCAGCACAATCGGATCGTTTGGCTACTGTAATGTATAATGTCTTTGAAGTACAAAGGATTACCGCATTGCTGCTTAAATCCTTTATTCCTGAAACCAGCGCTAAGATTTGGACACAGCTGGGAATTACCGATTCACTTGACGATTTGCTGATTGATGCTGCACAATGGGGTGGCTTAAAGCCAGGCACTGTTACATGTAAAGGCAATCCGATTTTCCCTCGAATTGAAATAAAAGAAGAAGCAGTAGAACAACCTGCGCCAGCGGTATCGACACCACCTGCCACAGTTGCAACAAAGGTACAATCAGAAGCTGCACCAGCTGAAGAAACTAATTTGGTGGACATCAGCGATTTTGCTAAGCTAAACTTGATTGTGGCTAAAGTGATTAGCGCAGAGAGACATCCAAATGCAGACAAATTGCTCAAACTTCAAGTAGATACCGGCAGTGGACAACGGCAGATTGTCGCAGGCATTGCTCAACATTATGCACCTGAACAGTTAATTGGGAAAAACATCGTAATTGTGGCTAACTTGAAGCCAGCAAAACTGCGGGGAGAATTATCTGAAGGAATGCTGCTAGCAGCTAGCAGCCCAGATGGTAACTTAGAGGTAGTGAGTGTCTCTGACCGTATTGCGCCAGGCAGCCGTGTCAAGTAGGAGGGTAGATAATTGATCGATAGCCATGCACATCTAAATGATCCTCATTTTGATGCTAATCTCACAGAAGTAGCAGAGAGAGCGAATCAAGCTGGTGTAGAAGGGATCATCAATGTCGGTTATGATTTAGAGTCGTCACATAAAGCCGTGGCTCTAGCGGAAGAATACGATTGGATGTGGGCTGTAGTTGGAGTTCATCCTCATGAAGCCAGGCTGGTTACCCCAGACACCATGGCAGAGCTTGAACGCTTAGCCCGTCATCCTAAAGTTGTAGCCATTGGTGAAACCGGGCTCGATTATTACTATGATCACTCACCGCGGGAGGTTCAGCAGCAGGTATTTCATCAGCATTTAGAGCTGGCAGCTAAGCTGAACCTGCCTGTGGTAATTCACTCGCGGGATGCTGCTCAAGATACTATCAACATCGTTAAAGAGCATCCGGATAACCGTTGTGTGATCCACTGCTATTCAGGCAGTCTGGAGACCGCCAAGATTTACCTTGATTTGGGGCACTTTATTTCTTTTACTGGATCAGTCACCTTCAAGAATGCTGCCAAGCTGCGTGAAGTAGCTGCAGCTGTTCCATTGGAACGGTTGATGATTGAGACTGACTGTCCGTATTTGTCTCCTGAACCTATGCGCGGAAAACCGAATGAACCAGCTTGGATTGAATATGTAGCAGCAAAGTTAGCTGAACTGCACAGTATTTCTGTAGATGATCTCAAGGCAATTACTGCTGCTAACGCCCGCTTGTTCTTCAACTTAAAGTAATTTTTTGGGTTGACTAATTAGTAACTTTCATGTATTATAATCATTGTGACTGAACGAGCCATTAGCTCAGCAGGTAGAGCACCGGACTTTTAATCCGGGTGTCCCGCGTTCGAGTCGCGGATGGCTCACCAGCCCCCATCGTCTAGCGGCCTAGGACACCGCCCTTTCACGGCGAAGGCACCGGTTCAAATCCGGTTGGGGGTACCAAATAAAAATACTCTTTCCTCCAGTTGGAAAGAGTTTTTTTATTAGAATAAGATCATCAGTCATAGCGAACACTACAGAAAAAATGGAGGGATGAAGAGTGAGTAGCAGAACCTGGATTGCGATCATAATTGTGGCACTAATTATTGTGGGTGCCTGGTATTTTAATCAACAGCGCGGAGCTGTTAAGTATCAAGATGGTACATACGAAGGTAAATCGGCTACAGATGATCATGGCAACTATGGTACTATCAAGATCACAGTAAAGGACGGCAAAATCACTCAAGTCGATTATGTAGAATACACTAACGATGGAAAACCCAAGGGTTCGGATTATTCCTATCAACAAGCGATTGAAGCTATGCCTGAGTATGAATCAAGGTTAGTTAAAGCCCAAGATCCCAACAAAGTTGATAAGATCAGTGGGGCTACTGGTACATGGAACAAGTTTAAAGAAGCTGCCAACAACGCGTTAGCTAAGGCAAAATAAAAAGGCTCCGTATTTGGAGCCGTATTTTTTCTTCTGGAGCGGATGACGGGGCTCGAACCCGCAACACTCGGCTTGGGAAGCCGATACTCTACCAATTGAGCTACATCCGCTTGACAAAATTTATTATACCATATTCTTGTTAACATGCAAGTATCAATTCTTGACGTACAAGCAGGCAGGTGTTATAATTAGCCATGGACGTTTTTTAATGCGCCTATAGCTCAGAGGATAGAGCACCGGCCTCCGGAGCCGGGTGCGCAGGTTCGATTCCTGCTAGGCGCGCCATCCTGATATAATAACCCATGAATCGTAGATGATTCATGGGTTTTTTGTTGCAGGGAATCCAAGTAATATGCCGAAAGCAAACAACATAAAAGTAACAAGGGGGAATACAGATGCCTGCCCGAATCATAGATGGTAAATTGTTGGCTAAGCAGATCAGAGATGATCTTGCGCAGAAAATCAAGGCGATGGTTAATGCTGGAAATCAACAGCCAGGTTTAGCGGTGGTTCTTGTTGGTAACAATCCTGCATCGCAACTGTATGTGAGCATGAAACAAAAAGCTTGTGCAGAAGTAGGGATTTATTCAGAAGAACATCGGTTACCTGCTTCAATTAGTCAGGAAGAACTACTAGCAGTGATAGAGCGATTAAATAAAGATCCAAAAATCCATGGAATTCTGGTGCAACTACCTTTGCCTGAAGGATTTGATGAACAGGTTGTGATTAATCATATCAAGCCAGAGAAAGATGTAGATGGTTTTCATCCTATTAATATTGGCAAACTGCAAACTGGGCAAAAAACATTTGTTCCCTGTACCCCCGCTGGCGTTATGAAAATGCTTGACTCCATAGGTATCGATTTGACCGGAAAAAAGGCAGTGGTGGTTGGCAGAAGTAATATTGTAGGAAAACCCGTTGCTCAACTGCTGTTGCAGCGAAACGCTACCGTCACTATATGTCATTCCAAAACGAATAATTTAGCGGAAGAATGCCGTCAAGCTGATGTTTTAGTGGTAGCGGTAGGCCATCCGGAGTTAGTAAAGGCAGACTGGGTTAAGCCAGGAGCAGTGGTGATTGATGTAGGTATATCCAAAGTAGGCAGTAAAACCGTAGGCGATGTAGCGTTTGATGAGGTGAAAGAAGTTGCTGGGTGGCTTACTCCTGTGCCCGGTGGAGTAGGGCCGATGACAATAGCGATGTTACTTACCAATACAGTGGCGGCAGCAAATTAGCTATCAATTAGCCAAAGACGCTTCCAGGGATGGTAAGCGTCTTTTTCGCAGGAGTTCAACATTGCTAACAAGAATTATATACTGGAGATTTATTGTACATTTCAAGGAGACTTGAAGATGATCAGAGTCCTCGAGAAAATAGGCCAAATTGCTCGCTTGATCGTGGAAACATTGCTGTATATTGTGCGCGGTGAAGTTAACCTGAGGGATACAGCCAAACAGATGATTGAGCTGGGAGTCAAGTCCCTGCCGTTGGTGCTTGTGATTTCTGGCTTTACAGGGATGGTGTTTTCCTTGCAGGTAGCAACGGAGCTGCGCAGTTTTGGGGCAGAATCGCTGATTGGGCAGCTGTTGGCTTTAGCGATAGTCAGAGAGTTAGGTTCTGTGCTTACAGGTGTAGTAGTAGCAGCGCGTGCTGGTTCGGCAATAGCTGCAGAGCTTGGCACTATGCAGGTTACGGAGCAGATCGATGCGCTGAAAGCATTAGCTACAAGCCCGGTGCAGTACCTGGTTGCTCCACGTTTTCTTGCTTGTTTGATCATGGTTCCGGTTCTATCGATCTTTTCTAACTTGATTGGCATGTACGGTGGGTTTGTGGTAGCAGTCAGTCAAGTGGGGATCATTCCCCGCGTTTATTATCTATCCGCGATTCGTTCTGTTTCTATTTATGATTTGTTCTGCAGCTTAGGCAAAGCAGCAGTTTTTGGTGTGATTATCGTTGTCGCTGGATGTATACAGGGATTAAATACCAATAAAGGCGCGCAAGGAGTAGGTTCTGCTACAATCTCTTCAGTAGTGAGCAGTATCATTGCCATATTTGTTTCTAATTACTTTTTGTCAGCCTTGATGTGGTAATGCGGAGGATTTTTATGTTCGAGTTGCAAGATGTTTGCTATAGTGCAGACGGAAACATGATTCTCAAACACATCAACCTTTCCATCAAAAAAGGAGAATTATTTGTCATTATGGGATTAAGTGGTGCTGGTAAGAGCACCATTCTCCGGCTGCTTAATGGCCTGATTAAAGCTGATTCTGGGAAGGTATTGGTTGATGGAGTAGATATAGGTAAGTTGAGTGAAAAAGAATTGATCGCTGTGCGGCGCAAAGTCGGGATGGTATTTCAGTCAGCAGCATTGTTTGACTCACTTACTGTTGAAGAAAACGTAGCTTTCGCTTGGCGAAAAGAGAAGCTTTCTAAAGAGGAGCGCCGCCGTAGAGTGAAAGATACTTTAGCTATGGTTGGCTTGAGTAATGTAGAAGAAAAAATGCCAGCTGAACTAAGTGGTGGAATGAAAAAGCGTGTTGGATTAGCGAGAGCGATTGCTATGCAGCCGCAAGCCATTTTATATGATGAACCAACCTCTGGATTAGATCCCATGACGAGCAATACAATTTTGGAGTTAATCAAGAGTCTCAATCAACGGCTACAGGTGACCAGTGTTGTTGTCACTCACGATTTGGCAGGGGCGTTTGCCATTGCAGATCGCGTGGCGCTGCTCAATCATGGTGAAATTGTTTTCGTGGGAACAGTGGAGGAAATGGAGCAAGCGAATATACCATTAGTTAAGTCGTTTATTGCCGGAGGGCAAATTTATGCTGGACAGGGGGGGTATTGATGCGGTTATCACCAGAAGCCAAAGCAGGTATTACAGTAATTCTCAGTATCATCTTATTTGCAGCCATGGCTGTAGCAGTAGGCAAATTTGATTTTGGCAATTCAAACAATGTGCAGCTTAATATCATGTACGATCATATCGATGGGTTACTGGAAGGAGCACCGGTACGTTATGCTGGGGTGAATGTAGGGTCAGTAAAGGCTATACAACTTACTACCAATGGTGTGTTGGTTAACATTCAGTTCAACCGTGATCTGATTATTCCAGCAGATTCACAGTTTGTTATTGCTAACTCTGGAATTCTAGGAGATAAGTATATTGAAATTAAACCTGGTAAAGCTCAAGAACCTTTAGACGTGAATCAGATGATTCGCGGGGTGGCACCTGTGAACATTGACAACATGTTGCATCAAGTGGAAGGAGCACTTGTGAATTTAAATAACATTATTACATCCATTACTGAAGTTACCGCATCGGCTGACTTACAGAATACTTTGACCGAGACGGGAGTCCTATTAAAGGATACGGTTGCTAGTCTGAAGACAGCGGTAGATCAAGTTACGCAGGTTACCCTCAGTGTCCAGTCAGTAGTTAATGATGTGAGTGTGATCTCCCAACAGATTCCTGAACTAGACTTACAATCAACTTTTGCGGATATAAGCAAGTTTGCTCAACAATTAGCATCTCTTAATTTAGTAGAACCTATTGATGAGATAAAGCAATTTGTGGCGGAACTGAATTCGATTCCTATAGCTAAGCTAGCTAGTGATGTGCAAACTATTACTGAGAAACTGTCTGGCCTTGATCTAGGAACGATAGAAAGCAATCTCCAGCAATTTACCTCGATGCTGGCTGCTCTCGATGTACAGCCATTAGTTGATGAGATCATGATTGTTACTGAACAGATCAAAGCTTTAGAGTTAGATCAGCGTGGAGCGGAGATTGCCCGGTTTACTGCTCAGTTAGGGGATTTGCCCATTACTGAGATTGCTGATGATCTTCGAGCGGTGGCCAATAATCTCGCGCAGATTCCATTGGAGGCCATTGCCAGCGAAGTTTATGCTTTATCGCATCAGTTAGCTGCAGTACCTATAGATCAAATTGCAGCGGATCTGCAAATTGTAGTTGCGGAGTTGAAGCAGTTTGGATGGCAGGATATGGCTGCAAAACTTAATTCCTTTACTGACCAATTGGCTAGTGTCAACTTGGAAAAGATGCTAGCTGGAGTTACAGCAGATTTAAACGTTTTTTCCAACACACTAGCTAGTCTTCAGATTGATGCGCTGCTTGAGAGTGTTAATAAAGTGGTTATGAATCTAGATGATATTAGTTCTGCTGTTGATCCTCAAAGTGTGGCAGCAATTGTTGCTGATTTAGAAGGAATATCAGCTAATGTACGAGCTGCGACTGTTGAAATCAATAATATGGTAGCTAAACTAAACTTAGATTTGCAGGACTTCAGTTCTGAATCACTTCTGGCATTGATAGAGATCCGCGACATAGTCGAAGGTGTCGAACAGACAGTCGACAATATCAATCTTTTCATTGCCGATCTCACGACAGAGGGTGATACAGCAGCAAGCCTAAAGTCGACTTTGGCAAACATTGAAGCAGGAACCAAGGAATTGGCTAAAGTGTTAAATATCATAACCGCGGGTTTGACATCAGGCTCTGGTCCTTTGGCTGAGCTGCAAACTACCATGGATACAATTCAGAAGCTCAATCAGGATATAGAGAAAGTTAAGACAATGGGTGAAAAAGTACAGATTAAATCTAACTGGAGCGCGTATATGAACCTGTTGGATAAAAGGTTGATGGCCAATATTGATTTCGAATTTCAGCCATACGACAGCAATTCCTTTATCCTGGTGGGTATGCGTGACATATTGGGTGATCAGGGTAACCATCTGCAACTGCAGTATGGTAGACAGGCAGGTTTGCTGCGGCACCGTTATGGGATCATTGATACGAGTTTGGGGATTGGGCTTGATGGTCAGATTACCGATCAATGGGGTTTGACTGCGGAATTAAAGAATCTGACAACCAAACGCCCTACATTATCTCTGCAAGCAGAATATGCTTGGACTCCTGATTGGGTGATTGGTTTGTCACTGCATGATGTTTTGAACCACAAGGGCCTGAGTGTGGGAATCGAACGCAGATTTTAGATGAATCTGGACAAACTAAAGGTACATCAGAAAGGAGGATGTACCTTTGGTAAAGCGAAGTGTAGCCATATTGCTTTTCATTGCGTGCCTTGTTGCATTTGGCTGGTTGCTGCAACAACCAGCAGACATACCGTTGGAAGATGAGGTGGAATCCCAGGAATCGAAAAACTGGGAAGATCCAGTCGTACGGGTGGTAGAAAATGTTGGTCCAGCTACAGTTAAGATCGAAACAAAAACAGATGTAATTGTGGATCAGTTTTTCTTTCAAACCTTAGAGCAGCGACAGGGTATTGGTTCGGGTGTAATCTACCGGGCTGACGGATATATCTTAACAAACAATCATGTGATAGCAGATGCAGATGAAATAATAGTACGGCTGCCAGATGGACGCAGTTTTTCCGCTGAGATTGTAGGCCGGGATGAACTATCAGATCTGGCTGTGTTAAAAGTAGAGGCTAGTAATTTGCCTGTAGCCAAACTAGGTAATTCTGATGAGCTGCGGGTAGGCCAGCAAGTTGTTGCTATTGGCAATCCCTTAGGTCAAGACAATACTGTTACTACGGGCGTGATCAGTGCCTTAAACCGTGATTTGCTGATTGATCCAAAAAATAACCGGTATTTAGAAGGAATGATCCAAACCGATGCAGCCATAAACCCAGGGAACTCTGGCGGGCCTTTGGTAGATCTCAATAGTCAAGTAATTGGGATTACGACAGCTATTATTGAACAAGCACAGGGAATCGGGTTTGCAATTCCAGCCAGTTCTGCCCGTCTTATTGCCGATCAGATTATCGAACACGGAAAACCTTTAAGATTGGGAGTTTTAGGTGGATCATTATATCCTGCGCTAGCAGAGACGATTCGTCAGCAAACCGATTATAAGTTAGCGGTTGATCGTGGCGCGTTTGTTACCCGAGTAGTTGCCAATAGCCCAGCCGCTCAAGCCGGAATCCGGCCAGGAGATATTATTGTGGCGGTTAATGGCCAAGAAATTGCTGGTATGCGTGAACTGCGTGATGAGGTGCAGCGGACAGGATTTGGCGGAAAAATGCAGTTGGAATTTTATCGTGGTGAGCAACGGCAGCAAACTACAGTGCAGCTCTAATCCAGGGGTATCCCTGGATTACTTATTAGCTTAGGTTGAGGAGTGGCAAGGGTGAACATCAGGATTATCGCTGTTGGCAAACTGAAACAGAGTTATTTGGTTACAGGGATCAATGAATACACAAAACGACTACAGGCATATGGCAGAGTGGAGATAATCGAGGTTAAAGATGAGTCTTTTACAGAACCATTGAGTGACAAAGAAACCAGCATTATCAAAGAAAAAGAAGCAGAACGTATATTGGCACAGATTCCTGACCGTTATTATGTCATTGCGCTAGACCGGAGGGGGAAGCAGCTGGACTCGCTAGGGCTGGCAGAGCTGATTAATCATCAAGGCTTGTATCACCAAGGCAGTCTTGTTTTCATCATAGGTGGGGCGTTAGGCTTATCAGAGTCGATCATTCAACGTGCTGATTATGTCTTATCCTTTTCGCAGCTCACTTTTCCCCATCAGTTGATGCGATTGATATTAATTGAGCAAATATATCGGGCAATGACCATCATTCATCATGAGAAGTATCATAAATAACAAAGACAGCAGGAAACCCGCTGAATTTACAGAATAATTGGGTGGGAGGAGTGTGGATGCAGTGCGATGGAATAAAATATCCGATGCCGTAGTGCGGCGACTGCCCCTATATCTGCGGGTGTTAGATGAGATTGCTAAAAATGGTAGTGATCAGCTGATTTCTTCGCAGGAGTTAGGAAACCGGGCAGGAGTGGCACCAGCTCTTGTGCGTAAAGATCTAGCCTGGTTTGGTGAGTTCGGGAAACAGGGCGTCGGTTATGAAGTTGAATTCTTACGCTCTGAACTAAGGCGAATTCTCAATCTAGATCGTGATCATCATGTTGTTTTGGTGGGAATGGGTAGTTTAGGAGTTGCTTTGGCCCGTTATAACATTCGTCGTTATCGCACAGATGAAAGTTTTAAGTTACGAATAGTAGGACTATTTGACCATGATCCCGATGTAGTTGGCCGGACTTATGAATGTTTAGAAGTTTTACCAATAACAGTGATGGATCAATTTGTTCGGGATAATCATGTGAAAATGGCAATTATCACAGTCCCAGCTGATGCGGCTCAGGATGTAGCTGCTAAGCTAGTTAGTGGTGGAGTGCGCGCCATCTTGAATTTTGCACCAGTGAAGCTGGACGTGCCAGAAGATGTCCAGGTGGCAACAGCTGACTTAACGTTAGAGCTTCAGCGCTTGGCATATTATCTCGACTAAAAGCTGAGCCAGGAGATTTCCTGGCTTTATTCTTTATACAGACCAGCTGGTTCATAGTCGTTTTCTGCCACATTTGTCTTTTCATCAAGCTTGCTTTGAAAATACTGTAGTTCGTCAATTGTGTCCTGCAACATGTCAATTGTTTTCCTTATTTTATACCGGTCAAGGGATGCGTTGGTTTCCCACCAGGCCTTCGCAGTGGCTAGTGCTTCCCGGATACGGAACAAGCACGCTTGAGTGTATTCTTTTTCATTCATCAGGTCCAATTAGATCACACTCCCTCTGGTTTTATTTTGTTCAAGAAACAAAGAGTTTATTTTCCGTATTATTTCTGATATACTATTTGGGGTAAGTTCGTACCGTAAGGGAAGGATGTAGCTGAATGAGTATTTTGACCTCGCAAAAGCTAAAATTAGCTGAATTAATTAAATCAGCATTAGAACAACTTATTAATCAAGGAGAAATAAAACCTGTCAGTGTGCCAGAATTCAACCTTGAGATTCCTAAAGATAAGGCTCATGGTGATTTTGCTTCCAATATAGCTCTAGTTTTAGCTAAACAAGCTGGTTTAGCTCCAAGAGAACTTGCAACCAAAATTGCTGAAATATTAAAGACTAATGAAGAAATTGAGAAGGTTGAGGTTGCTGGCCCAGGTTTTATTAATTTCTTCTTGTCTAATCATTGGCTGTATAATGTACTACAGAGAATTGAAACCGAGCAGCTGAACTACGGCAGTTGTGACTATGGCCAAGGGGAAAGGGTTTTATTAGAGTTTGTCAGTGCAAATCCTGTTGGTCCCATGAATGTAGTGAATGCACGAGCAGCTGCTATCGGGGATTCACTAGCGCGTATTCTAAGAGCTGTTGGTTTTGATGTAGCGACAGAGTATTATGTGAATGATGCTGGAGTTCAAACAGTTAACTTTGGGCGTTCTCTCTTAGCGCGTTATCGCCAATTGGACAACCCTGAGTATCCTTTTCCTGAAGATGGGTATCCAGGTGCGTATGTGATTGATCTGGCTAAACAATTAAAAGATGAAGCTGTGGATCTTGATGCTATGAGTGAAACAGAGCAGTTGGAGTTTTGCCGCAGATGGGGAATTGAACAGATGGTCAATGCCCAGCGGGAAGATCTCCGCAAGTTCAATGTTACTTTTGATCGGTGGTTCAGAGAACAGGATCTGCATGATGCGCATGCATTAGAGAACATCATTCAATTATTAACTGACCGTGGTTTCATGTATGAAGCAGATGGTGCGCTTTGGTTTCGCTCCACAGCGTTTGGTGATGACAAGGATCGAGTGATCATTAAGAATGATGGCAATTACACTTATGTAACTGCAGACATTGCTTATCATTATGATAAACTGCAGAGGGGATTCTCTAAGTTAATTGATATTCTGGGACCCGACCATCATGGTTACATTGGCAGAATGAAGGCAGCCGTCCAGGCTTTAGGTTATCCTGCAGATACACTGGAGATACTCATTTTGCAGTATGTAGCATTGTTACGGAATGGACAACAGGTAAAAATGTCAAAACGCGCAGGTGAATTTATCACTCTCCAAGACTTGCTTGATGAAGTAGGACGTGATGCCGCACGTTACTTTTTTGTGATGCGCAGTCTTGACTCACACCTGGACTTTGATCTAACATTAGCAGCAGAGCAAAGCAGCGAAAATCCTGTTTACTATATTCAATATGCGCATGCGCGTATCTGCAGCATTTTAGGACAAGCCAAACAACAAAACATTGAACTTAAACCTGTAACAAGTGTTCAATTCCAATTGCTGAATCATGATACAGAGATCGATCTGATGAAGAAACTAGCTGAACTTCCAGAAGAAATCCTGACAGCCGCTGTTGAAAGAGCGCCGCATAAGATCGCACGTTATGCTTTAGATCTGGCTGGTTTGTTTCATACGTTTTACACACAATGCCGCATACTTGGGGAAGATGCAGACATTAGAGATGCGCGGCTGACCTTGATTAATTGTGTGCGGATTGTGATTGCCCGTGTGTTGGATTTACTAGGAATTGCAGCACCGGAGCGTATGTAGAGGAGGAATTAAATGGCTCTATCTCAGGGCTGGAAGCTTATCTGCAATGGTTTTAAAATTGTCTGGGAGCGCATGACGACACTAATTATCCTAAACCTACTGTGGTTTCTTTTGTGGTTGGCTCCAATGTTCATTAATTCGGTTACAAGCGACAACCAGGTGTATTTCTGGATTTGCGTTGTTGTTTCATTGATTCTTTTCGGACCAGTGACTGCCGCCATGCACCATCTGATCAATCGGATTGTGCATGGCGATGTGATTGGTGTTTCTGATTTTATTGCTGCCTTTAAGCAATTTTTCTGGCGAAGTGAAGCTTTAACGTGGTTGTCTTTGCTTATCATTGTCATTCTATTGGTGGGGTTTGCCTTTATCAGCAGCCATTCGTTGCCTGTTATCAGGATCTTCAGTGCCTTGTGGCTGTATGCAATTTTGTTTTGGCTTATGGTTTATCAATTTGTTTTTCCTTGTTTAATTCAGCAAAAGCTTGGTGTGTGGACCACACTGAAGCAAGCCACACTATTGGTCAAAGATAACATGCTGGTTAGTCTAATGCTGTTATTGTTAAGTGGGCTATTAACCATTATGGGATGGTATGTGATATTTATCTTTGTTGTTTTTTGGTTTTCCGTGATTAGTTTATTGCAGAACTATATCATGGTGGAATTATTAAAAGAACCTGGTAATGGTCACAGTAAGGAATAGGAGGTAGGCTCTTAGATGGCCAAGTTTATTTTTGTCACAGGCGGTGTAGTTTCCAGTCTTGGGAAAGGGATTACTGCAGCGTCTCTTGGTAGATTGTTAAAAAATCGTGGATTGAAAGTAACAAGTTTAAAGCTTGACCCTTATATTAATGTGGATCCAGGCACAATGAGCCCTTTTCAGCATGGTGAGGTATTTGTCACCGATGATGGTGCAGAAACTGACTTAGATATTGGTCACTATGAGCGGTTTATTGATACAAATCTCTCAAAAAACAGCAACGTTACCACCGGAAAGATTTATTGGTCAATCCTGTCCAAAGAAAGACGTGGCGACTTTTTGGGAGAAACAGTCCAAGTTATTCCTCATGTTACCAATGAAATAAAGGAACGGATCAAATTTGCCGCTGAAGACACCCAAGCTGATGTGGTAATCGTGGAGATTGGCGGTACAGTGGGTGATATCGAAAGCCTGCCATTTCTAGAAGCGATTCGGCAGATTAAAGGCGAGATTGGCAAGGATTCCTGCTTGTATATTCATGTCACTTTGGTTCCATATATCGAAGCTGCCAAAGAGTTGAAAACCAAACCAACACAGCACAGCGTCAAGGAACTTAGAAGCCTTGGCATTCAACCCGATATTATTGTTTGCCGGTGTGAATCTGAACTTCCTGATGATGTTCGCGCTAAAATTGCCTTGTTCTGCGATATCGAAAAACGGGCAGTTATTCCTAATACTGATGTGGCCTCGATTTATGAAGTGCCGTTGAGACTGGCTGATGCAGGTCTGGACAGTATTGTTTGTGAGATGCTTAACCTGAACTGTCAGCCATTGGATTTGAGTGAGTGGGAAAAATTGGTGTATGCTGTGAAACATCCGTTGCACCGTGTAAAGATTGCCATTGTAGGCAAATATGTCGCTTTGCCTGATGCTTATATGAGCATTGCCGAAGCACTGCGCCATGGTGGGTTTGCACATCGGACAGCGGTAGATATTATGTGGGTTAACTCTGAGAGCCTTGAACATGGGAATGTAGATGAGATCTTATCAGGTGCTGACGGTATTCTCGTTCCAGGTGGGTTTGGTCCCAGGGGAATTGAAGGAAAAATCAAGGCTGTCCGCTATGCCCGGGAAAATAAAATTCCGTTCTTTGGTATCTGCCTTGGCATGCAATGCGCTGTGATTGAAATCGGTCGGTCGTTGTGCGGCATCAAGAATGCTAACAGTTCTGAGTTCCATTCTGAAGGGGAACCTGTGATTGATCTCATGCTTGACCAGCAATATCAAGAAAATAAAGGTGGCACTATGCGTCTTGGCCTTTATCCATGCGCTTTGGATCCACGTTCGAAGAGTCGGCAGATGTATGAAGCTGATCTCATTCATGAACGGCATCGTCACCGTTATGAGTTTAACAACGCTTATAGAGAAGTATATGAAAAAGCTGGTGTGTTGTTTGCGGGAGTTTCTCCTGATGGTGTATTGGTAGAAATAATCGAACTACCTGATCATCCATGGTTTGTTGCTTGTCAATTCCATCCGGAGTTTAAATCACGGCCTAATAATGCGCATCCATTATTCAAAGGCTTTATTGCCGCTGCATTAGCGAATAAAAGGTCAGAGTAAAGTCTCTGGCCTTTTTTGTATATTTTTCCAAAAATTGATGCATACTTCTTGGTAGAAAGGGGTATGCATAATGAGATCATCATCTTTTTTATTAGCAGTGATTGCAATCTTTTTGGTTTTTTCAGCAAAGGGGATGGCCGAGTCCTGCTGGTTGCATGGTGAAATTTTGGAAGTGTTTCCTGCGGAGAATAAAGTCAGGATTCTCTCTGATGGCCAAGTTTTGATCTTAGAGCTGACTGAAACAGCTGGTATCTACCGAAAGGGGCAGATAATCTCATTAATCTCTGCGCGGCCAATTACGAGTGATAGGTTTCAAGAAGGATTGTTTTTCTTAAACGCCAAGGGTAAAGTTGAAATCATGATAGTAGACTATCGTATTGAAGAAGTGACTAACGAATTCGGCACTTTCGTGATTTATTATGATATCTTTGGACAAGTGAAAGATGTTGAACAAATTCCCCCCGTGCTAGAGGGAATTGCCAATTTGTAGCGAATAATAGGTAAAGAATAGATAGGGGGAATTATGAATTGCTACTTTCCGGAGAGAGAACTATGGCTCTATATTGTCCTGCTTGTGAACGGCTTCAATATCACCGCTTTTCTTTGTTCGAATTGTCTAGTTCTCCTCGCGCGTTCCACTGTGCATGCGGCTTTACCCAAGGTCATATCACCAAAAAACACCATCGGTATGAAGTGAGTCTGTTAAGCTCATCAGGAGAGCGTGTCCGCCTCTTATTTTCTTTTCATGAGTTTTGGTCTGTTCCTTTGTTAACCTTTTATTCACCTGAAGAGGGTGAAATTCTCGGCTTTTTTGGAGAGGCCCAACAGATTGAAGAAGCGGTCATCGCGTATGATAATGAATTGTTAGAGCCTGATGATTTTTATGCGCCGGAAATCATGACCGAGATTTTAGCCTACTTGCAAAAACTTGCCTTAGCGCATAAAATATGCTGTACTTGTAGTGATCCAGCAGTTGGCATAGATGTTTATCCTGACAAGGTGGAGTTAGTTTGCGCCAATTGCGGGAGTGCTTTACTTATGAGTGCGGTGTGTGAAGAGGATCTGGAAAAGCTGTATAGTTTATCAGAGATTAAGATGCAACCAGCATCGTATACTTATTTAGGCGAATGGCTCAAACCGATTCGCTAATTTAAGGAGGAATTCTAAGTGTTAGTTTCTGGAAAAGAAATATTTGCGCATGCAAAAAAAGAAAGGTATGCGGTAGGGGCATTCAATATCAACAATATGGAGATCCTGCAGGCGATCATTGAAGCAGCAGAGGAAATGCAATCACCAGTCATTGTTCAAGCTAGCCAAGGCGGCTTGAAATATGCAGGGATTGATTACATAGCTGGTATGGTGCAAGTTGCTGCTGCTAAAGCTAAAGTACCAATTGCCCTGAATATCGATCATGGTACAGATTTTAATCAAGTTGTCAGGTGTATTCGTAATGGCTTTACAGCTGTAATGATTGATGGCTCAAAACTTCCGTTTGAAGAGAATATTGCTATTACGAAGAAAGTAGTCGATGTTGCTCACCCGAACAATATTTCTGTTGAAGCTGAATTAGGTAAAATTGGCGGTGTTGAGGACGATGTGGCTGTTGCTGATCATGAGGCAATGTTCACAGATCCTGATGAAGCTGTTGAGTTTGTGGAGCGTAGTGGCTGTGATGCTCTGGCTGTAGCTGTTGGAACTGCCCATGGAGTATATAAAGGCGAGCCAAAACTTGATTTCGATCGCCTTATGACGATCAGCAGCAGACTCCCAATTCCATTGGTTTTACATGGTGCCTCCGGTGTTCCTGATGAAGCCATTCGCAAAGCTGTTGCATGTGGTGTGGCCAAAATCAACATTGATACCGATTTACGTGTAGCATTCTCCCAGGCTGTAAAAGATGTGGTTCAAAATCATCCTGATGAAATTGATCCGCGTAAACTGCTTGGTCCAGCTAAAGAAGCTGTCAAGCAGGTAGTAAAAGCCAAAATGCTGCTCTTTGGTTCAGCTGGAAAAGCATAAAATTCTGATGGGCTCATTTAGAGCCCATCTCTGCAAGAAACGAGGTGTTAATTGTTTGGAAATTGCCCAATTGGAAAGCATGACGATAAGTGACTTACAGCAAATTGCTCGCAGTATGTCGATTCCTTACTCAAATTTGCGCAAGAAAGAGTTAATTATACAAATTCTGAAAGCGGAAACAGAGCGCGAAGGTCTGCTGTTTATTAGTGGTATCTTGGAAATCATGCCTGATGGATTTGGTTTTCTCAGAGTTGATAATTACACTCCTGGAGTGGAGGATGTTTACGTTTCCCCTTCCCAGATTCGACGCTTTAATATGCGCGTTGGTGATGAAGTTCTGGGGCAGGTGCGCCCGCCAAAAGAAGGCGAGCGATATTACGCACTTTTGAAAGTAATTGCCATCAATTTATCTGATCCTGAATTAGCACTGAAGCGCCCTCATTTCGATGAATTGACTCCTATCTATCCTAACCAACGCATACGGTTAGAAACAGAACCCTCGCAAATTGCTACTCGATTAATTGATCTTATTGCTCCGCTAGGATTAGGCCAGCGTGGAATGATTGTAGCGCCGCCAAAAGCTGGTAAAACCACAATTCTTAAGCAATTGGCCAATGCGATTACCACAAATCATCCCGATATTGAGTTAATTGTCTTGTTAATTGACGAGCGACCTGAAGAGGTTACGGATATGCAAAGATCCGTGGATGGGGAGGTAATCAGTTCCACCTTTGATTTACCACCAGAAAATCACGTTCGGGTTGCAGATATTGTACTAGAAAGAGCAAAGCGATTGGTAGAGTCGGGAAAAGATGTAGTTATTTTGTTAGACAGTATCACTCGTTTGGCGCGGGCCCATAACCTAGTTGTTCCTCCTAGTGGACGCACGCTTTCTGGTGGTGTAGATCCAGCTGCTCTACATCGCCCAAAAAGATTTTTTGGTGCAGCACGGAAACTGGAAGAACAAGGTAGTTTAACGATTTTGGCCACTGCTTTGGTAGAAACAGGCAGCAGGATGGATGATGTCATTTACGAAGAATTTAAAGGCACAGGTAATATGGAATTGCATTTGGACCGCAAGTTGGCGGAAAGGCGCATTTTTCCAGCCATTGATATTTACCGTTCAGGCACGCGGAAAGAAGAATTACTATTGTCAGACAAAGAACTCGAGAGCATGTGGATTTTGCGGAAATTAATGAGTTCGTTAGGTCAAGCGGAAACACTGGAATTGATTTTGGAACGTTTAACAAATACTAAAACCAACGCGGAATTAGTCGATTTGATTATCAATTCCTCTTTCGCCGAGAATTTGCGGAATACGTAAAAGGAATTTTTGATTATGCGTCGAAAAATTCTTGGAGAAGGGTGATGGCAAAGGAGGAAGCATATGAACAGTCGGAGACGCTATCTGCGACCACTGGCCTTATTTATTTTAATGGCGTTATTCAGTTTGTCATTGTTTGGTCGTATTGATAGCAGAATGAATATTGGCGGCTTTGATTGGGAGGAGGAACAGATAAAACAATCTTCAGTTCCGATTGAGAACGCACCGCAAGCTGTATCGGCAAGTGAAAATGAGAACAATCAACAAAATTTAGCTACAGCTAATAGTGACGATACTGCTAATTCGACTGTCAGTAACAATACTGCGGTTGCGAGTGTGCCTACCCTTAGTCAAGCAGTCTCCGGCAGTGCTACTGAAGAAGCTGTTGTTTCTAGTCAAAAGGTAGTTAAAGTTGATGCTTCGCAGATTCCTCAACCCCAAGTTCCTCAACCTGATGAAGCGCGTGAGAAACCTACGGTTTTAGTCCATACAGTACGTGCAGGAGAAACCCTGTGGGATATTGCTAAGGATTATGGTATCACCGTGGAGCAAATTGCTTCAGCCAATAATATTGTCAACACAAACAAGATTAGTGTCGGCCAGAAGTTAAATATTTTAACAGTCAAAGGTGTGCTCCATGAGGTTGCTTATGGTGAGACTTTATCGGAAATTGCTCAGCGTTATGGTGTTCCTTTGGCGGAAATCATATCAGTGAATAAGATTACCGATCCTTCTAAAATCCAAACAGGAACGCAAATTGTCATCCCTGGAGCTACGCAGCTATTAAAGAAGGATGTCTTAGTGATTAATGGTCAGCTGCAAAAAGCTTTTAGTTGGCCAGCCAAAGCAAGGATTTCTTCTAATTTTGGTCAACGTTGGGGTAGAATGCATTATGGTATTGATATTGCCGTAGTTACAGGTACACCTGTAAAAGCAGCAGCTGATGGGGTAGTTACCTTTGCTGGTACTAATGGTGGATATGGCATTTTAGTTACGATTGATCACGGCAATGGTGTTGAAACACGTTATGCCCATAATTCGCGAGTCGCTGTCAAAGTTGGGCAACAGGTAAAACGTGGTGATATTATCGCCTACAGCGGTAATACTGGAAATTCGACTGGGCCACATCTTCATTTCGAAATTCGTTATAAAGGTACTGCGGTAGATCCGCTGCCTTATCTCAAAGATTAATTAACAAATAATGCTTGTTCTGTTTATTAGCCTGTGTTATAATAGTGAACGGCGTATGAGAGTGAGGTGAATGTAATGCGGGAAGGAATTCATCCAAAATATGAAGAAGCTCGGGTTATTTGTGCATGTGGTGAAACCTTCGTTACAAGATCAACCAAAAAGGAAATTAGAGTAGAAGTTTGTTCGAAATGTCACCCATTTTACACCGGACAACGCCAAAAAGTCGCTAGTACTGGTGGACGAATCGAACGCTTCATGAAACGATATGAGGCTAAGAATGAAAGTAAATAGTTTGGATATCTTTTAAGCAGGGAATTTCCCTGCTTTTGTTTTTATGCATTAATGCATGGATGACATTTTGATTTGTGGTGATGACATATGATCATTCTGGCACCAATGGCGGGAGTAACTGATCTGGCCTTTCGACTTATGGTGAAAAAGTTTGGATGTGACTTGGTAGTTAGTGAGATGATTTCTGCCCAAGGGTTGCTTTATCACAATAAAAATACTTTGGCGCTGCTGCGTTCTGATCCACGTGAAAGACCGTGGGCTGTTCAGCTATTTGGGCATGATCCCACTAAGCTGGCGGAAGCAGCTGCTATGGTTGAGGAAATTGCCCATCCAGATATGATTGACATTAACATGGGTTGTCCCACTCCCAAAATCGTAAAAAATGGAGATGGAGCAGCTTTGATGTTGCAGCCTCAATTGGTAAGTGATATTGTTACCGCGGTTGTTAATCGTGTGAAGACCCCGGTCACTGTGAAAATACGATTGGGGTGGGATCATGTGCACATTAATTGTGTGGAGATCGCCCGTAGAATCGAAGATGCTGGTGCTCATTGGATTGCCGTTCATGGACGGACTCGAGCGCAGTTTTACAGTGGTACTGCAGATTGGTTAGAGATTGCCAAGGTCAAAAGGGCTGTACGAATACCTGTTGTGGCTAATGGTGATTGTAATTCGCCTTTAGCTGCCGAGGAAATGTTGCGGGTGACTGGATGCGATCACTTAATGGTAGGACGAGGTGTGTTGGGCAAACCGTGGTTGATTCAGCAGATCCAGCACTATCTCTCCACGGGAGAACTCTTGCCCGATCCAGGATTAAACGAACGTGTGCAGATCATTCTGGAACACTTAGAGCTAAAAATAGCCCTTCAAGGTGAAGCACATGCTGTCAAAGAAATGCGAGCGCATTTGGCATGGTATTTGAAGGGGATACCGCGCAGTGCTTCAATTCGTGCAGCGATGAATGGAGTTACCACTTATGCAGAAGTGCAAAAGATATTAGAAGAATTACTAAATTAACTTGCTCCATGCATGTGTATTTGTTATGATTATTGTGTACAATATGTGCACAAGGGGGCGCGTATATGGAGTTCATACGCGTAGGTGATAAACTGCTGAGCAAAGAAAAACTGTATCGTTCCATCGATCGCATTTTATCTTTGCGAGCCTCGGGTGCTTCTCAACAAGAAACAGCGGATCAAGTGGGGGTTGATCGCACGTTTGTTTCGCGGCTGGAAACTCTTGCGGAAGTCAGAAAAGGCGGCAGATTGGCTGTGATTGGTTTCCCCATAAGTAATAAGCATGAGCTACTGCAGGTGTGCCAGGATTTTGGAGTTGACTACACTTTTCTCATGACTGATAAGGAACGTTGGGATTTCGTGCAGTCGGTATCTGGATTAGCCCTGCTGAACTTGGTTATGGAAATTATAGCCAAATTACGTGAATATGAAGTGGTGGTGATGATTGGTTCCGATATGCGGATCCGCTTAGCTGAAGCTGTCTTTGGCGATGCCGTGATCGGCGTTCAGATCGGCACATCACCGATTAAAAAAGATGTCTATTATGCACCAGAACAGTTGGTGCAATTAATCTCTAATATTAAGGGTGGAACTGGTCAATGAAACATGTTGTCAGTGTAAGCATTGGTTCAAGCAAGCGTGATCATCGGGCAGAAGTTACATTTCTCGGCCAAGAATTCCTTTTGGAACGCCGAGGAACCGATGGTGATATGGATAAAGCGATTGCATTGATCAGAGAATTAGATGGCAAAGTGGCTGCTTTTGGCATGGGTGGCATTGATCTCTGTATTTGGGGTGGTAAGCGGCGTTATGTTTTCCGCGAAGCCAAAAAAATTGCTGCTGCTGCACAAAAGACGCCGATGGTTGATGGTTCAGGATTAAAGAATACTCTGGAGCGCCGTGTGATTTACCAGCTGATGGAAAAGCAACCGCAGTTGTTGCGAGGAAAGAATGTCTTGATGGTTAGCGCCATGGATCGTTTTGGCATGGCTGAGGCTTTATTAGAGGCTGGCTGCCGCACTCTCTATGGAGATATCATTTTTGCTTTAGGTTTGCCAATTCCGATATATAACCTCAATACGCTGCACAATATAATTGCACCAGTGGTGGCTCCGCTCGTAGTGCAGCTGCCGTTTCGTTATATATATCCAATTGGTGAAAAGCAGGAAAAACGTTATCCCGACAGCAAGTTCGCAAAATACTATCAATGGGCTGATGTGATTGCTGGCGATTTTCACATGATCAAAAAGTATCTTCCCAATAATTTAGAAGGTAAAGTTATTATTACTAATACAGTAACCAGCAGTGATCTTGAATTATTGCGAGAGTGCCAGGTAAAGGTATTGATCACTACAACTCCTGAAGTTAAGGGCAGATCATTTGGAACCAATGTTATGGAAGCGATGATGGTTGCTCTGTTAGAGAAGCCTTTAGATCAGATCCGACCTGAAGATTATACAGAATTACTGGAGAAAATGGATTTTCAGCCTAGGGTTGTCCAGTTAAACTAACTTACTGCTCTCCACGTTTATTTATTAAGATGTCATTTCCTTGACATCTTTTTTTGAGTTACTTATAATAGATAAGACATAAAAGCAATAGCAAATTTCCAGGTAAATGTTTAAGTATAAATAGATACATCCTCAGGCATATTAACAGGTACATTGAGGGTCATGGTAATGACAAACAGCTTCAAAGCATTAGCGTTGTAAAGGAGAGGGTGGCCTGTGGCTGAAAAAGAAATTTTGTTAACACCTGAAGGTCTGAAGAAGCTTGAGAAAGAACTTGAAACTCTGAAAACCGTTAAACGGCGTGAGATTGCTCAAAGAATTAAGCAGGCATTGGAATTTGGTGACATATCAGAGAACTCGGAGTACGATGATGCGAAGAATGAGCAAGCCTTTATCGAAGGGAGAATCATGTCCCTGGAAAAGATGCTGCGCAATGCTAAAGTAATTGATGAAGATGAGCAAAAAGAAGGTATTGCCGGCATTGGACGCTGGGTTACATTAAAAGATTTGGAAACAGGAGAAGTTTTCAAATATCAGATCGTTGGTTCTGCTGAGGCAGATCCATTTAACTCCAAGATCTCAAATGAATCACCAGTAGGTAAAGCAGTAATTGGTAAAAAAGCTGGTGAGGTCATCAATGTTGAGGTTGAGGACGGAGTTATTCAATATGAATTGCTAGAAGTTGAGCGGGAGGGATGATTGTGGCAGAGGGATTAAACCAACCTCAGTTACCGTTGGACGAGTTGATGCAAATTAGAAGGCAGAAGCTTGATGAGTTGATCAACCAGGGTATCGATCCTTATGGCGAGAAGTATGAACGCACTCATTTGGCTAAGGAAATTATTGATAATTTTGATCAGCTCGCCGAACAACCTACGCGTATTGCGGGCAGGATTATGTCATTCCGTACACATGGAAAGGCTTCTTTTGCTGATTTGGTTGATGTATCTGGAAGGATTCAACTTTATATCAGGGTTGATCAAGTCGGTGAACAAGTCTATGAGCAATTCTCCAAGCTAGATATTGGTGATATCATCGCGGTAGAAGGACGGATTTTCAGAACTCGTCGCGGTGAGATTAGTGTAGAAGTACTTAATTTTAAAATGATGGCTAAATCTTTACGTCCTCTGCCTGACAAATGGCATGGTCTTAAGGATGTTGAAATTCGGTACCGTCAGAGGTATCTGGATCTGATGGTGAACCCTGAAGTACGAAAAGTATTTGAGGTTCGTAGTAAAATCATTCAGACCATGAGAGAATATCTTTTGGAGAGAGGCTTTCTCGAAGTTGAAACTCCTATGCTCAACGTCATTGCGGGTGGTGCGAGCGCCAGGCCTTTTATCACGCATCATAACACACTGGACATGGACTTATATCTACGTATTGCGCCCGAGCTTTATTTGAAGCGCTTACTAGTCGGTGGTTTTGAAAAGGTGTTTGAGATAGGGAAGAATTTCCGCAATGAAGGAATATCGACAAAGCATAATCCAGAGTTTACTGCGGTAGAGATCTATCAGGCATATGCTGATATGAATGACATGATGAAGTTAACAGAAGAGTTGTTCGCCTATATTGCCGAAAAGGTAGTTGGCTCAACTGTGATCGAGTTTGATGGCCAGAAGATTGATTTAACTCCGCCATGGCCTAGATTGCCAATGCTGGAGGCCGTTAAACAGTATGCCGGTGTTGATCTTACGGATCTAGATGATGAAGCAGCTCGCCAAGTGGCAAAAGCGAAAGGGATTGATCTGCCAGAAAACGCTACATATGGTAATGTGCTAGAAGAATTGTTTGATAAGTATGTCGAACCAAACTTAATCCAACCCGTGTTTATCACTGATCATCCCGTGGAGATTTCTCCGCTGGCTAAACGGAAGAAGGATAATCCAAAGTTAACAGACCGTTTTGAGCCGGTGATTATGACATGGGAAGTAGCGAATGGTTTTTCGGAACTCAATGATCCAATTGATCAGGCCGAACGTTTTCGCAAGCAAATGGAGCAGCGGGAATGTGGTGATGAAGAAGCTCATATGATGGATGAGGATTATATTGTTGCTTTAGAGTACGGCATGCCTCCAGCAGGTGGGTTAGGTATTGGTATTGATCGCTTGGTTATGCTTCTGACTAATTCTAAGTCCATTAGAGATGTTATATTGTTCCCGCATATGAGACCGCGGGCTAAGATGGAGAATCAAGAGTAGTTTGCGCAGATAAAATAGTTTTCTATTAAAAAGCACTTGCATTGTTGCTGCGGACATGGTATAGTAATAAATGCAGTCGCTTAGATTAACTAAATGTTACCATTGTGTTAGTATAGTTGTTGAGTGGCCGCGTTATTACTCTACCATGTAAGTTTTAGCAGCAATTACCAGTTGACTTACATGCAACTATAGAGTAAAATATTAAACTGTCGCTGCTAAACAGCAGCGTACAACAATCGACTGCAGAGAATGGCAGAAACTGGTTGTTGACAACACACTGAGTTGTGTGTTAAACTAAACAAGCTGTCGCGGTTGGTTGACAAACACTGTCAAACAAACCAGAAAGAGGCAGCATGGACTTTGAAAACTAAACAGCAGAAGTGCGGAGCAACAAGCAAGTTGACTCTGTCAAGCAAATACGGACAACGTAATGAAGAATTACGAGTCAGTGAGAGAGACAGGAAGAACTA